>Ga0209809_1000041_pt1 | contig 128000 bp, 111 predicted proteins | sample YNPMSTMetaG_FD_186172 | JGI IMG/M metagenome (GOLD analysis project Ga0209809, IMG submission 186172) | Anoxygenic and chlorotrophic microbial mat microbial communities from Yellowstone National Park, USA - YNP MS-T MetaG (SPAdes) (version 2) ...
TATTTCTTCTATTATATATAAAGGTCTTCCTTTAACTTCATTAAATATTTTTCCAATATAAATACCTAAAATTCCTAAATTAGAAAGAATTAATCCTCCAATAAAAAATAAGGAAACAATTAAACTTGTCCATCCAGGAATTGTTATTTTATATAAAAAATATTTTAAAACTATAAATAAACCATATAAAAAAGATAAAAAAGACATAATAAATCCAAAAATTATTGAAATCCTTAAAGGTTTATTAGAATAAGAAATTATAATATCTAAAGCTAATTTTAATAATTTTTTTAAAGAATATGAACTTTTACCTTCTTTTCTTTCTGAATGCTCTATTTCAATATAAGTTTTATTAAAACCAACATAATTCAAGAATATATAATAAAATCTATTTTGTTCTTTAAATTTTTTCATTACATCAATAACTTTGATATTTACAATAGAAAAATTAGCGGATGAACAATCTAAATTGTTATCCGTGAAATAATTAAAAATAATATAAAAAAGTTTTGAAGACATTTTTTTAAAAAAATTATCTTTTCTATTTATTCTTCTTCCAAATACTATATCATATCCTTCTTTTGCTTTATTATACAATTTTATTATCTCTTCAGGTTTATCCTGTAAATCACAATCCATAACAACAACCCATTCACCTTGAACAAAATCAAGACCAGCAGTTATTGCATAATGTTGTCCAAAATTTTTAGAAAGTTTAATTCCTTTTACTCTATTATCTAAATTTGCTAATTCTTTTATAATTTCCCATGAGTTATCAGGACTTGCATCATTAACAAAAATAATTTCAAATTTATCAGTTATTAAAGATAAAGTTTTATTAAGTCTATCATAAATTTCTCTTAAAGCTCCACAACATTTATAAACTGGAATAACAACTGTTATTAAAACTTTTTTCATAATAAAAACCCGACTTTTTTAATTAATTTATTTATAAAAATATTTTTACTTTATAATATTTTTATACCTGTTATTTAAATACCAATCTATTGTTTTAACTATACCAGTTTCAAAATTTTCTTCTGCTTTCCAACCAAGTTCATTTTCAATTTTAGAAGCATTTATAGCATACCTTTTATCATGTCCTGGTCTATCCTCAACATATTTTATCTGTTCTTTATAACTTTTTCCATCTTTTTTTTGAAACTTTTTTATCAAGTATTTCGCATATTATCTGAGCTATATAATTATTTTCTCTTTCATTTTTTCCACCAATATTATATGTTTCACCTATTCTTCCTCTATGAAAAACTATATCGATAGCCTTACAGTGATCAATCACATATAACCAATCTCTTATATTTTTCCCATCACCATAAATAGGTATTGGATTTCCATAAAGAGCATTTCTTATAATAGTTGGTATAAGTTTCTCATCATGTTGAAAAGGACCATAGTTATTTGAGCAATTTGTAATTAAAGTATTTAAACCATATGTTTTATTATAACTTCTAACTATCATATCACTTGAAGCTTTGCTAGCAGAATATGGAGAATTTGGAGCATAAGGTGTATTTTCTGTAAAGTAACCCTCTTTACCTAAAGAACCATAAACTTCATCTGTTGATATATGATGAAATTTACAATTCTCATAGCCATTTTTATACTTAAAAGGTTTTTCCATCCAGTATTTATAAGCTACATCAATCAATGTAAAAGTTCCATTAACATTTGTTTTAATAAAAATATCAGGTGAAATTATTGAATTATCAACATGAGATTCAGCAGCAAAATGTATGATTCCTTTTATATCAAATTCTTTAAATATATACTCAACAAGTTCTCTATTACAAATATCTCCTTTAATAAACTTATATCTTTTATTATTATTTAATGAAGCAAGATTATCAATATTACCAGCATAAGTATGTAAATCAAGATTTATTATAAAATAATCTTCATATTTATTTATAAAATAAAGTATAAAATTTGATCCTATAAAACCAGCCCCACCTGTAATTAAAATAGTCTTCATTTGATAATCTCCAGTAAATATTCACCATAAGGATTATTTTTATAAGACATAGCAATTTTTTCAACATCTTCCTTATTTATCCATCCATTATTATAAGCTATTTCTTCAAGGCATGCTATTTTAAATCCCTGCCTATGTTCTATTGTTTGAACAAATAAACTTGCTTCAAGAAGAGATTCATGAGTACCTGTATCAAGCCATGCAAAACCTCTTCCAAGAAGTTCTACTTTTAATTTACCTTTTTTTAAATATTCCTGATTAACAGAAGTTATCTCAAGTTCTCCTCTCCCACTTGGCTTTATATTTTTAGCTATTTCGATAACTTCATTATCATAATAATATAACCCAGTAACAGCATAATTAGATTTAGGACTTTTTGGTTTTTCTTTTATACTTATAACATTTTTATTTTCATCAAATTCAACCACTCCAAACCTTGATGGATCTTTTACAGGATAACCAAAAACAATAGCACCTTCTTTTAACTTTGAAGCTTCTTTTAACTTTGGTGTAAATCCTTGACCATAGAAAATATTATCACCTAAGATTAAACAAACATTATCATTTCCTATAAAACTTTCACCTATAATAAATGCCTGAGCGATACCATCTGGTGACTTTTGTATTTCATAACTTATATTGAGACCCCACTGTTTTCCATCATTTAATAGTTTGATAAAGCTTTGTTGATCATGAGGTGTTGTAATAACAAGAATATCTTTAATCCCCGATAACATTAAAACTGAAAGAGGATAATAAATCATTGGTTTATCATAAATAGGTAATAATTGTTTTGATATTGCCTTTGTTATAGGATAAAGTCGTGTACCTGAACCACCTGCAAGTATTATGCCTTTCATAATTATCTCTTTCTCATTCAGTTATCTCTTTGCCATATTTCTTAAAAAAATCTATAACAAAAACCAAAAAAATAGAAAAGAAAAACAATGCTAAAAAGATAATTATTTCTTTTTTTAAGATATCTTTTATTATTAGTGTTTTTGAATTTGTTTTTTCATAATTAATATTTAAATTATTTATAAATTGATATTGTTTATCTATTACAGACATAAGAAAATTTATTGATAGAGATAAATCCTGGTTTAAATTAGTTTTATTAAAATTTAAGAAATAATTCTTTACTAGTTCGTAATTCCTATTTATATCAGTATATTTTAAATTAAAAAGAGAACTAATATCCTGAGAAATTTGAGTTAAAAAGACAGTTAAAGAAATATTATTTGAATTTATATTAATATTGTTAGAACTAATAATATTTGATTCCTTGATTTTTAAATCTTCAATATTATCTAATACACTTGCCTTAAAAAGAAGATCTTTTATATAATCACAAAATTTTTTATTTGTTTCTTCATTTAAATCTTTTTCAAAAATTACATCAATAAATATAGAACCTATAGGGAAATTAGTTTTATCATAATTTTCTCTTTTTATCTCATTACTGAAGAGTTTATATGATATAATACCAAAATTATTTTTAATATAACCTGTGTTATAATCATAATTTAAATTTAGTTTAAAATTATTGTAAAATTCATAAGAAATAGATTTCAAATAAATTTTAAATCTATAATTAAAAGAATTTGTATTTTGATTTTTTGTATTAAAATTTAATGTGTATAAAATTACAAAACTGATTAAAAGACCAATTATACAAAATATAATAATAAAATATTTATATTTCCACAATACTCTCAAAATATCCACCAATGAAATCTCATCATCAGTAGTTCTTTTTTCTTCCATAATTAAACCTACCTTTTTAATTTTATTTAGAAAATCATTACAAAAATTATTTTATTTTTTCAAAAATTAATATCACACTTTTTTTTAAAATCAACTTTATTTAACAATAAAAAAAAATTATCACAATATTTTTAAGTTTAAATTTAATTCATCTATAATATTTATAGCCAACTTTAAATCATCAAAATATTCTTCTATTGGATTATAATCTATAATTGTTTTAAAAAGTTTTGGTTCAAAAAGGTTTTTATTTATTGATATTGCTATATATATTTCATTTTTGAGCTAAATCTGGCAAAACAAAAGTTTTTGACTTAATTTTTTTATTAAAATCAGCAACAAAAAATAAACCTTTGAATATTATATTTTCACTTTTATTATCATTTGAGCCACTTTCATAAGTTGTCTCAATTTCAGAAAATTCACTATAAGTTTCTCCAATCATTCCTCTAACAAGATCTTCACTTCTATATCTATCATGTTTTGTAAGAAAAATTTTACTTTCTTTATAAATATCTTCTTCAATACCCCTATCATAGTAATATTCAAGATTTGAATTTATAAATTTAATTATTTTACCTATTATAGTTTTTTTAAAATTTGAACTGTATCCCTTTTGAGTTCTATATATTAAAATTATAGCTAAAAAAATAATCAAAAAGATCAGAAAAATAAATATATCTCTTTTTAATTTTATTCATTCTTAAAAAAATCTTTTGCATTTAAACTTTGCTTTTCTTCATCACTTATAGAAAATAATATTTCCTTTTTATATCCCATCAGTTTTGCAAAAACATTTGTTGGAAACATTTTTAAAGCATTATTATAATAAGTTACTGCAAATTATATGCTCTTCTTGCTGCTGAAATTTGCTCTTCTACTTAATTTAGAGATTGTTATAATTGCAAAAAATTTTGATTTGCCTTAAGATCAGGATAATTTTCAATTAGACAACTTTAAAAGTAACCTCTTTTATTCTATCTGAACCAAAAGAAAGAATATACTCTTTTTTAATAGGCCCAACTCCTTCACATGTACCTGTTAATATAATATCGCCAGGAATCAATGTAAAATGTCTGGAAATAAAAGAAATAAGAGTTTCTATTTGAAAAATCATAAATGAAGGATTTGATTTTTGAACAATAATACCATTTTTCTTTAGATAAAAATTCTCTTTTTTTATATTTTCAAGATTATCAAAAGGATAGATAGGAGTTATAGGGCAACTTGTATCAAAACCTTTTGATATGAGCCATGGCCCTCCATTTTTTTTTGCTTCACTTTGTAAATCCCTGCATGTGAGATCAAGAGCAATTGCATACCCACCTATAATATCAACTACATCTTTTTCAGAAATATTTTTTGCTTTTTTATAAATATATATGGCAACTTCAACCTCATGATGAACTTCTTTAGAAAATTCCGGATAAACAATATTTTCACCTTCTTCTATAATAGCTGTTGTAGGTTTTGAAAATATAAGTGGTTTACCGGTATTTATAGATTTTAGTTCTTCTATATGTTTTACATAATTTTGCCCAACACAATAAATAGTAGAAACTGGCAATAATTTTCCATCAATAGAGTGAATTTTCTTTTTATGGTAAAACTCTTCATCAATTATTTTGTCTTTTTCTATTTTTTCTTCCATATTTTTTTTATTTCCTCTTTTTTTATTATTTTTTTTATTATAATCAATAATTATATTTTTATTTTATATTTGTCAAGATAAATTATAGATAAATTTTATTAATAAATCTTTGAATATAAATATATTATTGTAATAAAAAATAATTATAATATACTTAAATAAAAACACTTAAGGATTTATCTTATGAAATTTTTCAACTTTTTAGTAAAAAAGAAAAAACAAATTAATTTTGTTTTAACTGGTGGAGCTGCAAAAGGTTTCATACATCTGGGAATGCTTAAAGCTTTTGAAGAACTTGAGATTAAACCAGCTTCAATCACAGGTACATCGGCAGGAGCACTTTTTGGGGCATTGTACGCCATTTTTGGTTCATATGAAAAAACAAAACAATATATTGATTCCTTTATGGAATCTGAATCTTATAAAAGATTCAGTGATAAATATTTTTTACCGGAAATTTTAGAAAAAAAAGATGAAAAAGAAGATGAAAAAAAAATAATTAAAAAAGATAAAATATTTAATAAAGATTTTTTTAATAAAGAGTTTTTTAAAAAAAATTATTTCAATGATTTATTTTATAAATTTTCAGAGAAAATATCTTCAGCAATAAAAGGAACAAAAGCTATTTTCAACCTTTTTGAAGATGATAGATCTTTTATAAAAGAAGAAGATATAAAAAGTGTTTATAATGAAATCTATAAAGATATAAAAATAGAAGATTTACAAATACCATTTGCTGCTGTTGCAACAGATCTTGCTAATAAAAAATCATATATTTTTAAAAATGGTTTATGTTCTATTGCAATTCAAGCAAGTACCTCTATACCATTTATTTTCCCACCTGTAAAGCTTAACAATTCTATACTTTATGATGGTGGAATTATCTCTAATTTACCTGTTGACGAATCAAAAGAAACATTTAACAAAGGTTTTTGTATAGGATTGGATGTAACATCAAAACCTCAACCCCTTGAAGATTTAAATCTTGATTTAATTGAAATTTTACAACTTATCATAAGTTTATCCATATATGCAAAACAGGAATCAGATAGAAAAAAATGTGATCTTCTTGTCGCTCCTGTAAAAGAAAATATACCATGGTTCAGTTTTCATTTAAAAGATGAACTAATTGAATATGGATACAAATCTATTATTTCAATGAAAGATTATATTTTAAAAAAAATTTAGTTTGATAAAAATTTATTAAACTCTTCATTTTTTTTCTTTTTTTTTATTAAAATAGTCAATATATCTCTTATAGGAAGTATTTTTTGTAATCATATATCTTGGAATTTTATAAGGATCTGTATCTTCATAAATATTTTTTCTTTCAACAGTAAAAGCCCCAGAAAAACCAGCTTTTTTAACATATTCTATTACTTTATTATCATATAAACCAAAAGGATAAGCAAAGGTTAATGGAACATACCCTGTTTCTTTATATAAAACATCTTTTGCACCTATAGTATTTAAAATAAGACCTTTTTCATTTTCCTTTGTCATATAAGGATGATAATAGGAATGGCAACCTAACTCAAAATAGCCTGTATTTAACAATTCTCTAATTTCATTAAAAATCATATAATTTTTCTTAGTTCCTTTTTGAGCAGAATATATGATAGAAGGATAAATATATAGAGTTGCTTTAAGATTATATTTTCTCAATATATCTTTTGCATATGTATAAACACCTTTATTTCCATCATCAAAAGTTATAGCAACATATTTTTTATTTTTAAAAAAATCTAAATTTTTCTCATTTAAAATTTCAACAATCTCAGAAGCAAAAAGAGACTCAATATTATTTTCTTTTATAAACTTCATCTGTTTGTCAAAAATTTCAACTGAAACATCAAACTCGTTTTCTGCAATTTCCTTTATATTATGATAACATAAAACAGTAATATTTAATATTTTATTAATTTTTATTGTTTCTTGATCAGCTTCAATATTTTTAATAAAACCAACTGGTAATAAACAAAAATTAAATTTTATTAAGTAATTAAAAAAAATATTTAATAAAAAAATTAAAAATAAAATAATGAATAAGTTTTTTTTCATAATTATAATTTATATAGTCAATAAAACTTTTTTATAAAAATTTTAAAATTTAATAAAAAATCCAAAAATTTAAGAATTGATAAAATTATTATTTATGATATTAAAAGCATATAGAAAAATTTACTTATAGAGGTTTAAAATGTATATTGCAAAAATAAATGTTACATTAAAAGATTCTATTCTTGACCCACAGGGAGAAACTATAAAAGAAGCACTACTTAAACTTGGATTTGATACTCAATCTGTAAGAATTGGTAAATTCATAGAAATAAAACTCAATGCAAATTCTCTTGATGATGCCTCTCAAAAAATTGATTCTATGTGTAAAAAACTTTTATATAATCCTGAAATTGAAAAATATAACTTTAAAATTGAAGAAATTTAATTTTCTAAAAAAATTTATTTTAAAGGAAAAAAAATGAAAGCTCAGGTTGTAATTTTTCCGGGTTCCAACTGTGATTGGGATGTTTATTATGCTTTAAAAGAAGCAGGTTTTAATACTTCATTTTTATGGCATGATGATAAAAAAATTAACTGCGATCTTCTTGTTCTTCCAGGTGGTTTTTCTTATGGTGATTACTTAAGATGTGGTGCTGTTGCTCGATTTGCCCATGTTCTTGAAAATATTTATGAATTCTCAGAAAAAGGTGGACTTATTTTGGGAATATGTAATGGTTTTCAAATTTTAACTGAACTTAAACTTTTACCAGGTGCTCTTATGCTTAATAAGTCATGTAAGTTTATTTGCTCAGACTGTGAACTTATAATAGAAAATAATGATACTTATTTTACAAAACTTTTTAAAAAAAATGAAATTGTAAATTTTCCAATTGCTCATGGAGAAGGAAATTATTATATAAATGAAGATGATTTAAAAATACTTAAAAGTTATGATGGAATTGTTTTAAAATACAAAGAAAATCCAAATGGTTCAAAGGAAGATATTGCTGGTATAATAAATAAAAAAGGAAATGTATTTGGGTTGATGCCTCATCCAGAAAGAGTTTCATTCAATTATTTAGGTTCAAATATTGGTTTAAAAGTTTTCCAATCAATATTAAATAGATAACATTATTAAATAAATGAAAAAATTAAAAGTTAAAATTAATTGAAAAAAAAAATAAAAAATAAAACTATTACTTAAAATAAAAATAAATATAAAATTTATAAATATTTAAAGGAAAATATATGGAAAGATGGGAAAGAGAAGGCTTAACAAAAGAGGAATATGATAGAATTTTAAATCTTATAGGTAGAGAACCAAATGATCTCGAACTTGCTATGTTTGGAGTTATGTGGTCTGAACATTGTGGATATAAAAATTCAAGAGCATTATTAAAACTTTTTTATACAAAAAACAATATTGTTTTACAAGGACCAGGTGAAAATTCTGGAATAATTGATATAGGTGATGGTTATGCTTTAACTTTCAAAGTTGAATCTCATAACCATCCATCAGCTGTTGAACCATTTCAAGGAGCTGCAACAGGTGTTGGTGGTATTGTTAGAGATATATTTGTAATGGGAGCAAGACCAATTGCTTTATTAAACTCTCTTAGATTTGGAAATCCAAACCTTGAAAAAACCAAAAAACTTGTAAATGGTGTTGTAAAAGGAATATCAGACTATGGAAATAAAATAGGCGTTCCAGATGTTGCTGGAGAGGTTTATTTTAACTCATGCTATAATGATAATCCTCTTGTTAATGCTATGTGTGTTGGACTTATGAAAAAAAGTCAAATTAAAAAAGGGGTTGCAAAGGGAAAAGGTAACCCAGTTATTCTTGTTGGTCATACAACTGGAAGGGATGGTATAAAAGGAGCAAGTTTCGCATCAGAAAATCTTACAGATAAATCTGAAGAAAAAAGATCCCATGTTCAGGTTGCAGACCCATTTATGGAAAAGCTTCTTATAGAAGCAACAGTGGAACTTATAAATCATAAAGATATCGTTGGTATTCAGGATTTAGGAGCTGCAGGCCTTACATCCTCAAGCTGTGAAATTGCATCAAGAGGCAATGCAGGAATTGAAATAGATGTCTCAAAAGTTATAACAAGAGAGCCAAATATGACTCCTCAAGAAATAATGCTTTCAGAATCTCAGGAAAGGATGCTTGTTGTTATAAAAAAAGGAAAAGAAAAAGATGCTTTTAAAATATTTAAAAAATGGGGGCTTCACGCTTCTATCATAGGTTATGTCAAAAATGATGGTATGCTTACAATAAAAAATGGGGATCAAATAGTTGCTAATATACCTGCTAAAGCACTAGCAGAAGGGAGCCCTGCAAATTTAAGAAACTATAAAACACCACCATATATAATTGAAAAAAATTATACTGGAGAAATAACAAAAGTAATATTTAATCCTGATATAGAAAAAGATTTTCTTGAACTTTTAGGTTCTCCAAACTTATGCTCAAGAGAATGGATCATAAAACAATATGATCATATGGTCGGAACAAGAACAACTATAAGACCAGGTGGAGATGCTTCTGTTTTATATTTAAGGGAAACAAATAAAGCTATAAGTTTAACAATAGACTGTAATTCAAGATATTGTTATTTGAATCCTTATGAAGGTGCAAAGCTTGCAGTTTTTGAAGCTGCAAGAAATTTAGTTGCCACTGGGGCAAAGCCATATGCTATAACAGATTGTTTAAATTTTGCATCTCCAGAAGATGAAGAGATTTATTATCAATTTAAAAACACCATTTTTGGAATAACTGAAGCTTCTAGGTTGCTTGATACACCAGTAATAAGTGGTAATGTTAGTTTTTACAATCAATCAGAAAATCATCAAATATATCCAACACCAGTAATAGGAATGGTTGGATTAATTGAAAAACCAGAGCATATAACTTCTATAAATTTCAATATACCTGAAACTAATTTATCTTCAAAAGATAATTTTAAAAATATTGATTTTATAAAAAATAATACATTAATTGGTGATGCAATAATTCTTGTTGGAGAAACAAAAGCTGAGCTTGGCGGTTCTGAATATCTTTCATATATTTATAAAAAAGAAATAGGCCCTATACCTGAAGTTGAAGGTCAAAAACAAATTATTACAAATAATACTCTATTTTCTTTAATAAAAGAAGGAGTTATTAAATCAGCCCATGATATTTCTGATGGTGGCTTTATAATTGCACTTGCTGAATGTTGTTTTAAAAATGAAGTTGGAGTATATGTTGATATAAAAACTAACTTAAAACCACAGGAATTTTTATTTTCAGAAAGTCAGGGCAGATTTATTTTATCTATTGATAAAAATAACATAGATAAAGTTATCCTTCAATTTAAGAAAAATGGAATTTTAGCAACTCATATAGGTTATGTAACTTATAATAATCCTGATAATGAAAATAAAAATAATAATCTTTTTCTGGTTAAAGTAAATGGAGAAAAAATAATAAATAAAAATATAGTTGAAATAAAAAAAATTTGGCAAAACGGATTTAATAAATATATTTAAAAAATTTTGATAAAATAATCTTTTTATTTTAAACTAACAAATTTTTTATGCATTTACAAACTTTGACTACAAAATTAATCAAAATTCATAAATTTAAGGAAAAAAGATGGATAAATTTAAAGAAAAATGTGGAGTTTTTGGTATATATAATACAAATAAAAAGACAAAAGAAGAGATACCTTACATTATATATTATGGTCTTTACTCACTTCAACACAGAGGGCAGGAAAGTGCAGGTATTACAATAACAGATGGAATTAATTTTTCTACCCATAAAGGAATGGGGCTTGTAAATGAAGTTTTTAATATAAATAATCTTTCTCAACTTGAAGGTTTTGCAGGAATAGGACATATAAGATATTCTACAACAGGTGAATCAAGTGTTTTAAATGCACAACCTTTTGTTGTTAACTCAAAACTTGGTAATATAGCAATTGCTCACAATGGAAATCTTGTAAATTCAATTGTTTTAAAGGAACTCCTTGAAGATTCCGGTATAACTTTTCAAACAACATCAGATTCTGAGGTAATACTTTCTTTGATAGCAAGAAGTGCAAAATACGGTTTTGATAAAGCTATACTTGATGCAATTTCAGCTATAAAAGGTTCATTTGCTCTTCTCATACTTTTTAATGATAAACTTGTTGCTGTAAGAGATCCAAATGGTATAAGACCTCTTTGTTATGGCATAAAAGATGATTATATTTTATTCGCTTCTGAAAGCTGCTCATTAGATACAGTTGGAGCAAAATTTGTAAGAGATTTAAATCCTGGAGAGATATTGATCTGCGATGGAAAAGATTTAAAAAGTATAAATTTTTCTGAAAGAACAAAAAAATCTATCTGTATTTTTGAATATATATATTTTGCAAGACCTGATAGTACAATTGATGGATATAATGTTTATAAATCAAGAATTGATGCAGGTATTCTTCTTCATAAAAATTATCCTATAGATGCTGATCTTGTTTGTGGTGTTCCAGATTCGGGAATTCCTGCAGCAATAGGATTTTCTAAAGCTTCAGGTATACCTTATGATCTTGCTCTTATAAAAAACAAATATATTGGTCGAACTTTTATAAACCCTTCTCCCGAACTAAGAAAAAAAGCTATTTCAGTAAAATTAAATCCATTAAAAGAAATAATAAAAAATAAAAGAATAATTATTATTGATGATTCTATAGTAAGAGGAACAACAGGTAATCAACTTACAAAAATAATAAAAGATGCAGGTGCAAAAGAAGTTCATTTTAGAATTGCTTCCCCTGTTGTAAGATTTCCCTGTTATTTTGGAATAAATATTGCCTCAAGAAAAGAATTAATAGGTTCAGAAAAAGTAACTATAAGTGATATAAAAAAGAAACTTGGGGCAGACTCTGTTGGTTATCTTACAGTGGAGCAATTGCTTTCTATTTTTGATAACAAAAATAATTTTTGTCTTGGTTGTTTTACAGGAGAATATCCTATATCTGCTCCTTATGAAGAACTTGATAAAGAATTAGAAAAAAAAGTTTGAATGTTTAAATAAAAATTATAAATTCAAATAAGATAAAGCATTTTAATAAAGGAAATAAAATGGATAAAAACATTAATTATAAAGATGCAGGTGTTGATATTGAAGAGGGATATAAAGCTGTTAACTTATACAAAAAATATGCAAAAGAAACCTTTGATTCATATGTTGCACTTGATATAGGATCTTTTGCTTCTCTTTATGTAAATCCCTCAAATGAAAATCAGTATCTTGTTTCCTCAACAGATGGAGTTGGGACAAAACTTGAACTTGCTTTTCTATTAAAAAAATATGATACTGTTGGTATTGATTGTGTTGCAATGTGTGTAAATGATATAATATGCCTTGGAGCAAAACCTTTATTTTTCTTAGATTATTTAGCATGCGGAAAACTTGATAGTAACATAGCAGCATTAATTGTAAAAGGAGTTGCTGATGGATGCATAATAGCAGGGTGTGCTTTAGTTGGTGGTGAAACTGCTGAAATGCCCGGTTTTTATGATGAAGGAAAATATGACATAGCAGGTTTTGCTGTTGGAACTGTTGATAAGGATAAAGTAATAACTGGTGATAAGATAGAAGATGGAGATATTTTAATTGGTATTGAATCTTCTGGTTTCCATAGTAATGGTTATTCTTTGATAAGAAAAATATTAAAAAAAAATAAAATTGACTTAAATCTTCCTTTTGAAAATTCAACAATAGGATTGAAACTTCTTGAACCAACAATTATATATGTAAAACCAATTTTAAATGCAATAGAAAAAGGATTAAACATAAAAGGTTTAGCAAATATTACTGGTGGTGGGTTTTATGAAAATATTCCAAGGATGTTTAAAGATGATTTTACAGCTATTATAAATAGAGATTCTATAAAATTTCCAAAAATTATGACATGGCTTAAATCTTTTGGTATAAATGATAAAGATATGTTTTCAACTTTTAACTGTGGAATAGGAATGGTTTTAGCAACATCAAAAAAAGAAGAAGATAATATAATAAAAAATTTTGAAGGCTTTAATTTGAAAGCATATAAAATTGGTGAAGTAAAAAAAGGAAAAAAAGAAACAAAAATTTCAAAGATAGATTTTTAATATAAGCAAAAAAAATTAAAAAAAATTAAATTAAAATATAAAAAACTTTATTTATGAAAAATATAAATATTATTGTACTTGTTTCTGGGAACGGAACAAATCTACAAGCTATTATAGATGCTATAAACTCCGGGTATCTTAAAAATGTTTATATAAAAGGAGTTATCTCAGATAGAAAACAAGCTTATGCTATTGAAAGAGCAAAAAAATTTAATATTGAAACATTAATTATAGAAAGAAATATTTTCAAAAATTTTTTAAGTCAAAAAATAAAAGAACAAATCATAGAATGGGAAACAAAATTTAATTTTAGAACAGATTATATTGTTCTTGCTGGATTTTTATCAATTCTTGACAAAGATTTTGTTCAATATTTCAAAAATAAAATTATAAATATTCACCCTGCCTTACTTCCTTCTTTTGGTGGAAAAGGAATGTATGGTGAAAATGTTTTTAAAGCAATATTAAACTCAGGGGTAAAATTCTCAGGTGTTACAATACATTTTGTTGATGAAGGAACAGATACAGGCCCCATAATTTATCAAGAAATCATAAAACTAGATGATAATGAAACTCTTGAAACTTTAGAAGAAAAAACACATAAAATTGAACATAAAATATATCCTGAAGTTTTAAAATTACTTTCTGAAAAAGAGATTATTATTGATGGAAATAAAACATATTTTAGTTAATAAAAAATATTTGTACAAATAAAAAATTAAATATAAAAAAACAAAAAAAAATAAATGGATGAAATTGTTACTCCTTATAATTTTCTAAGATACTTTTATTCAAAAGAAAAAATAGAAAATTTCAAAAATAAATTTTCAGGAAAAACTATTTTTGTAATATATTCCCCATATTTTTTCAATTTTTTTCATTTTTTAAATGAAAAGTATTTATTAAATGAGAAGGATGAAATAAATTTAAATACAAAAAATGATAAAAAAGAAAACAAAAAAAAAGTAAAAGAAAAAAAATTAAAACTAAATATAAATAAAAAACCTAAGTTAATTTGTATTGAAAATATTAATAAAATTTATTCCATAAATGATGAATTTTTTCTTGCATCTCATAAACTTGGAAGTGCTGCTACACTCGAAATTTTAGAAATATTGGCATTTTATGGATTTAAAAATATTATACAAATTGGACTTGCTGGAACCTTTTCTGATGAAATAGAAATAGGAGATATTTTTATCTCAAAAGGTGCATGTTCAGAATCTATTACTCCATATATTTATACAAAAAAGAAATTAAATTTTGATGGTATAAATGAACTTTTTTTCTTAGAAAATAATAATGATAACTTATTTTATTCTGATGAAAATCTAACAATTTTTTTTTACAATGAAATCTTGCAAAATCTATCAAACCTTAAATCATATAAAATAGAAATTTTTGAAGGATTTCATTTTTCTACTGATTTTATTTTCAAAGAGACTAAAAGTAAACTTCAAAATCTTTTAAAAAACAATATAGAAGTTGTTGAAATGGAAGGAGCTACTTTTTTTGGATTTTGTGAATCAAAAAAAATTAAATCAACAGCTATTTATATAATTTCTGACAAAATTGATTTAAATAAAAATTTATGGTTTCAAGGGTGGAAAGATAAAAAAATAGAAAATTCTTTTTTATTTCTTTTTGAAACAATATTAAAAATTATAAACAAAAATATTTTATAAAAAAAACTTAAAAATTAAAAATAAATTAAAAGTTTTGATTAAAAAAATTATAAAAATTTTAAAAATATATTAAAAATTGGAGTTAAAAATGAACAATTTAAACTTTGATAACAACTTGTCTAAATATGATGATTTAATTTGTCAAATTACTAAATTTACAAATAGTTTAGGACTTTATATTGTTGGGAAAATAAAATTAAGTTTATCTATATCTTCTTCTATTACAAATGGAATTTTGAATAATTTTTTAAATTTTAAAGAACTTGGAATAGGATTTCATTTGTTTAACAGTGAAGGATATTCGACATTTTTATCAACTTCTAATATTGATTTAAATAATTTAAAAAAAATGATTTTAAGTGGAGCAAATTTGCTTAAAAATTTTCAAAAATATTATAATGAACCAAATAAAAATATATTTGAATTAAACCCAATAAAAGCAAAATTATTAAAAAATCCTGAATTTGATTTAAATAATTTAAACTCTTCTGAATTTCAAAATAAATTTTTAAACTTTTACAAAGAACTTCCTATAGAAAATTCTCTTTCTTACAATATAGGCATCTCATTAAAATACAATGAAACTTTTATTTTTAGATCAGATGGAACAAATATCTTATACAATGATTTTTATTCTGTAATTACTGGTGATATTTCAAAATCAGATAATTCTAAGGGATCTCTTTATTACAAAGTTCATAAATTTGGAGTTAATGTTATAGATGATAATGAAAAATTAAATAAATTTATTAAATTAACAAATAAAAATAATTCACTTGTTAAAAAAATAGCAGAAGCTGATATGATAGATGCTGGAAATTATAATATTATAATTGATTATGCACTTGCAAAAGGACTTGCTCATGAAGCTTTTGGACATGCAGCTGAGACAGATTCAATTGAGAATTCAATTTTAGCAAAAGATAAAAAATTCAATAAAGGTTTAGTTGTCGGAAAGCCATATTTAAATATTATTGATGAATCCTTTGATAATGAATGGGCATACTCTCCTTTTTCTGATTATGGTGGTATAAGACAAAGAGTTCATATCGTTAAAGAAGGAATTTTAAATTGTGGACTTTCTGATATTTTTTCATATAAAAAGGCAAATACCCTTCTTACAAATGCAGAAAGAAGTGAATCATATAGTGATATTCCTATACCAAGAATGTCAAATATTAGAATAGAACTCGATGAAAATTCAGTTTATAAAGATAAAATTTTTGACAAAGACTTTGATGATATTGAACCAGAAAATGTACTTGAATATACTTATAATAATAATCTTTTTAATAATGATAAAGAGATAGTTTTACTTTCTGGTTATAAAGGAGGACAGGTTGATACTGTAAAAGGAAACTTTGTTTTTAATTGTCAAGCAATATATAAAAAAGAAGGAAACAAAATAAAAATTTTTAAACCCTCTATTTTTTCCGGTAGTACATTAAAAACACTCAATTCTATATCTTTTGGAATTGGTGACTTAAAACTTGATGCAATAGGTAGATGTGGTAAATCGGGTCAAAGTGTAAATTCCTCAGGTGGTTCTCATTACTATATTGGAATAAATTATAATGATCAAATAATAATAGGTGGAAAAAAATATATAGATACCTTGATATAGACTTAAATAGATTTAAAAAATTAATAAAAAAAATTTATAAGCAATAATACATAAAAATAATAAATAAAAAATAGGAGATAATAATGATAATATTTGAAAATAATAAATTAATTAATGATAATTTTATAAATAGACTTATAGATGATAATATTATTAATATAAATTTAACAAATAAAAAATTTGAAGAAATTTATAATATTTTAATAAAAGAAAAAGAAATAAAAGAATTTATGTTTTCAATTAATAATTCAGTTAATTTTTATTTCGGTGTAAATAATAATAATATCGGTTCTGTCTACTCCCCACTTTCTTTTTCTGAAGAATTTTCTGGAGTCTTAACAATAATTTGGAATAATAACAAATTATCTCTTGTTGATCTTGATAATGATAAAATATTAAACTTTGAAAAATATATAAATTTTTTCAAAGAAATATCTTATGAAGAAAAATTTTTACCTGAACTCTCAAAAGATGCAAAACATATTGATTTTAAGTCTTTTGATATTGATCTTTACGAAGAGATAAAAAACAATAATTTTGAACTATTTATAAAATCATACGATCTTTTTAAATACTTTAAAGATCAAAATGTTAAATTTTCAAATATTGATGTAAACTATTCTTTTAATTATGAAATTTTTGCAAACTCAAATGGACTCAATTTTGGAAAAATATATACAGAAAACTCAATTTTTTATGATTTTGACTCAATTCTAGGTTATTCCAAAGGTAAATATAAAAAATTAGAGGAAAATGATATAGATGAATTTAAGACTTATTTTAAAATATTTTTTGATAAATTTAATGATGTAGAATATAAGAAGATAGAAACCAAAAATGTAATTTTATTAAGCCCTGTTTTATACTCTCTTTTAAATTTTTATCTTGGATACAATTTTGACGGAAAAAATCTATATTACAAAAAATCTTTCTTCTCAATTGATGATTTTGAAAATAATAGAATCTTTTCTTCTAAACCTTTTACTCTTTATTTTGATCCAACTATAGACTTTGAGTTTTCGAGCTACCCTATATCAGTTGAAGGTTTAACTCCAGAAAAAACCATATTTATTGAAGATGGTAAACTTATTCAACCTTCAATATCTTTAAAAAGCTCCAAAATGTTAAACAAACCAGCAAATAATGGGTTTGGTGGTGGTAAATTAATTTTATCACCTTATGATAAAACTCTCTTATCAAAAATAGAAGAATTAGAAGATTGTTATATTGTTTTTGATATTTTAGGTTTACATACACAAGACCCAATTTCTGGAAATTTTTCACTCTCTGTTTCAACAGGGTTATTAAAAGAAAAAGGGAAATTTGTTGGACTTATGAAAGGAAATATTGCATCAAATATTTTTGAAATATTTAAAAGTGGTAATTTTGAAATTTTAAAAAATGATTACAATGAGAAATTTTCATTATTTACTAAAATAAATGTTGTAAATTAAACTATTATTTTAATCATTATTTAATATTTATCTTATTAATTTTAAATATTTTTCTCTTTTAAAATTTCTAACATAGTTTCATTTATTTTATATATTGCACTATTAAACTTTTTAAGATTTTGAATTGTCTCAAAGAATGTGCTTCCAAGATAACCATCTTTATAATCTACACAAAATTTTTTTTCAGTAAGTTTTTTTGAATTTATTGAAGCTCTAATTGCTGTAGAACCTTTAATTGAACAGCTTGATTTTGCACCATCACAAAAAACACCACCAAAAGATGAAATATAATTTAAAAAACTTTTTGAGAATAATTCAAACTTATTATCTATAAAAAGCATAGAAGCTAAAAAGCCCGCACCAGCTCCATACATAACTCCACAAATAGAAGATATAAAACCAAAATTGTTTGTTATTATACTAGTAATATAACATGCAAGAATAGAAGCTTTTATTAATTTTTCTTCCTTTTCAACATATTTTCTACAAATATTATAAATATTTTCTCTCTCATTTTGATCTTTTAGCATTTCAACAAATTTAAAATATTTATTTTCAAACTCATTTTTATTATTAAAATTTAAAATTTGATAAAAAAAAGTAATATCCACATTGTATTTTAAAAAATGATTAACGAATTTTTCTATATTTGATTTTCTTGTTATATAATAATGAAAAGTTGAAACTAAACTTGTTAATCCTTTATTCCCTGATTTAGCACAAGCAAGAACCTTTAATTTTTTGCCAACCATTCTATTAAAAATTGCTTGAGAAACAAAAAAGTCTTCAAAATCATTTATTTCATTTTTTTCATGAGAAGCTAAAAAATTACAAACAATACCTTCAATAATTTTTTCCCTTACATCTTGCTCTAAATAAAGAAAATCTATTATTTTCAAAAAATTTTTTTCTTCATAAAATCTTCTGTCAAAATTTTGATTTAAAAAAGCTTCTTTATTATTATTAAATTTATGATTATTATAACAATTTTGTTCAATCTTATCTTTTTCATTAAAATTATATGTTAAAACATTTCCATGAGTATTTTCAGTTTGAGCAACAAAATACTTATCATCTATTTTTGCTATACTTTTTATAAATAATAAATCTGAGTCAACACTATTAAAATCAAAAATCTCAAATATTTTTTTCTTTTTTTTATCATCACTTAAAATTTTTGAAAAAAGTTCAAAATCATTTTCACTAATTGAATTAAATATCTCTAAATTTTTATTTTTATCTCCAAATAAAAATCCTAATAAAAAAGCTTCTTTTACACCTTTTATTTTTGTCCCAGGAATACCAACATTAAAAGCATTTTTATATGTCATCTTATCAATAAAAACATCTATTTTTAATTTGCCATAAAAATTGGATTTTTGATTTTTATGTTTTTCATCAATGCTAGTAAAATTTTCAAAAATCAAGCAATTAAAGCTATCGTAATTTTTAAAATAATTTTCTATAATTATATTTTTCAAATGAGCTCCATTTAAAGCAATAGCAACAGGTTCAGTGCAACCAAAAGTAAAGTCAAGCATTGATAAAAAGAACTCTTTTAATTTATAATTTTTTAAATCATTTTCATCTAATAAACACCCCATAAAAATTTCCTTTTTATGATTTTTTTAAACTAAGTATTCATTTTTCAATTCGCAAAAACTATAACATTAAAATAAAATATAACAATTTAAAAAAATTTAAAAACCTCTTGACATTATTTTTGATTTATGTTAAATAATTTTTCAGTAAGAGGGATTAAGGGCGATTAGCTCAGCTGGGAGAGCATCTGCCTTACAAGCAGAGGGTCGTAGGTTCAAGCCCTGCATCGCCCATTTTGCGGGAATAGCTCAGTTGGTAGAGCGCGACCTTGCCAAGGTCGATGTCGCGGGTTCGAGCCCCGTTTCCCGCTCATGAATCCCTCCTTTTTTATTTTAAATTTCTATTTTTTATATTTGAAATATAAATATTATAAAAAAGGGCTATCCTACTATAAGGATAGCCCTTTTAATTTTGGAATATAATTTTATTAAATTTTACCAATTTTCACAGAGTGGTTCAAAATAAGCTTGTGGATGTGCACAAGCAGGACATGTTAATGGTGCTTCTTCTCCTTCATAAATAAAACCACAATTACTACATTTCCACCATATTTTTTTATCTTTTTTAAATACTTTTCCTTTTTTAATATTTTCAAGTAAAGCTCTATACCTTTTTTCATGCTGTTTTTCAACAATTGCAATGTTTTTAAAAACCTGAGCTATTTCTGGAAATCCTTCCTCTTCAGCAGTTTTTGCAAAATCTTGATACATTGTTGTCCACTCATAATTTTCACCATTTGCAGCTGCAAGCAAATTTTCTTCTGTAGTTCCTATCTTACCTGCTGGATATGCAGCATTTATTTCAACTTCTCCTCCTTCTAAAAATTTAAAAAATCTTTTAGCATGTTCTTTCTCATTTAAAGCTGTTTCTTCAAATATCATAGCTATCTGAACATAACCTTCTTTTTTTGCAACAGATGCAAAATAATCATATCTATTTCTTGCTTGAGATTCACCTGCAAAAGCAGCTAATAAATTTTTTTCTGTTTTTGTCCCTTTTACTGATTTTGTCATTAATAACACCTCCTTTTTAAAATATTTTATTTCATAAAAATTTTAATTTTAAAAATTAATTTAATTTTTAAATAAATTTAAAAAATATAAACTACATTTTATAAACCCATAAACCATGCTTATTACAAAATTCTCTAACATAATCAATATTATTAAAGTCAACAATAAATGTTGCTTCAGGTTTATCACCAGGATTTAAATCTTTTCTTAAAACATAACCATCCTTTGTCATAACTTCAATAAATTGAATCCAGTGGTCAGGATCCATTGGATGTGGAATACTTCCAACCTTTACAACTACTTTTGAATTATCCATTTTTTCAATAACAGGGATATGTTTTTCACCAGCTCCTTCTTTATTTTTTTCATCCATAAGAGCCATCTCTTCTCCACAACAAACAAGATCACCTTTTCCTTCTACAAAAACTTCAACAACATTACCGCAAATTTTACATTTATATATTCCCAATTTTAATGCCATATATCCTCCTTAATTCATTTTTGAATTTTATTATCAATTTTTTATTAATATAATTTTAAATTATATTAATTAATATTCTATTATTAATAATTTATAATTATTCTAAATATCCTCTATCAAAAATATTTTGTGGATATTCTCTTTTTGCCATTTCTTTATCGAGATATAGGATCCCACTATTTGAATTTGAAATCATTTTTAATCTTTGTAAAATTGTATCAAAACTGAGTTCCTCTTCAACTTGCTCTTTTACATACCATCTCAAAAAATCGGATGTTGCATAATCTTTTTCTTCATCAGCAATTTTTGTTAATTCCCAGATTCTACTTGTAATATACTTCTCATGTTTTAAACCTTTTTCAAATACATCAATTACGGATGTAAAATTAGAATCTGGTTTTTTAATTTCTAAAAGTTCTGGTTTTCTACCTCTTTCAACAAGATAATTAAAGAATTTCATTGCATGCATTATCTCTTCTTGAACCTGAGCTTTCATCCAATGAGCAAAACCATTTAAATTAACAGATTCAAAGTATGAAACCATAGAAAGATAAATATAGGCAGAATATAATTCTTCATTAATCTGTCTATTTAATTCATTATAAAGTTTCTCAGTCATATTAAACCCCCTTTTATTTTAATTTTTTTATAATAGTTATTTTATAATAGTTTTTTTATTTTATTATTTCATTTAATTCAATTTTTAATTTTTTTAAATCTTCCTCTTTTGGTATCCATTGAAATTTAGCTGACTTTATTAAATTTAAACCCATATCAACAACCATCTTTTCCAGATCTTTGATGGATTCTCCACCCCACCCATATGAACCAAAAACCATAACTTTTCTTCCTTTTGGATTTAAACCTTTGAAATATGTCATAAAAGCAGAAACAGTTGGGAGCATATTTTTATTAAGTGTTGGAGAACCAATGAAAATGTATTCTGAATCAAGTATTTCTGTCATAACATCAGAAATATGATTTTCTCCAAGAGGAATATATTTATATGGAATATCTTTTTCATCAAGAACACTTTTTATCGTATCAGCAATTATTCTTGTTGAATTCCACATAGTATCAAAAACAATCACTGCCTTTTTTTGAGTTTCATTTTGACTCCATTTTGTATAATAAAATATCATTTCATTAACATATTTTCTTATAATTAAACCATGGCTTGGACAGATGGTTTCAATTTCGAGTTTTGAAGCCTCCTCAAGCTCTTTTTTAACCTGTTCACCATAAGGCAAAACAATATTTGCATAATATTTTTTTGCTTCATAGAAGAAAACATCTCTTTCATATTGATCATCAAATCTTTCAGAGGAAGCAATATGTTGGCCAAAACCATCATTTGAAAACAAAATTTTCTCTTGAGGGCAATATGTAACCATATTATCAGGCCAGTGAACCATAGGAGTAAGTAAAAAAATTAAATCTCTTTTACCTATATTTATTTTATCCCCACTTTTTACTTCAGTAAAGTTAAAATCAATATTATAATGAGCTTTCAATCCCTTTATCCCGTTTGGTGAAGAAAAAATTTTTATATCTGGATTTAATTTTATGAGTTTAGGTAATGAACCTGAATGATCCATTTCAACGTGATTTGAAATATAGTAATCAACTTTTTTTATATCAATTATCTTACTTATTCTTTCAATCCACTCATCGAAAAGATAATGCTTAACATTGTCAATTAGAACTATCTTTTCATCAATTATAAGATAGGAATTATAAGATGAGCCTTTTTGAGTAAGATAACCATGAAAATTTCTCAATGTCCAATCAATTGCGCCTACCCAAAAAATACCATCTTTGATTTTAATAGGATTCATTATTATACCTCATAAATATTATTTTTTAAATAATCTCAAATTTATTTAGATTACTCTTTTTCAAAAGCATCTTTTTCTGCACCACAAACAGGACATACCCAATCATTTGGTAATTTTTCAAAAGGGATATTATCATTATCTACTGGATCATATATATAACCACATACTGTACATACCCATCTTTCCATATTTTCTCCTTTTTATAATTTTATTAATAACTTAAGATTTAAATAATATTAAATAACTCTATTATTATTCCACTTTACAATTTAAAAATAATACAAATTTAAAAAAAATTCAATATAAAATTTAAAATAATTTCCAAAAAAATTTTAATTTTGTTTAAATTAAAATTTTTATCATATTTTTAAGTTTAGCTTTTTAAATTACTCTTTTTCAAAAGCATCTTTTTCTGCACCACAAACAGGACATACCCAATCATCTGGTAATTTTTCAAAAGGAACATTATCATTTTCAGCTGGATCATATATATAACCACACACTGTACATACCCATCTTTCCATATTTTCTCCTTTAATAAATTTTAAAATAATTTTTTACAAAAAAATATTAATACAATTTTTACTCTTTTCAAATTTTAAGGATATTTTTCTTTTTAAAAATTTTTTTTAAATAAATTATTTTTTTATCTATAATTCTTTTTGTTATTTTTTTAAACAATCTTTACAAATCCCTTCAAAAATAACAAATTGATTAATAACTTTATTACCATCAAAAATTCTATCATCTATCTTAAATTTTTTAATAATATCAGGGTTATCAATATCAATGATTTTTTTACATTTCAAACACTTAAAATGAAAGTGAATATTATCCATAATATCATAAGAAATTTTATCATTATTTAAAAATGAAACAGCAAGACCTTTTTTTAAAAATAAATTTAAAGTATTGTAAACAGTAGTTTTTGATAATGTAGGTATTTTCCCAACAAGATTATCAAAAATTTCATCTATAGTTGGATGAGTTTTATTTCTTACAATATATTTTAATATCGAAATTCTTTGGATAGAAGGTTTTATTTGATATTTTTTTAAAAGTTCAATTTCATAATTATTTAAAATTTCTTTATCCTTTATAAATTCATTATTTTGTGATTTTCGCATATTTTTATCCATTTACTTTAAGATTTTTATCTACATAATAAATAATATAATATAAATTTTTAAAATCAAAAATAAATTCGAATAATAAAAAATTTTTATTAAAATGAAATAAAAAAAATTAAAAATAATAGGAAATAAAAAAATAAAATTGAAAATTATTTAAAATATTATAAAAAAATAAGAAAGATAAAATAAAAAAATAAAATTGGAATTTTTATGTTGAAAGATTTTTTTATTTCATTAAAATATCCTCTTTTACAAGCATTAGTTGGAGGTATAATAACATGGTTACTTACCCTCATAGGAGCTACTTTTATATTTTTTAATAAAAAACCTTCAAAATCTCTTTTTAGCTTTATGCTGTCATCAGCTGGTGGTATAATGCTTGCTGCAAGTTTTTGGTCATTATTATTACCTGCAAAAGAATATTCTATAGAAAACAATTTATCCCCATGGATTACTTTGACATCAGGATTTATTCTAGGAACATTATTTTTATTTATACTTGATAAGATTATTCCACACAAACATTTAGAAGAGAATGGAGAAATTGAAGGAATAAAAACAAATTTAAAAAAAACATGGTTATTTGTTTTTGCAGTTATTTTACACAATATTCCCGAAGGATTAGCAGTTGGTGTCGCTTTTGGTACTCTTGCAAACAATGTAAATGATCCAAAATTACTCTTGTCTGCAATCTCATTAACAATTGGTATAGGGTTACAAAATATTCCTGAAGGACTTGCAATAGCTTTACCACTTTATGCAAATGGTTTTTCAAAGAAAAAAAGTTTCTTTTTTGGACAAATTTCAGCTATTGTTGAACCTATATCAGCAATTTTTGGAGCACTTTTTGTTACAATTTTTACAAATTTACTTCCTTATGCAATGTCTTTTGCAGCTGGAGCAATGATATACATAATAGTTGAAGATGTCATCCCCGAGTTTCAAGAAAATAAAACAAATGATATTGCAATAATATTTTTTATTATTGGTTTTTTAATAATGACTATTCTTGATATCAGTCTTGGATAAAAATAATTTTGAGATTAGGAGGATTTTATGAAAAGAATTTTAAAAATATTTTTTATATTTTTATTATTAATCTTTAGTTTAAATTTTTTATCGTGTTCAATTAGTTATCCTGATAAGAATCCTGAAAATTCAACTAAATATAATTCTGAAAGTACTATTTATGAAACTGATCCTGGTAAAAAACCTTCTGAACTAAAAGTTTATATTACTGGAAACAAAAAGTTTATCAAAAAAAATCCAAAAGGTGGATTTCTTTTACAAGGCGGTGGGAAAGATGTTGATGAAGCTTTTTTATGGTTAATAAATCAATCAGATGGTGGAGATTTTATAGTTTTAAGAACAGATGACTCAAAAGGTTATAATGATTGGATCTATTATGATTTAAAAGGAGTTAATTCAGTTTATACTTTGGTTGTTAATTCATATAATCTCGCAAATACTGACTATGTTGAAAAAGTTATAGAAAATGCTGATGCTATTTTTATTGCAGGTGGTGATCAAACTAAATATTATAATTACTGGAAAGGCACAAAACTTGAAAATGCTATAAAAAAAGCCCATATCGAGAGGAATGTTCCAATTGGTGGTACATCAGCTGGTATGGCAGTTTTAGGAGAATTTGACTATATACCATATAATCTTGGAGTTTTATCAGATGAAGCATTATCAAATCCTTATAATCAAAACATGAATTATATAAAAAATGATTTTTTAGAAAATTTTAATCTTTTTAAAAACACAATATTTGATACTCATTTTTATGAAAGAAAAAGAATGGGTAGACTAGTTTCTTTCCTTGCAAGAATAATAACTGATTATAAACTAAATTATTCTGATGTTAAAGGTATAGCTTGTGATGAAGAAACAGCTATATGTGTTGATTCAAATGGAATTGGAAGAATCTTTGGTTATGGTTATGCTTTTTTTTTAAGAGGTAATGCTCCTATTGAAAAATGTAGAGAAAATCAACCTCTTGATTGGTATGGAGATAAAAAAGCTATTAAATGTTTTAGGCTTGCAGGAACAAAAAATGGAATCTACAAATTTGATTTTATAAAATGGAACACAGAAGATACAAAACCTTACTTTATATGGGTAGATCTTGGAACACTTTATCCTGAAAAAGTTTATTAGAAAAAAAATAATTTTTTAAAAATATGCTTGTTAAAAAATAATTATTATTTGAAAATATAATAAAAAAAGGAGAATTATGGGTTTATTTTCCAAAATCTTAGAATTAATAAAAGGAGGGAAAGATTTTACTGAAATTAAAAACAATTTAATTCTTGCAGATATTGACATTGAAACCATAAACTATATTGAAAGTGAATTAAAGAAAGGAAAAGATTTAAAAATCATTTTAAGGACCCTTATAAAAAAAAGCGATTTTAAACTTGATAAAGAGAATAAAAATATTTTTTTAATAATTGGAGTTAATGGCTCTGGAAAAACAACTTTAATAAGTAAAATTGCCAATTATTATAAAAATAAAAATTATAAAATCCTTATTTCTGGTGCTGATACTTATAGAGCAGCTGCTATTGATCAACTAAAACATTGGTGTGATAAATTAAAAATTGATTTCATTAGCAATATACAAGGAGCAGATCCAGCTTCTGTTGTTTTTGATTCTATTGACAAAATGTTTTCTTCAAATTACAATTTACTAATTATTGACACTGCTGGGAGATTACAAAATAAGGATGAATTGAATCAACAATTAATAAAAATAGACAAAATAATAAATAAAAAAATAGATAATCTTAATTCTCAAGATGGATTTAATAAATTCTATTATCATAAAAATTTAGTTATAGATGCAAATTTAGGTAAAAATTCTATAAATCAAGCTGAAGTATTCAATAAAATAATTAAGATTGATTCATTTTCTGTTACCAAACTTGATTCTACTGCAAAAGGTGGAGCTATTTATACCATTTGTAAAAAACTATCTTTACCAATCTCTTATGTTTCATTTGGAGAAAAAATTGAACTTCTTAAAACTTTTGAAGATGATGATTTTATTGATTTTATTATAGAAAAAATTTAGTTTTATAAATTTCATTAGTATCATAAAATTGTTATTATATAAAAAGATTAAAAAATTACATTTTTATTTTTAAAAATTATTTGACTAAAAATTAAAACTTTATATTATTAAGTTAGAAACTAATTTTATTAGGAGGGTTCATGAATCAATATATATCTAATGTAATTGAATCTATTAAGAAAAAATACCCATGGGAATCTGAATTTATTCAAGCTGTTACTGAAGTCTTAGAATCTCTCGAACCTATAATTTCCAAAGAACCAAAATATCAAAAATATGGTATTCTTGAAAGAATAATTGAACCTGAAAGAATTATAATGTTTAGAGTACCTTGGATGGATGATCAAGGAAATTATAGAGTAAATATGGGTTATAGAGTTCAATTCAACTCTGCAATTGGTCCATACAAAGGTGGATTAAGATTCCATAAATCTGTTAATTTATCTATTTTAAAATTTTTAGGTTTTGAACAGATTTTTAAAAATTCATTAACAGGACTTCCAATGGGTGGTGGTAAAGGTGGTTCTGACTTTGATCCTACAGGTAAATCTGAAGCTGAAGTTATGAGATTCTGTCAGAGTTTTATGACTGAATTATATAGACATATTGGAGCTGATACAGATGTTCCAGCTGGAGATATAGGAGTTGGTGGTAGAGAAATAGGTTTTTTATATGGACAATATAAAAGAATAAGAAATGAATTTACAGGAGTTTTAACAGGTAAAGGATTAAACTGGGGTGGTTCATTAATTAGACCAGAAGCAACTGGTTTTGGAGTTACTTATTTTGCTCAAGAAATGCTTAAAACAAAAGGAATGGATTTTGAAGGAAAAAAAGTTGCACTTTCTGGTTTTGGTAATGTTGCATGGGGAGCTGCATTAAAGATAACAGAACTTGGCGGTAAAGTTGTTACACTCTCAGGACCTGATGGTTTTATTTATGATCCTGATGGTGTAAAAGGTGAAAAAATTCAATATATGTTAGAAATGAGAGCATCAGGAAGAGATAAAGTTCAAGATTATGCAGATAAATTTAAAGTTAAATTTGAAGCAGGTAAAAGACCATGGAGTGTTCCTGTTGATATTGCTATTCCTTGTGCTACTCAAAATGAACTTGATATTAATGATGCAAAAGAACTTGTAAAAAATGGTGTTAAATGTGTTGCAGAAGCAGCAAATATGCCATGTACCCTAGAAGCAGTTAAATATTTTCTTGAAAACAATATCCTTTTTGGTCCAGCTAAAGCTGCTAATGCTGGTGGAGTTGCAACTTCTGGTCTTGAAATGTCTCAAAATTCTATGAGATTATCATGGACAAGAGAAGAAGTTGATGCAAAATTAAAAGACATAATGAAAAACATTCATGATAAATCTCTTGAAGCTGCAAAAGCTTATGGTTATGAAGGAAACTATGTTGTTGGAGCAAATATTGCTGGATTCAAAAAAGTAGCAGATGCTATGATTGATCAGGGATTAGTATAAAAATATTTTGATTAGAATTTATAAAAAAAATTTTTAAGATTTTTATTCTTAAATTTATTTATAAAAGGAGGGAATTTTCCCCTCCTTTTTCTTTTTTAATTATATTTTTTATCAATTTTATTTTTATAGTTTTATTTTATTTTTTGTTCTTTTTAGTTTTATTCTCTTTTTCTAATTTTAGTTTTATTTTTTAATTATTATAATTTTTTGTTTTATTTTATTAGCTTTTTAATTTTATTTTTTAAATATTTTATTTTATTAAAAAAAGGATAACATCATGAAAAACATTTTTTATCTTCTTCTTGCAATTTTAGCTTATTTTTCATTATCTCTTGGATTTGTTTTACAAAAAAGAGGAATAGGTTTCAAAAACATCAAAGATAAAATAATATGGACTTCTGGATTTATTTTTATGAACTTGACACCTTTTATTAATTATTTTGCATTAAAAGTTTTATCTGCCTCTATTGTAACTGCAACTTCGGGTATTTCAGTACCTTTAACCATATTTTTATCAAAATTTATTTTGAATTCCAAAATAAAATTTGAAGACTACTTATATTCTCTTCTAATGATGATTGCAATTTTTATTGCAAATTATTTTTCTGATGCATCACCACAAATAAATTTTAATAAAATATATCTTGTTTTCTTTACATATTTTCCAATTCTACTTTTTATACCTCTTATCTTATACAATAAAATAAGAAAAACAAATGAAAAAAAATCACCAGCAGATAATAAAATAGACCTAAAAAAAAAATTAAAGTTGATAAATACTATAATTTTTGCTTTTTGTGCAGGATCACTTGGTGGTATGATGATGATAATGCTTAAAATATTTCAGATAGAAAATATCTTTTCAAGCTCAAAATTTTTCTTAAATTTCTATTTTATTTCATATATTTATCTTGGTTTATTTTCTTTTATATCGATCCAACTTGCATATAAAAATGGAGATATTTTAATAGTTTCTCCAATTCAATACGGAATGAATGTGTTTTATCCGATTTTAAGTTTTTATCTTATTTTTAATGCAAAACTTATTTTTTTCCAACTTATAAGTTTTGTATTTATAATTTTTTTTGCTGTTAAAATGGTTTTAAATCATAAAGAATTATATTAAGATTTTTAGATTTAAAATAAAATTAAAATGAAATTTTAAATGAAATTGAAATAAATATTTTAAAAAAATATAAACTATAGAATATCATAAAAACTATTTAAAAATTTTTTGTTGAAAAAAAATATTTTTTTTTTATTATTTTGTCATAGACTATAAGGAGGATTTAAATGGCTTATAAAATCAATGATAATTGTATAAATTGTGGAGCATGTGAACCTGAATGCCCTGTTAATGCTATATATGAAAAAGATGATAGAAGAGTTATAGACCCTTCTAAATGCACAAGCTGTGGATCTTGTGCAACAGTTTGCCCTGCTGAAGCTATTGATGCTGATTAATTTTTAATTACTTTTGAAAATATGATTGGCTACCCTTCTTAATTTTTGGGTAGCCAATTTTATTTTATAAAACTATTTTCATACTATTTAATAATTAAAATATAATTACAGGATTTAAATTTTTTATGGGAAAAAATATAATTAATAATAATGACCATTTTGAACATAATGATGCACATAATAATAATCATAACCACAACCATAACAGCGAACATAATTATAATAATAATTTAAATAACTATGAAATTGATAAAGAAATAGTTTATAATAAAGTAAAAGAATATACCAATAAATCAAATATTGTAGAACTTGGCGATTTAAAAGATAATCAAAAAATAGAAATTGATTTTAAATTACCAAATTACTGGCTTTTTAAGGTAATTGGAGAAAATTGTGAAAATTTTACAAATAAGATAAATGAATTTTTAAAAGATAAAAAATTAAAAAATGAAATGTCAATAATATATTCTAAAAATTCAAAATATTGCTCATTTAATTTTGAAATATATGTTAGTGATAAAGAGGAAATTTATAAATTTTATAAAGAATTAAAATCTATAAAAGAAACAAAATTTTGTTTTTAAATAAAAAACCTTAAAATTAAATTAGTAAATCTACTTTTTAATCAAAGTAAAATAATATATTTTATCAAATTGTGATTTTTTACAAAATGTAGTTTCATAAAATTTAAAATATTTTTCATATTTTTCCCTTTTTGTTGTAAAAAAACTTTTAAAAATAAAAAACAATCTATATCCTTCTTTGTATATTTCTTTATTTTTTATACATGCATCTTTAATCCATTTTGCATAATCAGGATGGTCTGTTAGAATAAATAATTTAGAATCCTTTTTTAAAAGAAAAGATAAATTTTTAATTGATTCAATATTTACAAGCCTTCTTTTATAGTGTCTTTTCTTAGGCCATGGATCCGGAAAAGAGATCCAAATATTATCAAAAAAAGGTTTTTTTATATTTTCAAGATAAAAATTTAAAAAATCAAAAAAATCTAAATTTAAATAAATAACATTTTTATTTTCCTCGATTATTGTTCTTTTTATAGATCTTTGAATTGCTGCTTTTGAAAAATCAAGTCCAAAAAAAAATTCTCTTTTGTTTAATCTTGCAAGAAAATTTATATATTCGCCTTTTCCACAACAAATTTCTAAATTTATTCTATCATATTCTTTTTCAATTTGCTTGAGTTTATTTTCAAATTCATAAAGATTTAGAGTAAAAATATTAAAAATATTTTCATCAAGATTTATATATCTTAATCTACCTTTCATATGAAAAAATTTAGCAAAAATTCAAAAAATTAATACAAATATTTTTTAATATAAATATTATAAGGCAAATTTTGAAAAATATAAAAAAAGTTTTATATTTATAAAAAATGAATGGAGATACAAATGTTTACCAAAACTAAAATTGTTTGTACAATAGGCCCCTCAACTACAAAAGAAGATATACTTGAAAAACTAATAATTTCAGGAATGAATGTTGCAAGGTTCAATTTTTCTCATGCTGATTATAAAGAATCAGCACAAATAATAAGTATACTAAAAAAACTTAGAGAAAAATTGAAAATTCCTTTAGCTCTTATGCTTGATACAAAAGGACCTGAAATTAGAGTATATGGCTATAGCGAAAATATCCAAATAAAAGCAAATGATAGGTTTTTTGTTGAGTCTGTTGATTTACAAAATGAAGCTAAAAAAGTTGAAAATAATAAAATAGAAGAAACAAAAACCTTTTATACAAATCTCCCTAAAATAGAAACATTAATAAAAATCGGAAGTAAAATTTTACTTATGGATGGTTTTTTTACTACAGAAGTTGTTGATATAAAGGAAAATAAAATTGAAATTGAGTTTAAAAATGGTGGAATTTTAAGAAAAAAAGCTCATCTTTCTATCCCTAATGTTGATTATCCTATAGATTTTTTATCAGAAAAAGATAAAGAAGATATTAAATTTGCTGTTGAAAATGATTTTGAATATATAGCTTTATCATTTGTTAGATCATCTGAAGACATATTAAAAGTAAAAAAAATTATTCAGGAATTAAATGAAAATGCCAATATAGATATTATATCAAAAATAGAACATAGAAAAGCTATAGAAAATATTGATGATATAATAATACATAGTGATGGAATAATGGTTGCAAGAGGTGATTTAGGGGTTGAATTACTATTGGAAGAGGTACCTGTTTTCCAAAAAAAAATTATAGAAAAATGTTATCTTTCTGGAAAACCTGTTATTACAGCTACTCAAATGCTCGAATCAATGATTGAAAATCCTTTACCTACAAGAGCAGAAGTTTCAGATGTTGCAAATGCTTGCTATGATATGACATCTGCTGTTATGCTATCAGGTGAAACAGCTGTTGGTAAATTTCCAGATTTTGTTGTTCAAACAATGAAAAAAATAATCCTTAAAACAGAAGAAGCTATTGATTATAAAAAATTTTTATTTTCAAAAAATTATACCGAGTCACTTTTTGATATAACAAATATAATCTCATATAATGCTGTCGTAACAGCTTATCAATGTTCAGCCAAAGCAATTTTATGTATAACAAAGACTGGTTATGCAGGAAGAATGGTGTCAAAATTGAGACCTGGAATTCCTATATTTGTTTTTACTTATGATAAAAAAGTTTACCATAAACTATCATTAAATTGGGGACTCATTCCAATCCTTATTAATAAAGAAGAATCTTTTGAAAAATTAATACAAAATATCAAAGATATATGTATACAAAATAATTTTGTAAAAAAAGGAGATCTTGTTGTTATTGTTGCTGGAATGCCACTTGGAAAACAAGGAACTACAAATATGATAAGAATTGAAGCTATTGGAAAATCTAGAATAAAAGGAGTTCCAATAAATGGGAAAAATATAGTAAAAAATATTGTTATTATAGAAGGTCTTGAAGATTTTAATGAAAAAGATGTTGATAATAAAATTGTTGTTTTAAAAAACTTTTCTGAAAATTATGTGACATATTTAAGATTTTGTGCTGGTATAATTATAGAAAATTGTTATTGGGAAACCCCATTAAAAATTGTTTCAAATGCATACAATATTCCAATTATTATGAATGCTACTGGAGCTTCTGAAATTTTAAAAGACAAAGCACTTGTTGAATTAATGGAAGATGGAACAATTATAGAATTATAAAAAATAATTTATAAAGAATTGGATTTTCAAATTTAATATTTAAATTTCAAAAAAGATATAAAATTTATTGAATATTTCAAAATATTTGTTAAAATAGATATAAAACCTTAAAATAATTTATAGAAAGGGGTAATATGCAAACCAAAGAAGAAAAGGCTTTATTTTACAAAACAACCATATTAATAGGTCTTGGATTTTTCACAATGGGTCTTATGGATCCTCTTTATGATGCTTTTGTACCTTTATTTTTAAAAGAGTATATAAATTCTAAAACAATTATTGGCTCAATTATGACACTTGATAATATTTTTGCACTTTTTTTAATTCCTATTGTTTCTGCCATCTCTGATAGAACTAGAACTTCAATAGGAAGAAGAATGCCCTATATTCTCGTTACATTACCTATGAGTGCAATATTTTTTTCAATGATACCATATGCAGCATTAAGAAGTTTAGCTTGGCTTATTTTAACTTTGTTTCTATTAAATATTTTTAAACAAGCTGCAAGAGGACCTGTTGTCGCTCTAATGCCTGATATAGTTCATCCAGACTATAGATCTGAAGCAAACGGAGTCATAAACTTTATGGGAGGAATAGCTGCAATTGTTGGAACAGTTGGTCTTTCAAAACTTATGGATTTAAATATAAATTTACCAATAATTGGTAATACTAAAGATAAGCTTCCTTTTTTAATCTCAGGTTTTCTTGTTATATTTGCTACAATACTTTTATTTTTATTCGTTAAAGAAAAATATAAAGCAGAAAATGAGATAGAAGAAAAGGTTCCTATCTTAAAATCTTTTAAAATGATTTTTTCTGATGAAGATAAAAGTGCTGTTCTTATATTATTCTCATTATTTTTGTGGTTTTTTGGTTATCAAGGTGTATTACCTTTTGTTACAACTTATGCTGTTGAAATCATAGGAGTTTCAAAAGGTACTGCTGGAATATCTCCTGGAATGGTTGCAATACCTTATGCTTTATTTGCTATACCATCAGGTATAATTGCTCATAAAATAGGAAGAAAAAAAATGATAAGAATTTGCCTTATTGGGCTTATAGTTGCTATGATTTTAATGTTTTTACATAAACCAATGGTAGATACTTTTAAACTAAGTCAATCAATAAGTTTAATATTTTTTTGGGCAATACTTTTCTTTTTTGGAATATTCTGGGGTTCAGTTGTAACAAATTCATTCCCTATGTTATGGCAGATGGCAACTTATACAAATATGGGAATTTATACAGGTTTATATTACACATTTTCACAATCAGCAGCAATTTTTTCTCCACCAGTTACAGGAGCTTTAATTGATTTAATAAATATAAGAGCTATTTTCCTCTTTGCTGCAATTTGTATGGGTGGTGCTTTTATTCTTATGGGATTTGTAAAAAAAGGAGAGCCAACATCTCATAAATAAAATATTTAAGTAAACTTTTTTAGAATTTTTTGAAAGTAATTATTAAAATTATGTTTTTAAAAATAAAAAAGGCTACTATTAAAAGTAGCCTTTTTTAAATTTTTATTTTATTTTTATTTTTTTTATATTTAATCATTTTTGAGTTAGTTTATTTTTATCAACTAAGTACTTACTCCATAATCCTTCAAGATTATAAAAATCTCTTTTATCTTTTGTAAAGAGATGAACAATAACTGAATTATAATCAAGTAAAATCCAATCAGCTGATGAAAAATTCTTTCTATTTATCTGGTGAATACCAGCTTCTTTTAGTTTAAAATTCAATTCATTAACAACTGCTGAAGCTTGAGGAGTTGATTCAATTGTTCCAACTACAAAAAAATCAGCAATTGGTAGAACTTCAATAACTTTTATAATCTTTATCTCTTCAACTTTCTTTTCTTCTAAAATATTTAATATCAAATTACACAAATTATAATCCAAATTTTCTTTTGTCAATAAATTACCCTCCAACTATTCTTCTTTTTCTTGTTTAGACTTTTTTGTAATTTTTTTTGTTGTTTTAGATACTTTTTCAACAGCAGTTTTTTCTGTTACACTTGATATTTTCTCTTTTTTTCTCTTATTCCTTGGTCTTGTTTTACCAAATGTACCTCTAAAAATTTTACCCCTTCTTGATCTTTGATCTCCTTTACCCATTATTTCCTCCATTAAAATTATTTTTTATTTAAATTTATTATATTTAATTAAATCTCAAAAAGAAAGAAATAATATTTTTTAAAAAAATCAATAAAAAATAATATCCCTTTTATTAATTTAAACCCAAAATTTATTTTTATTTTAAAAATAACTTTGCAAAAATACCTCCATAAACACTAACAATCGACACAATTATTCCAGCAATAAATACACCAAGAAATATAAAAATTAATGATTTTTTTATGTCAAGCCTCAATAACCATGCTCCAAGTGTGCCTGTTATAGCCCCAGTAGCAGGTAAGGGAATGGCTACAAATATCATTAAACCTAAATATTCATATTTTTCAAATTTTGGTTTCACTTTATTTATCGATCTCTCACTTATTTTATCAAAAAATTTTTTATATATTGGAATTTTCAATAAGAAATGATTCATAAATTCAAGAAATACAAACAAAAGAAATGATGCTAATGTATTAAAAATAACAGACAAAATAAAAGCTACAAATATGTTTATCCCACTAAAATAACCATAAGGAATAGACCCTCTTAATTCAAAAATAGGAAGCATTGAAATTAAAATCATTTTTATATAAACTGAAATCAAAATATTCTCCTTAATTAACTAGTTTTTATATTTATTCTTTTTTATATTTCAATAAAAAATTATAAATTTCTGAAAATATATTTTCATTATAATAACCATATTTATTTATTTCAAAAAGCTTAAAAATTGCATTTTTTTTTTCTAAAATACCTATTTTATAGAGTATGAAAATAAATGATAAACTATTCAAAAATGATTCATTTCTATAAAATAAAATATTAATTATATTTTTATCTTCAGTAACTATTGGATATTTTAATTTTTCAAATAAAACAAGCGTTGATAAATCAGCTTTTGTTAATTTTTTCTTTTTTATATAATTTAAATTTTCAAAATATTTTAATATATCTATCTCATCTATATCATATATATTTGTTTTTTCCCTAATTTGTAAAATAAGATCATCTTTTCCTGAATTGATTTCATTATAAATATAATTTGAGATATAAACTTTAAAATTATTATAAAGAATATTTATTAGATCAGCTTTATAAATATAAATAAGTGAAGATGAATCAAATATTAAACAATTTGAATTAAAATCAATAAGCTTTTGTGGATTTAAATAATTTACTTCAAATTTATGCAATATTAAAATCCAACTTTTATTTTTTATTTAATTTTTTTTAACTATAAACTTTATCGAAACATTTTATTATAGCCTTTGTTCTAAAGAAAAATATAAGTCCTATACTTCTATCCCAAGAATCTTTAGCAATATTTGGGAAAAGAAAATATAAAAAAGAAACAAGAAAAGATTGATTGTCATTAACTATAAAATTATTTAGTTTTTCTTTTAATAAATTTTTATCAGTTATCTCTTCTATTTTTTCAAAATTTTGCATCTCCTGACTTAAAATTTCTTCATACATCTGATATGTTATCATTCCTTTTTTTTGAAATTTTTTTACTATTTTATAAAGAGCAAGAATTGTATTTTCAAAAGTTGTAAAAAGTCTATCAAATACTTTTTCATTTTTATTATGAAAACTTAAAGATTTTATAGACTCAACTATTTTCTCCATATCTGAATGCTCAGTATATAGAGATTTCAACAAAAATAAGTTTTGTTTATATGTATAAAACTTTACTTCTCTTACAGCTTGTAAAAATTCTTCTTCTGTTATTCTTCTCAAAAACAACTCCTACTTAATTAATTTATTTCAAAACAATTTTCAATTTTTTAATCAAGTCTATAATGACACCCTGCAGATTTTTTGTTTTTCCATGCTGAAGTTGCAACTATCAAGCCACAAGTAATTGCATCTCTTAATTGTAAAATTGTATTTGATAATTTAGATTCATAATAAAAATCTTCGAAACTATTTTTTAGATTTGTTATATCAGTCAAAGATCTTCTTAATCTTTTTTTTGTTCTTATAGGACCAACATAATTCCACATTATATTTTTTAAATAATTTAAATCCTGCTTAACTAAAATTGGATCATATTCTTCTTTCCCTGTATATTCCCAATCTTTAATAAGATCTAAAGAAAAATATGATTTTTTATACTCCTTATTATTTAACTTTTCGCAAATTGAATCTGCTGCAAATTTTGCAAAACATAAACCTTCAAGAAGTGAAATAGATGCAAGTCTATTTGCTCCATGAATACCTGTACAAGAAGTTTCTCCAATAGCATAAAGTCCTTCCATTGAAGTTTCACCTTCTAAATTAACTTTAATTCCTCCACATTGAAAATGAAAGGATGGAACAACAGGGATATTTTCATAATCAAGATCTATTCCATTTTCTTTGCAAATATAGAAAATTGAAGGGAATCTCTCTTTTATTTTATTTCTTATTTTACTTATATCTATATAGACAAATTTTGAATCTGTCTTTTGCATTTCAAAAATAATAGATCTTGAGACAACATCTCTTGGTGCTAATGAACCAAGAGGATGATAATCTTTCATAAAAGCTTTTCCATTTATATTGACTAATTCACCACCTTCGCCTCTCACTGCTTCTGAAATTAAAAATGAATGCCCATGTTCTGTAAAAAGAGCTGTTGGATGAAATTGAGTATATTCCATATTTATAAGTTTAACATGAGCTCTATATGCCATAGCATATCCACTTCCATATATATTTGGAGGATTTGTTGTATGAAGATAAACTTGACCCATTCCACCATTTGCAAGAATCGTATATTTTGCAATAAACAAGTTTACTTCATCATTTTTCTCATTATAAGCATATACTCCGAAACATCTATCCTCTTCATATACAGAATATGTATAATTAGTAGAATGAGATAAAGTTATCAAATCAATTGAATAATTATTAGGATAAAAATGAATATTTAAATTTTTGCTTTTTATATAATTATAAAGAGATTCTATTATAGTTTTACCTGTAAAATCTTTTACAAAAAGTATTCTTTTCCTTGAATGTGCAGCTTCTCCTGTTAATTTAAATATACCATTATCCGATTCAAAAGGTACACCAATTTTTTTTATTAAAATATCTTCTAAAATTTTTGATGAATTATAAACAAGTTTATCAACTGCTGGTAAAAAATTTATATGATCACCTGCATCTAAAATATCTTTTTTTAAAAGCTCAGGATTATCATCAATTCCTTTATAAACTATACCGCCTTGAGCCCAGTAACTTGATGATTTAAATATATCATCACTATCATAAATAACAGATACATCGAAACCTTTTTCAGAAAGTAAAATAGCACTAACAAGCCCAGAAATACCACTTCCAACAATCAATACATCAGTTAAAATTCTTCCCATATAAATTTTTTATCTTTTTTTATTTTATCTCTTTTTATTTATTATTTTTTATTTTTTTTATTTATTATTTTTTATTTATTATTTGTTATTTTTATCTTTTAATAAATTTTATTTACTCAATTCCATTAATTTTTAAATAAATTTGAAAGGTCTGGATTTTGATTTTCTCCCATTAATGAATTTAAATTCTTTTTTGAAATTTTACCCATCATCTTTTTCATATTATTAAAATCTTTTATTAATTGTTCAATATCGAAAAGTTTAGTACCGGAACCTTTTGCTACTCTTTTTTTCCTTGAAGGATTATTCATTATAAGTAAAGGATTTTCTCTTTCCTTTTTTGTCATTGACTGAATAATATATTTATACTTAAATAATTTTTGCGTTTGTTTATCTAACAATGATTTATCTATATTTTGAGCTCCAGGAATCATTGATAGAATATTATCAATAGGACCCATTTTTGTCATTCCTTCTATCTGTTCAAGCATATCTTGAAAATCAAATTCATTCTTTTTAAGTTTTTTCTCAAGTTTTTTTGCTTGTTCTTCTGAATATATTTTTTCAGCTTTTTCAACAAGTGTTAAGATATCACCCATTCCCATTATTCTTTGAGCAATTCTTTCAGGATAATATTTCTCAATATCACTAGTTTTCTCTCCTGTCCCAACAAAAACTATTGGAACATCTGCAACCATTTTTACTGAAAGAGCAGCACCACCTTTTGTATCAGAATCAAATTTTGTAAGGATTAATTTTGTTATTTTTACATAATTTTTAAATTCTTTTGCAACATCAGCAGCTACCTGACCTGTCATTGAATCAACAACAAGAATTGTCTCATCAGGTTTAACTTCTTTTTCTATTCTTTTTAGTTCTTCCATTAATTGTTTATCTATTTGCAATCTACCAGCTGTATCTATTATAACTAAATTAAACCCATTTTTTTGAGCATATTTCATTGCTGATTTTGCAATATTTTCAGGTGACATGTTCTTCTGAGAATACACCTCGACTCCAATATTTTGACCTAAAATCTTCAATTGCTCAATAGCTGCAGGTCTATAAATATCACAGGCTACAAGAAGAGGCTTTCTCGAATCTTTATAAAAATAAGCAAGTTTTGATGCCATTGTAGTTTTTCCAGAACCTTGTAGACCTGCAAGTAATATTACAGTTATTTCAGAAGGTGATTTTAGTTTTAATTCTTTATAATCTTCACCTAAAAATTTAACAAGTTGCTTATATACAATACTAATAAATTTTTCTCTAACAGATATACTTTTTATAACACTTTCACCTAAAGCTTCATCTTTTACTTTATTCAAAAAATCATTGATAACATTCAAATTAACATCAGATTCTATAAAAACATTTCTTAACTCTTCAATTGCATCTTTTATATTGGATTCAGTAATAACTTTCTTTCCTAATAATGAATTGAAAATATTTGATATGCCTTTTGAAATTGACTCTAACATTTTTCCCCTCTTACTTATAATTTTATTTTTAAAATATAACTTTTTATATATTTTTTATCTTTTTTTACTTTATAATTTAATATTTTTAATCATTTTGTTTTTGTGTTTTTTTAATTATTTAGTTTATTTTTCTCTATTATTTCAATAAGTTCCCTTACAATGTTATAATTTACAAAATTTTTATCAACTAATTTTAAAAAAAAGTAGGCATTTTTAAAATCTGGAGGTTTTTTATAAAAATATGAATACCCTATAATGTAATAAAAATAATTACAATATTTACTATTCTTAATAATATCCATATATTGATTTGAGATTTCAATTATCTCTTCAAAATTATTATCAAGAAATTTACTTCTTATTAAAATTATTAAAAATCTATCAAGTTCATTATAATCAAGATTATTATTGTAGTAATAATCAAGTATCTGTTCAAAATTATATGAAGCAATAAATTTATTTTGAATCAATATATGAATTTTTGAAAGCATAAAAGATGCAAGATAAAATAATTTATTTTCAAAATATGATATATTTTTTAGATCTTTATTTTTACTTAGATCTTTATTTTTATCTATACCTTGAAATTCTTTTTTAATATTTAAAAAATAATCTTTTATAAGAGCAAAATATGAGGAAGAAATCTTAAAATTTCCTACAATAAAATTATAAAGCCCTAAGTAGGCAAAAAATGAAGGGTTAAAATTACTTATATCCACCTCTTTTGAAAATTCATTAAATAATTTTAAATCAATTGGGATAAAAATATTATTTTGAAAAAAATCAATCATTCTTGAAACAAAAAAATTTTGGTAATAATCAGCCTGATTTAAATACTTATCATTTAAATTAATGAAATTATCATTTCTTTCCAATAAAATAATATATTTTATAACAATATTTAAATCAGCTACTTTTAAAAATATTTCAGTTTTACCATACTTTTTAATTTTAAAAACAAATATCGTAGAATCAAATGAATCTATTTTTTTTGAAATTGTAAAATAATCTGGATCTATAAAATCAACCTTCGTATCAATAAAATCAGTAAATATAATTAATTCTTCACTTTCATTTTTAAATAAATTTAATTTTATATTATAAACATAATTTTTAGTCTGATTTGAACTACAATAAAAAATAAGGTTTATATGCAAAATCAAAAAGAATAAAAATATTTTATTAAAAAACTTTTTCATTAAAAACTTTAAAAAATTTACCTTGATAAAAAAATCAAACTTTTTCTTTCAAAATAATCTGGAAAATCTACAAATATTAAATTTTTCCCAAAATCAGTAAACTCTATTGAAGATTTAATTTTTTCAATGCTGGCTTTTTTATCTTCATTTTTAACAAGTAATTCTAAAAAAAAAGTTTTATCGTAATTTAAGTTTATTAAAGGATCAGCAAGTTCTATTTTTGTTTCTACTTGTCTATTTTCTTTAAAATTTAAACTTTTATTTTTAATATTTCTTGCAATTAGAATATTAATAAGAAGTGTGATTGAAAAGATTGAAATAAATATCAATATAACTATTCCATAATTTTTTTTTAAAAATTCTAAAATTTCATTAAAAATATTTTTATCATCCATCTTTTTATTTTAACCTTAATTTTTTTTATTACTTTTTAATTTTTTAATTTTTCATTTAAAAAAGAAAAAATTATTGTATTTTTTCAAGTTTTGCGGAAATTACTTTAGAAACACCACTTTCCTCCATTGTAACACCGTATAAAATATCAGATATTTCTAATGTTATTTTGTTATGAGAAATAATAATAAATTGGGTTTTTTCAGAAAACTCAACCAGCAACTTTTTATACCTTTCTACATTTAATTCATCTAATGCTGCATCAACCTCATCCATTATACAAAATGGAGATGGTTTATATAAGAAAAGTGCAAAAAGAAGGGATATGGCACTCATAGATTTTTCACCACCTGAAAGGAGGTTCAAATAATTTATCTTTTTACCAGGTGGTTGAATTTTTATATCTACACCTGTTTCAAGAATATTTTGTGGATCAGTTAAGATCAAAGAAGCTTCACCACCTCCAAAAACTCTTTTAAAAATGTTCTGAAAATTCTTATTAATTTCATTAAAAGTATTTAAAAAACTTATAGAAAGCTCTTCATTCAATTTATCTATAACTTTTTTAATATCCTCCATTGACTTAATCATATCATTTTTTTGTTCTACAAGAAAAGTATGCCTTTTTTTTATATCTTCATATTCATCGATTGCAAGAAGATTAACCTCGCCTAATTCTTCAAGATTTTTTTGTGCATCTTTAATATTTTTTCTTAAAGTTGTTTCAGAAGGAATTTCTATATTTTCAAAATCAATAAGAAGTATGTCTTCTCTATAATTTTCAAAATATAGAGATCTTAATGTTTCAAGTTGAGTTTCAAGTCGAGCCCTTAATGAACTAAAGTTATTATAAGCTTCATTGTATCTCTTTTTTTCTTCAAAAAGTAGATTAAACTCTTTTTGCAAAGCTAAGAGTTCATTTGAATATTTATCAATATCCCTTTCATTTTCTTTTATACTTAAATCAATTTTAGCTTTTTCCGAAATCAAATCATCCCTTTGTTTATTAACTTCTATAACTTTATCTTTTGATTCTTGTAATCTTATATTTAATTTTGCTATTTCATCATTTAAGTTTTGAATTTGATAATTTATTTCAATAATCTCCTTTCTATAAAGATCTTTTTGGTTTTTTACATTTTTTATTCTTTCTCTTGTAATTGAAATTTCATTTTCAATATTACTTTTCTCTATTAAAAAAAATTCCTTTAATTTCTGAATTTTTTTTATCTCTTCTTCATAAAAAATTTTATCTTTTCTTATTTTATCAAGTTTTTCATGTATTTTATCAATTTTTATAATAGTTTCTTCTCTTAATTTAAAGAGACTATTATCAGAAAATAAAAGTTCATTTTCTTCAATATAAATATTATAATGATTATTTATTATAGATTTTAAATCTTCAACAATATTTTCAAGTTCTGAAAATTCTTTTATAAAATTTTTCAAATTCTCCTTATCTAAATTTTTTCCAAGAGAATAAATATTACTTAAAAAATCTAATTTACTTTTAAATTTCATTTTAATCAAATTTAATTTTTCTAATTCTTTTGAAAAATATTCTTTTTCATTTTTTTTATTCTTTTCAAGTTTATAAATTATATTGTTTATTTCAGAAACTTGTTTGTTTACTATATCTCTTTCTTTAATTGTTAGTTCGTTTAATTCTTTGTTTAATTCTTCCTCTTCCTCCTTAATTTTTTCATAATCTCTTAATTTTGTTTCTATTTGTTCATTAAGCTCATCAATCTTTATTTTATATTCTTCAAGTCTTTCGTTTAAATCAAATAATTTTTCCTCTTCTTCATCAATATTTGAAAGAACAAGATACTCTAAATCTTTCTTTTTATTTTCAAATATTTTCATATTATTTAATTTTGAGGTAAGTTGATTTTGTAAATCTTCTATTATTTGTCTATAAAAACCAATAGTTTTTTCAGAAGAAGTAATCTCTCCATCTATTTTTATAACCTTTTCCCTTAATTTAATAACTTTATTTCCAACTTCTTCTATAATTGATTTTTTTTCCTTTGATAAAGCTTCAAGCTCATCAATTTTTTGAAGCAATTCATTGTTTTTCTTTTCAAAATTCTCAAAATTTTCTTCATTTTCTCTTAATTCATTAGTTGCCTGAAGATATTTTTTTAAGAATAATTTTTTTTCTGAATCTATAAGAATATTTTTAAACTCTTTAAATTTTTTAGCTTTTTCAGCTTGTTCATACAGTTTGTTAAGTTCATTTGTTATTTCAGAAAGAAGAATATCAAGTTGATTAATATTTTCTTGAGCTTTTTTCAATTTAGTTAATGCTTCATCCCTTTCTATCCTATTCTTTTTAATATTTGCAGCCTCTTCAATTAAAGCTCTTTTTTCTTCTGGTTTTGAGGATATTACAGATTCAATATTTCCCTGAGTTATAATAGAATAATCTAAAGAATAAATATTATGATTCATAAAAAAATTTTCAAGTTCTTTAAGTGTCACAGGTTTATCTTCTATAAAAACTTCAGTTTCACCTGACTGATATAATCTTTTTTTTATTCTTATATCATTTCCTACATCTATTGAATTTTGATCTTCAAAAATAACTTCAACTTCAGCAAAACCAGTTTGTTTTCTTGTATCATTTCCTTTAAAAATTAAATCTTGTTTTTCTCTTGCTCTTAAATTTTTAAGCCCTCCTCTTTGAAAAACCCACAATATTGCATCAACTATATTACTTTTACCACATCCATTTGGACCAACCAAAGCAATTATTTGTTTCTCAAAAACAAGAGATGTTTTTTCAGCAAATGATTTAAATCCATAAATATTTAATTTTTTAAGTCTCATCCAGTTTCCTTGAAAATAATAATTTATTAAAATCTTTTAATTTTAAGATATATATTTTTAAAAAAACATATTTAATATTTAAAATTTTAAAAATTCATTTCATAAAAATCTTCAAAATTTAATGAACTAAATATCTTAGACCTTATTCCAAAAAAAATAACAATTTTAAAATCATATAAATTTTTTAATGAATTATATACATAACTTCCAGAAAAAGTCAAATATCCTACAAAATCATGGTAATCTCTCATTAAATTTATACTCATATTATTAAATTTGAAATTTGATTCAAGCCTATCATTAATATTGAAAAAATTAAAAGATTTTAAAAGATCTATAATTAACTCTCTAAAATTATCATAAGAATAAATATAATCATTAAAAGATGAAACGATAATTTCAATTAAAAAACTATCTTTAAAAGTAAATCTAAGACTAAAATTATTTTTAAAACTTGAATTAAAAATATTTACAGTATCGTATAAATAAGACAAAAAATCATAAAGATTTATTTTAAAATCATAAAAATTCAAATTTAAAATATTAATATTTAAACTATAATTATGGTACAAAAAAATATTATAAATAATTGAATATTCTGTAGAATAATTCAAATTAATTATTTTGTTAGGATTAAATTTTGTTGATATTTTCATATTTGAAATATTTTTATAATCAAAGTAAAAAATATCCTTTGTTTGATTATTAAATAGATTTATATAATTTGATAAATTAATTATAATTATATCATAAAGCAAATTTATATTTATTGATAAATTTAATTTTGAACTATCAAAACCTTTCTGATTTTCAATAAAAAAATAATTTTTATAAGAAAAACTGTAATTTGCATTAAATTTAAGGAAATTTAAATTAATATTGGTATTTGTTGATAAATTTAAATTATATGAACTATTTTTATTATTTATTTCAATTGTTTTTAAATTCTTTGTCTCATTATATGAAATAGAATTATTTAAATTGAGGTTAAACCCAAAAATACCTGAAAAATTAACCATAAAATTAATAGGAAAATTTATATTATTAATAAAATAGCTATTTAATTTTTCATAATCTTTATTTTGAATCTCATTATATGAACTTGAAAAACCAATATTTGAGTTAAAATTTAAATATTTTGAACTCAAATTCAAATAATTAGCATTTAATCTAATAGAATAATAATTAAGATAATTTGGGTAATAATAACCATAACCTGGAGTATAAATATATTCTTCATCAACTATATATAAATTATATAAAGCTTTTGACAAAATTGAAAAATTAAAGATCCTATAATTAAATGAAAGTGATACAGATTCCTCATAACTAGTTTTTGCCTCTGGAAATATATTTGGATAATATGTTCTTACAAAATCATTTAAATCAACTTTTATTTTTCTCTTTCTATCTATGAAATCATAAGAAAAGTAAGGATCACTTGTATAACTTAAATGTATTGATAGCTTAATAAAATCAAAAAGTATTTCAGATAGATCTATATCTATACCATATCTAATTAATTTTATTGGATTTAAAATATTTAATTCTGAACTGTATGGGGTCCAGATATCATAGTTTGAATTATAAAAAAGATATTGAGAATATGCAATTCCTCCAATAAGTTTTAAACCATTTGATTCTAAATTTAATAAACCAGCAATCCCAAGTTTTTCATAAATATCAACCCACAAAATATTTTTTTTATTTGAATTAATTGAATTAAAGTAAAAAGTGTTATAAAACTGAAATCCTTCCCTTTTAGAATATAAAAAACCAAAATCACCCGGAAAACCAACACCAAAATTAGTATTAATAACAATTGGTAACCAGAAAATAGCAGAAGAACCAATATATAAAGTATTATTAAAGCTCATTATAATTTTATCTGAATAAAAAAATGAACTACTTAAAATATAATAATGCATCTTTTCATTTTCACATGTTGAAATTTTAACATTATTACCAAAATAAGCTTTTCCTGTAAGTTTTTGTATAAACTCACCTATTAAATAATAGTTATCAATCTTTCCTTTAACATTGTAAAAAAAACCTGTGGAAGTTTTTAAATTAAAATATATTTCATCAGCATAATATGTTGAATTATTATCAATAAAAGTCACATTCCCTTTAGCAAGAATTTGTTGATTTTTTAAATCAAAAGTAATTTTATCAGCAAGTATTATTTTATTATCAAAAAAAATATATATATTTCCAATAAGTTTAGCTATATTTATATTATCTTCATTATAATTTATAGTATAAAAATAATCAGCATTTTTAATAATTAAAATTGAATGATCCCCTATTTCTATTAATTCTAAATCTAATTTAAAATATTTTAGTAAAGCTATCTTTAATTTTTTCTCATCTTTTTCTATTGCAATATTATAAGTTTTTGCAAGTTCAATAAGCTCATCATAGCTAGAATATAAAATAAAAACGATCATTTGTTCTTCTGTAAAATAATCAAATATAGAAATTGCTTCTTGAGCATAAACTTCCTGAAAATTAGAAAAAAGAGAAAAAGAAGAAAAAAAATATGAAATAAAAAATGTAAAAATTGAAAAAGAAATAAAAAGAACAAATAATATAAGAAAATGAAATAAATTATTTTTTCTAAAAATATTTTTCAAAAATTTATATTCTTTTAAAAGCATAAATTTAATTAAACCATTTAATTATTTGATTTTTAGTTTTTTTATTTAATTTTTAATTTAATATTAATTTTTTTTTAACTATTTAAATAAAACTATAATAAGAGTAACAATAGAAATAACAAGAGCTGCAGAGGAAAGATAAATACTTGTATTATTATTTTCAAGGGCTAAAACTCTTTTTTCAAGACTTGCAATCTTTTCTTTAATATCTTCAAGTTCAATTCTGAATTCATTTACAAGATCTTTTATAAGTTTAGCCTCCTCTTCTGTTATAATAGATTTCTTTAATATAGAATTTATAATCTCATTCATTTCTTGGGTTGAACCTGGTGTTGAAGTTGTTGTTATATCATAATTTTTCTTTATCCACATTATTAAATTAAAAATCATTAAAGCCATCTCATATCTTGTAATTGGTCTATCTCCTTTAAATGTTCCATCTTTATATCCTTGTATAATGTTTATAGAAAATAAATAAACAAGAGCCTGGTAAGCCCAATGATCTGCTGGAACATCTGAAAAAAAGGAAGTTGAAGAACCTGAACTAGCTGTATTTGTAGAACTTGCTGGAGAACCACTTTGAGATTGATTTTGAGCATATAAAATATTGCTAAAAAAAATAATAAAAAAACCTAATAAAAAAAATAAAAAAAAAGTAAATCTTAATATTTTACTCATAAATCTTTCCTTTATATAATAAATTATAAATTTATTTAATATTTTCAATTTTTTTAATATTTTTTTATCTATTTTTTATATATAAAAATTTTTCCATTTGAATATATTAAATCATAAATAAAATATTTTTGAATATTTTTAATTATTTTTTTGACATTTATAAAAAATAATTTATAATATATATTATTAAATATTTTAGAGGAATTTTTTATGAAAAAAAATTTTATTTTTTTAGTACTTTTTTTACTTTTTTTAATTTTTTCAATTAATACTTTTGCTCAATCAGGTGAAAAATTTTTTGATTCTTATTACAAAAATGGTCAAATGAATATTTATGCTACTATTGGTTGGTGGTGGGGTATTACTCTAAGTGGAGAAGTTGAAATTATTATGGGTGAATGGAATATAGCTGATGTTATGCCTATTGATTGGGGTATATCAGGAAGAGTAATTTTTGAAACTTGGAGTTGGTTTGGTTATTCAGAAACATATTTAGGTGCAGCACCTATGTTTACAATGCATATTGGAATAGCAGACATTGATATTGATTATTATGCAAGTTTAGGTATTGGATTTGCAATTTATAGTTCATCTGACAACAATTACTATTATTATTGGCACAAGCCTTTTGAAATTGGTTTTGCTGCTGCAAGTGGTGTTATATGGTATCTTTCTAAAAATTTTGGTTTAATACTTGACTATGCATATATTGGATGGGTTTCTATTTGGGGAATTGGAATTGTTTTAAAATTATAGGTTATCCACAAATATTTATTGTATAATATTAATATTTAAATTAAAATTTAATAAAGTTATTTTATAATTTTAATAAATGGGGGAAGTTATTTTTTTCATAGTTTATTATTTTTTTCATTTATGGTTAAATTTCATTTTTTAAATAATATGAGGTATAAGATTTTTTACAATTTAAAAAGTCATTATAATAGCCTTGGTATAATACATTTCCCCCCTTTTCTCCTCCTTCTGGACCTAAATCTATTATATAATCTGCATTTCTAATAACATCTAAATTATGTTCTATAACAACAACAGTATTTCCTTTATCAACAAGTCGATGCAAAACTTTTATAAGTTTATCTATATCATCAAAGTGTAAGCCAGTTGTTGGTTCATCAAGAAAATAAATTGTATTTGATTTAACCACTCTTGATAACTCTTTGGATAATTTAATTCTTTGAGCCTCCCCTCCTGAAAGAGTTGGTGCAGGTTGTCCTAATTTTATATAGCCAAGACCAACATCTTTAAGAAGTTTCAATTTATTTTCAATGGAAGGAATATTTTTAAAAAATTCATACCCTTCGTCTACAGTCATTTCTAAAACTTCATAAATATTTTTACCTTTATATTTTACTTCAAGTGTCTGTGAATTATATCTTTTACCATTACATACTTCACATGTAATATAAATATCAGCAAGAAACTGCATAGCTATCTTTATTTGTCCATCTCCCTGACAATTTTCACACCTTCCACCTTTAACATTAAAAGAAAATCTACCAGGTGTATATCCTCTAATTTTAGAATCTGGAAGCTCAGCAAATAATTCCCTAATATAATTAAAAACACCAGTATAAGTAGCAGGATTTGATCTTGGTGTTCTTCCTATAGGAGTTTGATCTATATGTATTACTCTTTCTATATTATCAACACCTTCAATTGAATCAAAAAAAGGATTACTATAATCTTTATTACCATTGACAATTCTACTTATAATATCATATAAAAGATCAATTACTAATGTTGATTTCCCTGAACCTGAAACTCCAGTAATAAGAGTTAAAGTACCTAAAGGTATTTTAATATCTATATTTTTTAAATTATTTAATCTTGCCCCTTTTAAATGGATAAATTTTCCATTTCCATATCTTTTTTTATCATTCAAAAAAACTTTCTTTTCATTTCTTATATATTTTGCTGTTAGAGTATTACTTTTTAAAAAATCATTTTTAAAACCCTGAAAAACAACCTCCCCTCCATTTACACCTGCAAAAGGACCAAGATCTACAATATAATCTGATTCTAACATAATCTGCTTATCATGTTCTACAATAATAAGAGTATTACCGAGATCTTTTAATTTCTTTAAAGTATTTATCAATTTCTCATTATCTTTCTGATGTAACCCTATTGTTGGTTCATCAAGTATATACATTACACCTACAAGTTGTGAGCCTATTTGAGTTGCAAGAGTTATTCTTTGAGCTTCCCCTCCTGAAAGAGTATAAGCTACCCTATCAAGAGTTATATAATCAAGTCCAACATTAATCAAAAAACTTAATCTTGATTTTATTTCTCTTATAATATCATTCACAACAGGTTCCATACTTTTTAAGAAAGAGATATTCTGAATTATTTCAAGTATATTGTTTACATCCTTTTTAGAAAGCTCTATTATATTAAAATAATCATGATCATTTGTTTCTATTTTACAAGATAGAGCAAATTTATTTAATCTATCTCCATTACATATATTACATTTAATTTCTTTCATAAATGAATAATAAAATTCTTTAGCATCTTCTGATTTAGTTTCATTAAATCTTCTTCTAAGTATATTTATTATTCCTTCATAATTTTTAGTTGTTTGATAATTAAAGTTTTCCCCTGATAACTTATATGTTACTTTTTCATTACTTCCAAATAATAAAATATCTAATTTTTCTTTTTCTAAATCTTTAAGTTTTTTATCAAGAGATATTCCAAATTTTTTACATACCTCTTTTAAATATGAACCAAACCATGTATCTTCTGAAAATTTAAAAGCTTTTATAGCTCCTTCCTTAATTGAAAGATTAAAATCTAAAACTTTATCTATATCAAAATCAAGTTTAAATCCAAGTCCATGACACTCAGGACAAGCTCCAGCAGGTGAATTAAAGGAAAACAGAGAGGGTTTTAAATCTGGATAAGAAATATCACAGTGAGGACAACTGAAATTTGTTGAGTAAAACTTTCTTTCTCCTTCAATATCAATTAATACCTTACCATTTGATAGAGAAAGAGCTTGTTCAACAGATTCAAAAATAGTCTTTCTCTTATCTTCATCTATTATAATTCTATTGATTATAATGTAAATATTATGCCTTTTATTTTTATCGAGAATAATTTCATCTTCAAGAGTTTTTAACTCTCCATCTACTATAATTCTATAATATCCCAATTTTTTCAAATTATCAAAAAGGTTTAAAAATGTTCCTTTTTTGTTTTCAACTACTGGAGAAAGAATTTGTATTTTTTCTCCTTTTGGTATTTTTAATATTGAATCTACGATCTGATCAATAGTCTGAGACTCTATCTCTCTCCCACAATTATAACAAAAAACATGAGAAAGATGAGTATACAACAACCTTAAATAATCATAAATTTCAGTTATAGTTCCAACTGTTGATCTTGGATTTCTATTTAAACCTTTTTGTTCAATTGAAATTGCTGGAGATAAACCTTCTATATAATCAACTTGAGGTTTCTTCATTATCCCAAGAAATTGTCTTGCATAAGAAGAAAGACTTTCAACATACCTTCTTTGTCCTTCTGCATAAAGAGTATCAAAAGCTAATGATGATTTTCCTGAACCTGAAACACCTGTTATAACTACTAAAGAATCTCTTGGAATATAAACATCAACATTTTTTAAATTGTGTTCTTTTGCACCTTTAACAATGATCCACTTTTGTTTTTTTTCATTAATTTGATTGTATATTTTTTTTATCATATCATTTTCACAGTTATTATTATCATTGTTATCATTTTTATTATTGTTTTTATCATTTTCATTATTTATGCTATTTTTATTATTTACACTGTTTTTATTAGTTTCATATGTATCTTTAATAATATTCTTTTCTATCAATATTATCCCCTTTATAAATTATTATAAATTTTTAATTTAGTTTATAATAGAAAGTCAATAACCAAAATTAATCAAATAGTTTATAAATTTGAATATTTTTAAGTATTTTCCTTCTCTTATATTTAAGATTAACCTTTCAAAAATTGTTATAAGCTTTTTTAAACTTATATTATTAAGTTCTGGTAATATAAAATAATTTTCTTTTTTTTGTAAATTATTTAAATAGATTATAAAATCTTTTTCTAACAAATAAGAATATACAGTTTTATGTTCCTTGCATCTCACTAAAAAGTGCTTAATATCAAGATAAATCCCTTCATTTTTTAAACTTTTTCCACAATAATCACAAATAAAATCAAAATTCAAATATCCTTCTAATATTAAGTATATAGATAATATATAAATAAGATACTTTAAAAAATTAAAATTTTTATCTTTTTCTATAATTGAAGTTAAATTTTCCACAAAATTAAAAAGATTCAAATTATCAAAAAAATATTTCAAATTATTTTTTTCATTAAACTTAAAAAGTTCATAAAAAAGTTCAATTATAGTTACTTTTTCAACATTATTATTTAAATCTGGGAAAGTTTTTATTTTTTCAATGTAGATGATATTTTTAGAGTTTCTTTTTTCTTTAAAAACATAATTTATAAGAAAAATTCCATTAGTTTCAGAAAAAAAATTATCTTTTACAAAAAATGTTTGAAAATTTGAATTTTCATCTATTAAATAAATAATTCTTTTATTATAATCAAAATCTTTAAAATATAAAATCAACCCTTTAGCACAATTAATTTTCTCTTTCATTTTGCTGTTCATCTTCGTTATTTAAAATAACTAATAATGAGTCAATTTTATATGATCTCATCTTTTCAACTTTTATAGTAACATTATCAAATTTGATTTCTTCCCCTTGAACAGGTATTCTTCCAATTGTCTCCATTATTAATCCCCCAATAGAGTCAGAAATATCTTCAGGAAGCTTGATATTTAATGTATCATTTATATCATAAATAGATGCTTTTGCAGAAACCCTAAATGTTTTTTCATCTATTTTATTTATCATATCTTTTTCATTATCATACTCATCTCTAATCTCTCCAACAATTTCTTCAAGTATATCTTCAAGACAAACTATACCTGAAAACCCTCCATATTCATCAACAACAAGAGCTATGTGCTTTTTTTTATCTTTAAATTCTTTTAATAATTCTGATATCTTTTTGGATTCTGGAACAATTAAAGGTTCCCTAACTATATCTCTCAAATTTATATTTTTGGGTTCATTAAAAAAATATTTTAAGAGATCCTTAACATAAATAACTCCAATAATATTATCTATATTTTCTTCATATACTGGTATTCTTGAATGTCCATATCTCACAACAAGATTTATAAATTCTTTTAATGAATCATTTATATCAAAAGTAACCACATCAATCCTTGGTTTCATAATTTCATGGACAGAAGTTTCAGAAAGTTCAGCAATACCTTTGATCATTTTTATTTGATCACTTTTTAGTTTCTTAATAAAATCTGGATCAAAAATATCGTAAATAATTGAATTCTCATCATTTTTACTTTTCTTTTTTACTATCTTAAGAAATATCTTAAGAATATTCATTTTATACCTTTCTTTTTTATTTATTATTTTAATTATTAATTATTTTATTTAAAATTTTAATAAATTATTTAATATTTTTTCTGTTTTTTTCTCTATCAATTTATATTGTTCTTCATTATCATGACTAAAACCTTCTAGATGAAGATAAGAATGAACTATCATATATAAAAGTAACTCATTCTTTTCTTCATTTTGTTCGTAAGCTTTTCTTAAAATATTTTCTGGTGATACAATTAAATCACCAATATAAATAAAACTTGTCCTTAAATTTTTCAATTTTTTATATTTTTTTTCAACTTTATTACTAGGATTAAAAATAAATGAAAGAACATCTGTTTCCTTATCTATATTTCTATAATTTTTATTATATTCTCTTATAGTTTTTCCAGAACAAAAAAATATTGTAAAAACCTTTTTTGTCTTATTAAATAGCTTTTCAATTAATTCAAATATTTTTTGTACATCAAAATTATCTTCGAGATATTTTTTATAATAATCATCTTCAAATAAGATAAATTTATTAATTAAAAAGTTTTTTTTCATGTACTTATAATATTATTTTTTTATTCTTTCTTTTAAAGCTTTTTTAAATTTTATATTTTAAATCCTATTCATTCTATTAAAACCTTTAATTTTTCTTTCTAAAACTCTAACTTCATCTGAATTTGGATAATCTATTCTTTTATGATACATTGCAAGGACATTTTCTATAAGGCTTTTTTCTATTAATTTTAAATCTTGCAAAGTTATAGGAGATTCATCAAGTTGGCCTTCTAAAAACCTATCATCAATTATTTTCTTTACAATACTTTCAATTGAATTATAAGTAACATTTGTTAAAGTTCTGGTAGCTGCCTCTACTGAATCAGCAAGCATAACTATAACACTTTCTTTTGATTTAGGCTTTGGATAATCATAGCAAAAATCCTCTTTCTTAATATTTTTATTTTTTTGAAGTTCTAAATTATAAAAATATATTATTAATGTTTTACCATGATGTTCTTCTATAATATTTATAATCTCATCTGGTAATTTTAATTTTTTTGCTTCTTCAATACCATATTTTACATGATTTTTTATAATGGTTAAAGCCATTGATGTATTTAATGTTGGATTTGATAGTTTATCTTCTTCATCAAAAATAGTATTCTGATTTTCAATAAAATATTTTGAATATTTTATTTTACCAATATCATGATAAAGACCTCCAACCTTTGCTATGTATGGATTTGCACCACAAGCAGCTGCGGCATTTTGAGCAAGATTTGCAACAATTATGGAATGATGATATGTTCCTGGTGCTTTTACAAGTAATTCATTAAATATTTTATTGTTTAAATCTGAAAGTTCGAAGAGCTTATAAGGAGTCGCATAATTAAATAAAAATTCAATAAGTGGAATTATTCCTAAAAATAAAACACCACTTAAAGAAGAATTTATTAAAGAAAATATTACTACATTTTTAATATTTAATATAGAACTTTTATTAAATAATATAATCAAAAAATTAAAAATTATAGTAAAAATAAAACCATAAAAAGATCTAAAAGTAATAGATTGCTTAACTCTCAAATTATCCTGTTTAAATATTATAAACACAAAATTTAAAAGAATTGAATACAATAACCCTAAAAAATCAAAATCATTTGTTAAAAAATAAAAAAAAGAAGAATAAAGATTTAAAACAATTGAAATTTTTGTCGGGAAAATAAAAACAAATAAAGTATTTATTAATATAAATGGAATCAAAAGAAACTTCTCTGTTTCTGTATTTAATGAAATTAATTTAGAAAAAAGAATAAACAGAAATAAAAGAGTATTTGAAAAATAAATGAAAAATATATTTTTCTTTTTTAAGAAAAATTTGTGACTTACTTCGTTTATAACAAAATAAAATATAAAAATCATAAGAAAATAACAAATAGAAATAAAGAAAATATAAACATAATCAATTTTGCTATGAAATTGATTGTATATTTTAATTAATTCAAGATCATTTAATGTTACTTCTTCTCCTTTTCTTAAAATAATTTTACCTTTTTTAAGCCTTAAATATATAGGTGTAAAGTTTTTCTTAAAATTTTCAACGTCTTTATAATATTGAGTAGAATCAAATTTTATATTTTCAATAAAAAATATTTTTATATCTTTTACTATTTTTGAAGCTTTTTTATAATCATAATTAGTAAAATAATTCATAAAAAGGTTAACTAATTTTTTATCATGGTTTTCCAAGTATAAAACATTTGAAATATTTTCAATCTTTAATATAGATTGATTTTCATTAATAATATTTAATTTTACAAAACCATCTTTTGTAGTTTGAAATTCTGATAATTTTTTATTTGAAAAACCACAAAAGTAAACATTTTCTATAAAGTATCTCAAATTATTAAAATTATCTGTTTTTTTTAATGAAATTAAAAAATCCTTGGTTTCATAGCTTAAATCTGGACTATCTGGAAATATTTGTGGTAAAGATTTTTTGCTTAATAATTTTTCTTGATTATTTGAAATAAAATAAACAATTTCTTGCCATTTGTTTATTGTTTGATTTTTGAACCTTAAATCAACAATATAAACAGGATATATTTGTTTTATCTGTTCATCATATTTTTTTGAAGTAGCTAATTCATCAATATATTCAATATCTCTTTTAATAACAATATCACTTTGAGCAATATCTCCAATTTTATAATTATAGATATTTGTATATTTATTTATAGTTAAAAATAAAATTAATAGTATATATAAAAGAAATCCTAAAAATATATAAACATTAAAATTACTATTAAAAAAAGATTTAATTTTTTCTATTATCTTCATAATCTTCAAATATTTTTATTATTTTTTTTATTAAGGGATGCCTTACAACATCAATCTTTTCAAATTTTACAAGAGCAATATCTTCAACATCTTTAAAAAGTTTAATTACAATAGGTAAACCACTATCTTTATATCTTGGAAGATCTATTTGAGTAATATCTCCTGTTAATATTACTTTAGAATTAAATCCAAATCTTGTTAAAAACATTTTTAGTTGATAAAAAGTTGCATTTTGAGCTTCATCAAGAATAATAATAGAATTGTTTAATGTTCTTCCTCTCATATAAGCAAGAGGTATTATTTCAATTTTTTCATTACTTTTTAAATATTCAAAAGTTTTAAATCCAATAATATCGAAAATTGCATCATATAAAGGTTTTAAGTAAGGGTTTATTTTCTGCAAAAAATCACCAGGTAAAAAACCAAGCCTTTCACCTGCTTCAACCACAGGTCTTGTTAAAATAATTTTATTATAATTATTTGCTAAAAGTTCAGAAAGTGCATATCCAACTGCAATATAAGTTTTTCCAGTACCAGCAGGACCATAAGAAATAACAACAGTTTTACTTTTTAATTTTTCAAAATATTTAATTTGATTTTCAGTTTTAGGTTCAATCATTTTTCCTATTTTTTGAATTAAAAGAGAATTTTGAACCCTATCAGAGGGATCTAAAAGTATATCTTCTTTTGCCTGGTGGATAATAAGATCAATATCATTTGTTGAAATAAGTTTTCTTTTTTGAGCAAAATCTACAAGATGCTGAATAACTTTTTTTGCTTGAATTATTTTGCTTTCATCACCTTCTATATATATAATACCATCATTATAAGTAATTGAAACTGTGAATTCTTTTTCAATTTTTCTTATATTTGAATCATGAATCCCTAAGACAAATATTATATATTCAGGATCTACAAATATAGTCTCTTCCGAGTATCCCAAATTAAAAAACCTCTGATATTATAGAAACTTTTTTTAAAATTTAGTAATTTTATTTAAAAAGTCAAGAATAGATATTTAAATCATTTTTCTGGTTCTATATGAAGTGTAGCATCAGCATTTAATTCTTTCTTTATCTCTTTTTCAAGTATATTACATATATCATGAGCTTTATTAATTGTTGTTTCTCCAGCCATTCTTGCATGAAGCGTAATTTCTATATGATCCCCATATTTATGAATATGGATATGATGAATGTCATTTAATTCAGGTGTACAATTTTTAATAATATCTTTTAATTTTTTATCCATTTCCTCATCAGGATTTTCTCCAAGTAATATATTTGATCCTCCTTTAATAATATCAAAAGCCGTATAAATTATTAATAATGAAACTAAAACACCAAGAATAGAGTCTATCCACCATAAATTTTTTGAAAAAATTATTCCTATTACAATTAATAAAGATGCAAGTGCATCACTTCTATGATGCCATCCATCTGCTATAAGAGATCTACTATTTGTTTTTTTACCTAAAATTATAGAAAAACTAGCAAGTGCTTCTTTAACTACAACTGAAATTAAAAATATTATAATGCCTGTAATATCAAAAATTGATGATTTTTTATTTAAAAAATTTTTAAATGAATCAATTAAAAAATTAAACCCTACAATAGCAAGAAGAGTTCCAATTATAATAGAAGAAATAACCTCTGCTCTTCCATGTCCAAAAGGATGTTCTTTATCTTTTGGTATAGATGAAATCCAAAACCCATAAATAACAACAAGAGATGTCAAAGAATCAGATAATGTATGCCAGGCATCAGCTATCATAGAAATACTTCCTGATTTTTTTCCAGCAATTATTTTAAGAAAAAATAATATAGTATTAATTAAAATTGAAAGGAATCCTTCAATATAACCATACTTGTTTTTGTTCATAGAAAAATTCCAGAAATAATTGAAAAAAAAAATACAATAATTAATTATTTTGTCAAATTATAAGTATTTTTAATTTAATTTTAAAGTTTCATAATTTTATAAGAATTTTCCATTATAAATTTGACTTTAAAAAATATTAAATTAATTTCTAAAAAATAAATTTTAATTTTTATATTTTCATGGATTTTGAAAAGTTTGATTATTTTAATTATTTAAATTATTCTAATGAAAATGAATATTCTGACTTAATTAATAAATTTGAAGAATACAAAAAAGAACATATTTTTTCTGTAAATGAAATAAATTCATTTATTCAAAAACTTATTGAAAATGAAATTTTACAAAATATTTCTATAAAAGGTGAGATATCAAATATTTCTAAATCTTCAACAGGAAATATATTTTTTTCCTTAAAAGATGAAACTAAATCTTTGTTAAAATGTATTATTTTCAAATATCAACTTTCAAATATAAAATTTGATTTTAAAGATGGCGACAAAGTTATATGCACTGGAGATATAAAAGTATACAAACAAAATTCAGAATTTAATTTAAAAGTTAAATCTATTAGAAAAGAAGGTATAGGAGAATTATATCAAAAATTTTTAGAATTGAAAGATAAACTTGAAAAAGAAGGTCTTTTTGACTCATCAAAAAAGAAGAAAATCCCAAAATACCCATTTAATATTGGTGTAATAACAGCTGAAACAGGTGCTGTTGTTAATGATATTGTTAAAACTTTAAAAAGAAGAGCACCATTTATAAATATATATATATTTCCATGTCAAGTTCAGGGGAATGAAGCTTCAACAAGCATTGCAAATGCTATTAAAATAGCAAATAACTTTTCTGAAACTTGCAAAAAAATCGATATATTGGTTCTTGCAAGAGGTGGAGGATCAATAGAGGACTTATGGCCATTTAATGAAGAAATTGTTGCAAGGGAAATATTCTATTCAAAAATACCTACAATTTCTGCTATTGGACATGAGACAGATTTTTCAATATCAGATTTTGTAGCTGATTTAAGAGCATCAACACCAACAGCAGCTGCTGAAATCATCTCAAATGAATTTACTATAATAAAAGAACTATTAAAAGAAAGCTCTTATACTTTGATGAAAGATCTTTTAAAAATTTTAAATTATAAAAAATCAAAAATTGATATATTTAAAAATATTCAATATATGAATAATTTAATTTCTAAAAAATTAGATAACTTAAGCTATGATATATTGATTTATGATCAAAATATAAATAATTTCTTTTTTAAAAAAATTGATACTTTAAAAAATAAGCTTTATAATTATGAGTCTATATTAAATGCTTTATCACCCAAAAATGTTTTGAAAAGAGGCTTTACATTAATAAAAAAAGATAATAAATATATTACCACCTATAAAGATTTAAATATAAATGACAATATTAATATTGAATTCTTTGATGGTGAAAAAGAAGCAAAAATAACTAAGTAAAAAATTATTAATTAAATTAATCATTAAAGTTAATTAAAAATTTAATTATATATTTTTATAGAGGTAAAAATGAGAAATTTTGAAAAAAAAATTGAAGAACTTGAAAATATAATGAAAAAACTTGAAGATGAAAAAACTCCTCTTGAAGAAGCTATAAATCTTTATATTAAAGGTATTTCACTTATAAAAGAATTAAATTCTATAATAACAGATATTGAAGGTAAAGTTGAAATTATTAAAACAAAACTTGGTTCTAATGAAATAAATAGTATAGATGTTACAAAAATATTTGAAACTCAAAACTTAAAAACAAAAAGTTTGGAAGAAAAAGGTAATTTTGATTATAATAGAAATGAAAAAAATCAAAAAGAAAGTTCAAAAAAGGAAGATTTAAAAAAAGAATTAAAAAGTGAAAAAGATAACTCATCAGAAAAAAAAGATGAAATTGATAATCTTTTTTAATATTTTTTTATTTTTGATTTTTTTAATCTTTATTAATTATTTTTAAGAGATTTACATATTTATCTAACCATAAATTTATCTCTTTTTCATCAGGTTTTTTAAAATAATTATAGATAAAATCATTTGGATTTTCATTATAATATGGTCTATTACAATATTTACAGCCTCTTGTCATTAAAAAATCACCACTTTTAATAGAATTTAAGCTCATAAGAAAATTATAAAAACTATCTCTATTATTAAAAAATTGATTTTTATAAAAACCTGCAAAATTATCATTATCATCAAAAAAAAATATATTTAGAATATCATTATTTTTAATACTCTCTAAATTAAAATTCTCAGAATTAATTTTTTTATAAGAATAAAACATATAATCAATAATAGACAAAGCTAATTGAATTTTCCTATAATTAAAATGATCTATTTTTTCTTTTTTCTCATATTTTGTTCCTTTTATAGGAGTAAAATTAAAAAGAGCAAAATCTATATTATATTTTAAACACTCTAAATAAAAATTTAATAATTCTCTATCATTTTCACCAAGACCATAAATAATATGGGTAGAGATTCTTGAAGGGAAAAGTTTAGATAGATTAAAAAGTAATTCTTTATCTTTTTCAAAATTACCACCCTTAATTTCTTTATATTTTTTTTTGGATACACAATCCAAAGCAATTCCAATTTTATTTATTCCAAGATCAAATAGTTCTTTTGCATCATTTACATTATTAATATGAATAGATGCTGAAATTGGAATAGTTAATTCTTCTTTAAATATTCTCAATATTTTTTTAAATACATTAAAATAATCTTTAAATGATGCAACTTGAAAGCAAACTTTTTTAATTTTATTTTCAATTTCAGCTTTTTTTAAAGCTTTTAAAACTTCATCTAATTTAAATTTTGGCCATTTCACTCTGCTTAAAAAAAGAGTATCTGTTTTTGAATCTCTTGCTTGAGAACAAAAAGCACAATTAAATAAACATTTATCCCCAAGCATAAGATAAGCTTGATATGAATAGGCATCTGTTTTAAAATTAATAAACCCTAAACTTTTTGCAGTTAAATAAGAAACTCCAATATAAACTTCTAAATCCATAAAATTTTATTCAAATAAAATATAAAATTAAACTTTAAAACAAAATTATTCAAAATATTAGATAATAATTTAAAATAAAAATTCAGGAATTAAAATTAAAAATAAAAAATCAAACTAAAAAAAAGATCATAATTTGCAATATAATGATCACTTCTTGATTCAGCTTCAAAAAATTGAACATAATTTTCAAAAACTTTATCTTTAATAAAAATAAAAGAAAAAAAGAAAAAAAGTTGATCATTTATTTTAAATTCAAATCCAAAAACAAATTTATATTTTGGTTCATAAACAATATAATTATTTGAGAAAATATTCGAATCATATGATGAAAAAGAAATAATAAATTTAAATTTATTAGAAAAAATAAAAGAAAAGTAAATAAATCCACCCATACCTTTCAAAGATTCTCCTAAAATATTATAATTAGGTAGATCATCAGGCAAAAGGTATCCATCATTGTAATTATATAAAATAAGATTCCAGAAAGAGTTATAGTTTGGATCATCTGTATCAAAGACAAAATTATTAAATGAAGGGTCATATGGATTAATTTTACTTTTTGTAAAACCATGAAAAGTTAAAAAACCTTCAATAGCAAAATTAAAAGAGAAATTTTTCTTTATAAATATATACTCAAGATAAATAGAAAATTGATCATTTCTAACTTTTGCAGGAACAGAACCCCTTTCTCCAATCAAACAAGAAATGACAAAATTAAATCCACTTATTATAAAATCTTCAGAATCAGCCAAGCTTTTATCTTTTTGTGAATTTTTTGTAAAAATTTCTCCTTCATTATAATTACTAAAATATCTTAAATAAGAATTTTTTAAAAAATAATTAAAAAACTTGTTAAAATTTTTTGTATAAAATAAAAACATATATAGTAAATAATTTCTCGAATAAAGATTATCTTTAATATCAAACAATTCAAAAATACCACTTTTATAAGAAAGAGAAAAATAAAACTGTTTTGAAGAATTTGAATCAAGACCTTCTTCACCATTAGATGTGCCTATATCTATTGCAAAGCTATAAATATCTTTAAAATATTTATCAAAAAAATAAAAAAAATAGTAATTTTTATCTAAAGTCAAATTTAAATTAGATTTCTCATTTGAAATTTTTTCAATAGTAGTTTTTAATAAAGGTTTAAATTCAAATTTAAAAGAAAAATAAAAATCCATCAAATTTGCAGAATTTGCGTAATATAAAGGCAGAAATCTATCTCCAAGAACAAATGCAAAAGGGTTATGAGAATTTTTATTGTCAAAATATGGTAGATTATAATTTGACATTGGATATGCTGGAGTTTTATATATAATAGGAGGATTATAATTCTCAAATCTATAATTTAAAATTTTATTTTGAATATAACCTGAATAAATAGATATATTTTCAAAAATATAAAAAGAGAAGTAAAGTGTTTTTATCCTAATTATAGGCGGATTAAAAAGGGAATAAAATCTACCCTTGTCTGAAAGAGGAATATTAAAATCAAATAAAAATTCAAAAAATAGATCGTAAGAATTAAAATAATTCTTGTACAAAATAAATGGAGAAAAAACTCCATTGTAAGTATCTTCATTACCTGTTATTTCTATTATTTCTGCAGTTCTATAAAATGAATTTAAAATTCCTCCAAAATAAAATGATTCAACTTCAAAAGCATAAGAATATTCTATAAAGAAAATTGAAACAAAAATTAAAAAGATAAAAAAAATAAGAATAGATCTTGAGTAAAAATATTTAAATTCATTAAAAGAAAAATTATTTTTCACCATAATAAATAAAACTTTCTTAAAAAAATAATTAAAAACTTTTAATTAAAAAATATGATTTTAAAATTTTTAAAATAATAGCCTTACTTGTCAAAAATATATTTCATATTAAGTGTTGAAAAATTTTTAAGTGGTAATTTAACTGGCTTACCTATTTTACTTGATTTATATATTGCAAGAATAATTTCTAAAGCTTTTTTACCTGCTTCTCCATCAATTAATAACTTTCCATTATTAACAAGTGCATCATAAAAATTTTTATAAAGAGGTGTATGCCCAAAACCATATACTGCCTGAAAATCTTTATCTTCAAGATTATACCCTTCTCCTATAACCTTTTCTTCATAATCCCCATATTTATCTGCATCACTAAATCTCCAATTTTCTATTTTATTAACTGCAAGCCCTCCAATTTTAACTGTTGCTTTCTCTCCTGAAACAAATAGTGTTTCCTCTAAATTTTTTGGGAATATATCAGCTGTTCCTTCTATAATTCCAACAGCTCCACTTTTAAATTTTATTATAGCAGCTCCAAAATCTTCAGCTTCTATTTCTCTTAAATATCTCTTTGTAACACCATAAACTTCATTTGCATCTTCTCCCATTATCCATTGTAAAAGATCTATATTATGAGTACATTGATTCATAAGAGTTCCACCATCAAGTTCCCATGTTCCTCGCCAGGGGGCTTGTTTATAATAATCCATTCCTCTGTTCCATCTAATATTTGCAACACCATAAAGAAGTTTTCCAAATCTTCCCTGGTTAATTGCATTTTTTAATAATTGAATTGGTTTATTAAATCTATTTTGAAAAGAAACACACAATAATTTATTATATTTTTTTGAAGCTTCAATCATTCTATCGGCATCACTAATAGAAAGTGCCATGGGTTTTTCACAAATAACATGCACACCTAAAGAAAGAGCTTCAATAGTAATTTGGGGATGGTAACCTGACTCTGTTGAAACTACAACAAAGTCTGGTTTAATTTTTTTTATCATTTCTTTATAATCTTTATAAGTTTCAACTGGATAAAAAGGTTTCAAATTATTTTTTTCAAGTTTATTTAAATATTCTTCTTTTATTTCACTAGCTCTTTCATAAACTATATCACAACAGCCTATGAGTTTCATATTGCTATCATTTGCAATAAAAGCATCAACATGCTTATGAGAAATTCGACCACATCCAATTATTGCACCTTTTATTATCATTTTTACCCTTTCTTTTAATATTTAAAAATTATACAAATTTTTCTATTCTTTATTTAACCAATTTAAAATATCTTTATAAACTTCTTCTTTATTTATCTCATTTAACATTTCATGTCTTCCATCTTTATAAAATTTATATTCAATATTATTTATCCCAAGATTTTTGTATAAATTTATTAAACTAATAACACTTTTTGTATTTTCTCCAACAGGATCTTTTTCACCAGAAAAAATATATATTTTTAAATTTTTATTTATTTTTAATAGATTCTCTTTATTAAAATTATTCTTTATCCCTTTTAATAAATCGTTAAAAAATGAAGTTGTACATACAAAACCACAATATGGATCATCAATATATTTTTTGACCTCTGCTTCATCTCTTGATAACCAATCAAATTTTGTTTTATTTGGCTTAAACTCATTATTATACTTTCCAAAAGAAAGAGCATCCATTAAATAATCTTTCTTTTTCCCATGCCTTAAAATTTTGGAAATATTTGTTAAGATTATTCCAACATTTCCTAAAACACCAGGATCTCCAGCAGTTCCAGAAAGTATAACATAGGATACTGCATCAGGATATCTTTCAATAAATGTTTGAACTAAAAAAGATCCCATACTATGTCCCATAATAACAATCTTTGTATTTTTAAATTGGCTTTTGATCTTATCATTTAAAACTTTTAAATCATCAACTACTTTAATCCAACCATCTTCTTCAGCAAAGAAACCTAAATTTTCAAAAGCTCCAGCTGTTTTACCATGACCTCTATGATCATTTGCCCATACTTCCCAACCATTTGTTACCAAAAATTTAGCAAAATTTTCATATCTTAATGCATGTTCTGCCATTCCATGTGCAATCTGTAAAACACCTTTTGGACTTTTAAGTTCTGGGTTATACCATCTATAGCAATAAATTTTAGATTCATCATGTGAATTTAATATAAATTCATTTCTTTCAAAATTATTTTCCATAAAATTACCTCCATTTTTTAAATTTAATTTACTCTATTTTTTCAATAACCTGGACAGACTTTTTCTAAATTTTTAAAAATATTAAACCTTAAATAATTTTTATCAAAATAATTTTTAAATTCACCCGCTAATTTTTTTGCATGTTGAATATAATCATTTTGATCTTTCCAGTTTTTTCTTGGAATCAATATATCATTATTAGTTAATCCCTTAATTTCTGAAACAACATCAAGTTTAAAAATCTCATCATAAACAGTTTTGCTTTTCTCAATTTTATCATTTAATATACTTGAAATTATATACCTTGTTAAGTTTATATCAAATCTCTTCCCAACACCATATGGGCCTCCAGTCCAACCAGTATTTACAAGATAAACTTTAGTATTATGTTTTTTTACCTTTTCAACAAAAAGATCTATATAATAATTTGGAAGTGCTGGCATAAAAGGAGCACCAAAAAACCTTGAAAATGTGGCTTGAGGTTCAACAATTCCTGTTTCTGTACCAGCTAGTTTTGAAGTATATCCTATCAAAAACCAGAATTTTAAATTTTCTTCATTTAATTTTGAAACCGGTGGTAATACACCATTTGCATCAGCAGTTAAAAATATTATTGCTTTTGGATGCCCACCTTTTGCACTTGATTTAACATTTTTTAAAAAAGATAAAGGATAGGAACCTCTACTATTTTCTGTCAACCTCCCATCAAATAAATCAAAAGATCCATCTGAAAAAATCATTACATTTTCTACAATAGCACCATTTTCATAAACTTCTTTACCTGAAAAACAAGCATTATATATATCTGGTTCTTTTTCTCTATTCAAATTTATAAGTTTTGCATAACAACCATTTTCAAAATTTGCAATACCATTTTCAGACCAACCATGTTCATCATCACCAATAAGTAATCTATCGGGAGCTGTTGATAGTGTAGTTTTTCCTGTGCCTGAAAGGCCTAGAAATAGAGCTACATCACCATTTACACCCTCATTTGCAGAACAATGCAATGGTAAAATATTTTCAAATATTGTATAATAGTTCATAATTGTAAACATTAATTTTTTCATGGTTCCCATATATGAAGAACCAATAATAAGACCACAATGCCTTTCATAATCTATTCCAATAAAAATATTTGAAATTTTTCCATTTTTATCAGGTTTTAATAAATTTTCATATTTTGAAGTATCTATAAAGTCATTTGGTAAAACCAATAGATAAAAATCTTTACCGTTAAAGATAGATTTTGAAATATCTTGGTCATTTCTAAACATATTATCTATAAAGAGAAGACTAAGTGGATTATCAGAAATTACTTTAACTTTCATTGTATAAAGGTCATCTGAACCAACAAATCTATCAAGGGTATAAACTTTAGGTTTTAATTTAAATATATTTAAAGCATCATTTATTAAAAGGTCAAAAGTTGACTCATCTATTGGATTATTATAATTTGATGCCCAATCTACTTTGTTTAAATTTTCGTCTCTTTTTACAGTATATGTATCATGTGGTCTTCTACCAGTAGATTTTTCAGGAGTTATAGTTGCTAAAGTACCACAATTCAAAACAAAACATTTTTTGTTTTCAATAGATTCATGAATAAGAAATCTTCTTGAAGGATTTTCTATCAAATTATTTTTTTGTTTAAAAAAATTTTTAATTACTTCCATATAATCATCCTTTTATTTTAAAACTATTTATTAATAATGTTTAATTTATAAAATAAAATCAAAAATATTTATAAAATTAAATAATTACTTTTTTAAAACTTATCAATTTTTGGTAAATTATCAAAGACTTTTTCTTGAATTTCTTTTTCTGGTATTTTAGAAATATCTTTAATTAATATTTCTATAGCTTTATCAAGCTGTGAGTCTTTTTTATTAATCCAATCATAAGGAGAAATATATACTTCATAATCTGGTTCTACTCCGAAGTTTTCAATATTTAAACCAATATCTTTAAACCAAAAAATATATTCTGGTTGTGTTGTAAATGCTCCATCTATCATTCCACCTCTATATGAAACACCAATAACACCCCCCCATGTTCTTGTTCCAACAATTTTACCTAATTTCATAAATTTTACAGCATATGTAAAAATATCACCATCAGAACCAGTATGTTCATTTACTATAAATATCATTGGACCTTTTGGAGATTCTTTTGGATAAGTTTCTGGTTTTGAAATCCATCTCGCAAAATCGTAACCAATTATTTTTCTTGATAGTTTTTCAAGGATAAGTTCAGAAACAAACCCACCTCTATTATATCTGACATCAACTATTAAACCATAATAATTTATCTCTTTTAAAAAATATTTATGAAATTCTGAATAACCAAAGTATTCCATATCTGGAATATGAATATAACCTATTTTATTTTTACTTTTTTTATGAACATATTCTCTATTAGCATCAACCCAATCTCTGTATCTTAAATATTTTTCAGAAGAAATTGTCTTTATATAAAAGTGTCTTACCCCAATAAGTGTTTCTTTTATTTTCAAGTTCTTACTTTCTCCTAAACTATCATTAAAAATTTCTTCCTTTTTAAATTTATCTTTAATAAAATCTTTATCATTATTTTTTTCTAATTTTATATCCTTACTTTTTTCTTTTATAATTCTTCCAACAACAATATCTATATAATCATTTGCTTTATTTTTTAATAATTTATTAATAGGATTTTTAATATCAACTTTTTTTCCATCAATGCTTATAATGTAATCCCCTTCTTTTACATCAACTGCTGGGGTTAAAAAAGGTGATCTATTCTTCTCTATCCAAGGATCTCCAGGATATATTTTAGTTATTTTAAATAAATCAAACTTTTCATCATATTTATAATCTATACCAAGAAATCCTATATTGTAAAAAGGAGCTTTTCTTTTATCTCCGCCATATTCATAACAATGAGAAGTCCCAAGTTCACCTTGCATCTCTTTTATAATATCTGATAGTTCTGTTCTTGTTGAAATTTTTGGTAAAAGTTTATAATATTTTTTATAAATTTTTATCCAATCTTCTTTAATAAACTTTTCATTCCAGAAATAATCTCTTTGCAATCTCCATGCTTCTTTAAACATTTGTTCCCATTCACCTTCAGGTTCTATATATATTTTTATCCTATCTATATCAATATATCCATCTTTTGGGTTAAAGCCAAAACCTTCCTGTGGTTTTTCAGAAGAACTTACTATTCTAAAATCTCCATCAGTAGTAATCAAAAATACTTTTTTACCATTATCAATAATTTCAAAATCTAAAACTCCTTCATAAAAAACTTCTATTTCTTTAGTCTTTATATTATAAGTATATAGATAGCCAAAATCATTTTCTTTTATATTTTGTTCAAGTTCTCCCTTGATAGGATAAAATAAAAAGAAAAATTTTTCTCTGTTTGATTGAACTTTAGTATAAATTCCTCCAGAAATTGGAAATTCTATGATTCTTTTTTCTATTCCATCAAAATCAATTTTAGTAACACAAATATTTTGCAAAATTTCATCATTTAATTCTAATTTTTGATTTTTTAAATTATTTAAATTTAATTTTTTTTCACTTATAGAAAGATTTTTTTTTGATTTATTTTTTGAAGTATATTTTTTAATATTATTTTTATCTTTTTCACTTTTTTTTTCTTTATCTACAAGACTTTCATTAAATGATTTTATTATGTTTATTACTTCATCTTCATCTGATAATTCGTCAAAATCATTTATTGAAAAGGAAAAAGGATCTGGCAAATTCTTATCTAATAAAATTAAATAAGGTTTTAAGCCAAAAGGAAAACTTATTTCAAATTGTAAATAATCATCAACAGGGTCAAAATTTCTACCTGATATAAATAACAAATACTTCCCATCTTGGGAAAAATAAGGATTAAAATCAAATCCAAGTCCATCAGTAACATTATATTTTTCTTTACTTTCAATATCAAATATTTTTATAATGCTTTTATTAAAAGATATTGGAAAAGAATAGGCAATATATTTTGAATCCCAAGAAAAAGAAAAACTATCAATTAACCCATAATCAGATTTATCAATTAAATAATAATTTTCATTTTCCAAATCAACAAAAAATATTTCATTTCTATGATTAGATAAACAAATATGGTTTTTAGAAGGGGATGATATCATTTCTACTATATTTCCGAAATCCCAATCTTTGTAAACTTTTCTTTTAACTTCCAGATAATCTTCCGAAAGTATTATTGTCTTTGCAATTCTAATTTCATTTAATTCATCTGTAATAAAACAAATTGAGGAATTATCAAAAAGAAAAATAGGTAAAGAATCTCTGACATTATTATTCAATGTTACAATTTCAACAGGTCCATACCAATTATACATTCCAGCAATCTTACCTCTAATATTTAAAGCTATCTTTTTCCCATCAAATGAAATAGAATAACCTTGAATATAATCATGTATATTTATATATTTTCCTCTTTTTTGAGGTTTAGAGGAAAAATAATTTATATTAATTTGAGAAGAAGTTTTGTTTTTTATATCGTATTTATATATATTTCCACCTGATTGATAAACAATAATTTGATCTTCATAAGAAAGATAAGGATTTCTTACATAAAAATCCTCATGAAATGTTAATTTTTCAACATTTTTAAAATTAAAATCACTTTTATATAAATTTCCAACACCTTCATAATCAGAGATAAATATAATAAAATTTTCATAAAAAATAGGATTTGAAATATTTCCTCTTTCAAACTCAATTAATCTATAATTACCATTATTAAATTTACTATCTTTACTTTTAAATTTTTCACATTTTAACCACAATTTACCAATATTCCCACCTTTATATCTTTTCCACCTTGTCATGTCTTCAGAATATGGTTGTAAAACGAAATTATTCAAATCAAATTTATTGTTCTTAAAGGATATAAATTTAGCATTGCCAATATTTAAACTTTCTATACAACCGTTTCTTAAATCCAAAGAATAAATAAAAAATATCTCATCAAAAGAATTATTATGATTTGATGAGAATATTATTTTATTATCATTATCATAAAACATGATTGGAATAACTGAAGAACCTAAATATGTTAATCTTTCTGTCTTACCATTTTTAAGATCTATTAAAAAAAGATCTTCATCTCCTTCCTCTTTTCCATTAAAAATAATCTTATCTCCTTTAGAAGAAATAATAGGATACTTTATTTCTCCTTTGGTACTTGTTAATTTTATAGTTTTTTCAACATTCAAATCATACAACCATAAATTTTCTTCTGATATAAAATATAAGCAAGAACCTTTTATCAAAGGGTACTGGAAATATCCACTATTCATTTTCATATAAAAAAATATAACATTAAATATTTTTTTTAAAAACTTATTTTTTTAATAATTTTCATAATTTTTTTAAATTAATTATATTATTTTCTTGAAAAATTAATTTTTTATATTACTTTATTTAATAAAATAGAATCTTTTATAAAATAATTTTTATAATGAGGTTTTATGCAAATTGACTATGAAAAAAATACTTTAGGTTATCTTGATATGACTTTTGGACCTGTTTGGGATTATATTCCACTTACAAGAAACTTTGTCGAAAACTTTTTACTTATTAATTTAATAGAAAAGAGAAATATTAGTAAAATATCTCTAGCAGTTTCAGAATTACTTGAAAATGCTATAAAATATTCTAATAACGATGTTATCAGATTAAAAATTATTAAAAGATTAACTGATAATAGCATTGAAATTCATGTTTTTAATTATACAGATGATTTACATGCAAATAATCTTCTTGAACAAATAGAAATAATGAAAAGTAGAAACTCTCTTGAATATTATCTTGAAAAGATGAAAAATATTTCAAAAAATAATAAAGAATTCTCAAATTTAGGACTTGCAAGGATAAATTATGAAGCAAATGCAAAGATAGATGCTTTTTATAATAAAAACGAAAAAATTATAGAAACATTTGCAAAAATAAAACTTGAATGATTTAATGAAATTTTATTTATAAAAATTATAATAAAAATAAATTATAAATAATTATAAGGATTATAAAGGAAAATATATGAATAAAAGCAATTTTAAATTCGAGGATTTAAATTATAAAATTGAAATTAATAATAATTTAATTAATTTTATAGGAACCATAGAAATTAAATCATTAAATGATAATTTCAAAGAATATATTCAAAAAATTCACGAATATATTCTTAATAAAAATTTCAAGGATATAAAAATAGATTTTACCAAATTAATTTTTATGAATTCTTCAGGTATCAAGGTAATCGTAGAATGGTTACTTAAGCTTGAAGAATTGCCTGAAGAAAAAAAATATAAAGTATTATTTATATATGATCCACAAATCCTCTGGCAAGAATCAACAATTAACACACTTCTTTTTTTAAATGAAAATCTTTTAAGTAAAAAAGCTATAAATCAATAAGATAAGAAAATTATTAAAAAAATTGTATTAAAAATTATTATATATTTTCTATAAGTAAAGCAGTAGCCTGCCCTCCTCCAATACAAAGAGAAGAAACTCCATATTTTAAATTTCTTTTTTTCATTTCATAGATTAAAGTAGTTGTAATTCTTGCACCTGAAGCACCAATAGGATGCCCAAGAGCAATTGCACCACCATTAACATTTACTTTTTTATAAGGAATATCAGGTAGCTCTCTAAAAACAGAAATTGATTGAGCAGCAAAAGCCTCATTCAATTCCCATAAATCTATCTTTGAAATAGAAAAACCTGTTTTTTCCATTAATTTTCTTATAGCAAATGCTGGTGCAACTCCCATAATTTCAGGTTCAATAGCAGCTGATGCATAACCAATTATTTTTGCTAAAGGTTTTAAATTAAATTTTTTACAAGCTTCTTCTGATGCAAGAATAAGATAAGAAGCTCCATCATTAATTCCAGATGAATTTCCTGCAGTAATTGTGCCATCTTTTTTAAAAGCTGGTTTTAATTGAGCTAACTTTTCAAGAGTAGTTTTTCTTGGATGTTCATCAAACTCAAATACACTTTTATTTCCTTTTTTATCAACAATCTCATAGGGAACAATTTCATCTTTAAATCTTCCGCTTTCTATAGCTTTTAATGCTTTTTCTTGAGAATCAAAAGCAAATTTGTCCTGTTCTTCTCTTGTTATTTTATATTTTTCAACCAGATTTTCTGCAGTAATTCCCATATGGTAATTATTAAAAATATCTGTTAATCCATCAAAAACCATATGATCAATAATTACACTGTCTCCAAGCCTATATCCATACCTTCCATTTTTTAATAAATATGGAGCCATATCCATATTTTCAGTTCCTCCAGCTACAACAATATGATTGTCTCCAATAATTATAGATTGAGCACCTAAAATAATAGATTTCATACCAGATCCACAAACTTTATTTACAGTAAAAGAAGGAACATTAACAGGAATTCCAGCCTTTATTGCTACTTGTCTTGCAACATTCATTCCGAGACCTGCTTGTAAAACAGTACCACTAATAAGTTCATCAACATTTTCAGGTTTTAATCCAGCTTGATCCAAACAAGCTTTCACTACAACTGCTCCAAAATCTGCTGGATGAATATCTTTAAAAAAACCTCCAAATGTACCTATAGCAGTTCTTTTTGCTGCAACTATAAAAACATCCTTCATCATTTCTGCCTCCTTTTATTAAATATAAATTTTAATTTTCAAATAAATAAACTTTTTCAAAATATAGATATAAATTTCAAGATATAACTTCTTCTATGATAGAAGACATTAATTTTGCTGTATTTAAAAGTCCTATCTCATGAGTTCTTTCATATCCATGAGAAGCTGAAACACCAACACCAAAAAGTGCAACTTTTACATCTAATCCTGCTCTTAATGCTGATGAACCATCAGAACCATAATAGGGAAAAATATCTTTTACATACTTTATATCATTTTTTTTAGCAAGAATTTCTAGTTTTTTTGTTAATTCAAAATTATATGGGCCTGATGAATCCATCTGACAGATTGAAACTGAATACTCATTTCCATTAACTTCATCCCCAACAACTCCCATATCTACAATATATAATTCATCAATATCTGGTAAATTTGAAATTCCTTGACCAGTTTCTTCTGTAATATTGAAATACATGTAAATAGGTTTTACAAAGGTAAGATTACCTTTATTTTGTATATCTTTTAAGATCTCTGCTATATGAAGAAAAATACTGCATGAGGCCTTATCATCTAAAAATCTGGATTTAACAAAACCATCAATATATTTAAATTTTGGGTCTAAAAAAACATAATCACCAATATTTATATGATCTTTTATATTTTCATTTTCTAAAAATTTATGATCAATTCTTAAAAAAAGTTCTTCATATTTTGGAGTTATTTCATGAATTTTTTTATTAACATGAGCAGCTGGATCCTTTGGTAATATAGTAGCATTGTATTGAAAACCATCCGATGCCTCAATAATAACATAATCACCTATTGCATAAACTGCTGGAATACCATTTATTGGTTCAACTTTAATAACATCATCCGAAATAGATTTAACCATTAATCCAAGAGTATCTATATGAGCTGCAAAACATATACCTCTATTATTATTTTTACTACTATCTCTATCTTCATAAACAAATTTATGCTCTTTTTCAATCTGATCATCTTTTTTTTCAAAGTATTTTTCACAATTTTTATTAAAGTTGCCAAATATGAAAACTACTGCACCTTTATTAGTTATTTTATAACTAATATTATTAGTTTTTGCAAAATCAATAAGATAATTTTTTATTTTTTCGGTATATCCAGTTGGTGAAGGTATAGAAATAATTTTTTCTAAATATTCTATAATCTTTTTACTATTTAATTTATCTATAATTTTTTTTAATTCTTGCATAATAAAATCTTTTCAACAATTTTTTAATCTACTTTTATTATTTTAATATCAGGATCTACAACAACATCAGCTTTAGTATTATTAAGAACAAAATCCACATCATATGGATAAAAAACTTCCCTTAAATGAAATTTTTTGTCTTTTATTTCAAAAAAGCCAACATCTGTTACAACATAATTAACTTCTTCTTTTGCAGTCAATGGTAAAGAACATTTTTTAACAAGTTTTGGAGACCCTTCTTTTTCCATATGTAAAGTTGCTGCAATAACTTTTTTTGCACCAACAGTTAAGTCCATAGCACCTCCCATTCCTGGCACAAGTTTTCCTGGAATTTTGTAATTTGCTAAATTCCCTTCTTGATCCACTTCAAGAACACCTAAAACAGTATAATCTAGATGTCCTCCTCTAATAATTAAAAAAGAAAAAGCAGAGTCAAAGAAAGCACCTCCTGGAAGAATGGTTACTGGCATACCTCCTGCATTAGTTAAATCATAATCTTCTTTTCCTTTTTCAGGTATAGGTCCAAGACCAACAAAACCATTTTCAGATTGTAATATTACTGTAACATCTTTTGGTATATAATTTGCAACTAAAGTAGGTAATCCTATACCTAAATTGACAACATCACCATTTTTAAAAAATTTCGCTATTCTTTTTGCTATTATTTCTTTATTTGGATTATATTCCATATATCCTCCATTGATATCTTTTTATTATCTTTTAGTTATTAATTTTTTTTATTCTTAATATTTTTTGTTTATTTTCTAAGTTTTTTATTTTTTATTTCTTTAATAATAATCATTTTACTTACTCAAAACAAGATAATGAACAAAAATAGATGGAGTAATAACATCTTCAGGATCTATATCTCCAATCTCAACTATTTCATCAACTTCAGCAATAACAATTTTCGCAGCAGTTGCCATAACAGGATTAAAATTTCTAGCTGATTTTGAATAAACAAGGTTACCAGCTTTATCAGCTTTTTTAGCTTTAATAAGAGCAAAATCAGCATATAAAGGAAGTTCTAACAAGTATTTTCTCCCATCAATTTCAATAACCTGTTTACCATTTTCAACTTCTGTTCCTACTCCAGTTGGTGTTAAAATCCCCCCAAGGCCAGCTCCAGCTGCTCTAATTCTTTCAGCAAGTGTACCTTGTGGAACTAGTATTACTTCTGTTTCATTTTCATTCATCTGTCTTCCTGTCTCTCTATTGGTACCAATATGGGATACTATTATCTTTTTAAATTTTTTCTTTAATACAATTTTAGCAACACCTTTTACAATATTTTTATCTGGATTATAAATTCCACTATCATTGCATATTAATGTTAAATCTTTTAATTCAGAATTCGTGATTTCATCTATTATTTTATCAGGAGAACCACAACCTAAAAACCCACCTATCATTAAAGAATCTCCATTTTTTATCATACTTACAGCTTCTTTTGCAGAAATTATTTTTTTTTCAATCATTTAATCCTCCAGATTAAATTATAAACTTTGAATTTAATATAAAGTTTTATTTTTTTTTTACAATAATATTTTTAGAATTATTATAAAAGTTTAATAAATTTTATTATTTTCTTTTTATATTCAAAAAATTTGTTGTTTTTATCCATATAATTTTTCTCTTTTAATAGAATGAGATTTCCAATTTCTTTATCTAAGAATAATAAATATTTTTCAAAAGTTTTAATCTTGTTTCTCAATATTTTTAGGTTTTTAGTTTTATTATAAATTTTTAAATTTATTTCTTCAATACTTTTCAAGAAATAAAAAATAATATATTTAAATTCATTTACTTCTATTTTCTTTTCATTTTGATTGAATATTGAATTATAGAGAGAATTAAACCCCTTTGGTAAAGAATTTAAATAAAGATTTAATAGATTTTTTTTGTTAATCAAAAAAAAGAATTTCTTGAATTTATTCTTATTCAAATTTTCATTATTATTTGAATTTTCATTAAAAAAAAGAATAAATATTTTTAAAAAAAATTTCACTTTTTTTATAAAAAATATAATGCCAAAATATATTAATTTTATATTATCTTTAAACTTAGTAACATAATTATCTTGCAATTTTTTAGATTTATAAAATAAAAAAACTTTATAAGAAAAATTGTGGTAAATATAAATAAAAATTATTAAATCTTCTGGATTTAAATTCTTAAAATGAATAATCTTTACTTTTTTTATTTTTAAAATATTTAAAGCAATAAAAAAAGTCATCATTAATATATAAGCAACATCTTTATCAATAATAGCATTATAAAAATTCATTTTTAAATAAGTCAAAATACCATTTGAAATATTTAAAACCAGTTTATTTATAATATAATCATTTATATTTTTTACAAATTTAACAGATATATATTTATCTATTTTACAAACAACATTATTTTTTTTATTTGTGTTATTAACGTCATTTATATTTTTTTCATCTATTAATTTATTTTTATTATTCGTATTGAAAATATTTTTTAAAATATTTTTATCCTCAAGTATTAATTCTCCTTTAGAAGTCTGAATAATTGCATCATCATATTTCGAAACATTATATAACACTATGCCCCTTAAAACATTTAAATTAATATTTAAAAAATTATTTTCTAAAAGATTTTCCCAACCATATCCATTTTGTATAAACAAAACATTTATATCTATTTTACCTTTTGGATTTTTTTTTTGTAATTTTAAATCAATTTTTTTTATAAATTCATTCCATCTATAAATTGCATCAAGTTTAAAAGAAGCAATAATTAAATCTGGAATAAAAAATTCTTTTTCAAAATCAATAAAATTTACTTTAATTTTAAAGATTTTATCTATATTTGATAGTTTATAAATTATATATCCTTCATTTAAAAATTTCTTTTCACTACTAAAATCACCTTTTAAATAAATTTCTTGATCATTTAGTAAAAAAGCTAATGAACTCCCAATAAGACCACAACCATATATTAATATTTTTTTATTTTCTTTATTTTTCATAAATTTAAATTCAATATAAGTTTTTTTTAAGACCTTATAAAAAATTATAAAAAAATAAAATTGCATTTTTAATTTTTTAAATTTTAATTTCATCAAATTAAAAATCAAAATTATTTTTTGGATACAAAATGAATTTGATTATTAATACAGTTTTGTCAATACTTCTGCCAATTTTTTTTGGATTTATAATAAAAAACTTAAAAGTTTTTTCTGATGGAGATTCTCTTATATTAAGAAAATTTGTCATAAGATGTACAGTTCCTTTTATAATTTTTAAAAACCTTTTTTTTGCAGATGTCTCTGAATTTAGTCAATTAATACCCTCTCTATTTGGATTTGTTCTTATTTCTTTATTTTATTTTTTATTTGTTTTATTTATAACTAGTTTCCTGCGTTTTAGTCAAAATAAACTTAATAGTGTTGCTTTTTCTACAATGTTTGGAAATTATGGCTATATGGGATGGGGCGTTGTAAACAGTTTTTTTGGGGAAAAAGGTTTAAATAGATCAATTTTTTTTACAATGTTTTTTTGGCCTATTTTTTTAATATTAGGTTTCCTCTTTATTTTCTTAAAAACTCATAAAGGAATTTCAAAAAAAGTTTTTTTTAAAACTATACTAATAAATGCATCTATCCCTATTATTAGTTCAATATTAGGAATATCAGCAAATTTATTAAAATTAAAACTTCCTATTGTTTTTGAGACCTTTATTATTAATTTTGCAAACTTAACAATTCCATTAATTCTTTTTACAATTGGCTTAGAATTAAATTTTAAATTTGATATTTTAAACAATAAATTAATATTTATTAGTGTCTTTACAAGACTTATCTTTTCACAAATTTTTGCTATAATTACATGTTTTATTATTTTAAAACTTTTTAAATATATTGATAAATTAACTTTAAAAGTTATTATGATTGAAACAGTTATGCCAACAGCAACAATGGCTCCATTTTTTTCTGAATACACTGATACTGATAGACATTTAACTTCTGTTATTATTACAATTTCCACAATATTAAGTCTCATTACAATTCCCTTATGGTATTTATTAATTGAAAATTTCCTTATTAAAATTTTTTAAAAAAATCAAAAAGTTTCATTTCAAAAATTAATAATTTAAAATTATGGTTGATTTTAAATCTAGTTGAATTATTTTATAAAATGAATTAATAAAATTTTAGGAGATTAAAAATGAAAAAAATATTTATTTTGATTTTATCTTTAATGTTAATTCTTGCCTTTGGATGTGAAACAGAACAAAAACAAGTTAAGCAAGAACCTCCTAAACCTGAATATCCAAAAATAACTGTTCTTGATACTATGCCAGGACCAGTTCCTACATTTATATCTAAACCTCAACTTTTTGTAGAAAAAGATCCACAAACAAATGAAATGTTTTTATACTTATGGGTAAACTCAAGAGGCCAAAGTCTTGATGGAACAAAAGCAGTATTAAGGGCACAAGCATATCAAAGAATAGCTGAAGGTATTAAACTTCTAATAACTTCACAGCTCTCATATGCTATGAGTGGAGATAAAAATGTATCTGATGAATATGTAGAATCAGCTGTTGCAGCTGTTGCTAAAAATGTCAAAGTAACAGGATTTATTCAAGTTCAAGAATGGTGGAGATGGGTTGCTTATCAAGAATCAAAAGACTCTGCTATTCAAAAATTTTATGATGTTTATATGCTTTTTAGAATGTCTTATGAAGAATATAAAAAAGCAAGAGATGAAGCTTTAAAAGCATTTTATGAACAAAACAAACCAAAAGATCCTCAATTAATAGAAAAATCTAAATCCTTATTAAAAGAACTTGATGAACAAGCTACACTTATGGAATGGTCTCATCAATTTTAATTAATTCAAACTTACATTAAATAATTTTAATAAATAAATTTTTTAAATAAACACTTAAATAAAAAACCAGCTCATTTTAAGGGCTGGTTTTTTATTTTTATTAATATTTATTAATTTCTTTCTAAGATTTTTTATTCTTTACATTTTTATAATTTTGATTTAAATTTAAATAAGAAAAAAATTAATTTAATTTTATAAATATAAAATTGTATTAAAGGAGTAAAAATATGAAAAAAAAACTTTTAGTTTTTTTTACTATATTTTTTTTTGTTTTATCTATTTTAACTTTTGCTCAAACTTATCAAAATAAAATAATAATATATGCCCCAGCAACACCATCTTCAATTCCTTATATAATTGCTTCAAATTATCTAAAAAATACTGAACTTGTTGTTTTCACAAATCACTCTCAAGCAAATGCAATGTTTCTAAAAGATGAAATTCAAATTTTAACAACTGGTTTATCTGTTGGAATAAATTTTTTCAATCAAAATATACCAGTTAAAATTATAAACTCATATGTTGCTGGTTTAACAAGTCTTGTGACATATGGAAAAAAAATTCAAAGCTTAACAGAATTAAAAGGGAAAAAAGTTGCTTTACCTTTTGCTGGTTCTCCAATAGAAGAAGTATTTGATTTTTTTTGTAAAAAAGAAAATATAAAAATGAAAGAAGAAATTGAAATTATTTATTTTCCATTTGCATCTTCGGTCGAACTTCTCAAAAAAGGAGAAATTTTTGCAGTTGCACTTCCTGAACCTGATGTATCTAATATTAAAAATTTACCAAATATTTTTGTATCTCTATCTTTTTATGATTTATGGGTAAAGTATACTGGTATAAAAAATGGTTATCCTCAGGTTGGAACTTTTGTTAAAGCAAATTGGGCAAATGCAAATTTAGAATACATTAAAAAATTAAACTTTGAACTAATAAGAGCAATTGAACTTATAAACAACAATATTGATATGGCCATCAATATATCCCAAAAATATTTTGAAGGATTAGATAAAAATGTTTTAAAAGAAGCTTTATTAAACACTAAATTTTATTTTGAAGAAAAGCAATCTCTTGAAAATTCTATTTTAAATTATTATAAGATAATTGGAAAACCTCTTGATGAAAAGTTTAAAGAATTTTTTTTCAAATATTAAAAACAATTTAATCTCACTTTTAATATTCATTTTTATTTGGTATATTTTATCTTTATTTTTTAAAGATTATATAATTCCTTCTCCAAAAATTATATTTTTAAATTTTAAACAATATTTTAATAATAATTTTTCAATTAATTTATTGGTTACAATTAAAAGAACTTTAATCGGTTTTTCTTTTAGTGTTTTAATTGGAATATTTTTAGGAATTTTTTCATATATATTTAAAATAAATGAAGTAACTCAAACAACATTACTAATTTTTCAAGTAATTCCAGGAACTATTTTAGGAATTATTTTCCTTTTAATATTTGGAATTGGGGATAAGGCTCCTATAGCATTGATAATAATAATGACAACGCCTACAATCGCCATTAACACAACAAATTCTTTATTTAAAAGAAACACACCTCTTGAAAATTTGATAAAAACATACACTCAAAAAAAATATTATTTAATAAAAGATGCATTTTTGCCTTCACTTATACCAACACTTTCAGCAAATCTATCTTTAGGTTTTGGACTATCCTTTAAAGTAGTAATATTGGGAGAATTTATTGCAACTCAAAATGGACTTGGATATCTTTTAAATGTTGCAAGAATTTATTTTAACATGAAAGAAGTTTTTTTTTATCTATTAATTTTTGTTTTAATAATCTTTTTTATGCAAATTATTTTGAATCTTATATTTTTTACTTTACTTAAAAAATATTTAAATCCAGTATAAATTTTAATTATTAATTAATATTATTTATAATATTTTAGTTTATTTAAATAATTTAATTCTACTTATTATAGGTTTTTTGATGGAAGATTTGTTATTATCTATTTATATTAAAGAAAAAAAATTTAAAGATCATGTTGTAATTGAGAATATATCTTTACAAATATTTGAAAGTGATAAGATTGCAATATTTGCACCTTCTGGTTCGGGAAAATCCACTCTTATAAAAATAATAGCAAATATTGATAAAAATTTTTCTGGAACTATAGAAAAATTTTATAAAACATCTTCATTTTTACTTCAAGAAGCTCCACTTTTCTGGTATAAAAATATTAAAGAAAATATATTTTATCCATTAAAATTTTATAATATAAATAAAGATAAATTAGAAAAAATTAATAATGATTATGAAGAATGGCTAAAAATAACAGGATTAAAAAATTTTGAAAAACATTTTCCTTATGAAATTTCTGGAGGAATGAAACAAAAAGTTAATTTAATCAGAACCTTTTTATTTGAACCTCAAATAGTTTTCCTTGATGAGCCTTTTACTTTTCTTGATATAAAATCAAAAAATTTAATTATGAATTTTATCAAAGAAAAATATAAAAATATAACAATTTTTATGGTAACTCATAATATAGATGAACTGCCGGATTTTTTAAAAAAGATATTTTTATTTAAAGACTTAAAACTTTCCAATTATAAAACAATAAAAATTGAACCTTTTTATAAAAGAGAAGATATCATAAATTTAATTTTCAAAGAATAGATCAAATTTATTAAAATCTTTTAAAAAATTATTCTTTATTTTTGTTGAAAATAATTTTTATTTTTTTATACTTTACCAAAATAATTTTTTATAGAAATCAATATGGAGGAAATATGGCTGATTTTGTAAATATATCTGTTGATGAGGTAAAATTAAAAGTTCCATCAAATTTAACTGTTATTCAAGCTGCAGTTCAAGCAGGAGTAAATATTCCAAAATTATGTTATCATCCTGATCTTATTGCAACAGGAAACTGTGGTATATGTGTTGTTGAAGTTAAAGGTCAAAAAGGTTTAAAAAGAGCATGTGTTACTCCTGTTAATGAAGGAATGGAAATTATTACTTATTCTAAAGAGATAGATAATGCAAGAAAAACTGTTTTAGAACTTATACTATCAAACCACCCAAATGATTGTTTAAATTGTATAAAAAATCAAAAATGTGAATTACAAGATTTAGCAAATAAAATGAATGTAACAGTTCCAATGTATGAAAAAATCATAGAACCAAAACAAAAAGATGAATCTTCTCTATCTGTTCATAGAGATCCTGAAAAATGTATTTTGTGTGGAAGATGTCTTTCTGTTTGTCAACAAGTTCAAACAGTTTTTGCAATCGAAGTTACAAATAGAGGATTTGATTCAATAATTGAACCACCTTCAGGAAAAATGGCTGAATCAGTTTGTATAAACTGTGGTCAATGTATTGCTTATTGTCCTGTTGGAGCTTTATATGAAAGACAAGAAATTGACTATGTATGGGATGCACTTAATGATCCTGACAAAGTTGTTATTGTTCAAGAAGCTCCAGCTATTAGAGTATCACTTGCAGAAGAATTTGATCTTCCTGCTGGTACAAATATGGTAGGAAAAATGTACAGTGCATTAAAATTACTTGGTTTTGATTATGTATTTGATACTAACTTTACTGCAGACTTAACTATAATGGAAGAGGGTTCTGAGTTTTTAGAAAGACTTTCAAAAAATGAAAAATTGCCTTTAATAACTTCTTGTTCTCCTGGATGGATAAAATTTATAGAAACTTTCTATCCAGAATTACTTGAAAATGTATCTTCATGTAAATCTCCTCAACAAATGTTTGGGGCTCTTTCAAAAACTTATTTTGCAAAAAGATACAACCTTGATCCTTCAAAAATAGTTTCTGTTTCTATAATGCCTTGTACAGCTAAAAAATATGAAGCAAGAAGACCTGAAATGAGATCTTCAGGATATCAAGATGTTGATTATGTATTAACAACTAGAGAATTTGTAAGGATGTTAAATCAAGCTGGAATAGATTTAAAATTATTACCTGATTCAGAACCAAGTGATTTAATGGGAAAATATACAGGTGCAGCTACTATTTTTGGTGCAACTGGTGGTGTTATGGAAGCTGCATTAAGAACTGCTTATGAACTTGCAACAGGAAAAACACTTGAAAAAGTTGATTTTGAGCCATGTAGAGGTTTAGATGGTGTAAAAGAACTATCAATAAATGTTAATGGTATACAGGTAAATACAGCAGTTGCACATGGTCTTGGAAATGCAAGAAAAGTTCTAGATAAAGTTAAAGAAGCTAAATTATCCGGAAAACCAATACCATATCATTTCATTGAAATTATGGCTTGTCCTGGTGGATGTGTAGGTGGTGGTGGTCAGCCATATGGTTCAACTTTACAAAGAAGACTTGAAAGAGCTTGTGGTCTTTATGAAGAAGATAAAAACATGCCTTTAAGAAAATCTCACGAAAATCCTGCTATTAAATTAATTTATCAAGAATTTCTTGAAAAACCATTATCACATAAATCACATGAATTATTACATACCCATTATACTCCAAGAGATGCATATCTTTAAATTTTAATACAGTCTATATAAAATTAATATTTAATGTAAAATATAGTTATCTAAGTATCATCTAAAAATGGTTTAAGGAGAAATTATGAATAAAATTGATGAAATATTAAAAAAATATGAAAAATGTTCTGAAAATATATTATTTGCTCTCCATGATATTCAGGATTCTAAAGACGAAAAATTTTTATCATTTGAAGATTTAAAAGCTGTTTCAAAATATTTCAATATACCTCTTTCAAAAGTAAAAGGAATTGCTACATTTTATTCCATGTTTTCTCTTGAAAAAAGAGGAAAATATATTATTAGAGTATGTGAATCAGCTCCATGTCATGTAAGAGGGTCAATAAATATTATAAAAGCATTTAAAAATTATTTAAATATTGATATTGGTGAAACTACAAATGATGGATTATTCACACTTGAAACAACATCTTGTTTAGGTGTATGTGGTGTGGCACCAGCCTGTATGATAAACGAAACAGTTTATGGAAACTTAGATGATGAAAAAGTTAAATCTATTATTAGTTCCTTAAAAAATACAAAATAAGTTTACTTATTTGAAATATGTTTGTTAATACTATTAATAATTTAGTTGTTATTATTAAAACAAATTTAATCTACTACTTTATTTATTATTTTCATTTAAAAAAGTAGATTAAATTATAGGAGATTATTATTATATAAGAGTTTGTTTATTTTTGATTAAATAATTTAAAATAAAATTCGGAGATAGTTAGATTCAAATTAATAAAATATGGGGGTTTTTATGTATAGAATAAATGTCTTAATTCCAATTGATGAATACACAATTGAGTCTGGTGCTTATAGAATAAAAGAACTTTTAGAAAAAAAATTAAGAGAAAATAAACTGGATAATGAAGTCCATGTATCTGAAACTGGTTCAATTAATTTAATAGGAAAAGGAGTTGTTTTACTTGTTTATCCTGATAATATTGTTTATATAAACATCAAAGAAGATGATATTGATACTATTATAAATGAACATTTCCTAAAAGGTAGAATTGTCAAATCCCTTATCTTATCAGACAAATTTGAAATACCAAATATAATTTCAAAATCTAAAACTAATACTTTAGCTGCTCAAAGAAGAATAGTTCTTGAAAGAGCAGGAGTTATTGATCCTGAATCAATTGATGAATATATTGCAACAATGGGTTATGAAGCATTAGGAAAAGCTTTAACTTCTATGACATCTGAACAAGTTTTAAATGAAGTTAAAGAATCCGGATTAAGAGGTAGAGGTGGTGCTGGATTTCCAACTGGTTTAAAATGGAGTTTTACAGCTCCATTAAAAGGAGAAAAATATATTATTTGTAATGCTGATGAAGGAGAGCCAGGTACTTTTAAAGATAGACTTATTTTAGAAGGTGACCCCCATAAACTTATTGAAGGTATGGCTTTAGCAGGTTACGCTGTTGGAGCAACAAAAGGTTATGTTTATATAAGAGGTGAATATGATTTATCAATTAAAAGACTAAATCATGCTATTAATCAAGCTAAAGAATATGGACTTCTTGGAAATAACATTTTAGGGTCAAACTTTTCATTTGATATTGAAATTAGAAAAGGTGCAGGAGCATATGTTTGTGGTGAAGAAACAGCACTAATAGAGTCAATGGAAGGTAAAAGAGGTCATCCAAGAAATAAACCTCCTTTCCCTGGTCAGAAAGGTTTTAGAAATCTTCCAACTGTTGTAAACAATGTTGAAACATTAGCTAATGTTCCAAACATTATATTAAATGGAGCAAAATGGTATAGAACATTTGGAACACAAAAATCTCCAGGAACAAAAGTTTATACTATTTTAGGAATGGTTAATCACCCTGGTTTAATTGAAGTACCAATGGGAACTACTCTTAGAACAATTATAAATGATTTTGCTGGTGGGATGATCGAAGGGAAAAAATTTAAGGCTGCTCAAATTGGGGGATCTGCTGGAGCTCTTATTTCTGACAAAATGCTCGACACTCCTCTTGATTATGAAAGTTTAGGTGAGTATTCTGCTGTCCTTGGTTCTGGTGCTATTCTTGTTTTAGATGAATCAACTGAAATTGTAGATTTCTTAAGAGCAGTTTTAAAGTTTTTTAAACATGAATCTTGTGGAAAATGCTCACCATGTAGAATAGGAACAACATATCTATTCAATTCAGGATTAAAATTATATAAAAGATTATTGACTGAAAATGAATGGAATAAAATTTTAAATACTGCTAAAGTTATGCATTTAACATCTTTTTGTGCTTTAGGGCAATCATTAATTTTACCACTTAAATCAGCAAATGATTTCTTCTATGATGAAATTTCTCAATATTTTAAAAGTTAATATTGAAAAGATTGATAACATTAAAATATTAAAATATAAAAAGAGAAATAATTAACATAAAATAAAAAGGGGGATTTCATAAAATCCCCCCTTTTTTTTTCTTTTAAGTTTTAAACAAAAAACTTTTATAAAAATTATTAAATAAAAATCTTCTTTATACAAACAAATATTATCTTTTTGAAAACTGGAATTGTTTTCTTGCTTTTTTTCTTCCGTATTTTTTTCTTTCAACCATTCTTGGATCTCTTTTTAATAAACCATTAGATTTTAATATCTTTTTATGTGCTTCTTCATCCAATTTTACTAATGCTCTTGCTATAGAGTGTCTAACAGCTTCAAGTTGTGCATTTGGACCACCACCTTTTACACTTACATAAACATCAATTTTTCCAACAGTATTTGTAAGATTTAAAGGTTTAAGAACTTCGAGTTGATATCTTTCTATTGGAAAATATTCTTTATAATCTTTTTCATTTACAATTATTTTACCTGATCCTTTTTGTATCAATCTAGTTCTAGCAACAGCTGTTTTTCTTGATCCTTTAGCCCATATAATATTCATAATTAAATCCCCTTATTTTTTATAAATATTTTGAAATATCAATTACTTCAGGATTTTGTGCAACATGTGGATGTTTATCTTCAGGATAAATTCTTAAATTTCTCAATAATTTCCTTCCTAATTTATTTTTAGGAAGCATCCCTTTAATTGTTAAATAAAGTGGTCTTGATGGATCTCTTTTTAATAAGTTATTATATGAAAACTCTTTTACTCCACCTGGATAATCTGTGTGCCATCTATAAAGCATATCATTATATTTCTTACCAGTTAGTTTAACATATTTAGAATTAATAATTATAACATTGTCTCCATTATCCCAAAAAGGAGTATAATCTGTCTTATATTTACCTTGTAAAATATTTGATACAACAGATGCTAATCTACCAAGAGTTTGACCTTTTGCATCTATTACAACCCATCTTTTTTTAGAAAGTTCTGGTTTTACATATAATGTCTTTTGTATAATCATTAGATTGCCCCTTTATTAATTTTTACCAAGTTAAATTATTTTTGCCTCTTTTATTTATAACAATTTTAATTTTTGTCAAGATTTTTTATAAAATCTTTTAATTTAATTGAATAATCTTTTAAATTTTTTAAATCTTCTTTTATCTCTTGCTCAAAATAATCACATACTTTTTCATAATCTCTTTGAACAAGTGCATCTCTTAAACTTTCAAGATTTTTAGTATATTTTTGTATATATTCAAGAATTTCTTTAAATAAATCATCATTTTCATTCAAGTATTCTTTAGTACATTTCAATAAAACATTTAGATAAAAAGTTGAAAATTCAATAATTTTTGTAATAGTATTTAAACCTATTGATTCATTATTAATTCCATCATTTTTTTGATTGCTTTCAATGTTTTTACCGTTTAATAAAATATCTCTTATTCTATCAATAATATTAAAATAATCTTCAACAATATTATTATTGTCTTCAATTAGAGTAATATATTGTTTTATTTTTAAATTTTTATCTATTCCTTTCATTGAGACAAAAACGTATGAAACCACTTTAACAATTGTTTCTGAATACCCTAATAAAATATCAAGTAAATCATCTTTAAATGATTCATCAAGTTGAATTGAATAAATATTAGAAATATAATCATTTATGAGGTTCATTATTGTTTTTAAATTTTTACCCCTACTTTCTATAAAAAAGTCAGGTGAAAGTGAAAAGAGTTCTAATATTTTATTTGTCGCATCAATACACCATTTTAACCCTTCAATAATCTTTTCTATCTCTTCATCTTTATACTCATTTTTTGTTTTTAGATAATTTATGACAGCAGATATATATTTAACAATATTCTCAGAAGATTCTGAAACAAGCTCATGTTTTAATAAAGCATTTATTTTTAATTCATTAACATCATTTATTGATTTCTTTTCAATCTTTTCAAATTGAGAATAATAAAAAGTTTCCCCATCAATAATAAAAGATATTATATACATATCTTGTTTATCTAAAAAATTCATGAGATTTGTGATAATTTGACCTAAATTTTCCTCATTTTCAAGCTTGAAATCAATTTTTACATCATTAATATAAATATTCATTATAAACCTCTTGTATTTTTTATTTTTTTGTTAATTTTTAATTTATAAATTATATTTTTGTTTTTAATTTTTTTTTAATCTAAAATATTATTTTTATCAAAAAACTTTTCACTATTTTTATACAAATATATAGACAAAATAATTAAAAAAATAAAGATAAATTTTTCAATTTTAAAAAAAATATTAAAATATATACAGTAAATAATATAAGCTATAAATGGTTTAAAATAAAAAATAAAGGAAGCTTCTACAGCATTATTATACCTTAAACCATAAAAGAAAAAAATATATGCTATTCCTGTAACAAAAATGCCTATATAAAGTAAAACAAAAAAATTTTTTAAGCTTAAAGTTTTATAAAAATTATATTCAAATTTCCCAATTATATTAGAAAAAATAAACAAAATTAGAGTTCCTGATAAAAATAAAATAAAATTTAAACTAAATTGGTTATACTTTTTTAAATAATTTTTATTCATAGTTGTAAAAAATCCAAACATTAAAGAAGCTAAAATACCAAAAATAAGATTTAAATAATTAAAACTATCTATACCATCTTTTAAAAATAAATATATAGCAAAAACTCCAATAAATAAAAAAATTAACTTTATAAAAAATATCTTTTCAATTTTTTTTTCAAAAATTATTGTGAATATTTCAACAAAAATAACATTCGTAGAAACTAATATGGCTGAAACAGTTGGATTTCCAAAATAAACTGATATTTGCAAAAACAACATAGAAAAAACAAGGATAATACCATTTAATAGTATAAAAAAAAAGTCTCTTTTTTCTATATCTTTTAATCCTTTTATAGAAAATGGGAATAAAATCAAAATTCCAATTGCAAATCTAATAACTGTAATAGTATAAAAATTTATCTTTAATTCTTTTGTGAAAACTTCGATTGAAGAAAAAAAAATCAATGTAAAAAACAAGTATAAATATGAAAGCTTTATTTTATAATTATTTTCGATTTTCATAAAAAATTATTTTATCTTTAATATATTTTTTATTCTTTTTATTAAATCCTCATAATCCACTGGTTTTAAAATAAAATCAGAAATTTCACTTGATAATTTATTGGATTTTAAATTATATTTTTCAGATAAATTACCAGTAAAAATAACTACTGGGGTTGATTTTCGATATGGAATTTCTCTTATTTTTTTTAAAGTTTCCCATCCATTCATTCCTGGCATCATAAGGTCAAGTAAAACAAGATCAATATTTATATCATTTCTTTGTAATAATTTAATAGCATTTTCTCCAGAATTTGAAGTTATTACATTAAAATTATCCATCTCAAGTACAATTTTAACAAAGTCTAAAATCACTTCTTCATCATCAATACATAAAACAATCTTTTTATCCACAAACAACCTACTAAAAAAAATTATAAATTATTTTTTAATTTAAATTGAAAAATATAATTAATCTGTTAAAATCAAATCACAAAAATTTTTAATGTCAATTTATTTGATTATTTAATATTTCGTTTTATAATAATTAAATTTTAATATATTTACTTAAAAATTCAATTTTATTTGAAAATTATTAATTTTTTTAATTTATTTTTAGGAGGATATATGCTTAATTTGTCCGATAATGCTAAAATAGTTCTTGAAAAAAGATATCTTTTAAAAGATACAAATGGAGAATTAAAAGAAACACCTGAGCAATTATTTGAAAGAGTTTCTAATGACATAGCTCAAGCTGATTTAATTTACAATAAAAATGAAAATATAAATAAAATTAGTGCTGATTTTTATGATCTTATGACTTCTTTTGATTTTTTACCAAATTCCCCTACTCTTATGAATGCAGGAACTCCAGCTGGTCAACTAGCAGCATGTTTTGTTTTGCCTATAGAAGACTCTATTGAATCTATTTTTGATGCAATAAAATATTCAGCACTTATTCATAAGACAGGTGGAGGTACCGGTTTTTCATTTTCAAGACTAAGACCAAGAAATGATATTGTAAAAACAACTTTCGGAGTCTCTTCAGGTCCTGTATCTTTTATGGAAGTTTTTAATGCAGCTACAAATGCAATAAAACAGGGTGGTAAAAGAAGAGGGGCAAATATGGGAATCCTTAGAGTTGACCATCCTGATATTGAAGAATTTATAGTATGCAAACAGGACTTAAATAGGCTTACAAATTTTAACATATCAGTTGCTTTAACTGACAAGTTTATGGAAGCATATTTAAATGATGAAGAATATTCTTTAATAAATCCAAGAACAAAAGAAGTTGTAAAAAAGTTAAAGGCAAAAATAATTTTTGATCTAATAGTTGAAAATGCATGGAAAACAGGAGAACCTGGTATTATTTTTATAGATGAAATTAATAGAAAAAACCCTACTCCGAAATTAGGTGAAATTGAAAGTACAAATCCCTGTGGGGAACAACCACTTTTAGGTTTCGAAGCTTGTAACTTAGGTTCTTTAAATCTTTCAAATATGGTTAAGATAAAAAAAGATAAAAATGAGATAGATTGGAATAAACTTGAAAAAACTATATATAAATCAATTCATTTTCTTGATAATGTTATAGATAGAAGTTTTTATCCTTTAAAGCAAATAGATGAGCTTGTTAAAGGAAATAGAAAAATTGGTTTAGGAGTAATGGGTTGGGCTGATATGCTTTTTAAACTTGAAATCCCATACAACTCAAAGGAAGCTATTGATCTTGCAAAAAGAATTATGAAATTTATCCAAGATAAATCTATGGAAGCTTCTATGGAACTTGCAGAAAAAAGGGGTGTATTTCCAAATTGGGAACTTTCTATTTACAGAGATCAAAATATCAAAGTTAGAAATGCTACAAGAACTACAATTGCTCCTACAGGTACAATATCAATAATTGCAGGTACTTCTTCTGGAATTGAGCCTGTTTTTGCTTTAGCTTTTTATAGAACAGTTTTAGATAATAATACTCTTGTTGAATATCATCCATATTTTTTAGAATATATGAAAAATACTAAATATTATAATAAAAAATTTGAAGAGGATATTGCTACTCATGGCTCTCTTTCGAAATTAAATTATATTCCAGAAAACATTAAAAATTTATTTGTAACTGCACATGAAATCGAACCTAAATGGCATGTTGAAATGCAAGCAGCATTTCAAGAATTTACTGATAATGCTGTTTCAAAAACAATAAATTTCCCAGAAAGTGCAACAATAGAAGATGTAAAAAATTCTTATCTAATGGCTTATAATTTAAAATGTAAAGGACTTACAATTTATAGAGATAAATCAAGAGAAGGTGTTTTACATGTTGGAACTAAAAATATAGAAAAAAATAAAGATCTTTCTTCTGATACTAAAAAAACTACAACTCCAAGACCTAGACCATCTGTTACAAGAGGTAAAACAATAAGAATGGAAACGGGTTGTGGGCATCTTTATGTAACCATAAATGAAGATGATGATGGACTTGTTGAACTTTTTGCAACTATGGGAAAAGCTGGTGGTTGTGCTGCCTCTCAAATCGAGGCAATTTCAAGACTTATTTCACTTTCATTAAGAGCAAATATTAATCCGGATTCTATAATAAAACAATTGAAAGGTATAAGATGTCCAAATCCATCACCTATACTTAAGGAAGGTAAAAGAAATTTTTCATGTGCTGATTCTATAGCAAAAGCACTTGAAATTTATCTTGAAGATAAAGAACAACTTTTTTCATCCTTAACTAATGAAGATAATATTGAAGAGATTAATTTTAAATATAATATTGACGAAAATAAAAAAGATAATTTTAAAAAAGATATCGGTGGAGTTTGCCCTGAGTGTGGCGGAACTTTAGTACAACTTGAAGGTTGTGCAACTTGCCTAAATTGTGGATTTTCTAAATGTAGTTAAGAGGCACGAGCAAATGAATATAAAAACAAAAATTCTTTTAATAACAATAGTTATTATAATCTTTTCATTTTTTATAATCTTTAATTTTATTTTTGCAAGAATTTCATCTAATTTTGAATTTTATGCAAAAAAAATATTACAATCAAATGCAAAAAATATAAATTATGAAATAACAAATAATTATTTATCCAATCTCTCTAAAATCAAAATTGAAATTACAGAAATTTTTAGAGAATTATCAAGAAAATATGGTGATTTCAATTTTAATGATAAAGTCTTCTTAAACTTTTTTAACAATTTAAGTCCAATAAATGATTATTTAGATATCTATATCTTTGATAAAGATTATAATGTAGTTGGAAAAAATACTTCTACTTTTAATGAAATCCCTATTCTTCAAAATGAAATTATTAATGCAATAGACAGAAGTTCTCAATTTTCTGGTTTTGCTTATTTTTTTGATGATTTTTACCCTATACAAATATCAACTATTAATGATAGAAAAAATGTTCAGAGATTTTATGTTCTTGTTATAGTAAATCAACCTTTTTTATATTTCATAAATGAAAATGTTAATAAATTTGAACTACCAAATTACATTAGTTTTTCAATAATTGAAGGGAATACTGACTATAAGATTAATATTAAATTTGAAAAAGGAAGTCAAATTTATAGTTATAACTTAAAAGATAATATAAATTATTCTCCTTTAATTGATGTTTCACAAGGATTTATAAATCTCTTTAATGATAACAAATCAGAAAAATATTTATCTTTTGTATCATTACTAAATGATTTAGATTTCAAAATTATTATTTCAATTTCAGAATCGTTTTTAAAAATGGAAATTAATAAAATAAGAAATGTTTCTTTTATATTTATTATAATATTTTTAGCAATTTTAGCTTATCCTTTGTTTATTATATATGATAGAGTTATTTTTTCGCAGCTTAAAGAAATTGAATTTTTAAACAATGAAATTTCAAAAGGAAACCTTGCAGTTACATTACCTCCTATAAAAAGAGATGAATATTCATCTTTAAGAGAATCATTACAATACATGGTATCTGATTTGAGAAATGTTATTCAATCTATTTCTGTTTTATCAAATGATTTTATGGAAAAACTTTTTAGTTCAAATTATACTTTCGAAGTAAATGTTCAATATATATTTAATGAGACCCAAAAATTATTAAAATTAAATGAAGATTTTTTAAAATACAACAAACAACTTGAAAACTTAATTGAAATATCTCAGACATCTTTAAAATATTCAAACAATTCAATAGAAAAAGCTCAAGAAAATTTTAATGCTATAAATCTTTTATATGAAAACCTAAAAAATCTCTCAGAAATGTATTCAAAAATAGAAGAATTTTCTAAACAGATACAAAATATTGCAACTCAAACAAATCTCCTTTCATTAAATGCATCAATTGAATCTTCAAAAACTGGTGAAAGTGGTAAAGGTTTTTCTGTTGTTGCTTCAGAAATAAGAAAACTTGCATCTCATACAAAACTATTTGCAGAAAATATATCAGAATTAACTTTAGAAACTGGAAACTCATTAAATAATATTAAAGATTCAACAAATAAAGTTGAAGAAATAATAAAATTTATCGTTGGTAATTTAAAAGGATTAAATGGTTTAATTGATAAACTTAATCAAATGATAAATAATATAGAGAATTATTCTAATAAATTAAATTTAAGTTTGAATGAAATCTCTTCAAATATATCTAAACATTTAAATGATTTAACCCTTGTTGAACAAAGTCAACTGGATATTTTCTCAGACTTTAATAAATTACTTGAAAAATTTTCATATTTTAAATTTATAAAACTTTTACCTGAAATTGAAGAAAAATATTATGATATTCTAAAAAATGAACTTGAATATATAGAAGATAATGTTTTAAAAAATCCCTATAATATTACATCTGATGGTAAGTTTGAATTAAATGGACATATTGTTGATTCATTGATAGTAAATAATTTAAATATAACCAAAGATGAATCTATTTTAGCAAATTTAAAAAGAAAAAACCCAGATCTTGAAATAACAATTTTTCAATATACTGATAAAGGTGAATTAATAAGAGTAAATACAACAGTTAGAGACTCATTAAATAATTCTGCAATTGGTTCTCTGATAGAAAAAGACTCCTATTTTTATAGAAGAATCAGTAATGAAAAAGAGATTTTCGATATACAAACATTTTATAATAAAATCTATTTTACAAACTTTATTACTTATGAAGATAGTTCAAATAATTTAAAATATATAATATCCTTAGGTATAGAGCTTTCTCAATCTGATTTAGATTATATTATGAAAAAAGAAGCAGAGGAAAATAAAATCAAATCTGAATTATTAGAACCACCTCAAAATGAATAAATTTAAATTCAATAATAGATAGCTGTATATTATAAAATTTGTCTATATTTTCAGCAAAATAATCAAATTTAATATTATAAAATTTTATTATTTTAACTATAACATTTTATTATTATTTATTTTCAAAATTATTTTTATACAAAATATATTCTCTTTATCTTTCAAGATAAAACTCTACTCTTCTATTTCTTCTTCTTCCTTCTTCTGTATCATTTGTATCTATAGGATCATTTGGACCTCTACCTTCATATGTTAATCTTTTTGGATCTATATCTTTTTTCACAAGATAATCATAAACACTTTTTGCTCTTTTTAGTGATAATTGTATATTATATTGATAATCACCCGTATTATCAGTATAACCAATAATTCTTATTTTATAATCTTTAAATTTATTAAGTTTTTCAACAAGTTTATCAAGTATAGCAAATGAATTTTTATTAAGTTTGTCTGAATTTAATGGGAATGTTATAGAGTTTAATATTATCCTATACATTATTTTTCCATCTTTCTCAATTTTTTCAACAAGAATATCTACAGTAAAATCTTGCGATATTTTAATTTCATTACCTGCAAAATCTTTTGCATAGAAAAAGATTTTATAATCAGCAGCAGAATCAACTTTAAATAATGGGATATCTCCTGTACCGTCCCATTTTTCAATTATAGAAAATCTATCACTTGTTAAATTTTTATAAGTAAATGTTTTAAAAGGATTTTTACTTAACTGATTATTTTCATAAACTCTATAAATTTGTATTAAACATTCACTTAATTTAATATTATCTTTTATATTAAAAGTAATATAAAGTTCATCGTTAAATCCATCATTATCAGGTGAAAAAAGATCTGGTTTTACAATAGTATCAATTTTTGGTGCTTCTAAATCAACTATTACATTTGGAATTTCGTAAATTGATTTAACACCACTTTCATAATAAACTTCAAATATCAATGAATATGTTCCAGTTTCAAGGGTTTTTTTACCTTCAATAATTGCATCAAAAATATAATTATTTATTTTATCAGTATATTTTTTTATAATCAAATCTTCATTTTTATTATTTTTTACATAAATATTAACTCCTCTAAATTTATCTTTATTTATAATGTTTTCATCATCAATATTTATATTAAAGTTTATTGAATCTTTAAAATTATCAAAATTTGGTGAAATAATCATTATATCATTTGTACTTACATTTACTCTTGGTCCTTCTCTATTTATATAAATTTTATCTTCAATTACAGTTTTATTTCCAGCAAAATCATAAAAATTCATCACTAAACTATATTCACCATCTTTTAAATTATTTGCATTCAATATAAAAATATCTGAAACTTTATCAACTTTAATACTTGATACAAAATTTGAATCTTTTTTTATCTGGATTTCATATTTAAGAATATCTTCATTAAAATTAAAATTAATTGGTAAAGTATCTTTTATACCATCTCCATTTGGAGAAAAATATCTACTTTCAAGAATTACTTTGACATTAGGTGGAGTTAAATCGCAAATAAAGTATTTTGTATCGATGGATTTTGAAATTATTCCACTATCATATTCAACTTTTATAAAATAATAATACTTACCATCATTCAATTTTTCATTAACAATAATATTTTGAGGTAATTCTTTAAATTCTTTAGTTAATATGATTTCCTTTTTTTCATTAACTACAAAAAATGTAGTTTTTACTATACCTTTTTTATCAGAAGCATCAGGTTTAAAAGTAATTGTATCATTAAAATTATCTCCATTTGGTGAATAATAAACTAAATTTGCATCAACAGTTACCTCTTCAACAGTTCTAACAAGTCTTATTTCTTTTGAAAAATAATAAGCTTTATTTCCAGCATTGTCTTCAACTATTATACTAAAAATATAATTACCTTGTGGTATATCATTCCCTTTTGAATCTTTACCATCAAAAATAAACTCTACTATATTATCATTAATTTTAATAAAATTCAATTCATTTAAAACTTTATTTTGTTTGTAAGGATCAATAACATAAATAGATTTAATAACTTCATAATTGTCTTGCCCTTTTATATTAACAGTAACTTTAAGAGTATCTTTTACTCCATCCCCATCAGGAGAAAATGAAAGATATTCTTCTCTTATATCAATAACAGGACTTTCTGTATCAATAATAAATTCAATTTTATTTGAAACTGGATTGTTTCCACTTTTAAAATTTGCACTAATTTGATAAATATATTTGCCATCAATTAATTTTTTCCCATCCTTATCTTTGCCTTCAAAAATAAATTTTTCAGGTATATTTCCCCTTCCTTTTAATAAATAAACAATATTCCCTTTTTCATCTCTAACATTTAATTCCCATCCTAAAATATTCTCCGAAGAACTTATTTTATTAAAAATTTCAACAGTATCAAAAAAACCATCACCATTTGGAGATAAATAATTATATGATATATTTGACACTATTATTTCATAATTTATAATAAGACTCACTATTTTTTCATCAAGCAATTTAAAATTTCCAGCTTCATCTTCTACTTTGAAAATTATTTTATATTTACCTTCTTGAACCAAATTATTCTTTTCATTTTTACCATCCCATTTAAAAATCAAATTATTTTTTGAATTAATATCATTTTTGCTTAATTTGTAAGATTTAATAATATTATCATTTTCATCTTTTATTATAATATCAATAAATTCATCATCATCAAAATTATCAAATTCAATTTTAACATAGTATTCATCTTTTCTTCCATCACCATTTGGTGAAAACATATCATATTCTGTTGTTTCCTTTATATTAAAATTATTAATTTTTGTATCTATAATTACTTCTATTTTGCTGCTTTTATTCACATTTTCATTTTCATCCCAGCATATAGCATATATATAGTAATTCCCATCAGGCAAAACTTTTCCTTGATTATCAGTTCCATCCCATGCTATAAATTCAGGTATTTTAACCTGTTCTTTTTTAGAGAATAATCTTTGTAATATTTTATCAAATGTGACATATTTTATTTTTCTAACATCTTCTCCTTCAAAGGTTTTAACAATATTACCATCTTTATCTTCTATAATTATTTTCCATCCAAAGATTACTGATTTATCTTCAAATTTTGGGAATATATTTATTTCATCTTTATTCCCATCATAATTTGGAGAAAATTTTTTCTTATCAATTCTTAGTTCAATTTTTGGAGGATCTTTATCAATACCACCAAAAGTATAGTTTGCTGTTATTGTATGAAGTTTATTACTATTTGAATCTCCAGAAAAACCATATGAAATTAATATATTATTCTTTTGATCAATTGGTATTAAAATAGAAATTGAAGTGTGATAAGAAAAAACAGATAGCATATCAAGATAGGAAAGCTTTATTCCAAAATTTAAATTTACATATTTTAAAATATTAAAATTAACAGAAGAACCATTTGATATTGAAAACGGATAGAAATTTAAATAAAGGTTGTCACTAAAAGTTAAAATAAGATTATTATTTAAGTTTAAAAAATCAAAAGCAATACCTCCCATTAAACCAATTGGTGGATATATCATATTATTATTTTTTGCAGGAACACCTATATTATTTAAAACCAACTGCCAACTAAAATTTTTAAAATTAAAGCCATTAAACTCTTCATAGTAATTTCTTGAAGAAACACCAAAATCAATTCCAAAGCCTAAATTTGTAAATCCATCACTTATAAGATTAATAGCAATACCTACCCAAAAATCTTCATTTATAAGTTTAGAAAAATTTGTTTTAAAAAATATACTATTATTAGGGGTCAACCCATAATTATTTAAATAATTTAAAAATAAAGTTACATTACCATATAAAGTTGCAAAAGAATAATAAGAATTTATTGCCAAATATTTTGAAAAACCAGATATTAAGAATGAAAAATCATTATTTGCAAGATTTACTCCATAAGCAGGATTAATTAAAAACGAGAAAGGAGAATTTATTTGAGGAGCAATTGTAAACCCATTATTTAATCCATAACAAAAATAATCATAATTATAAAAACCAAGGCCATAATTTGAATTAATAGCTTGAGCTTCCAATTTATTACTAATTATTATAAAATTTATAAAAAATAAAATTAATATTAATATAAACTTAATTTTATTAAATTTGCCTATATTAAATAACATCTTTACCTCCAAAAAATATCCACGATACAATTATTAATAAACTAAAATTTAAAATTGTCAACTAAAATTAAAATATCAACTAATTTTTAATTATTTTTTTATTTTTATATATTATAATTTTTAATTAAGTTGATTTTTTAATTTAATATTTTATTTTTTTTTAAAGGATATAAAAAAATTATTTGCATTTTTAATAGCCTAATTTACAATATAATAAAATTTATAATATTATAAAAAAATAAAAGAAGGGGTTTTTATGGAAAAATCAATAGTTATTCTTTGTGGTGGAGGCCCTGCTCCTGGAGTAAACACTGTCATTTCAACAATTGCTAAAGTATTTCTAAAAGAAGGATATAATGTATTCGGTTTACATAAAGGATTTGAAACACTTTTCAAAGAAAACCCTAACTATATTACTTTTAATTTTGATTTTGCAGATAGAATTTTTGATAGAGGTGGTTCTGCTTTAATAATGAGTAGATATAAACCAAAAGAAGAAGAGTTCAAAGTTGATTTTTTCGTTAAAAACAATATAAAACTACTTGTTACAATCGGTGGGGATGATACAGCTACAACAGCAAATAAAATAACCCGATTTCTTGAAAAAAATAACTACAAAATACAAAATATACATGTTCCAAAAACTATAGATAATGATTTACCTCTTCCTGATAAAATACCTACATTTGGATATCAAAGTGCAAAAAATGAAGGGGTCCGAATTGCATCAACTGTTTATGAAGATGCTAAGACATCAGGAAATTGGTTTATTGTATCTTCAATGGGTAGAGAAGCAGGTCATCTAGCTTTTGGTATTGGTACAGCTTGTCATTATCCTATGATTATTATTCCTGAGATGTTTAATAAAACAGAAATAACTCTTGATAAAATTGTCAGAATGATTATATCATCTATTATAAAAAGAAAAATATATGGATTAAACTATGGTGCTGCTATTATTAGTGAAGGTGTGTTTCACTTTTTAAATGAAGAAGACTTAAAAAATTCTGGCATTCAATTCACATATGATTCACATGGTCATCCAGAACTCGGTCTTGTTAGCAAATCACATATATTTAATATACTTTTACAAAACAAATTAAAAACTTTAAATATAAAAATTGGTAGTAGACCTGTTGAAATTGGATATGAAATAAGATGTACAAGTCCAATAGCTTATGATTTAAAGTATTGCACTTTACTTGGAATTGGTGTAAAAAAACTTTTTGATGAAGGGAAAACAGGTTGTATTGTTGTTGTAGATAATTATGGAAATATCAAACCATTGTATTTATCAGATATCGTTGACAGTAATGGTAAAATAATCACTAGAATGGTTGATATTAATCAACCTGATTTTAAAATGGTATTCAATAATATGCATTTTATAAAAGAAGATGATTATGAAGCTGCAAAAAAATGGCTTCCAAATCCAGAAGATTATGATCTTTTAAAAATTTTGAATTGGACAATAAAAGATATCGAGTATTAAATTTCCGATCTTAAAACTTAATATTTTAAGACTTTTTTAAGGAATTTTTGTAAGTTTTCTTTTTCTGGATTTTCAAAAAAAATAGAAGATTCAGCAAATTCCTCTACTATACCATTATTCAAAAATATTGCATAATCTGAAACTTTTTTTGCTAAACCAATTTCATGAGTAACTATTATAAATTTTTTATCTTCTCTTTTTAGCTCTTCAATCAAATCAAGAACTTCTGATGTATATTCTGGATCTAATGCTGATGTTGGCTCATCAAGAAGGACAAATTCAGGATTTATTGAAAGAGCTCTTATAATTGCAATTCTTTGCTGTTGTCCACCTGATAATTTAATAGGTAATTTATCTTTATGTTCATAAAGATTAAATCTTTTAAAAAGCTCTATTGCTTTCTTATAAGCTTCTTCATGCTTAAAATTATGTACTTTTTCAAGAGGTAATGTAATATTTTCAATTGCAGTTAAATGAGGAAAAAGATTATAATTTTGAAAAACAAAACCTATTTTTTTTCTATAATCAAAAAGAAATTTCTCATTCCAAAGGATCTTTTTATCATTTATAAAAATATCTCCATAAGATGGGCTTAATAATCCTCCAATAATCCTTATAAAAGTTGACTTCCCTCCACCTGAAGGACCAATTATAGCTAAAGATGAAAAATTTTTTATTTCTAAGTTTATATCATTTAAAACAACTTTATCATCAAAACATTTTTTTAAATTCTTTATTTTTAATTTCATTTTCTATTTATTTGTATATTATTATTTATTTTATATTTATTTCTATTTTTATATTATTATTATTTATTTAATTTTATTTATATTTTATTTTTTATTTACTTTCTAATCTTAAAAATGCTTTTAAACTTAAAATTTTATAAAATATTAATGTTCAAATAAAAATTTCTTTTCAATCCATTTACCAAAAATATTAACAATTCCTGTTAATATGAAATAACCTATAGCAAGAGGTATATAAGCTTCAAAAGTTGAAAAAGTAAATGAATTAACCTCCTGTGCATTTAATGTAAACTCTGAGATAGATATTATAGAAAGTAAAGATGAATCTTTTATTAAAGATGCAAGCTGACCAATAAGACCTGGCAAAATTATTTTTATAATTTGAGGAATTATAATATAAAAATATTTTTGAAACTTTGTAAACCCGATAGCATTCATTGCTTCCTGTTGTGCTTTGCTTATAGATAAAATACCTCCTCTAATTATTTCAGTTATATAAGCACCAGAAAAAATTGACAAAATAATTATGCCGGAAAGATATCTATCCTTTAAATTAATTGCATCAGCTATTATATAAAAAAATATTAAAATCTGAACAAGAAATGGAGTACCTCTTATTATAGTAACATAGAACTTTGCAAAATACTTTATAATATAAACTTTAGATTCTTGAGCAATTGCAAAAATAAATCCTATAAAAATACTCAAAATTAAAGATATAAAGGAAATCAAAATTGTATTTTTGATACCAATAAAAAATTTTGCTCTATATTTAAATATAGCTTCCCAATTAAAAACAAAATTTTGTTTTTTAAAAGAAATATAAAAGACAAAATAAAAAATAATTAGCAGTAAACTTATATTAAAGGCTCTTATAAGTATATTTATATATTTTTTGTTATATTTTTTTTCAACAAATATACTTTTTAAAAAAATTATTATTTTCATAAATTTTATTTTGTTTCAATTGAAAAAAAGAATGGTATACCAAGAGAATCAAAATAATTTTTTTCTTCTTTTAAATATTTCATTGCTAATTTTTCAAAACCTCCATTTTGTTTAAACCAAATTAAAAATGAGTTAACTTTATCTAATAAATCTTTATTCCCTTTCTTAACAGCGATGCCCCAATACTCATAATCTTTTTGAAATGGTTTTAAAATTGGTTTTGTAGTATTTTTGTTTTTTAACCAATTTCTAAAAATACTTAATTGATCATAAATAAATGCATCAGCTTTACCCTGCACAACTTCAATAACACATGCATTTTCTTTATCAAAAACATTAATTGTTGCATTTTTTAAATGTTCAGTTGCATAAATGTGACCTGTTGTTCCTTTTTTAACAGCAATTACTTTACCAGGCTTATTTAAATCCTCTATAGAATTAATATTTGAATTTATATTTACAAGCAAAGCTAAATAAGCTTTTGAATAAGGAATTGAAAAATCAACAATTTTACTTCTTTCAGGGGTAATTGTCATAGATGAAATAATCATATCTATTTTGCCTGTTTGAAGTGAAGGAATTAAACCATCGAATGGTATATTATGGATTTCAATTTTCTCTTTTATATAAGACCCAAACTCATATGCCATATCAACAGAAATACCAGTAGGTTTACCATTTTCATCTGTCATTTCAAATGGAGGATATGCAAGCTCCATCCCAACAATAATCTTTTTTTCAGATTTTGAGCATGAAAAACTTACTAGTAAGATAAAAGTTAAAAATATTACAAATAAAAATTTAATACATTTTAACATAATAAATTTCTCCTTTTTTACTTTAAAATCAATTATTAAACATTTTAAGAATCGCTTTTTTTTAATTATTTAAAAAATATATTAAAATATTTAAAAAAAAAAATCAATACAAAAAAAATTATTAATAAAAAAAGTTAGAGGTCAAAGCAAAATACTATAAAAAAAAGTAATTGTTTCTAATATTTGATTATTTTAAAATTATATAGATATTATTTTTGATATAGATGTAATAAGAATATTGGGCCCTCCAGGACTTGAACCTAGAACCCACTGATTATGAGTCAGTTGCTCTAACCGATTGAGCTAAGGGCCCATATAATAAAAAACGGGAGTGACGGGAATCGAACCCGCGATCTCAGGTGTGACAGACCTGCGCGATAACCATCTTCGCTACACCCCCATAACACAAAAATATATATCATCAATTTTTTTTTTGTCAATATTTTTTATAACTTTTTTATCTTTCCTTCTATTGATATGAAATCAGGTCTTAAAAGATCAAAATATATTACAAAAAGATAATCAATAAAATCATCAATTGTTTCAATATTATAATTAAATTTATCAATTATCCAGAAATCTGCATAATAATAATCATCTATTCTACCTAATTTCTCATGAGTAAAAAGAGAAGCTATTTTTGATAAATTAAATAGTTGATTTTTTATAAATAATATAATCTCTGGTGTTTCACTATAATTTAAAATATTTGAAAAACTTTTATATAAATTATAAGAACCATTTCCTAAAAATAAAATATATGAATACTCTAAATCTTTTTTTAAGTTATCCAAGATAAAATCAACAAATTCTGTATCTTTAAACCATTCTTCATTTATAGCAATATATTGATTCCATTTTTTATCCCATTTATAAAAATCATCTTTATCTTCAAATTGCATAATATAATAGGAACTTTCTTCTAAATTCTCGCATATATCTTTAGCTATATCAACAAAACCTTTTTTTATATAAAAATGATTTAAATACTCTGTTTTTATAATTTCCTTTTTTACCTTATCATCGATTAAATAAGATTTATGGTATTTTCTAAAATGCTCTTTCCTACTTTTAACATAATCTTCAAAATCTTTGTTTTCCTTTTGAGACAATATTTCTTGTTCTGGTTCTACATTGTTTATAAAGTAAGAGAGAGAACTTTTTATTTTCTCTTCATTATATAAAAAACTTGAAATGGTTAAAAGAGAATTTTTAACCATTTGATAAGCAATATGAGAATAAATAAGTAAATTCGAACCTGAATAAAGCATTCTTCTAGCGATAGCTTCTGAAGTAATTTCAATTATATTAAATGGAAAATTATCAAAGTTTTCTTTACATATATATTGCTTCAAATTAATCTTTTTTAAATATTTATATGAAAAAACATCAAGTATCGTTGATTTAAATATTGGTAAACAAGGGAAAGCTATTTTATTAGAACAATTAAGCACATTGTAATCTTTTTTATCACTAATATGATCAGCTATTTTTATTCTACAATCTTCAATAATAATATTCTTTGATTTTAGTACATTTTCTGGATTTACAATAATTATGTCCTCAAGTAATATTTTTTTCATAAAATCCTCATAGATTAAACTATTTCTTTTAATAGAGAATCTTCAATGTCTATATATTTCTCTAACCCTTTTAATAAAATATTTAAAGCATCTTTTAAGTCTTCTTCTTTTAAAACATAAGCAATTCTAACTTCATCTATTCCTTTTCCTTCTGTAATATAAAATCCAGAAGCTGGTGCAACCATCGTAGTTTTATTATTAATAGAAAAATCTGAAAGCATCCATTTTGCAAAGAGATCTCCATTTTTTATAGGTAATTTTGCTATAAGATAAAAAGCTCCTTCAGGTTGTTGTAAAATTATATCCTTATTTGATTTTAACATTTTATAACATATATCTCTTCTTTTTTGATATTCTTCTTTAATAGGTTTAAAATAATCAGCAGGTAAATTATATGCTGCTTCAGCAGCAACTTCTTCTATTGTTGGAGGGCATAATCTTGCCATTGCAAATTTTAAAACATAAGCCATAAGTTCTTTATTTTTTGTTATAAGAGCTCCTATTCTTGCTCCACATGCTGAAAATCTCTTTGAAATAGAATCAATAACTATAACTCTATCAGTATCAGGTAATTCTAAAGCTGAAAAATGCGGCTTATCAATATAGATAAATTCTTTATAAACCTCATCCGAAATAATATAAAGATCATATTCTTTAGCAATCTCATAAATTTTCATTATCTCTTCTTTAGTTAAAACTGTCCCTGTAGGGTTATTTGGAGAACCAATTAAAATAGCCTTTGTTTTTGGTGAAATTTTTTCTCTAATTTTATTAAAATCATCAATATGAAAACCATTTTCAGCTTTTAATGTAACGGGAACTAATTTAATTTCAGACATTGCAGCATAACCTGCATAGTTTGCATAAAAAGGTTCAAAAACTATTACTTCATCATTAACATCACAAACTACATTTAGGGCAAATAGTATAGCTTCAGAACCACCTGTTGTAATGCAGATATCTTCTGGAGTTAATTTAATATTAAATCTTGAAAAATAATTAACCATAGCTTTTCTAAGACTTAAAAACCCTTGAGATGGACCATACTCTAAAACTTTTTCTTTAAAATTATGAATAGCATTAAATATAACATCTGGAGTTTCTATATCAGGTTGTCCAATATTTAAATGATATATTTTTATACCTTTTTCTTTAGCTTTATCAGCATAAGGAACAAGTTTTCTTATTGGAGAAGGAGGCATTAATTGAGCCCTTTTTGAAAAAAACATTTTTATCTCCTTAAATTTTATTAGTTAATTAAATATATTAAAAATTATTCTATTGTCAAGAAAGATAAAAAAGCATTATTACGAAAATAATTAAAATTCCCTATTTTTTCTAACTTTGAAAATTAGATCTATAAATATTCATAGAAATTAAACTTAATATTAAATAAAATATAGAACCTTATTATGTATAAATTTATAAATTATAATAAATCTATTAAAACTTTAAAAATTTATTAAAACACTAACAAAAATTTAAATATGTTCTTATTATATATTAATATAAAGTCAATTTCAAAAAAAATTATTTTTATTAAATAAAAAGGTTCATATTGCTTCTAGAAGCAGCTTCCATATATGTTGCAACACCACCGATTTCGACCCCATCAATTAATTCTTCTTTATTTATTCCCATAACATCCATTGACATTTGACATGCAACAAATCTTACACCTGACTCTAAAGCTTCTTTTAACATTTCATCTATCATACTTATCTTTTTTTGTTTCATTCTTAATTTCATAAAAATTGGACCAAGTCCAAACATATTCATTTTTGATAATTTTAAATGATTAGCATTATTTGGTAACATTAAACCAAACATTTTGCCCATCAAATCTTTTTTAGTTCTTACCTTTTTTGTCTTTTTAATAACAGTTAACCCCCAAAATGTAAAAAACATTGTAACTTTTTTACCAGCTGAAATTGCACCTAAAGCTAAAACGAAAGAAGCAAGAACTTTATCCATATCATTTGAAAAAACTATAATTGTTCCATTATTCATATCTTTAGTTAAACTAAAATTTTCATTACTTCTTTTTTGAATAATATCTTTAACAGTTTCTATATTTTTTTGATTTCCTTTTTGTATAATTGCAGTTATGATACCACCTTCTTCATTTATTGATAAAAGTTGATTATTAGTTAATGAACTCCAAGCTTCAACATCTCTTTTAAAACCAGGATCGGATGCTTTTATTTTAACAAACTCTCCATCATTAATCTTTTCAAATTCTTTTTTAAGTTTTAATATTGGACCTGGACATTGCAACCCACAAGCATCAAGTTCTAACATTTTTGCATTTTGATAATTTTGGTTTAAATCATTTTTGCCTAATTGATAAATCATATCATCTTTTCCAATTACATCTTTTTCAAAAATATCTTCATTTGATTGTTTTTGAGTAACATGTTCATAAGTCTTATAACCACCAGCAAGATTATAAACATTAGAATAACCATTTTGAACAAGTATTCTATAAGCAACATATCCTCTCAATCCTACACCACAGAAAACAACAATTTTTTTATCTTTAGGAAAAAGTTTAATATTTTCTCTTATCTTATCAACAGGAATGTTTATAGCACCATTTATAGTACCTAAATCATATTCTTCTTTTGTCCTAACATCAACAAGAAAGATTTCATCTTTGTTATAATTAATTAAATCATCCCAGAAAAGCTGTTTAACATTGCCATTAATTACATTTTCTGCAACATAACCTGCAAGGTTTACTGGATCTTTAGCGGAAGAACAAGGTGGAGCATAACAATGTTCAAATTCTACAAGATCAAAAACTGTGCCATTCTTTTGAATAAAGGCAGAAATAACATCTATTCTTTTTTCAACACCTTCATAGCCAATAGCTTGTGCTCCTAAAATTTTTCCAGTAACATTTTCAAATATCAACTTTAATGTTAAAGGTAAATCTTGAGGGTAATAACCAGCATGAGATGTTGAATGAATAATGACTTTATTAAAATTGAGGTTTTCTGATTTACATTGTTTTTCCGATAAACCACAAGATGCAACAGTTAAATCAAAAACTTTAGCTACTGAACTTCCTATAGAACCTTTATATTTAATTTTATTCCCATAAACCATATTGTAAGCTGCAATTCTCGCCTGTTTATTTGCAGGACCTGCAAGCGGTATAATCATGTTTTTATTTAATAGATAATTTAAGCCTTCAATTGCATCCCCAACAGCATATATATTTTCATCACTTGTTTGTAAGAATTCATTAACTAAAATACCACCCCTATTTCCTAAACTTAATCCAGCTTCTTTTGATAGTTTATTTTCTGGTTTAACTCCAATAGATAAAATTATCATATCAACATAAATTTCTCTACCACTTTGTAATTTTAATCCAATCTTTAATTGCTCAGGTAAAAAACTTACAACCTGATCATTTAAATAAAACTCAACACCTTTTGTTTTTAGATGTTGATGTATTTCAGATGCAATTTCAAAATCAACAAGAGGCATAACTTGAGGAGCTAATTCAACAATTGAAACTTTTATGCCTAAATTATGCAAATTTTCAGCCATTTCAAGACCTATAAATCCAGCCCCTACAACCACAGCTTTTTTAACATTTTTTAATGTTATATAATCTTTTATTTTTTTTTGTGTCTTCAGGATTTCTCAAAGTAAATATTCTTGAATCATCAATTGATGGTATATTTGGTTTAAAAGGTTCTGCACCAGGAGAAAGAAGTAATTTATCATTCTTTATAGTATAAACTTCATTTTTTAATAAATCTTTTACTTGTATTTCTTTTTTTTCTCTATCAATAGACAATACTTCATTTCTTAACCTTACATCTACATTAAATCTTGCTTCAAAAGATTCTTCAGTTTGCACAAAAAGATTATCCCAATCCTTTATAGTTTCTCCAATATAATAAGGAAGTCCACAATTCGCATATGAAATATAATCTCCTCTTTCAAAAACTATAATTTCTGAACTCTCATCAAGTCTTCTTACCCTTGCAGCAGCTGTTGCTCCTCCTGCTACACCACCAACAATAGCATAAATTTTTTTCATAAAAACTCCTATATTTAGTTTATATTGTCAACAATAATTTAAACAAAACATTTTGAAAAATCAAATTTATTATTATGAATTATTGTTAATTATTTTATTTAAAATTATGCTATATTAATATTTTTAACCATTTAAATTTTTAAAAATTTAATTATTGAAATACTTATATTAATTATAGTATTTTATAATTTATTTTAAAAATAAAATTCCTTCAAATAAATTAGTTTTTATTAGTTATAAATAAAAACATCAAAAATTTATTTATCTTTTTGTTTATTTTGCTAATTTAATCCTATGAAAAAATCAAAAATTTCTAAAAAAGAAATAAAAAATATTTCTAATAATTCTTCAAAAATAATAAAAGATTATAAAATTTTTTTTGATGAAATTATAAAAATCTTAGAAATTGAACTAAAAAAATATGAAATACCATCTGTAAGTAATATAAAAGAAAAATATAAATCATCTTTTCATATTTTAATTTCAACCATATTATCAGCAAGAACAAAAGATGAAACTACATTAAAAGTTTGTGAAAAATTATTTTCAAAAATTTCCTCTTTTAATGATTTATTAAAATACGAAAACAATATTGAACATCTTGAAAAATTACTTTTTCCAATTGGTTTTTATAGAACAAAAGCTAGAAATCTTATTAAATTATCTAAAATTATTCAAAAAAATTTTAATGGTAAAATTCCTGATAATATTGATGACTTATTAAAATTACCTGGAGTTGGAAGAAAAACAGCAAATCTTGTTTTAGCTTTAGCTTTCAATAAAGATGGTTTATGTGTAGATACACATGTCCATAGAATTTCAAATAGATTGGGAATTATAAAAACAAAAAATCCTTATCAAACTGAAATGGAATTAAGAAAAATATTAAATAAAGAATATTATGAAATATATAATAGTCTTCTTGTTACATTTGGAAAGAATATTTGTACTCCACTTTCTCCAAAATGCTCAATTTGCAAAATAAATAACTATTGTAAAAAAGTTGGTGTAAAAAAAAGCAGATAAAAAATAAAATAAACAAAAAATTTTAAAAATAAAATAAAAATAGATATAAAAAAGATAAATTTTTTAAATCTTTAATTAGATTTCAAGTTTATTTAATGTTTGATTTTGTAATTTAAAAATATCTTTTAAAGAAATTAGAGCTATATCAAGCATCTTATTAAAAGAAGATCTTGAGAAAGAATATCCTTCACCTGATGCTTCTATATCAATTATCTCATCTTTATCATTTGCAACAACATTAATATCACACATAGCATTAGAATCTTCTTCATAATCAAGATCGACCATAATTTCATTATTAACAATCCCAACAGAAATTGCTGCTACCTGAGCTTTAACAGGAAATTTTTCAATTAATCCCTTTTTAATTGCATTTTTTAAAGCAATATACGAAGCAACATATGCTCCACTAATTGAAGCACATCTTGTACCACCATCTGCATTAATAACATCTGCATCTATATAAAGAGTATATCCTGGAAATAAATTTAAATCTATTACTCCTCTCAAAGCTCTACCAATAAACCTTTGAATTTCAATAGACCTAGAATCAATTTTATTGTAATCTCTTGATTTTCTCGTTAGAGTAGAACCTGGAAGCATAGCATAACTTGATGTTAACCATCCAATATTTTTAATTTTTGCAAAGTCTGGAACATTTTGTTCAAACATAGCAGTAACTATAACTTTAGTATTTCCATAGGAAATTAAACATGACCCATGAGAATTTTTTATAAAATTTGGAATAATTTCTATATTTCTCAATTGATTGTTTTCTCTTCCAGAAACTCTCATAAATATCCTTCTATTTTTATAAATTTTATATAAAATATATTTTAATAGAAAACTTTCTAAATATTATTTTCTATTATTCTTCATAAGCTTCAGGAATATAATATTGAGGTTTTTTCTCAATATTTCTATACATTTCAAGAATTCTTCTTTCTTCAGCAGAAAGATTTTTAGGAATATTAACCTGTATTTTTACATACAAATCACCTTTTCTCTCTTCATGTATATCATAAATTCCTTCACCTTTTATCCTTAAAATTGTTCCATCAGCTGTAAATGGAGCTATTTTCAATTTTATATATTTTTTATCTAAAGATTCTATTAAAATTTCATCTCCAAAAACAGCTTGACTAAAGGAAATATATAATTTACAAAATAAATCAGCCCCTTTTCTAACAAACCTTTTATTTTTTCTTATTAAAACAACAATATATAAATCACCAGGAATTCCACCACCTATAGGATATTCTCCTTCTCCTTGTACCTTTAATTTATTTTCATTATCAATGCCAGCAGGTATTTTAACTTTAACTTTCTTTGGTCTTTTAATAACTCCAGATCCATGACATGTATGACATGGATGAGGATTTATTTTCCCAGTACCTTTACATCTTGGACATGTCGTTGAAATACTAAAAAAACCTTGTCTTGTAACAAACTCACCTGTTCCATTACATTGAGGACATGTTGTCATCGAATAACCACTTTCAACACCAGTTCCATGGCAGGAAGGACATTCATCATTTTTATATACTTCAAGCTCAACCTCTTTTCCATTTACAACATCTTCTAAATCTATTTCATATTTATAATAAATGTCTTCTCCTTTTGCTTGTCTTTTTCTTGAACTTTTTCTAGATGTTCCTCTTCCAAAAAAAGAATCAAAAATATCAGAAATATCGGAAAAAATATCCTCAAAATCACCTCCTGAAAATCCACCTTGAGTAAATGGATTAAATCCAGCAGAATTTAAACCATCTACACCATATCTATCATAGATTTGTCTTTTTTCATCATTAGATAAAACTTCATAAGCTTGAGTAATTTCTTTAAATTTTTCTTCTGCCTCTTTATTACCTGGATTTCTATCAGGATGATATTGCATTGCTAATTTTTTATAAGCTTTTTTAATCTCTTCCTTAGAAGCGTTCCTTGAAACACCTAAAATTTCATAATAATCTTTGTTTCCTGCCATAAAATCTGTTCCTTTTCTTATATTATAAGAAATTAAGGTTTAAGGCTACTAATTAACCTTAAACCTTAATATTAAAATCATTATAATTTTCAATTAAATCTTAAGTTAATATTAATCTAATTATTTTTTTAAATTCACACACTTAAAAATTATTTATTAATTTTTAAAATGAAACTCTTTTATATTACAATTATTTCTTTTCATCATCTACTACTTCATAATCAGCATCAACAACATCATCTTTTTTATTATTTGTATTGTAATTGCCAGAATTGCTGCTATAATTTGCATCAGAAGATTGAGATCCTGCTTTAGATGCAGCCTCTCTATAAATTCTTTCTGAAAAGTTGTAACTTGCTTTTTTCAATTCTTCCATCGCATTTTTAATAGCATTAATATCATCTTTGTTCATAACATCTTTTAAATTATTTATAGCAGCTTCAATTTTACTTCTTTCATCTGGATTAACTTTATCTCCATTTTCTCTTAACATTTTTTGCATTGTATATATCAATGTATCAGCTTCATTTCTTGCTTCAACAAGTTGTTGTTTTTTCTTATCTTCTTCTCTAAATCTTTCAGCTTCTTTAACCATTCTATTAATTTCATCTTCAGTTAAACCTGATTTTGCTTCAATTCTTATCTTTTGCTCTTTACCAGTAGCAAGATCTTTTGCAGAAACATGTAATATTCCATTTGCATCAATATCAAAAGTAACCTCTATCTGTGGTACACCTCTTGGAGCTGGAGGTATTCCAACAAGGTCAAACTGTCCTAATAGTTTATTATCTCTAGCCATTGGTCTTTCACCCTGGTATACTCTTATAGATACAGCAGTTTGATTATCTTCTGCAGTAGAAAATATTTGAGATTTTTTAGTAGGTATAGTTGTATTTCTTTCAATTAATTTTGTAAAAACACCACCTAATGTTTCAATACCAAGTGAAAGTGGAGTAACATCAAGTAAAAGTATATCTTTTACTTCACCACCTAAAACTCCTCCCTGAATAGCAGCACCAATTGCAACAACCTCATCTGGGTTAATACCTTTGTGTGGTTCTTTACCAAAAATTTTTCTTACCATTTCCTGTACTTTAGGAATTCTTGTTGATCCACCAACAAGTATAACTTCATCAATTTGTGAAGGAGTAAGACCTGCATCTCTTAAAGCATTTTCACAAGGTATTCTTGTTCTTTCGATTAAATCATCTACAAGTGATTCAAATTTTGCTCTTGTTAATTTTTTATTTAAATGTTTTGGACCACTTTGATCTGCAGTTATATAAGGTAAATTTATATCTGTTTCCATTGTCGAAGAAAGTTCTTTTTTTGCTTTTTCAGCAGCTTCTTTTAATCTTTGAAGAGCCATTTTATCTTTAGAAAGATCTATTCCAGTTTCTTTTTTAAACTCATCAATAAGCCAATCCATAATTCTTTGATCAAAATCATCACCACCTAAGTGAGTATCTCCATTTGTAGCTTTAACTTCAAAAACACCATCACCTATTTCAAGAATTGAAATATCAAATGTTCCACCTCCAAGATCATAAACAGCAATTGTTTCATTATTTTTCTTATCAAGACCATATGCTAAAGCAGCAGCAGTAGGTTCATTAATGATTCTTTCAACATTTAGACCTGCAATTTTACCTGCATCTTTTGTTGCTTGTCTTTGAGAATCATTAAAATAAGCTGGTACTGTAATAACTGCTCTATCAACAGGTTCACCTAAATAAGCTTCAGCTATTTTCTTCATTTTCATTAATATTTGAGCAGAAATTTCTGGTGGTGAATAAAGTTTACCTTTTATACTTACTCTAACATCACCATTTGGTCCTTCAGTGACTTTATAAGGTACTGTTTTAATCTCTGAAGTAACTTCTCCAAATTTTCTACCCATAAATCTTTTGATTGAATAAATAGTATTTTCAGGATTAGTGATCATCTGGTTTTTTGCAGGTTGCCCAACGAGAATTTCACCATTATCCATAAAACCAACAACAGATGGAGTTGTTCTCATTCCTTGTTCATTAATAATAACAACAGGTTCTCCACCTTCCATTACAGCAACGCACGAATTTGTAGTTCCTAAATCAATACCGATAATTTTGCTTCCCATATATACTCCTTTTAATATTATTATTTTTTTTTAATTTTTTTTAATTTTTTTTATTTTTATTTTTTAGTTTATTTTGTTTTTGTTCATTATCTCTTTTTTTATATTTTATTTTTACTATATATACTTTTTTATATACTTGTTTTTATTCATTAATTATTTTATTTTTTTCTATTTAATCTTATTTTTTTATAACTTTCTACTATTTATTTTCATTTTTTTTACCCTTAACTGCAACAACTTTTGCAGTTCTAATAATTTTATCATCAATTTTATATCCCTTTTGATAAACTTCTTTAATATAAATTCCATCTTTATCTTCATCCTCTATCATTGATAAAGCTTCATGTAAATTAGGATCAAATTTATCTCCGGGAGCACCAAAACTTTCACAACTATATTTTTTAGTAAGAAGGTCCTCAAAGGACTTTTCTATTAATTTAATTCCTTCAAAAAATGGATCATTTAAATCACCTTTATATGAAATTATGGCTCTTGAAAAATTATCAATTATAGGCAATAAGTCTTCAATAAATTTTATAAGAGAATATTTAACAAAATCTTCTTTTTCTTTTATCAATCTCTTTTTAAAGTTATCAAAATCAGCTTTCATTCTAAGAAGAGATTCTTTATAATTTTCTATTTCATTTTTTAAATTTTCTATAACCTCATCCTTTTCTTCTATAGATTGCTTTAAAAGAATAATTTCTTCTATCCCTGAATCATTTATATTTTCTCTTAAATTTTCCTTTAAGTTATCTTTCTTTTTTTCTAATTCCTTTTCTGATTTTTCTTCATTTTTTTTTGAGTATTCATCCTTTTCATGCCCTTTTATTTTAGAATCTTCTTTTTTATGTTCCACTTTTTTACTTTCTTCTTTTTTATTTTCTAATTTTCTATCAACCTCCATTTTATTCACCTCATCTTTTTTATTCTCTGTTTCATGCTCAGAATTAAAATCTTGATTAAAATTCTGAGGCTCTTGATCTTGAGTTAAAATAACATTATCTATATTATCCAACATACACACTCCAAAAATTATTTTAATATTAATTTTATTCTTAATATAATTTTTTTATTTTAAATAATTTTATTAAATCTTAATAATAAATAAAAACTTAAAATATAAATATATTATTTGATTTTACAATATAAATATACAAAATAAGTGCTAAAAACGGCAAGTTAAATTTTATATTTTTTCATCATAAAAATGAGGATTAACATCATTTTGATTTGAGAATTTTTTTATTGAGTTTATCTTTTTTTTTATATCATTTAGAGAAGCTTCAAGTATAATATCTTTTTGTTTTATTAAATTTATAAGTTGAGATATTTTATCTCTTAAAAATTCGTTTTGTTTATCAAAAATCTCTTTACCATATCTTTTTAATATAAATTGATCAATTTTATTTAAGTCATTAAACATTTTATTTATTAAATCATTGTATTCTTTCATAATTTCAGGGGTCAAGTTTTCATCAATTTTTGTTATAGTTTTTATTAATTTTTCAATTATTTCTTTTTTTTCAAATGTTATTTTGTCAAAATCTTTTTCTAATTTATCTTCCAAAATTTTTCCTCGTAAATTTATTGTTCATTTAAATAATTTTTCTTTTTTTAGAAAAAAATAAATTTAAAACTGATTTTTTACTAAATTATTTAGATAAAAATAATAAATATTTGCAAAATTATTATCTTGAAAAATTATTAAAAGATCATCATTATATTTTTTAGAACTTATTTTATTTGTTCTTTCTGCAATTGCATAAGACCCTGTCAACAAATAACTATCGATTATTAAAAACTTATGATGTAAAAGACCTTCATTTCTATCCTTAAATATATTCATATTATTTTCTTCAAAAATTTGAAAAACTGAATATTTAGATCCAGCATTTAAAGATTCAAGCATTCCTAAAAATTCTAAATTCTTTTCTTTTGTTCTATTTATTATTAAATTTGCAATTTCAATATTTGTAAAAGTAGAATAACTAAAAACTATTCTTTTCAAACTTTTTTTAATATAATCTTTTATAACATCATTTACTTCATATAAGTTATCATTTGAATCTTTAAAAATAAATTTAGTAAATAATATTCTAATTAAGCTTCTATTTATTGAAAATAATTGTTCTTTTTGAACTAAATTTTTTGTAAGATTCTCTTTATCTTTAAATAATTCAAAATAATAATTAAAATAATTAAATATTTTATCAAATTCCTTATTTAAGGTCTCTTCACTTAAATTTCTAATAGAAATTGAATCATAATAATTTTTATCAAATTTATTTTTTATAAAATCAAGTTTTAGTTTAGAAAGAACTATAATATCATTATTGTTTTTATATAAACAATTAACTGTAAAATTTGCAGAACCTGTTATAAGAATGTTATTATCTATTAAAATTATCTTATGATGCATATATTTGCTATTTTTATAAGGAATAATCATATTTTTCTGTATAAAAATATCTTTAACTTCAGGTGGGGTATTTTTTTCATCTATTATAATTTGAATATCAACATTCTCTTTTTGCTTTTGTAATAAAGTTTTTATTAGCTTAGCACTATCAATATCAAAAATCATAATTTTTATACTTTTTTTTGCGGTTTTTATCAATTCATCTATAATATATTCTGCTTTTGATTCCCCATATTTATATTTGTAAGGTTCTGTAAAAATAATAGCAACATGATAGTTACACAAAAAATATAAGCTCTTTATATTGTAAAAAGAAGAATAAATTACCTGAAAATTAAAAAATATTAAAAAAATAAAGCATAAAATTAAAATATTTTTTAAAAAAATTAATTTAATTTTATTTTTATTCATTTTATTTTAAAAATTTAATCTTAATTTTTAAATAAAACTATAACTATTTTAATAAATTTCAATCTATTTTATTAAATTATTTTTTATAAAATTATTTGACAAATAACAAAAAAATATTAATATGAAAAAAATTTAAAAAGGGACATAAATGAAAAGCTTAATTATTAATCCAGGTTCAACATCTACAAAAATAGCTATTTATGAAGACAAAAATTTAATTTTCTCTGAAAATATTAAAATTGATCCTGATTTTTTAAAAACCTGTAAAACTTTCATTGATGAAGTTCCATACAGAAAAAAATCAATAATAGAAGCTATTGAAAAAAAAGGACATAGCTTTTCAGAAATTGACATTATTTCAAGTCGTGGTGGCCCATTAAAACCATTAAAAGCAGGTATATATGAAATAAATAAAGATATGGTAGATGATATATTAAATGGTAGATATCAAACAGCACATGCATCTTTAGTAGGAGCTCTTATAGCATATGAATTTGCAAAAGAATTTGGTAAAAAAGCAATAATTGTTGATCCTATTTCTACAGATGAAATGTGGGATTTTGCAAAAATTACAGGACATCCAGAAATAAAATTACAAGCTTTAACTCATACATTAAATTCAAGAGCAGTTGCTAGAAAAATAGCTGAGAAATATTCTAAACCTTTTAACCAATTATCTTTTATTGTAGCACATCTTGGCGGTGGTATTTCTGTTAATGCAATCAAAAATGGTATAATTGTTGATATTTCTGAATCAAGACAAACAGGACCTTTTGCACCAACATCTTGTGGAGATTTACCAATCAAACAATTTGTGAAATGGCTTATAAAATCAAATTATCCACTTGATAAGGTAGATGATCTTTTTAACAAAAATGGTGGCTTAATGATGTATTTTAATACAGATGATGTTAAATATTTGATAGATAATATGAATAATAACAAAGAAATTGAATTAGTTCTAAAATCAATGATTTATAGGATTGTTAAAAACATTTGTTATCTACTTCCCGCTGTTGATATGGCTCCAAACGCAATAATTCTAACAGGAGGCTTAGCACATTCGGATTTTATCGTAACTCAAATAAGAAATTGGCTAAAAGATAAATTTACTATAGAGGTTGTTGCTGGAGAATTTGAAATAGAAGCCTTAGCTTTCGGAGCATACAGAGCTTACTATGGTGAAGAAAATATATTAAATTATTCCGATTTTTAAAAAAAATAATAAAGTTAATTAATATTTTTTCATTTTTATTTTTTTTCTTCTTATTAAATTTTTAATTTTTATTCTTGAAAATTATTTAATAATTTATTTTTTAATTTTTTAGTTAATCTATTTTTATTATTTTGTTGTAAATTATTTAAAATATATTATCTTTTTATTGATAATTAATTAAAAAGATTACTGTTAATAAATTAAAAAAGTATATTATTTTTAATTAAAGAAATTTTACTAGTGATTAAAATTTAAATATTTTAGTTTATTTTATTAACTTTAATTGCAAGAAGGGGTAAAAAATGTATTATATTGATAATCAATGTTTAAGATGTAATGCATGTGTTGTAGTTTGTCCTTCTAATGCTATTGAAGAAGGAGATCCAATTTATAAAATAATTGAATCTAAATGTACTTCCTGTGCTAAATGTGTCCCTGTTTGCCCTGTAAATGCTATTAAACAAAAGTAATTTACAAAATCTTTCTTTGTTTTAAGATGTTTTTTCCTTCTTTTTTATTTTAATTTAATTTTACTATATTATTTTATTTTTATTTATTTTTTAATTTTTATTTTTTTAATGAAATTTTAATTTTTTTTTAAATTATTTGTTTTTGAAATCTATTTTTACAATTATCTGAAAAATATGAAAAATAAAAATATTTTTATAAATTTAACTAATAAAAAAAAAGGAGTTAAAATGAGATCTATTATTGAACAATATTGTAAAGATTTAACTGCTGGAAGATTAACTTATGGGTATGATCATTCCTGTAGGGTTTATTATTATGCAAAAAAACTAGGAGATCATTATGATGATTCAATATTGCATGCTGCAAGTTTCTTATATAAAATTATTCTCGGACAAAATACAAAAGAAGATTCTGCTCTAAGAGCTGAATCAATTTTATCTGAAATAGGTTTCCCAGTTGAAAAAATTTATTTAATTAAAAATATTATTTTAAATACAGATCCAGAGGATAGACCTGAAACAATTGAAGGAAAATTAATACATGATGCTATAATTGTTGATTCTCTTGGAGCTGTTGGTTTTGCGAGGTATTCTGTTGGTTCATTTTTCTGGCACAAAGCACAAAAAGTTCAAACAATATATGAAGAATACTTAAATTATTTTAATATTGCAGTAAATAATATTTTACTCCCTTCAACTAATGAATTTATAAAAAAAAGAATAGAAACTTCGAAAATAATTTTAGACGAATTAAAAAATGAATTAAACATAGACTAATTTAATCAAAATTAAAATAATTAAAAAATATAAATTAAAATTTGAATTAATTTAATATAAAATATGATATAAATTTTATTATAAAATATTTTTATAACTATTTATTGTTTATTTTATTTTTTATTTTTAATTTATTAATTTTTTTTTTATTACCGATAATATCAATAAATTAAAGTTTAAGTGAATTCTGTTTTTAATTTTTTTAATTTTTAATTTTTTTTTATATATTTTCCTAGCAAATAAAATTTTATTTTTAAATTTAATATCTTTAATAAAAGTATTTTTTAATTTAATATTTTAAGGAGGAAGCTTTGCCTGAAAATAAGAATATAAAAAATTATCTTGAAATGAAAATAAAAACAGCATCTCCTATTCAATTAATAATTATGCTTTATGATAAAGCAATTTCCTCTTTAGAAACTGCGATAAACCTTATAGAAAAAGGTGAAAAAAAATTTGATATTATTAACAACAATATTATAAAAGCTCAAGAAATTTTATCTGAACTCATGCTAGCACTCGATTTTGATAAAGGTAAAGAAATTGCTCAAAACCTTTACAAACTTTATGATTATTCAATAAAACAATGTATAGAAGGAAATATAAAAAAAGAACCTGCTTTATTAAAAAATGTCATAAAAATACTAAGTCAACTAAGAGAAGCATGGGTAGCTATTTCAAATAAACCAGAGATTGTAAAAGATCAAAATAAAAATAATGAAAATTCCTCTTTTAATGTATCTTTATAAATTTTAATTTAATTTTAATTTATTTATTTTTTTATTTTTTATTTTTTATTTACTTAAAATTATTTATTTTTATCAGATGAACCTGGTTTGTCAAGAGGTATATTATTTTTACATAAAGGACAATCTTGTGGACTCCAAATATCTATTTTAATTTGCATCAATGAATTTGGTTTTATCCCATCTATTTCAACACCACCTGATCTATCTATTATACAAAATATTCCTTTTACAGTTCCACCTACATTTTCAATACAATCCTTAACTTCTTTAACAGAACCTCCTGTTGTTATAATATCTTCTACAATATAAATATTTCTATTTTTTAAGTCATTAAAACCACTTCTTAAACTCATTTTTTCATCTTTTCTTTGAGTAAAAGCAAAATCTTTTTTCAAATATAAAGCTACCATAAAACCTAAAGCTATTGCTCCATATGCAGGAGAAATTATAATATCAAATTCATCTTTTGTTTTTAATAATTTTTTTGCAATCATTTTTGCAATTTTATTTAAATAATATGGTTTATTAATAAATTTTATTTTTTCTATATAAAATTCAGAATGATTACCTGAAGTAAGCATGAAATGACCTTTTAGAAGAGCTTTTGTTTCATAAATAATCTTGTTTATATCCATAAAATCTCCTTTAAAAAATTAAAATTATTGTCAAATAGATAACATTAAAAATTTTTTTTTCAATTTTTAAATTATAGATATTATTCTTTTTAGTATAAACCGATAATTATAATGAAAATAGATTTTTTTTTAATAAAAAAAAGTGTAAGGAGGGGAATCTTTTAAGATACAAGGAGGTATATATGATAACAAATATTATTAATAATACAGAATATAGATCACCACTTATACTAAATTCTACTGTGTTTTTCTTAAAAAAGATGCTTGACACTGTTAGAGCTCAAAATGAACTTTCAAAACAAAGTTTAGCAGCTGATCCCCCAATAAATAACATTGATAAAGATGTTGGGAAATACATTGATACAAAAATTTAATAAAGATTTAAATTAGAAAATTACAATTTAAAGTTAAAAATAATAATTAATTTTTATTTTTATAAATCATTTTTTTAATTATTCTTAAAGGCTACCCAAAAAGGGTAGCTTTTTTTTAATTATTATATTAATTTATTAAAATATTTTATTCATATTTAATTTTTTTAAACTTTTTACTATATTATTAAGTTATTTTATTTATTATTTTTTGTTTATTATTTATTATTCTATTATTTAATATTATTATATTCAAATATTTTAATTTTAATATAAACTGTTTCTTGAGAAAAAAGTTTTTACATATATATTTAAAATTTATTTTCGGGATATGTTTATGATAATATGTGGAATTGAAACCAGTTGTGATGATACTTCTATTGCATTTGTGAAAGATGGTAAATATATTTTAACTAATGTCACTTTTTCACAAACAAAATCACATGAAATTTTTAGTGGTGTAGTTCCAGAAATAGCTTCCAGAGAACATCTTAAAAACATTGATAAAACTTTTATTTTGGCGCTACAAAATGCTCAAATTTCTTTAAATGATATAGATATTATATCTGTCACAACTTTTCCTGGTTTAGTGGGTTCTCTGGTTATTGGACTTAATTTTGCAAAAGGTTTATCATTAAAGTTAAATAAACCCCTTATATCAGTTAATCATCTTCTTGCACACATTTATGCTGCTAATTTCAAAAAAGAAATAAAATTCCCATGTATTGCTCTTCTTATTTCCGGAGGACATACAGCTATTTTAAAAATGGACAATTTTATTGATTATGAAATTTTAGGAAAAACTTTTGATGATTCTTGTGGTGAAGCTTTTGATAAAATAGCTAAATATTTTGAATTAGGATATCCAGGTGGACCTATTATAGATAAACTTGCGAAATTTGGTAATTCTAATTCTTATAATTTCCCATTAACAGTTTCAAATGTAGAAAAATATGGTTTAAATTTTTCTTTTTCAGGTTTAAAAACATCTGTTATCTATTTTAGAGATAAATATAAAACAGAAAATAAAAATGGAAAAAATTATACATCAGAAGATTTTTTAAAAAATAATCTTAAAGATAATTTAAACTTAGAAAATGATTCACTATATCAAAAATATTTACAACACCAAGATTTATTAATAAAAAAGGGAATATTAAATAAAAATGAAAATCTTTTTGATATATTAAGTTCATTTCAAAATACAATTTCATCAATATTAACCCTAAAATTAGAACAAGCTCTAATTAAATATCAAACAATTAAAACATTAGTTATAGCAGGTGGATCATCTGCAAATTCTGAAATAAGAAACAAAACTTTAAGTCTTTCAGAAAAATTCAATATTGAAGTAATCTTTCCAGATATTAATCTATGTATGGATAATGGTGCTATGGTTGCTGGGATTGCATATGAATATTATAAAAATAATATTTTTACAGATTATGATATAAATGTTAATCCAAAAATTGATCTTTTAAAAAGAGGTTCTTAAAATTTTTATTCCCCATTCTACATAAAATTTATTTTTGTCATCTTTACTTATATTTTATTATTTAAAGCTTATAATAGAAATTATGATCTTTTTTTATGTTTTTTAATTTTTATTTTAACCAATAAAAAATTAAAAAATATTTAATAAATAAATTTTTTATTAAATTTATTTTAATAACTAAAGTTTTTAAAAGTAAGCCGACAATAAAATTGAGTTATCGATTATACGATAATAACCACCCTCCCGGACTCCTTAAAAAGGAGTCCATTTTTGTTTTAAAAAGAATATTAAAAAACAATTTTTAGTCTATTTCTATAAGAATTCTATTTAAATAATTCTTTTATTAATATTTCTCCATCTTTCATCAAGATATTTCCTTTTGCAATGACAGTATCAATTTGAAAATCTTTATTTACAATGGTAAGATCTGCATCATAACCTTCTTTAATATACCCTTTATTCCTTAATTTTAATATTTTTGCAGGATTAGATGTAATAACCTTTAAAGCAATTTCAATAGGTATTTTTTCTTCTAAAATTGCATCCATTACTTCATTATATAAAAAAATAACTGAACCTACTTTAAGACCACAATAATTTCCTTTCTCATCAAATTTTGGTAAACTACCCTGCCCATCTGAAGTAAAAGTAACATGATCAACAATTTCTTTTTCAATTGATATTTTTAAAGCTTTTGATGGTTTTATTTCTCCTTCTTTATAAAATTTAGGATCTGAGCTTGTTGTCAAATCAATAAAACCGCCTTTTTTTGCAAATAAAATACCCTCTTCAAATAAAATAGGATTTCGGTTTATATGAGTAGGATATAAATTTGAAATTGGAATTTCAGTTTTTTCAATAATTTCAAAAAGGTATCTTAATCCTTCCTTACCATCTCCTAAATGGAAATTAACAATTCCAGCTTTATTTGAAATCATACCAGCTACACGGGCATCAGCAACAATTCTTTTAATTTCTTCAAATGTTGGGGATGAAGATCTATGATCAGAGATTGCGATTTCACCCACTCCAATTACTTTATCTATTAAAATTATATCTTTCATTATACTTCCAGAAAAATTTATAGGTGGTATTCTATATGAACCTGTGTATATAAATGTTGTTATTCCATATTCTTCTAAAGCTTTTGCTTTTGCGTACAAATTTTCAAGACTTCTTGTAATTCCATCCGTACCTAAAGTTCCAACAATAGTAGTGATCCCACCTTTTATTATTTCTTTTAAATCAATTTCAGGAGTTCTTGTTATAAAACCACCTTCTCCACCACCACCTGTAATATGTACATGTGAATCTATGAATCCTGGAAAAACCATTTTTTCTTTTGCATCTATTATTTCTAATTCAACACCAGAAATATTTATATTTTCTTCTATCTTACCAATTTTATCACCAATCAAAAGAATATCTTTTTTCCCAATAAATTGAGGTGTAAATACATCACATCCTTTAATTATTTTAATCAAATTTTTCTCCTTATAAAATAATGTTTTAAATTTAAATTCTCAAATTTTAATTAAAACCAATAAAATGAGCAATAAGAACAAATATTGTCCCCAAAGCAAATAAAAACAACTGCATCTTAATTTGCCATTTAGCCCATCTACCCCAGTCTAACTTAGCTACTCCTAAAACTCCCATAAGACATGCTGATGTAGGAACTATAACATTTGTTAAACCATCTCCAAGTTGAAATGCTAAAACAGCAACCTGTCTTGTAACACCTACAAGATCAGAAAGTGGCGCCATTATAGACATAGTAATAGAAGCCTGCCCCGAACCAGAAACAACAAAGAAATTAAATATAGACTGAAAGACATACATAAACCAGGCTGAAAAAGCCCCGCCAAGTTTTCCAACAACATTTGAAAGACCATTTAATATTGTATTTAAAACAGTTGGAGTTGATGGATCTGTACCTCCTAAGACTATTAGTATCCCTTGAGCCATTCCAACAACTAATGCTGCACCTACAAGATCTGCTGCACCTGCTTGAAATGAATTAGCAATATCACTTACTTTCATATTGTTCAATTTAAAAATTACACCTATAATTCCAGATACTAGACCCATTACAAAAAATTGTGAAGCAATTTCTGGAATATAAAAACCTTTTTTAGTTACTCCCCATACTACCCATATTATTCCTAAAAGAACTGTGAGAAGAACCAACTTATGTCCTAAATTGAAATTAATTTCTTTAGTATTTGTATCAATATTTTTTTTGAAATAATCAGTTGAATCTATAGCAACTGAATATTCTGGATTCTTTTTAATTTTTTTTGCATAAATTATTGTATAGAGCAACCCAGCTAATGTAAAAATTATCCACATTATTATTCTAAATGTTGCTCCAGAAAAAACAGGAATTCCTGATACACCTTGAGCAACTGCTAAGCTAAATGGGTTCATCCATGATGTTGCAAATCCTATTTGGCTTGCTACATATGTTATCAATATCCCTACTATTACATCATAGCCCATTGCTACAACTAAAGGGATTATTATCATAGCAAAAGGTATGGTTTCTTCACCCATCCCAAATATTGCACCTCCTAAAGAGAAAATAACAAATAAGGCAGGTATAATAATAAATTCTTTACCTTTAGTTACATTTATCATTTTCATAATACCAGAATCAATTGCACCAGTTCTTAAAATTATTCCAAAAGAACCACCAATTACCAAAATAAAAGCGATTATACCTACTGCTGCTCCCCACTTATTACCTCTTACCATTCCTTCAAATATATAGTTCAAGACACCATAACCACCAAAATCTTCAGTTCCCCATATCCTAGCAGGTTTTTTAACTAAATTACCCTGCTTATCTTTATCATACTGAAAGGAACCAGCTTTAACAACTGTTCTAGTCTTTTCTTTTCCATCCATCATATATTTTACTTCAGTTTTATCAAATTTGCCAACAGGAAGTAAAATTGTTAAAAGCCAAGCAAATAAAACAACAAAAAAGATAATAACATAAGTATGAGGAACCTTCATAGTTTTATTCCCTTGTTTTTCAGTACTGGACATAAATCCCCCTTAAATTTTGTAAATTAAATATAGCAATTTTTATACCAGTAATAATATTTAGTTAAATTTTGTTAATTATAATTATTTAGAATTAAAATTAGTAGTTAATCTACTTAAATTTTATAATATTTATTTATTTTAATAATAATTTAATAATAAATAGAATTTTGGCTTTTATGGGTTTTATTGGGTTATTATGGGTTATATAAATCTAGTTGCCGTTTGATTAAGGTGCCACCTCTTCCTTTTTGTGGCTTCACATAACCCATTTTCTCCAATTCTTTTAATAATCTTCTAACCTTTTGTTCTGTCAAATCGATACCAATATCTTTACATTTATTCATTATCTTTCTTCTACTGACTGTTATACCTTTACTACTTAAGTCTCTCATAATTTTTAGTATTATCTTCAATTCATTATTCATATTATTCATATTGATTTTTTTGGAAAAGAAATTTTTTATTAAATCATATTCATTAATTTCATTTCCATCATATATAGCAGAAATATATTCAACCATATTTTTAAGTTCTCTTATATTCCCTTGCCAATCATAATCCAATAAAAAATCCCAAAAACCTTCTCTAACTTTTAAATTAAGATTTTTTTTCGATATAAAATAGTTAAAAAGTGTCTTTATATCATCTTTCCTCTCCCTTAATGGAGGTATCTTTATATACATAACTTTTAATCTATAATAAAGATCTTTTCTGAACTCTCCTCTTTCAACCAGATCTTCTAAATTTTTATTAGTTGCAGCAATAACTCTAACATCTATTGGAATAATTTTATTCCCACCAATTCTCATTATTTCTTTCTCTTCTAAAACTCTTAAAAGTTTTGTCTGTAATTTTATTGAAGCATCTCCTATTTCATCTAAAAAAATTGTTCCCCCATTTGCTTGTTCAAACAAACCCTTTTTACCATCTTTTAATGCTCCAGTAAAAGCGCCTTCTTCATAACCAAATAGCTCACTTTCTGCAAGGCTTTCAGGAAGAGCAGATAAATTTATAGCAACAAAAGGATTATTTCTTCTCCCTGAAGCATTATGTATTGCAGATGCAAAAAGTTCTTTCCCTGTCCCGCTTTCACCTTCAATTAATACAGTTAAATCTGACCTGGACATTTTTTTTGATATTTCTTTAATATATTTGAAGGATTCATTTTCTCCAATGATATCATCAAATGTATATTTTGCATAATAACCTTTTTTATATAATTCTTTTATTTTTTGTTTTTCAATCTCTTCAATCTTTTTTAAATTCTTAAAAATAGCAATTGTAATTTGTTCATTTTCAAGAATAAATTTAGAAACTAAATATCTTCCTTCTCTAAATTCAATAATTTTTGATATATCTTTTTCATTGTTTAAAAGAAAACTAATTAATTCACTATTAGAAAAGATTTCTTTTAAATTAATACCAATTATATTGCAATTTTTACCAAATAAGAATTTAAAATTTTCATTTGAAAATATAATCTTTCCTTTTTCATCAAAAGTTATTATTCCATCCTTCATTGCATCAAGGATCATCTTAATATGTTCAAAAGCTTTGGTTCTTTCTAAAGAAATTTTAGCTATATTTTTTGCTAAATTAATAATTTTTTCAAAATACATTAATGTTATCTTTTCCCATCTTTCATCATAAAGATTAAGTTCTTTTAGTATTTCTGCTATGGTAACAATATCAATAAGCCTGGGACCTATATCTATAATATTTTTTATCCCTTTAGGAACAATTTCTATCTCTCCTGGAGTTATAGCATAATCAACTCTTTCATTTAATTCACAACCAGGATAAAAAGGAATATATTCTAAATGATTCAAACCTATTTTTTTTAACCAATCTATGCAATCAAAAGTTGTTTCTTTGCAATCATTAACTAATAAAACTTTTATTCCTTCAGGAATAAACAATAGTTGTTCAATTAAATTATAGTTCAAAATTCTTTTTGCAATTATTATTTTACTATTTTCATCTATATAACTTTTTATATCTTCTAAAATAAGATGAGTTGAAATAACAATAAGATCTGCAGTAATTTTTTTGTTTAAACCTTTATCTATTGAATATGATTCAAATTGAAACAAGTCACCAATATATGCTTTTAGTTGTTCATGCAAAGTTATTCTAGTATTTTCAGTACCGGTAATTAAAATTACTTTTTTCATATAGATTCCTTATTAAATGTAAAATTTGATTTTGATAAATATTATCATTTAAAATAATTTTTAATGATAATAAATTAACAACTTTATCTTAGAATAATTTGCAAATATTTTCAATAAAATTTTACAAAAGATAAAATTAGAAGCAAGATAATTGTTAAAATGATTGATAATGTATCTTAATTATCAATTTATAAATTAAGTTATTATTTCCTCCAAAGAAGAAAAACACAAAAACAAAATAAAAAAGGATACTTCTGATAAAATTTTAAAAATTTTGATATGGACTTAAATCTAAATCAAGATTAAGCAAAAAAAATATGCTTTTAAGCTTTTTTTATAATTATTTTTTTATTGATAAGTGTTTAATATACATAAACATAAACAGAAAGATAAGATACTTTTTATTAATTTATTAAGCTTTTAATATTAAAACCTTTTAAGAAAGGTTATGCGATTAAATAAATTTAAATCACTATTATAGATATTATATTTTTATATTTCCTTTTTAAAATTTCTTAAACATTTTTTTATTTTTTTTATTTAATAATATTTTTAATTTTTTAAAATTTAATATAATAATTTCTTTTCTTTAATTTTTAAAATAAAAAATGGCTTGGCGACGACCTACTTTTCCACAAAGGAAACTTTGCAGTATCATCGGCGATGGAGTGCTTAACTTCTGAGTTCGGTATGGGATCAGGTGTTTCCACTCCTCTATGGTCACCAA
>Ga0209809_1000042_pt1 | contig 127296 bp, 117 predicted proteins | sample YNPMSTMetaG_FD_186172 | JGI IMG/M metagenome (GOLD analysis project Ga0209809, IMG submission 186172) | Anoxygenic and chlorotrophic microbial mat microbial communities from Yellowstone National Park, USA - YNP MS-T MetaG (SPAdes) (version 2) ...
CGGGCGCGAACCTGCACGCCCCCCTGCAGGACATCTACCTGCTAAAACACGCCGCCTCTCACCGTCTCGAAGCCCTTCCGCGCGGCGACGCGCTGCGCGCGCTGTTGCAGTGTAGCCTGCAGTTTGCCGAGGGGGCGCAGGTGGCGGAATGGATGCTGAACGTGGTCTCCGCGCTGGCGCGCGACGTGCCTGCCTACCGTCTGCACCTCCTGCCCGACCCCGGCTTCTGGCAGCTGATACATCCGCCATCGCTTTGACCCATTTTGCATGTTTTCGCCCACACCCCAGCCCTCCCCGCGGGCGGGGAGGGAGTGACGGTTCCTCCCCCGTCCACGGGGGAGGTCAGGAGGGGGGCACATGGGAGAGAAGACGGGGAGAAGGAGGACCTCCCTTCCTTCAAAAGTGTTTGAAAATGCACAGGAGTTACCAAGTTGTGATGGACATCTGGCGAGTCATTCTTTGTCAGCAACTGCAGAGACAATTTTCTGTCATGATGAGATAATTTTTCTGTCATGCTGAGCGCAAGCGAAGCATCTCAGAGCCTCGAAAGAGATTCTTCGCTTCGCTCAGAATGACAGATGATGTCGCTTTATACCGCAAACTTCCGTACAATTTTTCAACTGCGTAACTCCTACCTATTTATCAAACACTCTCTTAGGCGAGGATACTGAGGACAACATGCTGGCATGGCTTCTATGTATTGTCCGAACGTGAATATGGCATGATACAAATGGAGGCATCACCGCAATGGACAACAGCCAGAACCAAAACAGCTGCGGCGCCTGTGTGGGATGTCTGGCGGCGCCTCTGGTGTTTGGTATCCTGTGGAACACCGCCAGTCCCCTCATCGCCATCCTGTTCCTATTGCTTCTCTACGAGATGATGACCGCCGGCAGCCGCACAGGTACCAACGCCGGTGCTCAGACCCCACCAGCCGCTGTGGATGACCACCATCGCCCCCACCCGGCGCAGCAGCTCCCCGTTCGTCCAGAACAACTACCGCCGCCCAGTGGTCAATCCGCCGCCGACCTCTGGCAACAGGTGTGCGCGTGGTTCAAAGCACAGCTATCCGCCCCTCCACCTCCGCCGCCGCCAGATACGTGGTGGACCCGCTTCAACGCATGGGTCGACCGCCGTATGCTCATCTGGCTCAAGTGGTGGCTGATTATCGCCCTCGTTTACTGCGCCATCGCAGTGGTATACGTGCTGATTACCTCCATCCCAGAATAGCGCCCACGTTCGCGGCAACCACCGGCATCAAGGGCAACCACAGGCAACGGGGCAACCACAAGGGATTGCCCCTACCGCGACGCGCCCTCCAAATCGCACCACCCGTAGGGGCAGACCTTGTGTCTGCCCAATCGCAAACCCGTGTTACCACCGTTTCAGTCCCCTATTTGTCGGGGCAGGCGTTGCAATCTCAGCGGAGGTGCCGGACAATCAGCAACAACGGTTTCAGTCCCCTATTTGTCGGGGCAGGCGTTGCAATGATGGTCGCTGGATTCGCGTCAGGACTTCCGACCTGTTTCAGTCCCCTATTTGTCGGGGCAGGCGTTGCAATCAACGCGATCCGCAGTGAGATTGCCAGCCTGAAGGGTTTCAGTCCCCTATTTGTCGGGGCAGGCGTTGCAATATCTAGGTGACCCACCAGGTCGCAAGCACGACTTCGAGTTTCAGTCCCCTATTTGTCGGGGCAGGCGTTGCAATCATACGCCGGAGGGCAGGGCGGCCTGGCGCCTCATGTTTCAGTCCCCTATTTGTCGGGGCAGGCGTTGCAATGGCACAAAACGGGGGTAAATTCCACATTTTGCCCCAATTTTGTTAGTACATTTTGTCAAGGTGCAAGACAACCCACCGCGTAGCCCGCTCGCCACACGGGGTTTTGCGATTCGATCTCTGTCACCACCCGCGAACCTCACGCTTGAACCGTGATCCATCGAGGTTCGCGCCCGACTTTCTGTCATCAAAACGCTTTTTCTACGTCTCATTTAAACGCAACTGCACCCATCCGGGCGTGTAGACCGCCTGCTCGTTTCGCTGGCGCACCGTCCGCCGCGTCTTCGGGAAGTTTGAAGGCTGAACCCCCTGACCCCGCCGCGGCAGTGCCTCCCGCATATTCTGTACCATCTGCGCATAATCCTGCGGCAAGTCGTCGCGCACCAGCCCCATCACCGTCGTGCCCAGATAGCCCTGCCCCCAACCCACGCACAGCAGGGGCGCGTCGCGGCGGTTCAGCGACTGCAACCGCTGCAGCTCCTGCTTCACCGCTGCGGGATAGGCATACTGCAGTTCACGCTGCAGCCTGCGCTCCGCCCGCTCGTACAGCACCTCGAACAGCGTCTCCCACAGCAGGTACTCGCGCAGCGTGTCGTCCAGCCCCAGCGGCTTCAGGGGCGCATCGGGCAACAGCGTCAGCGTGAAGCGCGTGCTGGCTCCCGCTCGCACCATCTCCAGCCATGTTTGGGTGGGACGTCCCGTATTCTCTGAACGCACCAGACGCAGGCTGACCTGCTCGTGCGCGAACGGCTCGCCATCCGACACCATCACGAAGCGCAGGAGGTCGAAGTTTGCCTTCTGCTTGCCGCCCCGAAGGAGAGCCTGCTCCATCTGTTGCCACACCTCGCGCACCTCGCGCCGCAGGCGTCGGCGGTCACCGGCTGCGGTCTTCAACCGCTGTTGCAGGGGCTGTTGCAGGTAACGGTTCAGGTGGTCGTCCTCCAGCAGCAGGTCTTCCAGCAGGGCGGTGCGGATGACCCCCTTGAGGGACGAACCGGGCAGGTAGGCGCGTCGACGGGCGTCGCGCAGGTGTGCCTTCAAGCCGCGTACGGCGTCTGGCTCGCCGCACTCCTCCATGCGCAGGGGATATGCTGCCACCTGCTTCGCCACCACCTCCACATCCTGCCGGCGCAGGCTGTCGGTCAGGAAGCGCGTCAGGGACATCTGCCTCTGTTGCGGCGTGCCCATCACCTGCGCCACGCTATCCATCCACTGCAGGAAGCGCGAGGTGACGTTCTGCGCCTCCAGCCACCGTTGCCAGCGGTCGTCGTCTATCACGTACAGCATGTCTTTGACCCGCAGGTAGCTCAGGGCGTTCACCGTCTCGCCGCTGCCCACATGCACGGGGGTTTGCACCTCCACGTTCACCGTGTATACTTCGTGCTTCATACTTCACCTCCGGACAAGGCGGGTATCGCGCGCCCGCACACCCACACGGTGTGCCCCAGCCGCTCGCCCGAGGGCACGGCGCGTCCGTACACCTCCTGCGTTTGGGTGTAGGGGAACACGCTGCCGGGCGCAAACAGGCGGCGCAGGGGTTTGTATACCGCCAGTCCGCCCGCGTACATTGCCTCGTATTTCGCCTGCCAGTGGATGAGCTGATAGCGTGGCGGCGTGTTCCAGCCCTGCAGCTCCTGCGGGGTGGGCAGGTAGTGGCTCAGGCTCACCCACGAGCGGGGCGTTGGCGGGGCAGGCGGTGCGGGGGCAACCTCCCACAGGTGGAACTGAAACTGCCCTTTGCCCGAGGTGCGCTCGCCGCCCACGCCGGTATCGCTGAGGAAGCGCAGCAGGGCGGGCAGACGTTCCATGCCCTTCTGCGACTGGACATGCACGCCGAACCACAGCCCCACCTGCGGCGCGAAGAAGGTCGCCTCCCGCAGGAACAGCCTGCCCTCCACCACCGCCAGCGTCCAGCGGTCGATCTCGTTATGGGTGATGTCCTCGGTGGTCAGCAGGGCGCGACTGCCCCGCCCCAGTCCAAACTGCTGCGCCTCCTCAGGGCGTAACAGGCAGCTGCCGCGCTGCACCAGACGCTCTGCCTCCAGCTCCTGCAACAGCCCGTCGGCGTTCCACTCGCCCTCCACAAACTGCTTGAACAGACTCTCGCTGAGATACTGCGCCCCTTTCAGCCGCTTGGTGAGGCTGAGGGTGCGGGTCGCCTGCTGTTTACTGGGCAGCGTGCGGTCGGGCAGTCGGCGGACGGGCAGGGCGAACACGGGCATGGGATAGAAGCGCAGGCACGCGCCGTCGGCTTGCAGTAGAGGGAACGCGCCGGTGCAGGTGAGCTCCTCCGCCATCGCCTGCGCTTCGCTGCGCCCGTACAGCACCGCCGTTGCCCAGCACAGCGCGCTGAACAGCGTGGGAGACGGCGGCGGCGTGCCCGTCACCGCCCCGCACGGGGTCATCTTCACGCAAACGCCTGGCATGGCGCTACCCTCCTTCCGTCCCCTTGCCGAAGAATCGCTCGAACGCGCCGTTGTTCTGCAGGAAGCGCAGGGGCGTGGCTGCCGCCTGTTTTTTCTCCTCGTCGTTCATCTCGCCGTTGGGGAACAGCGTCTGCTCGGGCGCGCCCTGCAAGTAGTAGTCCAGCCCTCGCCAGACGACGCGCAGCTGGCGGAACGCCACCCGCCCACTGCCTCGCGAGCCGCTGCCCCCCAGCGAGCTGTCCTCCAGCAGGCGCATGGCCGCCAACAGCTGCTTCAGCAGGTCGGTGGCGTCGCCCGCGTAGCGGTCGAGAACCATCGGCACCCAGAACCGCGCGCCCGCGGGCACGCGCTCCATCGTGCGCGGGTTGGCTTCCGAGGTGATGCGGTCTAAGAAGTTCTCGGTCTTCAGCTCGGTGAAGATACCCTCCCCCAGTATCTGTTGCATCTCCTTGCGTGCGCTCTCCACCAGAAAGGCGTCGCGCACCGTCAGGCGGGTCGGTCCGGCGGTCTGCCGTACCTGCGGTTCGTCCGACGCCACTCCGAACAGCCTGCCCACGAGGTAGGCTTTGTCCCAGCGGTCTGCGCCGTTGCCGTTGGGGCGCGATTGTGCCAGTTCGTTGCAGTGATACGCGCCGTACACGTTGTGCTTGGGATGCCTGTCGACCAGCCCGAGGCTCCATTCGGTGAGGTGGCGCAGTTTGCCCTTCAGCGAGGAGCCCGGGATGTAGGGTTCGTCGGTGAGCGGGTCGCGGATGACGGGGTTGTCCACCCCACCAATCTCGAAGCCGGTGGTGCTGCCGCCGATGTGCAGTCCCGTCACCGCCTCCAGCTGCACGCTGATGATGTATTTGCCTTCCAGTGCTGGTTGATTCATCGTTTCTCCTCCTTCCCTCATGAGCGGTACTTGTGATAGGCGAGAATGGCTTCCACGAAATCGAACGCCCGCAGGAAGTCAGCGTTGGTGGACAGACGCTTCGGGTCAAACACCTCCCGCAGGAGCTGGTAGAACTCTTTGGGGATGAGCTCCCTGCCCACCGCATACGCCAGCTTGGGCATCAGCTGGAGCAACTCCGCGCTGTCGAACGGTTCGGACGGATTCGCCCGCTTTTTCACCTCCTGCTGCATCGTTTTCAGCGTATGGAACACCTTGTGCAGCTGGGTGGGCTTCAGGCTGGCGGTTCCGATAGCCTGCACCACCTGGTCTGCCAGTCCCCCCTCCAGCGCGAACTCTTGCACCTCCAGCTCGCTCAGGCGTTGGAGCTGTTTGATTCGGTCGATGACCGGTTGAATGTTGGATTTGTCTGTTTTGTTCATGGCATTCAATCCTCCCTCATCTTGAGACTGACGATAGAGACAGGTATTCGGATGTTAGGCATGGCGCGGGGGATGCGCTCCAGGAGGCGCAGTTGTTGCACCACGTCGGGGGGCACGCGCCGCGCCAGCTGGTAATGGAAGCGCGGTATCCACTGCAGGTTGGGCTGCTGCGGTTCGCGGAAGAACTCCTCGTGCAAACGCAACAGGAAGTAGACGAACCCCTTCGCCACCTGCTTGTGCTGTACGGCGCGATACAGCTCCTGCGCGAACGCCACCAGCTCCTGCCCTTCCTGCCACGAGACGACGGTGTCGAACAGGCACACGTGGTCGCCGCGCGACAGGGGGTCTGTCGCGGTCCCCCGTTTGGCGCGGGCGAGGTCTTCTTCCGCCAGCTCGGCAAAGCGCGGCACGGGGAACTTCGGCTTCACACACACCACCGCGCCGGACAGCGTGAGGTTGGGGTTCTCGCCCACAAAGCGGTGAAAGTGGTCGTTCACCGCCTGCGCCAGACGGATGGTCGCCTCCCACGGACCGATAACGAACACGTCGTCGCCACCCGCGTACAGCGTGTAGAACGCGCCCGAGGTGGCATCCACCTCTGGCGGGCGCGGCAGGCTCTGCGCCCATTGCTCGCTCACTTGCAGGCACAGGTGGTTTAGCCAACCGCCGAAGAAGGCTTCGAACGCACTGCTCAGCGTGGCGAGGCGGCTGATGGTGGGCGGCTCGACTCCCATGCCGAACACCGCGCCGAGGTAGTCCACGTCCATCTTCAGCACGCCCAGCCGCGCCGCGCCCTCGCCCAGCTTCGCCATCGGCTCGAACGGGATGAGGTCGCCGCCACAGGTCGGCACGCGGTTCGCCACGAACTGGAAGCGGAAGCCGATGGCGGCGCCTGCTGGACACGGCGAGATGAAGTCGTCGGGGCTGTTCAGGCGCACCAGCAGGACGTCGCCCGCAGGGGGAGATTGCAGCAGCTGTTCGCGCTCGTGCGCGTTTAGCAGACGCACCTGCATGTTCAGCGGCGGGAACGTCAGCGCGGTATCGTGTGCCTGCGCAGGCTCCCACACGAAGGCGAGGCTGTGCGTGTCGGGCAGTTTCGCGCCGATCCGCTGGTGCATCTGGCATTCGGGACACAGCTGCGGCGACGGAAGAATCTGGCACGAAGGGCACAGGTGCGGCATCGCCTGCTCGGAGATGAAGAGGCGTTCGCCTATCTCCTGAATCAGGCTCCAGCTGCGGCGCGTCTTCTCCTCGGTAAGTCTCTCCGCCACACGGATATACACGTCGCCAAAGTTGCCGAAATCGTGCGCCCAAAGGTCTATCACCGCCGCCTGCAGGCTCAACAGCCCGCCGCTGATGTCCAGCAAGTACCTTCGGACACTCTGCAGGGTCTGCTGGGCGACGTTCGCGGCTTCTCGGGTCGCAGGCAGCAGCAGGTCGATCGTTCCTCCTCCGCAGAAGAGGATGTTGGCAGGGGTCACATCGCACACGCGGATTAGATGCTCTGCCAGCGCGTGCGCCAGCATCGCCACGAAGAACGAACGCCCCCGCAGCCGCCGCGCGACGCCTCCAGTGTCTGCCTCCGGACGCGCGATGCGGAAGATGAAGGACTGGATACCCCCGATATCGATACGCACAAACCGCGCCAGAGGGGCACGCCCCCGTTCCACCTGTTCTACCACATCCAGCACCCCCTCCTGCGCGAACTGCCGCAGCAGCGCGATAAGCTGGTCCAGTCGCCCGTCGGGCAGGCTCTGCGCGTCCAGCTTCATCAGGCACGCGGCGATGGCGGTAACCACCTTGGTGTGGTCGTACAGCGACACGTCGGGAACGGTGCGGATTGGACCCCATTCCCACGGCGTCGCCGACGGTACGAACGCCCAGTACTTACGGATAAGCGAAAGCAGCGTATGCAGGTGCATCGGGTGGAACGGCGGCAGTGCGTTGACCTCCTGTACAAAGTCCTGCCACAACTGCTGATAGGCTCCCGCCTGCACGCGGCTATCCGACGATGGAAAAAGCGCGCTCAGTTCCTCGTCCAGCGGTTTCAGCGGGTGGTAGCGGTCTTCTCGTCTCTCGGCGCGAAACTCCACGCGGCTCGCCACCGACACCAGCGCGGCTTCGTCGCTGTCGAGACGCTCGCGCGGCTCGCTCTGCCTTTCCATCGCCGCCAGCTTGTCCGCCACATGCAGCAGCTTCTGCTGACGAGTGGTGGGAGTATCGTGGTGTGCACCCGCCAGCGTCGCCACCCGCCGGGCGCGTTCCTCGCCCAGATAGCCCGCCAGCGAACGCACGAAGTCCTGACTCATCGCGGCGTGCTTCTGGCGGTAGTCGCCCCCGAAACGCTGGCTGACCTTGCCCGCGTCGTGCAATAGCGCAGCGAGACACAGGTCCATCTCGGTCTCAGTCATGCTCGCTTCCCTCCTCACTCACGATGCGTATCTTGCCCAGACCCATCACAGTGCCCTTGCCAAGGTGCACATACTCCGCCGCTACCAGCAGCGGCAGGAAAGGTTCCAAATTGCCTTCGACGGTCATTTCTCCCATGAATCCGCCCATCGGTAGACGGCGACGCTGCCGCCGCGAATACCGTTCCTGCTCTACCCACTGGATGCGTCTCTGTACGGTGCGTATCTGCTGCGCTAACGTAATCAAGCCGCTGAAATCCCAGCTGGGTTCTGCGCTACAGTGGAAGTACACCAGACCTGAAAGGCGGTGCAACATCGCCCGCACCAGATGATGAAACTCCACCTCGTCGGTCAGCTTGCCTTCGAAGCGAAGTCGCGTCGGGCTGAGAAAGTGTATCTGCAAACGGTGCGGGGACAAGCCTTGCGCCCGCGCCACCAGGTCCTTCCCCATAATCAGCGGTACCCGTAGCATGTCCAACCCCTTATCCGCACGGAAAACGGACAACCACTGACCGTCGGCTCGCTGCGCCTCCACCAGTCTCAGCCGAAATCGCCCCTTGCCTTCCTGCCGCCCTGCTCCCAGACCGCTCTCTTCCAGCCTCTGCGCGGTGAACACGAAGTAAGGAAAGTAATCCACTGCCCGCCCAATCAACGTTAACCCGAACTCCAGCTGTTCTCCCTCGGCAACGGCAAGGCTATCGCCCGCAGGTGCATCGAACACGTAGGGACGAGGTACCGTGTCGTAGTGGCGCAGTCGCTGGGAGTCTGGGGCGGGGGCTGTCTCAAACACATATCCGTAGGCGCACTGATGACGAAGAAGGCATCCCTCGCAGGTCGGTGCGCGTGTGATGCACACCAGCCGGCGGAAGACACTGCCGAACGCCCCACGCAAGGTGGAACCCGCAAAGGTGCGGAACTCGATGGGAGAGAGGCAATCCAGTGTAAACCGATAGCGTGCCACGCGAAAACTGTCCAGCATCTCGCACCCTCCGGAGAGACCATAATCCATTTGGCTACACCATACGGTTTATCCTGTCTTTTTGTCAGCGATGGCGACTATATGGTGTCCATCGCATGGGCGGCAGGGATTTGCCCTTCACGCGGCGAAACGCCGAGTAACCGATTGCTGGCAGGCGAGGGGAGAGGTGGTATCTGTCATGCTTCGTGGGCGTGATGCTCGCCCACGCAGAGGGATTCTGCACCTCCCTTCCGAAAATCATCATGAATGCGAAACTTCGATCAGGAGATGGTCATGGTACGGAGGAACATGTGCGCCTGGGTGACCACAATGCTGTGCGTGCTGGTGACAGCATCCATCGTGCACGCGCAGATATTGCCGCGTGTGGAGGTGAAGGAAAGCACGCTTCTAGTCAATCGCGCCATAGCTATCCGCGTTCGCGTGGCTAACGGCGACCTCGCGCCGGAGCGGCGGGCGCAAATCGCCGCAGAGCGGCTGCAAGCTGCTGTCGCACGGGGACTGGGGGCGCGCCACGTCGGTGTGAAAACCGAACGACGGCGGGCAGCGGTAACGATTGGTGGTGGCGTACTGCTGTATGCTACCCACGCCGACGCACGCGCTGCTGGAACCACGCCTCTCCGACTGGCTCAATCATGGGCGAGCGCGCTTAGACACTGCCTCGCTATCCCTCCACTGAGCCTGAGCACCAGCGAACTGCTGGTGCCGCTGGGCGAGTCGCGTACCGTGCGCGTGAACGGCTGGCTGGAGGGAACGGTGGTCGTTGCCCCAACAGGTACGCCGGACGACGGAATAGCGGACCCGGCGGTGGTCGGCGATGGACGCACCTTGCGCGTTACCGGTCGCGCCGTGGGGCGTGAACAGCTACTTGTCTCCGTTGGGGAGCTGTCGGTACCCCTGATGGTCACTGTCCGTAAGTATGCAGGCGATGTCAAACTCAACGAGCCAGTCGTGGTCACAGGGTTCGACCTGCCAGCCAGCTTCATCAGGCAGGCAGTGGAGTCCGCGATTGTGCGTGCAGCACAGCTGGAACCGGGTGCTCAATTGCAGATAGCCTCGCCTGTCCGACTGGGTGGCATACCCGATGTGGGGCAGTCTGCCACCGCGAGCGCGCAGGTGCGTACCAGCGGCCCGGGCTATATCCCGCGCGAACAGGAGGTCACGGTTAGCGTGGTAAACCGCCCACTGGCATCTGGTGAGCCGGTACTACTCATGGTCAGCAATGACCCCGAGCGGGTGCAGAGACCGCAAACGCTGTTCGCCGGGGAGGTTACCGAAGCGCAGGGAGCGCGATTACTCTACCACCACATGAACGGCATGGCGCACGACGGCCTGTTGCAAATCGAGCTGCTGAACCCCACCGACACCCGACGTGTGGCACACATCATGGGCGCGGCAAGCACGCCCTTCCGCGACACTGTGCGCGTCGGTTACGTTGCGGGCGAACTGTTCCTGCGTGCCCTGATGAACAACATGGGACATACCGTCACCATCCCGCCGCAGAGCAAGGTGGTATTGCTGGCGCAGAGGATACGCCCACTCGATACCGCCAGCGGAGTACTCCAGTTGCGCCTGCTGCCGATAGAGGGCGTACAACCACCGGCTCCATGCGTGTTGAAAGTGGCAATGCAGGCGTATCAGAACCAGCCGGTACCGCTCGCGGGTACGACGATGGTTTGGGGTTTCCTGCCTCCTCGCCCGCTCACACCTGAAGAGCGACAGCATACTGCCAGCACCGAACACATCTACCCCAATAGCCATAAGGTGTTGACCGCGACTTACGTGGTTGGGCAACGCTGGCAGTTCATCCGCATTGGCGAGCAAGCAGTGCGCAATCACACTCAGCAACGCAAGCTGGACGGTAACTATGGGGTCGTCTATGAGGTGCGTGTCGAGCTGGTCAACCCAACCAACACGGTGCGCGATGTCGAGCTGGCTTTCGAGCCCAGCGGTGGCGAGGCAGGCGCTGTGTTCGCCATCGGCGGCGAGGTGCGCGGCGTGCAACGCGCGCTCCCTCCGAAGGAGTTTTCTATCACGCGCATCCGCTTGCAACCTGGGCAGAAGCGCACCATCACCATCCGCACCATGCCGCTGGCGGGTTCCAACTACCCAGCGACCTTGATGGTGCGTTCTTAATGCCATATCCTTCACAATCCACTCGTTTGTGCGGGTGATGCAAATATGATATAATGCTTTTGCGGGGAGCGGTGGCCGAGTGGTCTAAGGCGCACGCCTGGAGAGCGTGTGGGCGCGCAAAACGTGCCTCGTGGGTTCGAATCCCACCCGCTCCGCCATTTTTGTGCCTCGAGGTTCCACCATGTTACCTGCAACCGACACTATCTCCGCTATCGCCACCCCGCCCGGTGAAGGCGGCATCGGTATCGTACGTGTCAGCGGCGCGCAGGCGTTTGAGATAGCCCGAAAGCTGTTTCACCCCCTTCCTCCAAAGGTGCAAAGCCATCGCATCTATGTGGGCACGGTCGTAGACCCCGACACTGGCGAACACATCGACCGCGCGCTGTTGCTCACCTTCCGAGCGCCGCGCAGCTACACGGGCGAAGATGTGGTGGAGTTCAGCTGTCACGGGGGAACGGTGCTGTTGCGCCGTGTGCTGAGGCTGACTCTGCAACAGGGCGCACGCCTTGCCCAACCCGGGGAGTTTACTCTCCGCGCCTTCCTGAACGGACAGCTGGACCTCGCACAGGCGGAAGCCGTCGCCGACCTCGTTCGCGCGCGCACCGAGAGCGCACAGCGCCTCGCCATCCGCCAGCACGAAGGGGAGCTATCCAGAGCCATCCATACCATCCGTGACGACATGGTGGGGATACTCGCGCTGGTGGAAGCTTACCTCGACTTCTCGGACGACCTTGGTGAAATGGATTACGACTACCTGAGCGAACAGCTGCAGCAGTTGATTGCGCGCTGCCAGAAACTGCTTTCCACCGCCCGCTACGGGCGGCTCACCCGCGAAGGGGCGACAGTGGTCATTGCCGGGCGGCCGAACGTGGGCAAGTCCAGCCTGCTGAACGCCCTGCTGGGTGAAGAACGCGCCATCGTCACCGACATCCCGGGCACCACCCGCGACGTCATCCGCGAAAGCATCCAGATACACGGCATACCCGTGCAGCTGTGGGACACCGCGGGCTTGCGCGAAACCGACGATGTGGTGGAACGGTTCGGGGTCGAGCGCACGCACCGCTCCCTGCGGGACGCAGACCTAATACTGTTCTTGCTCTCCGCAGTGGAAGGCTTTACCGACGAGGATAAACACCTGCTCGAGCGCCTTCCCTCCGAACGTACCCTGCTGGTGTGGAACAAGTGCGATTTGCTGTCGGAAGAGGCTGTTGCGGCACTCTGCCAGCATCTGGAAAAGCGGTATGCCGCTCGCGTGTTCACCGTCAGTGCACTCACCGGCTGGAAACTGCATGAGCTGCTCGACGCTATCGCGGAACAGCTGCTCGGCAGTGATTGGCTGATGCCGGAAGGAGCGATTGTCACCGGCGAGCGACACCAGATTGCCTTACAGACGGCAATGGAAAGCCTCCAGCACGCACAGCGGAGCTCGCAAGAGGGCTTACCGGCTGAGTTCATCGCGGGGGACCTTCGGGCAGCCGTCGATGCTGTCGGACTAATCACGGGGGAGACAGCCACCGAAGACATTGTGGAGCGAATCTTCAGCGATTTTTGTATCGGAAAATAAAACGTGAACAAATATCTACTTTATGTCTAGACGAACCCTGATGTATAATTTTAGCGGGACAAAAATTGGAAAGGAAAGGCAAGAGAAATGCGCAGCCGTACAGCGATTCAACTCAGAGTACCGGAAGTGTGCCGTCCGGGTGCAGCGCGCGAGGGACAGGTCAACGAAACCATACAGGAATACATCGAGGGCATATACCGCCTGCAGGAAGAAGTCGGGCGGGTGGCGACGAACGAAGTAGCGCAATACATGGGGGTGTCCCCTGCCTCCGCCAGTATTATGCTCAAGCGGCTGGCGGAGCTGGGGTTTGTAGAACACACGCCGTATCGGGGTATCCTTCTCACTGAAGAGGGACGAAACCTTGCGCAGGGACTTCTTCGCATCCACCGGCTCACCGAACGGCTGTTAACGGACATCATCGGCTTACCATGGAACGATGTTCACGATTTCGCCTGCAAGCTGGAGCACTACATCGCACCCGAAATTGCCGACAAGATAGCGGCTGCGCTGAATTATCCTTCCACATGCCCACACGGTAATCCAATTGACCCCACGGTCGACGATGGTTCGTGGCGGCTGAGCGATGCTGAAGCAGGAATGGAGTTGCTGGTGATAAAAATCACCGATGAACGGCGCGAATTTTTGGAATATATAGAGCAGCTACAACTGGTGCCGGGGGCGCAGGTACAGGTGATGAACCGAACGCCTTTTGATGGCTTGATTCAGATTAACGTGGACGGCATGCAGCACACCATTGGCCCGGAAGTCGCCCGATATGTGTGGGTGAGGGAGGCAAAATGAACGCCCAGCCATCGCAAACCACCCATGCCCGCGTGGTGCTGGTGGGAAACCCCAACGTGGGCAAGAGCGTGCTGTTCAATCGATTGACCGGTAGATACGTGGTGGTCTCCAACTATCCGGGCACCACAGTGGAAGTCGCACGTGGGCAGGCACGGATTGGCAACATGACCTGCGAGGTCATCGACACGCCGGGCATGTACTCCCTCTCCCCAATTACCGAGGAGGAGCGGGTAGCACGTGCCCTGTTGCTCAAGGAACGTCCGAACGTGGTGGTTCATGTCGTGGATGCCAAAAACCTGAACCGGATGCTATCGCTGACCCTGCAGTTGCTGGAAGCCGGTCTGCCGGTCGTCCTGTTGCTAAATATGATGGACGAGGCAGAAAGACTGCATCTGCACATCGACCACCATGCACTGGCAAAGCGATGGGGCATTCCGGTGATACCTGCCTCGCTCATCTCAGGACGGGGCATCGAGGAGTTGAAGCACATTGTCGGTGAGTATCTTACCGGTGGACAAAGTTATCACGTATCCTCCAGCGATTGAAGAGGCTGCTGATGCCATAGAGGCTCTGCTGAGCGAGGGTTACAACCTCAGCCGACGAGCCGTCGCCCTGCTGCTGTTACAGTATGACGAAGAGATAGAGGAATTGGTGCGCCAGCGGGAGGGCGAGGAGCGCTTCGCTGCCATTGCCGAGCATATTCGGCGAGCGCAGCAACACTATCGCGAACCGCTCAGTATGGTGATACTCGCTCACCGCCAGAGCCTTGCCCATGCTATCGCCCATGAAGTGGTGCGACATCCTTCCACAACAAGCAGCGGTCTGGCTGAATGGGTGGGCAGGGTCTGTATGCAACCCCTCACTGGCATCCCCATCCTGCTACTGGTGCTCTACTATGGTGTATATCAGTTTGTGGGTGTGTTTGGCGGAGGCACGCTGGTGGACCTGCTGGAGAACGGGCTGTTCGGTAACTACATCAATCCGTTCATCACGTACTGGGTTAAAACAATTATCCCCTTCGTGCCTGTTCAGGAACTGCTCGTTGGGGAGTACGGCATCTTCACATTGGGCATTACCTATGCGGTCGCTCTCATTCTGCCCATTGTGGGCACCTTTTTCCTGATGTTCGCGATACTGGAGGACAGCGGCTACTTTCCTCGCCTGGCGATGCTGATCGACCGACTATTCAAAAAGATTGGGCTGAACGGACGCGCGGTCATCCCAATGGTGTTGGGTTTCGGCTGCGATACGATGGCAACGATGGTTACGCGCATTCTGGAAACCCCGCGTGAACGGCTCATTGCCACCTTCCTGCTGGCGCTGGCTATCCCCTGCTCGGCGCAGCTGGGAGTGATTATGGCGCTGCTGGCATCGCACCCAGGCGCGCTGTTGATATGGACGGCAACGCTGGTTTGTGTGTTCCTGTTCATTGGCTGGCTGACGGCGCGAGTGTTGCCGGGCACCCCGGCGACCTTCTACATCGAAATCCCACCAATGCGCCTGCCGATACTATCCAACGTGCTCACCAAGACCTACGCCCGGATGCACTGGTACTTCCGCGAGGTGTTTCCTCTCTTCATCTTCGCGAGTGTGATTATCTGGCTCGGGCAAATGACAGGGCTTTTTGACCTCGCCCTGCGTGCCGTCACGCCGGTGGTGCATCTAATGGGCTTGCCCGACGAGGCGGCTTCTGCTTTCCTGTTCGGCTTCTTCCGGCGCGACTACGGCGCGGCAGGGCTTTACCACCTGCAGGAGCAGGGCGTGCTGAACGGACGGCAGCTGCTGGTAACCGCCGTCACGCTGACCCTGTTCCTGCCCTGTATCGCGCAGTTCCTCATGATGAAGAAAGAGCGGGGTCTGAAAACAGCCCTCGCGATTTCCGCCATCATCTTCCCCTTTGCCATCACGGTGGGAACGTTGATGAACCTGATACTGCAGTCACTCGGAGTGCAGCTATGAAATGTGCTTTCTGCGGTTACACCTACGAACAGGAAGAGGCAGCCCAGGTTTGCCGGGGCTGCGGACTGTTCGGCGGGTGCCATCTGACCAAATGTCCGCGTTGTGGCTATGAGCAACCTCAAGAGCCTGCAGTGGTACAGTGGTTACGCCGCTGGCGGGCGCGACGTGCCACCGAAGCGGCCACACGCAAGAGGTAATGGTCCATGCGCAAACGCCACCGCCAGCGTGGACATCCAGAAGAGGCTGCTGAAGACACTCTGCCGCTTACTGCCCTGCGCGTGGGAGAAGCGGGCACCGTGCGCGAGCTGCGACTGCATGACCATACCGTTGCACAGAAGCTCTTGGCTTTGGGCGTGGTACCAGGTGTCTGTGTGAAAGTGGTTCAACGTTTCCCAGTCTACGTATTGCAAATCGGCTTTGCGCAGATAGCCATAGACCACCATCTCGCGAAAGCCGTACGCGTGGAACCCGATACCGAAACGTAGTTCACATGCAGGACATGAACAATCAGTTGCAGCGTTTGCAGAAAATTCTGGCGCAGGCGGGCTATGGCTCGCGACGGGCGTGTGAACAGCTTATCCTGCAGGGGCGCGTGCGCCTGAACGGACAGGTGGTCACCCAGCTGGGCACACGGGCAAATCCCCAATCCGACGTCATCGAGGTAGACGGCAAGCGGGTACAACTACCGAAACAGCATACCTATATCCTTCTGCACAAGCCTGCAGGCGTGGTGACCACCCGCCGCGACCCTCATGCCACGCGCGCGGTGACGGACCTGCTGCAGGGGGTTAGCGCGCCGGTGTTTCCTGTGGGGCGTCTGGACGCGGATACCACAGGTGCACTGCTTCTTACCGATGATGGCGACCTCGCCTACCGCCTGATGCACCCGCGCTACGGCGTGCCGAAAACCTATCTGGTGGAGGTACGCGGAGAGGTCGGAGAGGAAGCCATCTGTCGTCTGAAGAAAGGCGTCCAGCTGGAAGACGGCATCACCGCCCCGGCGCAGGTGCAGAAAGTACGCTACCTCACCGACCGCAAGACGACCCTCCTTCGCCTGACCATCCACGAAGGACGCAAGCGACAGGTCAAGCGCATGTGTCAGGCGGTCGGACATCCGGTTGTGCGCCTGCACCGCGAGCGGTTTGGACTGCTCACGCTGCGCAACTTGCCGGTTGGTGCATGGAGATACCTCACCGCAGAAGAGGTTGCCAACCTCTGCCGCGCCGTTGGGTTACCTGGTCAAACCTGCGGCTGCTGAGGCTGGTCCCACGGCGACTTCCGGTAGGTCTCCCGATGTAGCTGGCGAAGCCGCATGAGACCCTTTTTCGCGTTCTCATATTCGGGATTCAGCTGCAGCGCCTGCTCGTATTCCATTTCGGCTTCCAAATAGGAACCCAGTGCTTCGTAAGCCGCGCCAAGGTTGTAGTGAGCCCGGTAGGAATCGGGTTGTATCTCGGCTGCTTTGAAAAAAGCATGGGCGGCGTTCTCGTAGTCATGCATCTGAGCGTACGCCGCCCCCACATAAAACCATGCCGTATAGTACTGCGCCTCTTTCTGAAGCACCCAGTACATGCGCTCGATGCACTCTTCGTAACGCCCCTGCTTGAAGAGTTCCACTCCCTCTTCCAGCCATTGCTGTGCGTCTGCCATGACGTCACCCCCTACACTGCATTTCATCAGTATCGACATGCGCAACAGGCGAAAGGTTACTGGTGTAATCCATTCTACGTGCTCCGTGCCGACGAGTCAGCAGACTTTGCATCTCTCCCCCTTTCAGGATATAATTCTGTTGCGGAAGGAGGAGAGTATCACCCGTGTTATCGCGCCTGGAAGAGGTTGAAAAGCGTTTCGAACAGATAGAACAGGCTCTTGCCGATCCGCAAGTCGCTTCTGACCCGAAGGAGCTGCAGCGGCTGGGCAAAGCGCACGCCGAGCTGGAACCCATTGTGCAGGCTTTTCGCGAATACAAGACCACGCTGCGGCGCATCGCGGAAGCAGAGGCTCTGCTGGACGACCCGGAGATGCATGACCTCGCGCAGGAGGAGCTAAACACGCTTAAAGAGGTGCGCGAACACCAGGAACATCAGCTGCGACTCATGCTCCTGCCCAAAGACCCTAACGACGAGCGCAACGTGCTCCTCGAAATCCGCGCTGGTACAGGTGGCGAGGAGGCGGCTCTCTTCGCTGCAGAGCTGGCGAGGATGTACATGCGCTACGCCGAGCGCCGCGGCTGGAAGTATGAGATTCTGGATGTCCAGGAAACGGGCATCGGCGGGTATAAGGAAATCGTCATGCTTATCGAAGGCAAGGGGGCGTACAGTGCGCTGAAATACGAAAGCGGCGTGCATCGGGTACAGCGAGTACCCGTTACCGAGAGTAGCGGACGCATCCATACCTCCGCTGCCACCGTTGCCGTTCTCCCTGAAGCGGAAGAGGTGGAGGTGGAGATTAATCCCGAAGACCTCGAGATAGACACCTTCCGCGCAGGCAGTGCGGGCGGACAGCACATGCAGAAGAACGAAACCGCGGTGCGCATCCTGCATAAGCCGACGGGCATCGTGGTCACCTGCCAGGACGAACGATCCCAGCTGCAGAACCGCGAAAAAGCCTTGCGTATGCTACGCACGCGCCTCTATGACCTTCAACGGCAGCAACTGGAAGCCGAGCGCACCGCCACCCGCAAATCGCAGGTCGGCACAGGAGACCGCAGTGAGAAAATCCGCACCTACAACTATCCGCAGGGGCGTGTGACCGACCACCGTATCGGACTCACTATCTACAACCTTCAGGAGATACTGGACGGCGACATTCAGCCCTTCGTGGACGCGCTCATCGCCGAGGATCAGGCGCGCAAACTCCAGCAGGCGGTCGCCGATGAGGAACTGGTTCGAGCAGGATAATGGAACGCAGCGCGGACTGGTTAGATCAGGCACGTGGAGACCTGCAACATGCCCAGAATGACCTGCAGGATGGCTTCTACGACTGGGCGTGCTTTTCGGCGCAACAGGCTGCGGAAAAGGCAGTGAAAGCCGTTCTCAAGCGACATGGACTGGAAGCTTGGGGACACTCCATCGTAGACCTGCTGAATGCGCTCCCTGCGTGCATCGTCGTGCCCAAAGACCTGTATGACATGGCGATGGAACTGGACAAGGGCTACATCTCCACACGATATCCGGATGCCCTTCCTTCCGGTTCGCCGCGAACGCGCTATTCGCAGCAGGAAGCCAGGAGGTTCATTGAGTATGCGAAAATCATCCTCGAGTTCTGTGAAAGTCTTCTCGCCTGAGTATACCCGAGAAGAGGTATTGGAGTTACTCCGCGCCAGAATACCTCAGCTGCTACAGAACCTGCCGGTGCGCTGGGTGGTGTTGTTCGGCTCATATGCCAGGGGTAACTACACTGCCTTCAGCGATATCGACGTTCTGGTAGTTTATGCTGGCACACCGCGCGACGACGCCTTCGCTATTGTCAAGCGCACCTTCGGACTGCGCGGTTTGGAGCCGCAGGTACTGACCGAGGAGGAGTTTCAATCGGTATGGTCTACCTGGCAGGCGATGCTGAAAGACAGCATCTCCGTGTGGGGTGAACCTCCCGCCGAACTACGCCCGAAGCCGTAGCGAGCGAAGCTTTTGCACCGCCCTTGCTACCTGCTCAATCGTGTAGTCTATCTGTTCTTCCGTGTTATCCTTGCCCAAAGTAAATCGCACCGAACCCTCGATCAGACGGGGCTCAATGCCCATCGCCACCAGCACATGCGACGGCTCAGCGTCTCCCGATGAACAGGCCGCCCCTGCCGAGCAGTAGATACCTGCCGCATCCAGCGACAACACCAGCGACTCGCCCTCCACGTCGGCAAAGGCGATGTGGGCGTTGTTGGGTAGCCGTTGTACCGGATGTCCTGTCAGGATAGCATCGGGCACGCGCTCCATGATACCCGCCACCAGCCGGTCTCTCAGAGAGCGAATGCGCTCCATCTCCTCGGCGGCAGTACGCATCGCCCGCTCTGCGGCTGCTCCCAGCCCCACAATGCCCGGCACGTTGTAAGTCCCGCCGCGCCGCCCACGCTCCTGACCGCCACCGTCCAGCAGAGGCCGTATCGGCGTACCGCGACGAACGATGAGCGCGCCTACCCCCTTCGGCCCGTACAGCTTGTGCGCGGAAATAGTGAGCAGGTCGGCGTTCAGCGCTTCGATATCCACAGGTATCCTGCCCACCGTTTGCACAGCGTCGGTATGGAACGGTATACCGTGCTCACGGGCTATAGCGCCGATCTCTGCGATGGGTTCGATAGTGCCCACTTCGTTGTTAGCGTGCATGACCGTGATGAGCCCTGTGCGCGGTGTGATAGCACGGCGCACATCGTCGGGGTCTACCAGCCCAGTGCTATCCACAGGCACAAACGTAATCTCCCAGCCCATCTCGCGCAACGCTTCGCACGTCTCCAGTACCGCATGATGCTCAATGGGGGTGGTAATCAGGTGATTCTTGCGCTCACCCCATGCCCGCGCGACACCTTTGATTGCCCAGTTGTCACTTTCGGTGCCGCCGCTGGTGAAGAACACTTCGTCGGCATCGGCGTGGACCAGTCTGGCAACCTGCTCGCGGGCGCGCTCTATCGCGTCTCGCGCCTCCTGCCCTATCGTGTAGATAGCAGACGGGTTCCCAAAAGCGCGCTCCAGGAACGGTAGCATCGCCTGCAGCACTTCCGATGCCACAGGCGTTGTCGCCGAATGGTCCAGATAGACCGGTAACTGCATCAGAGGACTACCGACAACCGACAGCAGGATACGTCTCGCTGATCGGGCACTTGCCGTTTGCCTGAACCCCACAGCGCAGGCAGATTTCCTCAATCATCTGCTTGTCGTTTGCCACCGCCGTGAGGATAAACGCCGTGAGCCCATCGATGAGCGATTGCCGCTCCTCTGGCGACATTTCATCCAGTACCTGCTTCAGACGGGCCGTCCGCTCTTCCTCAACCTGTCGCGTCAGACGCTCACCTTTTTCGGTAAGCTGAACCTCCACGAAACGTCTGTCGGCGGGGTTGCCATGCCGCGTCACCAGTCCTTTGCGAACGAGCCGGTTCAGCATATTGGTTGCCGAGGGATAGCTGATATCCAGCCCCTCTGCCACCTCGCCAACCGTCGCGTTGCGATGCAGCCAGATATAGCGCATCGCCTGTAACTGCGGCAGGGTGATTTCCTCATGGGTTAACTCCGCGACCAGTCGCTCGCTCAGGCTCTTGGTCATGAGTTGCGCAAACAGGTTGGATACACGCACCGCGTACTCGTAATCCTTCTCTGCTTTTCCCATCGCCTGTTCACCCGCTTCCGAGATTTTGCTTACTCTAGATAAAGTATATCACAACAAGTTCACTTGTGCAAACGGATTGAATAACCTCAGCAGGAAGATTTTCCAGCAACGCAGAAGTGGGATACTGCCCGAAAAACAGAACCGGAGGACGATATGCTGAAAATTGGTTTTGTAGACCATCACCTGAACAACTTTCACGCAAATACCTTCCTGAAGCTGCTCCATGAAGACCTTGCCAGCGAGGATGTGCGGGTGGTTGCTGCATGGGAAAGCCACCCAACGGGAGAGGACTGGTGCGCCAAAAATGGTGTGGAGCGCAAAGGCTCCATTGTGGAGCTAATAGAATCCGCAGACGTCATCATGGTGCTGGCGCCGGATAATCTGGCAGACCACCTCGCGCTCTGTGAACAGGTGCTGCCTGCAGGCAAACCGACTTTCATCGACAAGTTGCTCTCCCCCATTCTGCCCGACGCTGAGAAAATCGTGCAGATGGCACAGCAGTATGGCACGCCGATCACCTCTTCCAGTGCCCTGCGGTTCGCGGTGGAACTGGAAGCCATGCGCCCTCAGCTCACCGGCACCATTTCGGAAGCTTTTGCGCGCGGCATGGGCGAGTGGATGGGCTACGGTGTGCATACGGTTGCGCTCATCGTGGGGCTAATGGGCACCGGCGCAACGCGAGTGGCTGATGTGGGTACACCAGCCAGCCGCTTCCTCGCCATCGAGTACGCTGACGGGCGACGTGCCATGGTGGAAGTGCATGACTGCGAGAACATGTGGAACGTGTTCCCCTGGGTCTTTGGCGCAAAGGTCGGCAATACCTATCACGTGGAGACCGTCAAAGACTACAACGGCTTCTATCTGAACCTGATGAAAATGGCGGTGCAGTTCTTTAAGACGGCGCAATCGCCAGTGTCGCCTCAGGAAGCACTCGAAGTGGTGCGCATTCTCGATGCCAGCAATCGCTCCCAGCAAGCGAGAGGCGCGTGGGTAACTCTGTAAGTCTCCTCCCCTCTCCCGCGCAGAGAGGGGAGCACTCCTTCCTCAAGACCCTTGCCTGTGCCTCTTTGGATAGGCTATAATCATAACGCTGTCGTTGTCGCCAACAGAGAATGATAGGAGACTTCGTAATGAATATGCATCCGTCCGTCACGAAAGTGTTGTCTGAACTGCAGGAACGCTATCCTAACACCACCCTCCTTGCCCTCGGTCAAACCGTTTTCTGGGATGAGCCGATGAAAGCAGTGCTTAACCGCCTGGCGCAAGAGGCAGGTGTTCGCTTTCCGTTCTTGCTGTGCGTGCACTGCACGGACTATTTTGCAAAACTCCATCGTCCTGTTCAGACCGACCGCAAAATCATCGCTCTGCCGCATAACGACGGCACAACGCGCGACCTGTGGTCTGCTGCCGGCGAGTTGTCCTGCCTGTTCGGCAGCGAAGTGGTTCCTACCCGTCAAAGATATGTGAACGCCGGTGTGGCGTTTGACAAGGTCGCCAAATGGCATCCCGACGGCGAGCAAACATTTACAGACCGTATGACCGAAGCATGGGGCTGGCGTGGGCTCGTTCACACCGGATATCGTTCCGTTATCGTGCACGAAGTCTGCCTGAACCACGTGAAGGAGCCACTGCTGGAGCTGTTGCAGTGGGGCTTTGAGGAAAGCCTGAAGATGCTATCCCCGGAGCACCGCGAGAAAGCCCGCGTCGCAGTGGCAGACAGGATTCTCGGCTGGATAAACGAGTTCGCCAGACAGTATCCGGACCAGTGTTTGAGCGCACTGTATCAATGGTTGTTTCCGCGTTTCTTTCCCATGCTCGGCGCGCCTGTGGATAACGTCACCACCAACTGTTCTGCAAACCTGCTGAAACTGTCTCCCGAAACCTCCCGCCTGCCCCGGTTCCAGCTAGTGAACCTCTTCCTGAACCCGCAGACCCGTCCTGTTGCGGAAGAGGCTTACAACTGCGCTGTAGCGGACTCCGAAATCTACACGCTGGACCGGTTTGGGGAGGGAGCCATCCCGTTTGACCTGATTGTTCCCCAGCGCGGACGCGGAACTCTCCGGGTCACCGATAGGTGGCTGGTGGTCGAAACCGAAGACCCTATCACCATTCCTCTGGAGCGACCCGTATACTCTGTGGCAGACCTCGCCCAAGTGCTCCAGCAGCACTTTGTTTCGGGCGTCACTCTGGTAGGCAAAGCGGTGACACTGGTCTCCATGCTGGCGCGGGAGTTCCTGTTCGTGATGAACGAAGGCGGCTCGCCTTACATCTGGCGCACGCGTAAGATGAACCAGTACCTGCGCGAAAACGGCATCGAGTGGAACCTCCATCCCATCCTGCGGCTGGTTTACCCCACATGGGACACGATGGGCGACGAGCAGTGCGAAACACTCACTCTGCCCGAGCATCTGGCAAACGCCTTCGGCAAGCAACGGATATGCACCAATGAGTTCTCCTCCCGCTGGCGCGAGGTAGTTGCGGAACAAAAGGGGTTGCTGGAAACCATTCGCCAGCTTACCAGTCCGCGCGAGGTGCTGGAGTTCCTTGCGGAGCGAGACGGTGAACAGTGGCACGCTCTGCGCGAGGAGTATGACAGACACATTAGCCTCCTGCGCGACCTGCGCCGACAGGCGGAAGAGATTCACCAGCGTATCCACGCTCTCTACGGACAGATAGTGCAGTGGAAACAGGAGTACCAGAGGATTGAGATGGCGAAAGGCGAAAACTATCGGCAGACCATCAAGCCCCTGAAAGAGAGGCTGTGGGAACTGGCGCAACAGGGCATCACCACTGGACCAGAAGTAGAAAGCATTCACGAGCAGGTCCGCCAGCACGAGGAGGCGCGTAAGCGCTTTGACTGGCAACTACAGCAACGGCGAGCTTGGATAGAGGAAGCCCGCCACGAGGTCGCTCGCCTGAAACCCCAACGCCACATGCTGGAACGTGGTGAGCAGAACCAACGCGCCCGCCAAAGGATGGCTGAAATCGAGAGACAGGCAGAACTGCGCAAAATGGAGCTCGTACGACAAGCCATCCTCGTGTCGGAGGGGCTAGTCCATACCGACCACCGCCCTACCTTTTGGTGGATACCGCTAGTCGACCCGAGCGGCAAGTGGTTGGAACGCATCGTCCGCGGCACAAAAATGTATCTGGAAGAGATTTAGTCCACGATGATGCGGGATAGATTGTGGGTGGGACAGAGGCTCCCCCGAAGCGGTACGGTGGAAGCGAGCCAATCAAATGGCTTAAAATTGCCCGCTAGCAGCAGTCAAGCATTCGGTCTCCTTGTGAGCCAGCACCCACAAAAAGTAGCCTTCACCGAAGCGGTAGAAATGGAGAAGTCTGAAATCCTTCCTCACCTCAGGGGCGTCGTAAAGCGCTTGATCGATGGGAGTAAGACCTCTGAACGGCAAACTGGGTGGGTATTCGCTCAGCAAGATGAGCAGGTCGGGCTTTTGGGACAATATGTAGCCGACATCGATTTTGCTCCCTAAGCGACCTTTCAATCGTGCAATATGCGGGTCGTTCAGTCCCATAATGTCAATAGTGTGTCGGCGGGCATAGAACGGTATGGCACCGGCATCGCCGACGGCAATGACCGTCTGACGAGACGTATTCGAGTGAATCCACTTGCCAAGCGTAACGTGCGCACGTTGCAGTCCATCCGCATATTGCCGACACCGAGGCAAAGTGTCCAACAGCTTAGCGAAAAGGAAAATACACAGCAGCGGGAGCAAAACAATTAAAACACGAGGCATCAAGCCCCGTTGGGTACCAAGGCAAACCAGCCACTTGCTGAAGCCTAATTGGAACAGAAGCCAATATGCGGGAACCGCAGGCGCCAAGAAACGGTGATGACCCATCACCTCTCCTCCCGACCACAACACCAAGAGTACGCGGGACACAATCACCGCCGTCATGACCCTCGTGTACGCGCAGGGTGATTTGATAAGGACATACAGCACGAAAACCATGCTAACGACACTTCCCAACTCCTCAGTCCAGCGACCTAGGCGATGTAGACCCTGTACGAAAAGGCGCCACTCACCACCCATCTTCGCATAGAAAGTATTAGGGAACGGATGTCCATAGTATGCAAGGTGCCACACAAAGTAAGGCAGGTAGATGGCTAACCACACGAGAACGAACGGTAGCCAACTTTTAAGACCAACTCGCTTGCCAGTGTGAAGAACGACAAATAAAACCGTCGTCAGGGCTACCAACAGAATACCGTCAGGGCGAGTGAGCGCCAACAGAGCACCCCACATGCCCGATGCCGCCGATGCCGAGCCGCGCTCCACGTCCTTCAACCAATGAATGACAAATGTCAACTGAATATAGGTATAAAGAGGTGTCTCGAGGCCGTCTGCACTGGAGATAACGAATGCGGGAGACAGTGCCGTCAGCGCTACTGCCATCCACCTCCACGGCGGCGTTTGGGGGGCAGCGAGAGACAAACGATATACACCGAACAAAGATAGTAAACCGAAGGCAAAGCTGAGCAGCTTGGCAACTAGCAGGATGTGTTCTTCCGATACGAAGAAAAGCACACAGCCCAACAACACAGTCCAAAGAAAACTGGTATAACCATCCACTACGGTATTGGGATTGTAGACAAGTCCAATCCCATGTGCGAAGTGTGTTGCGTATCGGAAGGTGATGTAGGCGTCATCGACGAGGTAATCCCAATACAACCCGAAAAGCAACAACCACACAACCATAACCGCCGAGAGCCACCAACCATCTTGTCTCCATGCTTTATCCATGCGAGCGGACAGATATGATATGGTAAGCCTTGTTCCTCGCTAGAAATCTCCTGCTCACAACCGCTGGAGATTATAGCACCTGCCGTCTGAAAAGGTAAAGCACCTGAACGAGAACGACGAGAAACTATGTCAAACGTGCTGTTACTGTTCGATTTGCCAAAAATCCGAGGGCGCTCGTGCAAGGATATCATGCTAACTAAGGTATAATGGTTAGCATGAGGATACTATATGTCGGTAGTTTGCCGTTTGAGCCTGAGTCGGGAACGCCGTATCATTTATCGGTGGCGTTAGCACGGCATGTACTAGTGACGTACCTCAATCCGCCACTCTCTGTGTCTTCTTGGCTCCGCTACCGTCACATCCTCCAAAGGCTAACCCCAGCCGTTGAGGTGGTGTCGGTGATACTACCTCGTCAGCTACGTTTCCTCCCGCGACGGCTGCGCCCTAAGCTCATTTTACCAGTGATGCTGCGCCGCCTCGGCTCCATAGACCCGAAAGAACTGGTGCTTTGGGTGTCCATTTCAAGCCTTTCTGTGCCATTATATCGCAGGCTTCAGCCGACATTGACGTTCTACCATAGGCTAGATGATTTTGGCGCGATGAACCCCTCCTTGATTGATGTGGAGAACCAGCTGGAATCCATCTCGGATGTGATATTTGTGGTCTCACCCAACTTACAGCAGCAGCACCGCGCGCGTGGGAGAGAAGCCGTCTTGCTGCCCAACGCTGTGGATTTGGAGCTCTTTGCCAAAACGCTAGATGGGCAAACCCGCCCGCCCTCAGACCTACAAAGCATCCCACCCCCTCGCATAGGCTTCGTGGGAACATTTTCCCCTGACTGGATTGATGTGGACCTGGTCGCGGAGATTGCCCGTCGGCGTGTGGACTGGTCGGTCGTCATCATTGGAAGCGTATGGAAAAAGGAGGTTCCGTCTCTGCCTCCCAACGTTTACGTGATGGGCAAGCGCCCGTACTTTCAGTTACCCCAGTACTTGAGCGGTCTCGATGTTTGCCTCGTGCCATTTAAGAACAATCCGATAACTCACGGTGCCAGTCCGCTCAAGCTGTACGAATATCTTGCGGCGGGACGAGCGGTGGTCAGTACGCCTGTTCCCGACCTTCCAGCGTTTGAAACGGTGGTCTGGTGCGCTGAAGACGTGCCCAGTTTCATTAGGGCGATTCAGGAAGCGCTCACTGTTGCCCATGACCCCTACGAACAACGCCGCCGTGTTGAAGCTGTTGCCCCGCATTCGTGGGATGCGCGTGCCAGAACACTGATCCAACATCTTACACTCGCATTAGCAACCGCTCGACAGCCTCCAGCACCTGACTTGTCGTAATCGATTGGACACACTCCGTCGCGTGCGACAGACAGCGCGTATCGGTGCAGCCTGGACAAAACCGCGACGCTTCCACTGCCTCGTTGGCTACCTGCCACGCTTGCCATCGGTGCCGAGGTTGGTCGCGGCAGAAGTGCAGCGTGACGCACGGCGTGCCGACGGCGGCAGCCAGATGCACTACACCAGTATCGACGCTGACCAGTAAGCGCGCCCGCCACAATACTTCCGCCAACTCCAGCACGCTCAGGGTTCCCGTTAGGTCGAGATGAGGGTAATGGATGCTCGCGCTACATTGCTGACTCATTAGGCGTTCGCTGGGAGAACCCGTCAGCACGGGGGTTAAGCCAAAGCGCTCCGCTAAGAAGTCAGCCACTCTCGAGAACGGCTGTGGGAACCAGCGCGGTTGTGCGCCGCCCGTACCCAGATGGATCACCGCATAACTTCCTGCGGGCAACTCACGCACGGCGCTAGGCAGCGGCGCCCGTGTAACAGGCGTAAAGTGTAAGGGGTAACGCGGCAGGTTCCGACCAACGACCGCTTCGACAACAGCGAGGTTGCGTTCCACCTGATGCATCTTCGGCTGTAATTCGGCAACATGCGTCAGCAGAAACCGTAGATAACTGCGCGAGCCCACGATGCCCGCACGTACCCGCGCGCCACCTACAGCAGCCGTCCCCATGTAGCCCTGTGAGCCCGGGCGCAGAATGAGAACCGTGTCCACCTCGTTGCGGCGGAGATACCAAGCCAGTCGACAACACTGCCACCACGAGGGACGGAACGTCATGCCCCGCACCACATCGAGATAGGGGCTCCCCTCCACTACGTGCTTCCAGCGATGGTGTAACCACGCTTCTAGAACGATGTTATCCATCCATTCCTTCACTGCCTGGAAGACGGGCGTTGCTAACAGCGTTTCACCCAGTTTATCATCGGTGCGAATGACGACTACCTTTCGACAATAGCCCATCTAACGCCCCCAGAACATCTTGCACGGTGATCGACCGCATGCACTGCAAATCAGCCACACAAGTCCCTCCCCTGCATCGGGCAGGGCACACCGTGGAACGGTCAACAATGACATGCTGGTCGCCAACGGGCGCAAAATGCCGCGGCGAAGTTGCCCCATACAACCCAACCACAGGCGTGCCCGCTGCGGCCGCGACGTGCGCGGGACCTGTGTCGCCACTCACCAGTATGTCCAAATGTTGCAGACAAGCAATTAACTCGTCGACATCCAGCTGCCCTACAAGGTCTACAGGTAGACTGCGCATCGCTTCCCGCACTGCCTGAGCCCGAGACAGGTCTCCCGTTCCTCCCAGCAGCATGACACGAATACCCCGCGCTTGAAGAGCATCGGCAACCTGCGCAAACCGGTCTGCAAACCAAAGCGTTGTCGGATGACCCGTGCCTATGTTCAGCCCCACCAGGGGGCGTTCACCACGCCACCCTGCTTTTTCCATCTTCCTCAGCGCAGTCTCAAAGGCTTTGGTTTCGGCAAACAGCTCAAGCGTCCAATCAGACACGTCGCAGCCAAGCCGCGCCACGATGTCTCGATTAAGGTCGTTCATCTGATGAGCATCTGGACTGATACGCACGGCATCCGTGAGTAACCAGTGAAAATATCGCTTGTACCCCCCTACCCGCCGCGGAATGCCAGCGAGAAAGGCGTGCAACGACTTCGTATCACTGGTATCGAGGATGACGGCGAGGTCGTAATGCCCTGTCCGAAGCCACCACCATTCGCGAAGTCGCACGAATACGTGGTTGCTGGAGCCACGAACGTAAATGGCGTCGAGATACGGACAGCGTTTGAGCAAGCGGTAGGCGCGGTCGCCGGTGCTGACGGCGATATACGCTTGCGGATAGCGACGCCGCAGCGCACGCAACGCAGGGATGACATACACCGCATCGCCTAACCCTGCCCGCGTCACGACCACCACTCGTTTCGGAGAGTACGACCCTTTCATCCCCTCATTATCAGACGCGCGCACAACCTATCTCCAGCACTTCGCACAGCCGTTGGATTACGCGCTCCGGGCGTATGCTCTGCATACACTGATGCACAGGCAACAGGCAGTCCGCATTCCGGAAGCGGTTCTGGAAGCACAAGTCACAGGGCTCGTCTGGTAACATCAGGTGCAGATGCTGCAGAGGAGGTGCCCACACTTGCCACGGGCTCGCCCCAAACAGCGCGATAGTGGGAGTGCCCACTGCGTACGAAAGATGCATGATGCCGTTGTCCACCGTCACACAGGCACGCGCCCGCGCCAAGGCGCCAGCCACTTGCGGTAGGGTGAACTTGCCGCGCAGGTCAACGAGCGGTGTCTGCTCCAGTAGCCATTCCTCGTCATCCCCGACATGATATAATGCTCGCTGCCGAACTCCCCGATCGCCCAGAAGTCCCACCCGATGGTTATTCGCAAAGCACCAGTCCACGACCTGCTTCCAATACGCCCGATTCCACAGCTTCGCGGGACGCCGCCCTCCGGTAGCGACAAGAACCTCAGGAACTTCGCACGGAGGGTCTTCCTGAGGCACTTCAGGCTGGTAAAAGTCCGTTTGCACAAATGCCATCCGGCACAAAATCTCAGCGATGTAGGTCGTGCGCAAAATGTCTCCGTAGCGATGCAAAAGGTCGGGTGCAGACCAGAACTCGTCATGAAGCTGATGAATCTTGGTGGGCGGGTGAGGCAGTATCTCCCGCAGCTCAGGGTCATAGCACTTGCCAACGACGTAGCGGGGTTGCAGCAAGTGGGCGACCACTGCTAACACCGGGTGGGCATCGCAGTTAATAGCGAGGTCATAATCCCCTGCGGCTAAACGCCGAGCCTGCACGAAGGCAGGCAGCTGTTGCCAGATAGCTGGATTACCGAACACGGAAAAGCGGGCATCAAGAAAGCGGGAAGCCTCTTCCAGGTCGCGGGTGCGCTCCCCTCCAAAGTAGTCGATGATACAATGCGGATACTTCTCCTTCAGCCCGCGAAGCAGTGGCGTGACCACGACGAAGTCGCCGATGGCATCGTAAAACAATACCGCAATATGAGGTTCCTCGCAAAGGGACTGATCGTTAAACCACTCCATGACCGAAACCCAAAATGAATACGCGCCTTTAAACAATGAGGCAGCTCGTATCCCATGTTTTGTCCAACCTGCGCATCATTCTACCACCTCCACCAAACGCCTGTCAAGAAACAAGCGGTTACCCATCGTTCGTCTGTGTCACACAACGACTGAGCGAGATACTACACCTTATCGCACGTCTCAGGCACAGATGTAAAGGAGATTCCGCCCATGACCGCCAATTGTATACTGGGTCGCTGTGGAAGGAACGCATATATGAGTAATCCAGTTTTGGTGGCAACGTGGCAGTTTGGCGCGCTCGCGGTAAAGCGCGCGCGGTACGCTCTGCAGCAAGGTGCCTCGCCGCTGGATGCCCTCGAGGTAGGCATTAACGCTATCGAACTGGACACGAGCGTGCAGTCTGTCGGTTATGGCGGTTTACCCAACCGGGCGGGGTATGTGGAACTGGACGCCGCCATCATGGACGCTCGTGGACATCGCTCGGGAGCGGTCGCCGCCCTTCGCGGTTTTCGTCGTCCCATCTCGGTGGCGCGGCGGGTGATGGAGGTGCTACCCCATGCGTTGCTGGTGGGCGAAGGTGCAGCGGAGTTCGCCCGCGAACAGGGCTTCGTCGAGGAGGAAACGCTTTCCCCCGAAGCCTCCGAGCAGTGGCTTCACTGGCGCGAGACACAGCCTCCTCCTACCGATGTAGAGGACAACCACGACACAGTGGGCATGATTATCTGGACACCAGATAGCATCGTAGTCGGTTGCTCCACATCGGGGCTAAAATGGAAATATCCTGGACGTGTCGGTGACAGCCCCATCGTCGGGGCTGGATTGTATGCGGATAAGCAGGTCGGCGCGGCGGTTGCCACCGGCAACGGGGACGAGATTAGCCGCGTCGCGCTGTGCGCCCGGGTGGTTTTCTTCATGGAACAGGGGATGAGCGCACAGCAGGCCTGCGACGAGGCAATCCGTTATCTGATGCGTAAACGCACCGATGAAAACGGCGTACCACCGCACGCTGCGGTGCTGGCAATACGTGCCGATGGCAATTTCGGTGTCTCCGCCAGCTACGTCCGGTTTCCGTACGCCGTGCATGATGGACATCGTTTGCGAACGGAAGAGATAGAGGCATTGTCCCCCGATGGAACCTGAAATCGTCTACGGAAAGCAACTCATCCCCGATGCTCTTCCGGCACATGAGGGCTGGCTCGTGCTGGTAGCGCCCCCGCTGCGTGAAACTATTGCCTCGCTTTTGACCGGAGTGGATGCACATCTGGCGGAAGCCACCTCCCTGGACGAATCGAACCTTTCGCAGTTGGCGGAGAACCTGCCTCCTGCCAGTGCGATATTGGGTGTGGGAGGAGGTGTGGCGCTAGATACTGCCAAGTACATCGCGTGGAAACGCAACCTGCCGCTGTACCTTGCACCGTCGGTCATCTCCGTCGACGCCTTTTTAACCGAGTCGATCGCGGTTCGACGCGATAGGCGTGTGCACTATGTCGGCGAAGTGTACGCCCAGCGGGTACTGATAGATTTTTCGCTGATTCAGGCAGCACCTCAATCGCTCAACCGCGCTGGCGCAGGCGACATCCTGTCGGTACACACCGCCCTTTGGGACTGGCGTGCCGCAGCGGAAGCGGGTGCTGACTCGTACGACGAAACCATCGCGACGAGAAGTCGGGCGCTGCTCGACACGCTGGCGCAGGCGGCAGACGACATTCGGCATGTCACAGAAACAGGTATTCGCACACTCGTGGAGTTATATGCGGAAGAAGTGCGCCTGTGTCGCTTGGCGGGTAGCAGCCGCCCGGAAGAGGGTTCGGAGCACTTCTGGGCTTACAACGTGGAATACCTGTACCCACGCGCATACGTGCACGGGGAGCTGGTCAGTCTCGGTGTGCTGTTCATGGCGCAGCTACAGCAGAACCGTCTGGAGTGGGTCGCTAGCCTCGTCCGTCGTCTGGGCATACGCTATCGTCCTGAAGAGATCGGACTGTCCAAGGAAGCGGTCGTCCGTAGCCTCGTCACGGCAAAAGCATACGCAGAGAGCGATGGACTGGCATACAGTGTCCTTAACTTCCGTCCCTTGAACGCAGAGCAGGCGTTAGAGATGTACCGTGTAGTTATCACACTCGGAGAAGGGGGTTCGAGATGAAAGGGAACTGGACAATCGCCCTGGTGGCGGCTATCGCGTGCAGTCTTGTCGGCTGCGCTAAGAAAGAGACACCCTCTGGAGAGGCAGTCATGGCACCCAACCAAGAAGAGGCAACGCAGGCACCCACTGCGCCTGCGCCACCCGGTAAGGTCGCCTATGCTATCGTGGACGTAGAGGGCAAAGGCAAATTCGTGATTGAGCTTAACCTAGAGAAAGCCCCGAAAACCGCGGGCAACTTCATCAAGCTGGCAGAGCAGGGGTTCTACAACGGGCTTACTTTCCATCGCGTGGAGCCCAACTTTGTGGTGCAGGGGGGTGACCCCAACGGCGATGGCACGGGCGGACCTGGCTACACCATCGCTTTCGAGGAGACGGGTTTAAAGCACGTGGACGGCGCGGTCGCAATGGCGCGCAAGGGCGATGATAAGAACAGCGCAGGCAGTCAGTTCTACATCTGTCTGGGTCCTCAACACCAGCTGGACGGCGACTACGCGGTCTTCGGCAAGGTGATTCAGGGCATGGACGTGGTGCGCAAAATCCAGCGCTTCGACATCATGAAAGAGGTGACTATCGCACACGAACAACCGAAACTGTAGATAGCACAAACTGGGCGGGACGACCATCCCGCCCCACGGCATAGTGTTATACCTCGAGGCTGTTCTGAGCAATCACTTGCTGATACCAGCGTGCGCTATCTTTCCAGATACGCCGCTGGGTGGCGTAATCCACGTAGACGATGCCAAATCGCTTGGAGTAACCGTATGCCCACTCGAAGTTGTCCATGAGCGACCAGACGAAGTAACCCTTTAACGGAACACCGTCCCGAATCGCCCGGTGCGCCTGCATAAAGTGCTGGCGCAAGTACTCCAGCCGCTGCCCATCAGCCACCCTGTCGTCTTGCAATCCGTCACGGAAGGCCGCGCCGTTCTCGGTCACATACAGGTTCAGCTGCGGTGCTTCGGAGTGAACCCACTGCAAAATCTCGTAAAGCCCGTCTGGATACACTTCCCAGCCCATGTCGGTATAGAGGGCGCCCTCTTTGCCGACGCCTTCCGCACGTAGGTAGCCTTGGTCGGCGTGCTTCATAATCCCCCGCGAATAGTAGTTGACCCCGATGAAATCGAGCGGCTGAGCAATGCGCTCCATGTCTCCACTCTGAATCTTGGGCCACGCGAAGGCGACCATCTGCTGTGCCAGTGCAGGATACGTGCCCTTGACCAGTGGCTCCAAGAACAGGGCATTGTTCATCGTGTGCACCCGCTGCGCGGCGGCTTTGTCCTGCTCACTATGCGTTGCCGGATGCTGTGGCGCGAGGTTCAGTACGATGCCAACCTGCGCCGGTTCGGGCAAGAGGGAGCGCATCCGTGCAACTGACTCGCCGTGCGCGAGCAAGGCATGGTGTACAGCGCGAAGTCCCGCCCACAGGTCACGCATGCCAGGCGCATGATAACCATGCACGTAGCCTAGGAAGGTGAACACCCACGGCTCATTGAGCGTCGCCCACAAGCGCACCCGGTCGCCAAGCCGCTGCGCCACAACCTGCGTGTAGTCGCCGAACCAGTTGACGATTTCACGATTCGCCCAGCCGCCCAGGTCCTGCAACGCCCCCGGCAGGTCCCAGTGATAAAGCGTTATCATCGGCTGGATGCCCGCCTCCAGCAGCGCATCTACCAGACGGTCGTAGAAATCCAGCCCTGCAGGGTTGACCGCACCTTTGCCTTCAGGAAGAACTCGAGCCCAGCTGATAGAGAAACGATACGCTTTCAAGCCCATTTCGCGCATCAGCGCGACATCTTCCTGCCACCGACGGTAATGGTCGCACGCCACATCACCGGTATCTCCGTTGTGCGTGGTGCCCGGCGTGTGGGAGAAACGATGCCAGATAGAAGCTCCCGCGCCATCAGCCAGCGGAGAACCTTCTATCTGATAGGAAGCAGTTGCGGCTCCCCACAGAAACCCATCAGGAAAGCGCAGGACAGACATACCAACCCTCCTTGAACTTAAACCTTTCAGATGACATTCTACCGGAAAGAGGCGGAGCAGGCAAGAGGAGAACGCGCGAGTCTGTGGAAAAGATTAGCGATGTTTCCAGGGGAGTCACTGAGGTGCGTATCACAAATATTGAAACCTTTGCGGTCGAGCCGCGCTGGTTGTTCGTCAAAGTGAGCACGGATGAGGACATCGCCGGCTGGGGCGAGTGTCTTGGCGACAAGGCATCCGTGATTGCGGAGGCGGTGCGCTCGTACGAACACGTGTTACTGGGTGAAGACCCAGCCCGGATCATCTTTCTGGTACAGCGGATGTATCGTCATGCCTTCTGGCGGGGCGGACCCGTGCTGAACGCAGCCATCAGCGGCATCGAGATGGCGCTGTGGGATATTCAGGGCAAAAGGCTGGGCGTGCCGATATATCAGTTGCTGGGGGGTAAAGTACGCGAGCGTATCCGCGTCTACCGGCACATCGGCAGTTACGAGCCGACCCAAATCGCCGAGCAAGCGCGCCAGCGCGTGCAGGAAGGATACACCGCCGTCAAGTTCTGTCCTTTGCCTGCCTTGCACGCGCTGGAAAGCCCCGTGGTCATTGAAACGGCGGTGGAGCTGGTGGCAGCCGCGCGCGAAGCGGTGGGACACAAAGTGGACATCCTGCTGGACTTTCACGGTCGCGCCACCCCAGCCATTGCCACGCAGCTGGAGTATGAGCTGCGTCCATATCGTCCATTCTTCATCGAAGAGCCAGTACTGCCCGAAAACGTGGACGCGCTGGCATCCGTCACGCGCAAAGCGGTCATCCCCATCGCGACCGGTGAGCGGTTGTTTACCCGCTTCGGTTTCCGGGAGGTGCTGGAAAAGGGAGCCGCTCAGGTCATACAGCCTGACCCGTGCATCTGCGGCGGCATCTTGGAAACCCGCCACATCGCCGCCATGGCGGAAGCATACTACGCCGCGCTGGCGCCCCATAACCCCTACGGACCGATGAACCTTGCTGCTTGTCTGCAGGTCGCTGCCTGCTCACCGAACTTCGTAATCCAGGAGTTCGTGCACCTCGGCGACGGCTATCTGAAGAACCCCTTCACCGTGCGTGAAGGCTACATCGACGTGCCCGCCGCACCCGGACTGGGTGTCGAGGTAGACGAAGACTACCTGCGAGAACACCCGCTTGCTCCCAAGCCCGACCCGGGCAGCGGCTTCTTCCATCACGATGACGGCTCCGTCGCGGAGTGGTAACAGGGAGGTATTCGATGCAAGCTCCAGACAGACAACCCATGCCCGGCGAGTGGGGCTACCGTCCAGAGAACGGCAGCACCGTGGCGGTGAACCCACCCTCGCTTACATGGATACACCACCGCGAGGCAGCATCCTACGACGTGCAGTGGGCGACGCGGCGTGATATGACCGGCGCCGTCACTGTGGAAAAGCACCGCTGGTGCGTCTATACCCATCATGAGCCTTTGAAGACCGGCACATACTACTGGCGCTATCGGATACGCACCCGTAACGGAGAGGTCTCCCCCTGGAGCCAGATACGAAAGTTTGCGGTGAGCCCCGAAGCGGTGCTCTTTCCGCAGCCCACGCTTGCGCAGATGAAGGAGCGCATCGGCACTACCCACCCTCGTCTCTTCGTGCGAGAGCCAGACCTCCCTACCCTGAGGGAATGGTCTCGGCGTGAAGGCAGGCGGTTCTTGCAAAACCTGCAGATGCAGGCGGAACGACTACTGCGGGAAGGGCCCACGCCAGAACCCGCTGTGAAAGCCAGCGCACGCGACCCTCAAACGCGGCAGTACTGGTGGTCAAACCGCGAGCAAACGGTGAAAGCGTGTATGGAGGCAGAGCTGCTGGCGTTCCTTTATCTGCTCACAGAAGACGACCGCTATGCCGAGCCCGCCCGTCGATGGGTGATGCACCTTGCTGCATGGGATCCCGACGGCCCCACCAACTTTGCCATCAACTGTGAGGCGGCAAAGCCGATGCTGCATCGCCTGCCCCGCGCTTACGACTGGGCATACTACGCCCTCACCGAGCAGGAACGCGAACGGGTGCGAGCCGTCATGCTGCGCCGTGCCACCGACGCCTGGCGGAGCTGGGAGGTACAGGAAGGCAACGGACACCTGTCTCGCCCTTATGATAGCCACGGCAACCGCACCTGGCACAAGCTGGCAGAATGCGCCATCGCCCTGCTCGGAGAAGTCCCCGAAGCGGAGATGTGGCTGGACTATGCCGTGCACAAGTTCTTCGCCGCTTACCCGGTATGGAGCGACGATGACGGCGGCTGGCACGAGGGACTGTCGTACTGGGCGGGATATATGTCCAAGATTGTGTGGTGGACGGAGGTAGCAGAGAAAGCGCTGGGCATCGACTCCTTCCGCAAACCCTTCTTCAACCGCGCTGGCGACTATGCCCTGTATACTGCCCCGCCCGGATCGCCCGACATGGGATTCGGTGACCTGTCGCACGGTCGCCCTTCATCGGGCTGGGGTTTCGCTGCCTACTTCGCCCATAAAATGGGCAACCCTTACTGGAAATGGTGGACACAACAGTGGAACATCCAGCTGCAATCCAGCGAACCGGTGTTGAACCTGTTGTGGAATACTCTGCCCAGCGTGGCTCCTAAACCGCCGCGCGACCTGCCGCCATCCAGAGTGTTCTGCGGCACTGGGGTAGCCATACTCAATAGCAATCTGATGAACTCCCGCGACAACGTGCAGATACGGTTTAAGAGCAGCCCCTTTGGCAGGCAAAGCCACGGGCACGACCCGCACAATTCCTTTACACTCAATGCATATGGCGAATGCCTGCTGACCAACTGTGTATACCGCGACTTACACGGTAGCCCGTTCCACAGGGAGTGGTGCTGGAGCACCGTTGCCCAGAATGCTATGCTGGTGGATGGCGAAGGACAGGTACCCCACTCGCCAGACCCCTTTGGCAGGATTATCGCTGATGACTTGCAGTCGGGCGCGGACTATGTCGCAGGTGAGGCAACCAGAGCCTACGCGGGCAAACTGCGTCGTTACGTCCGCCATGTGGTCTTCGTGAAGCCCGACCTGGTCGTCTTCGTGGACGAAGCGATTGCAGACCAACCGCGCCGCTTTGCATGGATGCTCCACGCGCTCGCGCCTTTCGAGGTGGAACCACGCCAGCAACGCCTGAGGATCGAGCGTGAACAGGCAGGAGCATACATCCATTACATTGCCCCATCGCCGCTGCAGATGCGCCAGTGGGACGGCTATACCCCTCCCCCCGATGCCGAATACCTGCGCTCCATTGGTCGCGGCGGTTTTCCCAACCAGTGGCACGTGGAAGCCAGCACCGTCCGCCCACACAGCGAGGTGTTCACGCTCACCGTAGTGCGACCATACCGGAAGACGCGCCGTCCGCTGGCGGAGATGGAGGTAGAAGAGAACGACACCGCTCTGCTCATCCGCACTGCGACGGCAGACGGCACGCCCCTGACGGTTGCTATCCGTCGCGCTGGTGTTCCAGAGGCATCCATCGGCGGCTGGCGGTTTCGGCACTTCGCTCAGGCGCAACGCGGCAGCAGGCAGTGGCTGCTGGGAAAACCATAGCCCTACTCGGGCAACGGCTTGCCTTTCGTTTCCGGCGCCCAGAGCAGCACCACGTAGCCCAGCAAGAACACTAGGGAGATAATCGTTGCTGCCCACTGAATGCCGTAAAGTGCGCGTAGCGTGCCGAACGTCCACGGCGCGATTGCCGCGATGTAGCGAGCGACATTATATGAAAAGCCCGTGCCCGTTGCCCGCAAGCGTGTGGGGAAAATCTCGGGGAAGTAGACCGCGTAGCACCCCAGCAACGCCAGCATACTGAACCCCAACAAAGGGAAGAAAATCATCGCGGTCAGGAACGAATGGGTCAGGTGAAACGTAGCGGGTGCAATGACCAAACACAACAGGAGCGCTGTTCCTATTGCAAAACGCCTTCCCACCCGCTGCGCCAGCCACGCCGCAAACAGGCTGCCAAAAAACGCGCCAGCGTTCTGCGCCATTGCGCCATAGCTTACCATCCGGTCTGTATACGCCTTGAGTTCCGGAAGGTTGTTGGGGTTCAACAGATTGCGCAACAGGTCGGGCGACCAGGTACTGATACCCCAGAACCCTACGATTCCAACAGCCCCCAGCCCGATGCCCACGAGTAGATTGCGCCGCAACAGGGGCGTGTGCCACATTTCGCCGAGCGCACCCAGCTGCTTCTTCTCCATACGGGCACGCTCTTTCGCTTCCTCCCAGCGTTCCGGCTCCCTGACAAACAGGCGAATGACAAACACCAGCAGGGCTGGGGTTACCCCCACCGCAAACACCCATCTCCATCCCCAGGTGGGGGCAACGGTCAGGTTAATGACGCCCGCAAGCATGTTGCCTAGCGCGGATGACGCCTGCATGATTCCCAGAGCCGTCGCCCGCGCGTGCGATGGAAACACCTCTGCCACCAGAGATGCCCCCGCGGCGAATTCACCGCCTACACCCAGCCCCGTCAAGAAACGAAGCACGGCGAACTGCTCCCATGTCTGAGAGAGGCCGCTTAAGCCCGTGAAACCCGCATACATCAGCACCGTTATCGCCATCGTGCGGGTGCGTCCGAGACGGTCGCCGATAATACCGAACAGAAAGCCGCCGGTCGCCCATCCGGCGATGAAAATCGCCTGCACAATCCCTGAATAGTAACCCACGTTGGCGTCAGTAGGCGCAATACCCTCGCGGGCTAACAGCTCACGCAGAGCCGGCTGACGTGACAACACATACAGCCACTGGTCCATCGTATCGAACAGCCAGCCGCACGACGCTACCAATAACACCAGCCAGTGATAACCCGTTAACCCCTGATACCAGCGCTTAGCAACAACCTCTTCAGAGGGCTGCATCTCCTCACCTCTCACAACGAATCTCGATAAGGATTTCGCGACGCACTGGAAATATCCTACAGACTGGGAGAGACGGGAGGTTGCGACTCTATCTGGAAGACGCTCCGTTCGCACTGTAAACCTTCGCTGCCGCTTCCGATAATGGAGAATGTGAACGCGAAGGAAGCTTTGGGCATACGAATATCGCGCGCGGTGGGGCTTCCACCCCTGCCGCATGTAACCGTGCAGGTTATGCGGCTGATAGACAACCCAAGGGCGTCGACTCATGATTTCGAACGGCTCATCGCTCAGGATGCCGCCCTCGCCGCCAAAGTACTTCGCACGGCAAACTCCGCTTATTACGGGGGGAACGGTAGGATATCCAGCATCAGTCGAGCTATCGCGGTGCTTGGATTGAACACCATTCGCACCATCGTGATGTCACTGACCTTCCACGCCATGGTCCACGCGCGTCAGCGCAATTCACGTTTCAACCGGCAGGAGTTCTGGAGGCACTCTCTGGCTACGGCTATCGCGGGCAGGGTGCTGGCTCGCCTCAAGCGCTCTACCTGGGACGAAGAGGTGTTTCTCGCCGGACTGCTCCACGACATCGGCAAGCTGATTGCCGACCAGTTCCTGCCAGAAGATATGGACGTTTTCATGTCGCGCAGTGCCGAGATATCTCTTGGCACAGAAGAGGATGTTCTGGCGCTGGAAGCGCGGGTGCTGGGCAGCACGCACGCTGAGCTGGGTGATTTCGCCGCTGAGAAATGGAACCTGCCCGCCGCCATCCGCGCTGGCATTGCCCTGCACCACGCGCCCCTGCAGGCAGAAAAGGAGCTGTTTGAGGTTGTCGCTCTCGTGCACGCCGCCAACTCTCTGGTCAATCAGGCAGAGATAGGCGTGTTGATACCGGGTATCCAGCACGAGATGAACGCCACCGTGAAGGAGTTTCTAGCTATCCCCGAAGAACAATATGAACCGATACGCCTCGCCGTGGCAAAGGAGGTTATCGAGGCGCAAGCAGCCTTCGGGGTAACGTAACCGCCATGCGCAAAAAGATATTTGTGCTCGTTTCGGGGCGCGTGCAGAACGTCGGCTATCGAGCCTTCGTGTTGCGATACGCTCGCGCGCTGGGAGTGAGCGGAACAGTGCGTAACCTGCCGTCCGGTCAGGTAGAGGTTGTCGCGGAAGGCGACGAGCAAACACTGAACCGGCTTCTCACCCTGCTCCAACAGGGTCCTCCTGCAGCGCGAGTCACTGATGTCTCGGTACAGTGGGGGGATGCCACAGGAGTCGAAAACGGTTTCCGCATTGCGTGGTAGCCCCCCAACCTCCCTTTTACCTGCCCCATTCCGAAGCCAGCTGCGAGAGCGTGACGAAGCGGCAACCGCGTTCACGCAGATACTGGGCGCACCGTTGCCAGTTCGCCACCCCGTTTGCCCAGTCGCGTGCTGTGATGCTGATGACCTCACTGTGCCGCAGGTGGTAATCCAGAATGCTCTCTAGCGCATCCCATTCCATATCCAGACTGGCAATCTGCCCCCCATAAGTAGCCACCGGCACTAACAGCAACTTGGCGTCACCACGCACTTTGAGGTCGTTATACGCAGGATGATAGGGCTGAGTGGGAGCATCGCCCCAGTCCACTCTGCCTTCAAACACCACACCCGGAGCCACTGTAGCGTCCACCACTATGCCGATATCTTCCAGGTAGCGCAAATCCGAAACCTGCAGCATGTGGTCTGCAACGCGGAAAGCCGTTGGTTTGATATGGCACTGTTTCAGCAGGTCTTTACCTTCCTGAATCAACATCCCACGCTCACGCCCGTCGGTAATCGGGGTGCCGTTACTTTGAAAATGCACGCGCAAACCGATTTCATGCCAGGAGGGGATACGATGCAGATACTCCGCGTGGTAAAGCATGATGTTACTCATCGGGTCGTTTGCCGAAACGGTAATCAGCCAAGTCATCGGCACGTGAAACTCCTCAGCCACGCGCACCAGCTCGGGCGTGTAGCATCGCCCCTGGTTCGCTGCCGCGCAGTCCACACTGACTACCACGGTCGCCATGGGAACCACCCCCTATATGGTGATGTTGACTTTTGTTTCGGTGAAGGAGAAAGGGAGTCCTGCCTCTTCATCCTTCGGCAAAGGCAAACTCTTTCCTGTTAACGAATAGCATCAGGGGCTCGCGGCATTGTAGGAACCGCGAGCCCCATACCCAGTCTACAGTTCCGAGATGCTTACCCAGCGTCTCTGCTGGCTAGAGACATCTACCGCTTCGAGCACCGCCTGATTGCGCACGCCGTCCTCGAAGTTGGGCTTGAACTCCTCGCCCTTGTCAAACGCTTTCAGCATGGTGTAGATGAGGTTCATGAAGGTGTGTTCATAGCCAATAATGTGTCCGACGGGCCAGTAGGCGGTCATGAAGGGATGCACGCTATCACTTGCCTGAACCACACGGAATCCCCGAATGTGTGGCGGGTCGTCTTGCAGGTAAACCTCGAGTTCGTTCATGCGCTCAAGGTTGAACACGAGGCTACCTTTGCTCCCGTTAATTTCGAAGCGGTTGTAGTTCTTGCGCCCCAGCGCGAATCGGGTAGCTTCGATGCTGCCGATGGCGCCGTTTTCGAAGCGTACGAGGAACAGCGCGGCGTCATCCACAGTGACTTCGCCCATTTCGCTACTGGCAACTCCGCCCAAACGGTCATCGGACGCCGCCAGCTTCGGCCGCTGTTTGATGAAGGTCTCCATCATACCCGATACTTCGGCGATTTCTCCGACCAGGAAACGCGCCATGTCAATCAGGTGTGCGTTCAGGTCGCCGTGCGCTCCCGACCCAGCAACCTCTTTCTGCAGCCGCCACACCAGCGGGAAGTTGGGGTCGACAATCCAGTCCTGCAAGTAGGTACCGCGGAAGTGATAAATCTTGCCGATGCGCCCTTCGTCAATCAACTGCCTAGCGAGTTGCACGGCGGGTGCGAAGCGATAATTGTGACACAGGGCATTGGGCACCTTGTTCTCTTGCACCGCCTCATACATCTGCCGTGCTTCCGCCAGCGTGTTCGCCAGCGGCTTTTCGCACAGCACCATCTTGCCCGCGTTTGCCGCCGCGATGGCAATCGGGGCGTGCATGTTGCCGGGTACCGACACATCCACCAGATCGATGTCCTTGCGCTCTACCACGCGCTCCCACGAGGTGTCGTACTCCTCCCAGCCGTACTTCTGCGCGGCTTTGCGCACGTTCTCCTCGTTACGCCCGCAGATAACCTTCATCACCGGTTCCACTTCCAGGTCATCGAAAAAGCGGGCAACCTGCCGATAGGCGTTACTGTGGGCTTTCCCCATAAACTGGTAACCGATTAGCGCCACGTTCAGCTTGCGCTTGCTCATGGTTGCTCCTCCTAACTCCGAATAGATTGTTCAGACGACCCCGCTGTGGCAGTATGAAACAGCCCCCTGTGCAGGTGCGCCTAACCCCCACTCTGAGGCACTACCTCTGTCAGCGATGTCTGCTTATCTGTTCGGCGGCGGGGGCATCGGTATCGCACCCGGCCCAGACTGACTGGACGGGGCAGACTGTTGCCCGGAATCGGACGGCTTGGGTAACAGCAGGTTGTGCGCGTTCGCCCGGTTCAACAGGTCTTGATAGTACTGCGCCATGCGCTGCCGCACGATAACCTGTGTCAGGCGAGCTTTTTCCACTGCCGGAATGTCTTTGCCCAACTTCTCTACCTTGATGATGTGCCAGCCGTATGGCGTCTTCACCGGCTGACTGATTTCACCTGGCTGCAGCGCAAACGCCGCCTGCTCGAACTCAGGCACCATCATGCCCCGCGCAAAAGCCCCCAAATCGCCGCCTTTATCCTTGTTCGAGCGATCGTCTGAGTACTCCTTCGCAGCCTCGGCGAAGTCCTTGCCTCCATTAAGCTCGTCGTATATTTTCTCTGCCTTTGCCTTAGCCTCTTCCTCCGCTTTGGCGCGCGCCTCGGCAAACATCTTCTGGCGCTCCTCCGCGCTCACGTTCTGGTCGGGCGTGATGGTGGGCATTTGGGGCTGAATCAGGATATGCCGAGCCTGGATGAAGTCCGTGTCCTGCACGGTTCGCGCGACCAGCTTCTCCAGCAACAGCGCACGCCGCAGCACCGCCTCCATGTGCGCCTTCGTCCAGCCCTGCTTCGCCAGCTCCACAGTCACATCCGCGCCGGGGGGCACACGGGCGCGCATGCCGTCAATCGCCTCATTGTAGCGCTGCTCGACCTCTGCCGGAGTGACGGTCACGCCATACTTCTTCGCCTCTTGCTCCACCACCTTGAGCGAAATGAGTTCCTCCACCGCCTGCGGACCGTACCAGGCTTCGAGCGTTTTCAGCAGCTCGTCGCGCGTGATGACGCTGTTGCCCATCCGTGCAACCACATTCTGGGCGGCAGGTGGGGCGCTTTTGGTCGCAGCCGGTTTCTGTGCGGGCTTGGGCGCAGCCGCAGGCTTCTGGGCAGGGGACTTTGCCTGCGCCCAGGCGCCAGCAACCACCGATAGAGATACCGAGACGGTTACAATGCCATTCAGCCAGATTCTGTCCATGGCTCCTCCTCACTGTTTGGATGCATACCATGTTTCGTTACGCAAAGGCGGTCTCCCTTCGTGCCCTCCTCAGAAGGTGGTCGTGCTGCTGAAGGTGAAATTCTCCACCACCATCGGCGGCGCGAGCATACTACCCTCCACCCGCTGCGGTGTGCCCAGCAATCGCACGTTTTGCATCACCACGAGCGGGCTTTCGTTGAACCGCAGGTTCTTGACCGCGTGGGTCACCTTACCGCCCTGTATCCGGTAGACCCCATCGCGCGTCATGCCGGTCAGCAGCAACTGCATGGGGTCTACGTAACGGATATACCAGAAACGGGTGATGAGCAACCCATCATCTACCTGTGCGATAAGATCCTGAAGCGTATGGCTTCCGCCCCGCAGGATGAGATTGGACGGATAGCCGGTGAAGGGCTTGCCCTGCTTCTGCGCCCAGTAGCGACTGTAAATCAGCGTTTTCAGAACACCGTTCTCGATCCACGTGACGTCCGGCGTGGGCATCCCGTCCTCAAAGAACGGTTCTGCAGGACATTCTGGATGCGTGGGCAGAGATTGCAGGGTTATCAGGGCATTGCCGACTGCGTTTCCCTCTTTTCCGGAGAACGCCGACCTTCCCTCATCGGCTGCCTTAGCGTCCATGCTCCACGCCATATAGGCAAGCAGCTCCGCGACCGCCGCAGGCTCCAGCACCACGTTGTAATCGCCGGGGGACACCTCCTGTGGATGGCGCGCTGCCTCTGCCTTGTCCGCTGCCCGCCGCGCAACTGCTTGCGGCACAATGGTAACCATATCCTCGTGCGTCTGCTCCGCCCAGCCGCTACCATCTTCGGTCATCATCGTGCAGATGAGCAACGCTTGCGTGGCGGTGTGGAAGCCGAACAGCCCACGGTTATTGGCAACGGCTCTGACGTAGGTGTTGGTGGCGAAGCTGCCCGCCGTTTTCAAACCGCGCGCGTTCGCCTCGGCAATCACCTGACGCACCACACAGGCGCGGTCCTCGGGGGTGGCGTGTGCGGTGCTGTCCGCGTACGCCTGCACTGGGCGATATACGGCAGGCTCCGGCGGGGGAAGAAACTCGGTATCGGGTTCCGCAACCCGCGCCATCTCCTCCGCGCGCTTCACCGCCTCGCGGATGGAATCGGTATCCAGACGGTTCGTGCTGCACCGTCCGACCTTGTTGCCATACGCGCACAGCACGCGCAGGGTGGTTTGCGCCTTCGCGACGTTTTGCGTAATCTCGTTGTTGGCATAGCGGGTAGACGCCTCGCGCGTGCCTGTCAGGTTCACCTGCACGTGCTCCGCCTCGCTCAAGGCAAGTGCTTTCTCACAAATCTCTCGCGCTTCCTTCTCGTTCATCCGTCGCCCTCCGTTTCGGGAATGCGAGGGTATTGTATCATGAAGACGCACAGGCGGACAAGGGATGCTCACAGACCTATCCGTTGGCAAAAGTAATCCAGCGAAGCGTTGCGTGTACGGGCAAGCATGAGGTCATACTGCTTGAGTATTTCCATCCTAAAATCCAGGTCTAAGCTTAGGTTGGCTTTTTGGAGCAGCTTTGCAAAGGCATTTTTGTCGAGATGTGAAGTATCTGTGGGTATCGTTATGTTATGCTGCTGGCAAAACTGTGAACCGATACCCGCCGCATACCACGCCTCAATTTCGGGCACAACAATAATGGTGCAATGCTCTACGTGCGCGTTGTCAAAACCACGTCTGAGTCGCTCCTTCGCGGCGGAGATGCATGGACTGGGGTTCCTGTCAGCCAACACGTAGATGTTGCCGCGGCGGCTCCAGCTACGAAAAAGTCCCCTCCTGTCCGTAGGTCGATCCCCCTGATAGGTTCTGGGTTGCTCGATGTGGTCGTACTTCCCAGCGAGAGCAGGCAATATCACGTGTTGTAGAAAAAGTTGATCCGTAAATCCCTCGACTAAGAAAAAGCACTCGCGATACGCCATCTCATGCGCTAAGCAAGTCCTTGGCAAAGAGAAAATCCACACCGAGTTCATCTTTCAGGAAGTTCTGTACGTGCTCGCTGCTAGCAGGTTCGCTCACCGACGAGAAACCATGCTGGTCGCGCGAAACCAAACGCAAAGATTCTAGTGGGACATGCCGCACAACCTCGGGATTATGCGTCGTGATAATGACTTGCCGCTCTGCACTTGCCTCCTGAAGCGTCGCTACGAGCCGCTCGATGAAGTAGGGATAAATATGCCTGTCCGGTTCCTCGATGACCAGCACCTGCGCAAAACGTTTCTCGCTGAAATACAACACAACCAGCAAAGCCACGATCTGTGCCACACCATCCGACAGATATGGTGCAGGTAGCACCTCCTTGCTCTCGAAACTTTCGTCTACTTCCCAACCCAACGAACCGTCTCCCATACTCACAATCCGCACATCCTCAATATGCCTGACAAACACCGAAAGCAGATTCCGAAGCTTCCGTGCCTTTTCTGGATTACTCAGTACTCCCCGCAGTACCATAGATAGATTCGAACCGTCTTCCTCCAAGATCACCCCGCTCGCGTTTTTGCACGCTTGCCTAATACGATTAGGCTGGAAATCATGGACACCTGCATAGGCAAATGGCAGCAAAAACGGACGGAACATACCTTTAATGACACCTGAATCTGTCTCGATGAGTAGAGAATCCTCCTTGACCCTCTGGTGAAGCATAGATGGATTAAAAGGGATGTCGGTCATACCTACTATGCCGTCGACAGGAACCACGCGCAAAAACTGTGCTAACGTTAGAGGCAAATCCCGTCCGAAGGGTGCATCTATCTCAATCCGGTGTTCCGCATCCCTGCGCAAAGTCAGGTAAAACTGACCTTGCGGATGGATTTCTGGCTTCCGCTGTGGTTCTATTACAAACCACCTGATAACAAGCTGTAAATCATCGCGAAGTACAAGCATCTTCCCATCTCGGGAAAACTGCACTGCGAAGGCGTAACGAACCCTCTCCGCACGGAAGTCGTGGGCACCCTTGTCGTGGTTAATCAGGTTCGTCCAACACGTATCTGCCTCCACATCCACTTCCAACGGCTCTTTCGTGCCAATGTGACGGTTCAGCAGGTAGTCCACTCCCCCCTGACGATACACTGCGTCCTCCAGCCCCCAGCGGCTAATATCGCGCAAGAAACGGAACAGATGAACGAGATTGGTCTTACCCGAGGCGTTGGCTCCAAGCAGCACGGTCAAAGGAGACAGCTGTATCTCGGCGTCCTTGAACGATTTGAAATTGCGCACGTGAATCCGGCGGATAGCCATAGTTGCATCCCTCGCTGTCCCAATTATACCTTGACAGGCATCATGCTGCAAGGTCTCATCTTGTGCACTCTATGCGTATGCGCAGCCCGCAAACAGCCCTATCAGGGCGCTTCATATGGTACAATATGCTGGAGGTAAAAGCTAATATCATGAGGGTTCAACTGTTTTACTACCCCGATTGCCCCTCGCATGAGCGGGCGCTGGAACTGGTGCGCGAGGCACTGGAGGCAGAGGGGGTAGACGCAGAGATAGCGGTCATCTGTATCGAGACACAAGAAGAGGCGGAGCGACATCGCTTTATCGGCTCACCGACCATCCGCTTCAACGGAGTGGAGGTCGACCCGCAACCCCATCTGCCCTACCGTCTCACCTGCCGCACCTTTCGGCACGAGGACGGCAGGCTTTCGCCCCTTCCGTCGCGAATGATGCTTCGGGAAGTCATTCGTCAAGTCAAACAGGAGGAGGAACAGACGCATGGCTCTGGAGCTGGGTAAACCCATCGTGGAATTCGCCCTGCCGGGCGTGGACGGCAAGACCTATTCCCCTGCCGACTTTGCCGACAAGCCCGTGCTGGTGGTGGCGTTCTGGTGCAACCACTGTCCGTATGTGAAAGCCTATGAAGACCGCACCATCGCGCTGGCGAAGGAGTTTGCCGAGAAAGTGGCGTTCGTAGCCATCAACGCCAACGACGCGGTAAAGTATCCTGAGGACAGCTTCGAACACATGCAGCAGAGGGCAAAGGAGAAAGGCTATCCCTTCCCCTACTTGCACGACGAGTCGCAGGAGGTCGCCCGCGCCTACGGGGCAACGCGCACGCCGCAGTTCTTCGTGTTCGACTCGAACCGCGTACTGCGCTATCACGGGCGACTGGACGACAACTGGGAGAACCCCGCCGAGGTCAAACAGCAGTACCTCCGCGACGCCCTGAACGCCCTTTTGAACGGTCAGGAACCGCCGGTCACACAGACCGAGCCGGTGGGCTGCTCAGTGAAGTGGAAGTGAACGCGAGCCGGTGAGGAGCGTTCCTCACCGGCATTGCCCCAGTTACGGAGTAACCTCCACCCATTGCTTGCTGCGGTGGCTGGCGAGCACCGCATCCACGATTGCCATCTCGATGTGCCCGTCCTCGAAGGTGCTGAAGTCCCACTCGCTGCTCCCCTCGGCAATCGCCGAGTATACGCGCCACAGGAAGTTCTTCAGCCCATCGGGGTAGCCCTCTGGATGCCCGCCCGGATAGTGCGCAAAGGGACGTGCTTCGGGCGTCAACAGCGACGGGTCACGCATCACCATCTCGTTTGCCTTCTCGCGGTAGCCCACCCATAACTCGTCCGGTCGCTCCTGGTCCCACACCAGCGAGCACTTGCTGCCGGAGATTTCGTAGAACATGCGGTTCTTGCGCCCGGCAAAGCATTGCGACACGGTGAACGAGCCCACTGCGCCGTTCTCAAACTCGAAGGCGACCGTCGCGTAGTCTTCGGTGTGGATGGGTACCGGCTCGTAGTCTTCCGGCTGCAACACCTTGCCCGCGTAGGTCTCCAGCTCCTTCTTGGGCTTCATGCGGGTCTTGTGGATGGTGTGCAGATGCGCATACACCCGCTTCATCTTCAGCCCGGTGACATACTGCACGCAGTCGCACCAGTGCGAACCCACGTCCGCCACCGCCCGCGATTCTCCGCTCAGCTCGGGCACCAAACGCCAGTTCCAGTCGGTGGGCAGGAACAGCCAGTCCTGCGTGTAGGAGCCGTTCGCGTGGTAGATTTCGCCCACGTCCCCGCGCTGCACCATCGAACGGGCATGGCGCACCAGCGGATAGTAGCGATAGATGAAGTTAATCGCGTGTACAACCCCCGCTTTCTTCGCCATCTCCACCAGCTGGCGCGACTCGCTGGAGTTCATCGCCAGCGGCTTCTCGGAAATCACGTGCTTGCCCGCCTCGATAATCTTGCGGTTGACCTCAAAGTGCAGATTGTTGGGGCTGCAGTTGTGAACGACCTCGATCTCCCTGTCGTTCAGCAGGTCGTCCACGTTCCAGTAAACCCGATCGATGTTGAGCTGTGCCGCTTTTGCCTTCGCGGTCTCCTCGTCTTTCTCGCACAGCGCCACCATATCCACAAAACCCAGTCGGCGTGCGGCTTCCACGTGCGCCGGTCCGATAAAGCCCGTGCCGATAATCGCTGCTTTGACCTTGCGCATTCTCGCTCACCTCCTTCGTCACTTTGGTCAATGTATTCTGTACACCGAGTGGAACCTCCTTCTGCAGGAACCGGCTGCCGCCATGTGGAAAACTGAATGCACTATGCGCGTGTCGTACGAAACCTTCACGGTGCATAAGCGATTCCCGCTCACCATCAGTCGGGGCACCACTGCCCAGACAACCAATCTCTGGTTGCGCATCGAGGCGGACGGCATCGAGGGCTGGGGTGAAGCCTCGCCTTTCTCCATCGGTGCGTACCACGAGAACACCGAACACCTGCTCGAAGCAGCCGGACAGGTGGTTACCCTGCTGCAACCGCTGCACCCGCTCGAACGGCAGCAGATCGAGCAGGTTTTGCAAATCCACGCCATACCGCACGCCCTGCGCGCAGCGGTCGACATTGCCCTGCATGACTGGCTGGGCAAGCGGGCGGGGCTGCCCCTGTGGAGGCTCTGGGGGCTGCAGCGCGAGCGCATCGTGCCCACCACAGTGACCATCGGCATCAATCCCCCCAACGTGGCGCGTCAGCGCGTGCGCGACTGGCTCGCACTCACCGATGCGAAAGCGTTGAAGGTCAAGCTGGGCAGTCCGGACGGTATCGAGGCAGACCAGGCGATGTTCGAGGCGGTTCGGGAAGAGGCGCCCGAGGGAGTGACGCTGCGCGTGGACGCCAACGGCGGGTGGAGTCTGCCGGACGCCATCACCATGTGCCGATGGCTGTCGGAGCGGGGCGTGGAGTACGTGGAGCAGCCGTTGCCAAAGGGTCAGGAAGATGCCCTCATGGAACTGTATCAGCAGTCTCCATTGCCTGTTTTTGTGGATGAGAGTTGTTTCGACAGTAAGGACGTAGCGCGGCTTGCCGACCGCGTACACGGAGTGAACATCAAGCTGATGAAGTGTGGAGGGCTGAGCGAAGCATACCGCATGGTGCATACGGCGCGGGCGTGCGGACTGCAGGTGATGTTTGGCTGCTATTCCGACAGCAGTCTTTCCATCACGGCTGCCGCGCAACTTTCGCCGCTGGCAGACCATCTGGACTTGGACAGCCACCTGAACCTCGTGGACGACCCCTTTGTGGGAGCAACATGGCAGGACGGTAGAGTCATGCCGAACGACCTGCCCGGCCTGGGGGTGCAACGCCGTGAGGATACTGCCTGAGCATCGCGTCGCCATCTTACAGCACGGGGGCATCCGCGGGCAGTTCGGCAAGACGGGGCTGGCATTGCTACGCTACAGCGAAGCCCAGATAGTGGCGGTCATCGACGCGGAGTGCGCGGGCGGTTCCATCCCGCAGTTAACAGGCATCCCCCGCGACGTGCCGATTGTGGCATCTCTGTGCGACGCATTGCGCTACCAGCCGCAGATACTGGTCACCGGCATCGCACCACCTGGAGGCGCGCTCCCCGAAGCCTGGTGGCAGGAGGTGAAGGAGGCGGTCGCAGCAGGGCTATGCATCGTCAACGGCTTGCACACCCCAATAGCAGAACACCCCGAGATAAAACCACTGTTGCGGGAAGGGCAGTGGGTCTGGGACATCCGCAGGGAACCTCCTGACCTCAATCTGGGCAGCGGCGCGGCGCGAGAACTGTCCTGCCTGCGGGTGTTGACCGTCGGTACCGATATGGCGATTGGGAAGATGTCGGCGGCGATCGAACTACACCACGCAGCAAAACGACGGGGACTGCGCTCGGCGTTTGTCGCATCGGGACAGACGGGCATCATGATCGCTGGAGACGGCGTGCCGCTGGACGCCGTGCGGGTGGACTTCGCGGCGGGGGCGGTGGAAGAGGTCGTGCTGCGCTACGGGCGCGAGCATCAGATACTGTTTATCGAGGGGCAGGGTTCGCTGCTCAACCCTGCTTCCACGGCGACCCTACCTCTGATTCGCGGCTCACAACCCACGCACCAGATTCTGGTGCATCGCGCCGGGCAGACGCACATCCGCACTTATCCGCACGTGCCCATCCCGCCGCTCACCGAGGTGGTGCGCCTTTACGAAATGGTTGCTTCGGCAGGGGGCGCGTTTGCACCTGCCCCCGTGGTGGGCATCGCGCTCAACACCGCGCACCTTACCGACACCCAGGCGCAAGCGGCGATTGCTCAAGTGGAGGCGGAAACGGGACTACCCTGCACCGACGCGGTACGCTTCGGCGCGGAGAAGCTGCTGGAAGCGGTGTTGAAGGATTCAAAACCTGTCTGACAGTATCTTACCTCTCCCGCTTGCTTGCCTCCCGCGAAACGAGGTACATTTATATGAAGAAAGGTGATGTAACGTGAAAAACCAGGTCATTGAGGCAAAGTATGACGGTAGCGTATTCATTCCCCTGCAGCCAGTGCCGCTACCCGCAGGGCAAGTGGTACGACTGGTGATTGAAGCTCTGGATATTCCTGCCCGTATGGACTGGGACGAGTTCTTCCGTGACCTTGCTCGCCGTCCTCCCCGTAATCCCGATTTCGATTTTTCGGCGACACGACGAGAAAGCATCTATGGGAATGACGAGGACGGGGAATGATTGCCCTTATTGACACGTCTGTCCTGATTGCTCTTAAAGCACCACTCCCTGACAAGCAGATTGAAGCGCAGAGAGCCGTGCTCTCCTTAGACTCGCTGGGGTGGCAACAGTGCATCACGCCACAGGTGATGATGGAGTACTGGAGTGTGGCAACACGTCCTGCAGCTGCACGGGGAGGCTTAGGACTGACGGTAGTTGAAACCGACCAGGATATTTCGGCTCCTTCACGAGCCGGAGCTGCTCTTTCCTACGTGGTGGGAAATTGTTCGGCAATATAACGTTTGCGGTAGGCACGTATGGGATGCGCGACTGGCGGCACTTGCGAAGGTATACGACATTGGCTACGTGCTGACCTTCAACACCTCTGACTTTCAGCGATTCGACTTTTTGAATGTTATCGACGCGGCTAATCCACTTCCACGTTAGTGCTTAAACACATCGCCCCTCCCACCGCAGGGGGCGGCAGGAGGGGCAGGCGATTACACCAGCGAGTTTTGCTTCGTGAACTCCACCAGCTCGTCCACCAGGCAAAATGCCAGTCCGGTCACCGTATCCGCTGCGCCGTAGTAGACGGCAATTCGTCCCGTGGCAGCATCTGCCAGCGCGGCGCAGGGAAACACCACATTCGGCACATCGCCCACGCACTCATACAGCTCCTGCGGGGAGATGATGTAGGGCGCAGTGCGCGCCATCACCTTCCAAGGCTTCTCCAGGTCCAGTAGCGCCGCCCCCGCGCTATACACAAAGCCGTTACACGAGGTCAATACGCCGTGATAAATCAGCAACCAGCCTTCGGTCGTCTCGATGGGCACGGGACCTGCGCCGATTTTCGTGCTTTGCCATCCGCCCGCAGGCGCCATCACGAATCGATGGCATCCCCAGTGGATCATGTCGGGGCTTTCGCTGTAGAACATGTCCCCCCACGGCGTATGTCCCCTGTCACTGGGACGGCTCAGCATGGCATACTTGCCGTTGATTTTGCGCGGGAACAGTACCCCGTTGCGGTTGTAGGGCAGGAAAGCGTTCTCCAGCTGGTGGAAGGTCTCGAAATCCTGCGTCCATGCCACGCCGATGGTGGGTCCATGGTAGCCGTTGCACCACGTCACCCAGTAACGGTCTTCGATCCACACCACCCTGGGGTCATAGCCATACTCCCAGCCCAGCTCCTGCGCGGCTTCCCCTACGAAGTGGATACGCTCGGGGTTAATCTCCCAGTGGATACCATCCTTGCTGCGCCCGGCGTGCAACTGCATGTAGCGGCGCGTGTCATCGCAGCGGAACACGCCGCGAAACTCGCCCTGATACGGCACCACCGCGCTATTGAAGATGCTGTTGGAAGTGGGCAGCAGGTTGCGAGGGATAATCGGATTTTTGCTGTAGCGCCACATGACGCCCGGATAGCCTTTGGGTTTGTCTTCCCACGGAATGTTCGGCAGGTTCTCTCCGATGATCCTGACCGCCATGGCTCATCCTCCCTTGCGATATTCACGTCGCATCACTTTTACACAGGGAGGGTTACAGTTCCTTCTGTTAAACCACATCACCAGGAAGCCCCTGCGACACCAGCATGCTTTTGGCAAAATCTTTTTCCCCTCAGCATCCAGTTTCTCTGGATAACCAGGCAAGGCTCACCGGAACGAAATCCACCCGCCGACGGGCATTCGCGAGATGGCGACGAACGGTCTGCTCCGAACAACACCGCCGCTGCGCCGCCCCGCGCACACTGCCCGTCTCCACATAAGCCTGCAACGTCTCCACCTGCGCCGGCGTGAACATCGGCTCCGCGACCACCACCGCATCGCACGCGCACGGCTTCAACCGCACCTCCAACCCCGCGCCATCGCGCAGGCACTGCCGTAAACGTTCACGCAAGCCTGCATCTGGACAGAGAAGCCACACTACCGGCATGTGAGAAACCTCGCCACAGAAGGTGCCAAAAAGAGTATAAAATAGCCTGCAGCAGGTGTCAACGGCAGCAACAGCCTTGCGCGTACGCTTGCACTTGCCACAGGCAATCCTTTATACTATTAACAACGCTAACCAATCGCATTGGAGGCGAACAATGGCTTATCTACCCAAAGCGCCAGAGCGTCCTGACCGGTATCGCGTTACCGTGGACGAGTATGTTCACTACCAGCGTCACGGCTACCTGAAAGTAGAGAAGCTGCTGGGGGAAAGCGATGTGCAACGCCTGTTGGAGTGGGCAGAGCGGCGACGTCAACCGCCCGCCGTCTCCCAACAGTCCGACCGTGCCGCGCTGGAGGAGGTGTTCAAAACACAGACGCGCGTACACCAGCTGCACCGCATTGACGCTGCCGCGGAATGGGGGCTGCTTCATCCCCGCGTGATTGACGTGCTGGAGGCGCTCATCGGTCCCGATGTGCTTGCTTTGCAATCGATGCTCTTCTACAACCCGCCTGGCATGGGCGGACAGGGCTGGCATCAGGACTCGTATTACATCACTACCTACCCGGACACTCTTATCGGAGCATGGATTGCATTAGATGCTGCTGATGAACAAAACGGATGCCTGTGGGTGGTTCCTGGCTCTCACTGCGAGCCGGTCTATCCTCCCACCACGCCATGGGGGTTCATCCACGCGGAGGGAGCCATCGAGCATCTTTTCCCCGCCGAGAACGCCAGCCACCTCGACGACGAGGTGAACGCCCTGACAAAAGTTGTGCGTAGATACCCCGACCCCATCCCCGTGCCGATGGAGCCGGGCGACGTGCTGTTCTTCCACGGACATATCCTGCACCGCTCCTACCCCAACCGCACGTCTGACCGCTTCCGCCGCGCGTATGTCTGTCACTACTGCAACGCGCGCTCGTGGGTGCCCTGGAATCACGGCGAACCGTACGAAGGAGATTGCGCCAACTATCAGCATATCCTGGCAAGGGGAAGCACGCACCTGCCGTATGCTTCTCCCCCCTTCGGTACGCCCGTTTACCTGTATGAACCAGCAGATGCCCAAACGCCGCCTCCCCGCATGATGGGCATGGAAGACGGCACGATGGAGAGTGTGCAAACGGCGTCAGACAGGGTATAATACGCCTGGAGGTAGCGTGGCAATGGCGTTCGAGTTGCCGCCCTTTCCCCGAGCGGAGGGCGACCCGATTGTGAAATACCCGGACCCCGTCCTGCGCCAGGTGGCAGAGCCGGTCAAACGCATCACGCCCGAGATACGGCAGCTGGTATCGTTCATGCGCAAAGCGATGCTGGATGCCAACGGAATCGGTCTGGCTGCGCCGCAGGTGGGGGTCTCTATCCGGCTCTTACTGTATACTGACTTTGCGGACGAGGGTAACCCCCAGATTTATGCCCTTGTCAATCCGGTCATCCTGAAGATGGCGGGCGAGCAACTGGAACCGCCGGAGGGATGCCTGTCCCTGCCCGGCTTAATCGGCAACGTGCGTCGCGCTCAAACCATCTGGGTGAAGGCGACCAACCTGCAAGGCAAGACCATTAAGTTCAAGGCAGAAGGTCTTACCGCCCGAGTCATCCAGCATGAGGTAGACCATCTGGACGGTATCCTGTTCATCGACCGTGCAGACCCGGCCACGCTCCGCTGGGCAACTGAAGAGGAAGAACCCAAACCGAAGGAAGCGGTCGCTGTCGGCAAATGATGCGCCGGGTGCTCTTTTTCGGAACGAGCGAGTTCGCCGTCCCCTCTCTACTCGCTGTGTGCAACGCGGGCTACGACCTTCCGGTAGTGGTGACGCAACCCGACCGTCCCACAGGCAGACACTTGCGGTTGCAACCCACCTCGATGCGCCGCGCCGCCGAGGAGCAAGGGCTGACTGTCTGGACACCCGAAAAGGTGCGTCGGAAGGAGTTTATCGAGCAGGCGCGCACCCTCGCGCCGGATGTGATTGTGGTCGCCGCGTTCGGGCAGATTCTTCCCGAAGCACTGCTGAAGATTCCGTCCAGCGGCTGGGCAATCAACGTGCATGCTTCCCTGCTGCCCAAATATCGCGGCGCTGCCCCCATCCAGCACGCCATCCTGAACGGTGAAACCGAAACAGGCGTCACCATCATGCAGATTGAGCCGACGCTGGACACCGGTCCCATCCTCCTGCAACGCACCTGCGCCATCCTGCCGGAGGACGATGCCGGTACGCTGGAGCGGAAGCTGGCGCAGCTGGGAGCCGACCTGCTGATAGAAACCCTGTGCGGGCTGGAGCAGGACGCGATATCGCCCCAGCCACAGGATCACTCGCTTGCCACCTACGCTCCACCCATCACCCGCGAAGATAGCCTTATTCGCTGGGAAGAGACAGCGATTCGAATCTGGTGCCGGGTGCGCGCGATGTCTCCGAAGCCGGGCGCGGGCTTCTTCTGGAGTGAAAAATGGGTAAAGGTGTGGAAGTGCCTGCCTGCATCCGAAAGGACGCATCAGCCTCCCGGTTCCGTGCTGAAGGTGGAGAGGCAGTCGCTGTACGTCGCCTGCGGTGAGGGCACGATGCTGCAGCTGCTGGAAGTGCAACCCGAAAGTCGTCCGCGAATGAGCGCGGGCGATTGGGCACGGGGTGCGAGGCTGTCGGGCAACCTTACATCGCCCACACCCACTTGAGTGCGACACGCTCCGTAAACCGCTCCGCGTTCGGGTCGCCGATGATAACGTACAGGTCCTGTCCTACCCCTCCTGCGCTGCGGTAGGCAAGGTACCAGTTCACATTGCCGTCCCTCTGCACCAGCCGTGCGCTCAACGCCCGCAGTTCATCGAACTCCCAGCTGACGGTGAGGATATACTGGTCGCGGTTTTCGTCGAACCGCAGGATCGAGCCGTTTAGCCCCACATCCAGCTTGCTGAACAGCCGGCGCGTGATGCCGAAACCGATAAAACGAATATCCCTGTCCGAACGCTGCCCGAACTCGTAACGGAGGTTCCACTGCCGGAATCGGTTGCTGACGTTACCGCCCACGATTACCTGAAACACACGGTCATGCGTGCCTTCAAATGTGGCCACCTCATGCTCGATACCGATGCGGTAATCGGAGCGCAAGGTGACGTTCAGAGATGCCTGAATCCCTTTCTCGAACGGTGTGCCGTCGCAGTGTGTGTAGTCGCGCAGAAAAACATCTGCCTCCAGCTCGCGGATGGCTCCCTGCCGAAACTCGTTATCATAGCGGGTATACCAAGATAGTCCCTGTCTGTCGGTGAAATAGATGAGCCCCAGCGAGGCACGAAAATCGGGGTCAATCCGCATCCAGCGCAACCCGCTGAACCAGCGAGGCACTTCGTAGTGCAAAGTCACGTCGGTCGCGACGCCGCCTGTATCCCCTTCCCGTGCATAAATCCACTTGCCACCGATGCGGAAGTTGCCGAAGCGGATGTTACCGCTGGTACCGTACGCATCATGCTGCGGGTTATCGCTACCGCGGCGCAGCAGACCGTAGATACTCCACCCTCCGCGCTCGCCCGCGGAGTAGCGTAAATGCGCCACCGACGCCCTGTCTCGCTCTCCGCGGAAGGTGCTGAGCACGCCTATCGACAGCGCGGGATTGAGGTTGCCGAAAAGTTTCAAGCCTGCGTCGAACTCCGCGATGCGCTGGCTGTAGAAGAGGCGCCCGATACCGTAAGGCTCCGTCAGGTCAAAGTAACGGATGCCTTCCATAAAGAACGGGCGCGTCTCCTCGACAAACCGCTCACTGCGGCTGAACTCGATGCCTTCTACGGAAGCCTCGATGTTCCGAAAGTCCGGGAACAAGCTTAACACGCCGGTCAGCTGAGGGGTCGGCGTGTAGCGCACATCCAGTCCGGCACGTACCTCCTGCTCGCCACCGTCCTGCCACTCCGGCGTGAGATAGCTCATGAACTGCAGGGTTTTGCGGTTGCCTGCCTTCGGAGGTTGCACCCCTTGCCATATCCCCATCAGCTCAGGGCGACGCATGGGGGTCACGTCGCTCCAGAAGTAGTCGATGCGCGTGCGGGCGTGGTCACGCTTGAAGTTAATACTCATGTTGACTGCGCCGTTGGTGTTGGGATAGTTCAAAACCTCCCAGGGAATACGCATCTCCACCGTCCAGCCATCCGGCACTCGCTGTACCGCCGCCTGCCAGATGCCACGCCACTCGCGTTTCGCAGCGCGCCCGCCGGCGATGCGTTCGTTCTGGGTGCCCAGCGCGTTTACGATGAAAGCCGAGATGTTCGCCCAGTCGCGCGAGCGGTAGGGGTCGATTTGGAAAGTCACGGTATCTTCACCGGGGAACTGCGAGCCTGGGCGGATTTCCCGCGCCACAATGGCGTCTGGCTGGCTATCATGACAATAGAAAGCGATGTAAATAGCGTTCTCGTCGTAGAGGATATACGCCTCCGTTTGGTCTGCGGCGGGCTGGCCTGTGTAGGGGTCAATAAACTCTCGCGCGACTGGCGCACTTTGCCATGCCTCGTCGTCCAGCTTTCCATCGATGACTGGCGGTTTATCCGTAGTCACCGCCGGTATCGTCCGAACCGAATACTGCCCCGCCGACAAAGGGACAGCCAGACACAGGGACAACAGCCCCGCAAGCGTATACCAACACTGTCTTCTCATTCTCCTCCGCCAATCCCACCTTCTTACTTAACCGTTTTATTTTATCCGAACTACTCTGGCTAAAACAACTCGGTAGCCAGCTACCTGCCCGAGATACCCTCAGCGAGCCTGCACAGCAATTGCACGGTTTGCGATGTGGGCTCCTGTTGGCGCGCCTCTCGTAAGATGTCAGCGAGCAACTGCGCCGCCTGCTTTTTCTGTCCTGCCTCCAACAGCGCCCCATGAACGCCGATGAGCAACGGCAGTCGCACCAGAACAGACCTTCCGCCAGTGAAGGACTTCTCCACCGGAGCCTTGCGTGCCAGCTCGACCGCCTCGCCAGTCCGTCCCTTTTGCACCAGTTGCGTCAACACGCCGCCTGCTGTCGGGTATTCTAGTACGTTGTGGTGTTCACGCAACACTTGCATCGCCTCATCCGTCTTGTCCTGCCTCAGCATCTGCTCCACAATCTGCGCAAGATACGCTGCCCGCAGCGGTTCCCGAGGTTCGGCGCCTGCGAGGGCGATTGCCTCTTCAAATTGCCCCGCCTGAGCCAAACGCGAAGCGACCCTCGAGGCGCTGGGCTCTCCTCCTTTCTCCTGACCCAACGCTTCACGTAACTCTTTCTCTGGCAACACGTCTGCCAGCTGTTCTGTAACCCAACGCTTCAGGTCTGCGTCTCCAAACTGCCCAACCAGCTTTTGGATGAGTGTGTAATGGCGATTAGTGGGTAATCGCTCGGATATGGTGCCACCGTTGAGCCAATGCAGCGACGGGTACTCCGTGACCGGGACGTCGTGGTCTATCTCGGTGACCATCAACTCCCCCAGAATACCGCGTAACACTTCCCTGCGCCGCTGCTGGTCGCGCACCTGCAGCAGTAGCTGCCGCACCCCTCCGATGTCATCCGCCAGCGCCAGGGCGCCCCCTGCCAGAACAAGGTGACGGTCACGGAACGCCTCCTCAAGTTCAGGGCCTTCCCATGTCACCTGCGTAGCTCGCAGCAGTTGGGCTAGCCGACGTAAGGCAGCGCGGTCTTCCCGTCGCAGGGGTTGCTCCTTCGCCTCCTGTAGCAACGTATTGAACAGAGACAACCTCGCAAAGTTGCCCTGCACACTCGCGGCTAACGCCACTGCACGAGAGAACTGCGCTGCTTTCGCCATGCTCACAGCCACATCAGTGATGGCGTCGTCTCGCGCTTCCGAACCCCTAACCCTGCGGAGCAACGAATCCGCCCTTCGCAGCAGCACGAGCGCATCGTTGCGTTTTGCCTTATCTGCCAGCATGGTCAGCGTGTAAATCTTTCCTTCCACCGTTGGGATCGCGTCCACCAACGCAATCGCAGGTTCAAACTGTTGCTCCTCCGCGTAGCGACGGCAAACTGCCCGCAAGAAGACCGCCCGCTCTTCCTTGTCGACAATGGCTGCCGCCAAAGACTTCCACTGCGATACCGAAAAGCCAAGGGGCATATCCTGCGCAACACTCACCAAGTATTCCAGGCGAAGCAGCCCTTCTTCTCGGTCAATACGTTGCGCTTCGGCGACCGCCAGGCGTGTGTGCGAGAACGCCTCCCGTACGTTGCCCGATTTCGTCAGCTGCGTTGCCAGTGCGATATGCAAACGGAAGTTATCATACGGGCTGCCGAATTTCAGATGCCCTTTGAACAGCTCCTTTGCCTGCTGCACTCGGCCAGCGTATGCCATGCTTGTCGCTACCTGAATGATGGCAGATGCTCTCCGAGAGTCATTGCGGATCGCCTTCGCGAGGCGCAGCGCATCTTCTGGCGTCTTCTCATGCCGCAACGTTTGCACCACCATGAAAAGGAGGTCGTCTCTGAACTCCTCACTGGGCGCCAACGACAACAGCCGTTCGATATTCTCAACCCGCCCTTCAAACGCCAGCGCCCCAATGGCTCCCCTCAAAGATTCCTGTCGCGCAGCGCTGTCTTGAATGGCTCGGATGTAGTTCGCCGCCTCCTCGACGCGACCCTGTTTTGCCAGCACAACCACGAGCTGTTGGATTGCCTCCTCACGCAACTCCGCTGCCTCATCGACCAACTGCAACAGTACCTTCAGGTTACCGACGCGGCCAGCAGTGTGGATGACCTCTCGCAACGCGAGTTGCTGAAGCCGTTGATCCTTGATGTCGCGCGCCCGTGCCAGTGCCTCCTGAAGAACCTCCTCCGCGCCGATGGGGGATGACCGCGATGAAGGCCCACTTGTAACGAAGACGCCGACAAAAGCAAGCAGGATGACGCAAAGACGAAACTGCATTTTCAGCACCTCCTATGCGCACCCGAAGATTTGCGGAAAGCCTGTGGCTCACCGGGCAGATTGTCACCCGCGAACCTGCCACTTTGAGTGTAACACTCGGCACAAGTGCAAGTCAACTCTTCCCTACGTGTGCTACCCGCGTGAGGCTTGCATTTCTGAGTGAAAAAAGGCTATACTCTCACAGAACCTCACGAAACAACAGGAGTCCACGAGGGAGATGGCGGTTCAAAAGGCGATACCGTTCCACGTTCCTTATGCCCTGCATACGTTAGACAACGGTTTGCGGGTGGTGCTTTCCGAAGACCACAGCGTGCCCGTGGTGGCGGTCGTTGTGCTATACGATGTAGGGGCACGCAACGAGCCGCACGGACGCACAGGCTTTGCCCATCTGTTCGAACACATGATGTTTCAGGGTTCCGCCAACGTCAAAAAGGGCGAGTTCTATACCTACGTGGAGGACAACGGCGGTGTGCTCAACGGGATGACCAGCAGCGATTTCACCATTTACTTCGAGGTCATGCCCAGCAACCAGTTGGAGCTCGCCCTTTGGCTGGAGGCGGACAGGATGCGCTCCCTGCAGGTCAATCAGGAGAACCTGGATAACCAGCGCGAGGTCGTGAAAGAGGAGAAACGGCTTCGTGTAGACAATCAACCCTTCTCGTACGCACGCGGCATCTTGCTCTACGAGCTGGCATACGACAACTTCGCTAATGCGCATTCGGTCATCGGTTCTATGGAAGACCTCGACGCGGCGACGCTCGAAGACGTGCAACACTTCTTCCGCACTTACTACGCTCCTAACAACGCGGTGCTAGCCATCGCTGGCGACTTCGAAGAGAACCAGGCTTTAGAATGGGTGCGCAAACATTTCGGTGACATCCCCCCACAGGAGCCGCCGCAGCCGGTGGATGTGAGTGAACCAGAGCGTGGACAGGAGAAGCGTGCCACGTACACGGACAGGCTGGCGAACCTGCCGGCGATAGCAATGGCATGGAAGGTTCCGCCCCGCCACTCGCCCGAAAGATACGCGCTCGCTCTGCTGGACCGTATCCTGTTCGGAGGAGAGAGTGCACGCCTGCACCAGCGGCTGGTGAAACGACAAAAGAGCGCGCTGGCTGTATCGGGAGGGCTGGAGGACCGCCGTGGGCCGGGGCTTTTTACGACCTTCGTGGTCTTCAAGCCGGACAGGGATTTTGAGCATGTCGAGCGCAGTATCTATGCCGAACTGGAGCAGATACAGCTAAAGGGCGTGCAACCACGCGAGCTCCAGCGGGCGAAGAACCAGCTGCGCGCAGAACGCTTCCGGGGCGTCTGGGGCGGAATGTACGGACTTCAGACCCCACTCGGGCGAGCGATGGAACTGGCATACCACACCCTCTTTGACGGCGACCCCGCCCTAGTCAACACCGAGTTGCAACGCTATTTGGATGTCACCGCGGAAGAGGTGCAACAGGTCGCGCAGCGGTTCCTGGTACCAACCAACCGTACCGTTTTGTGTATTCTTCCCGGCGCAACCGGAGCAGAGCAATAGAGGAGGACAGAATGGGGAGACCAGCAGTGATAACCACCCCTCCGCCGCCGACGGCATTGCGTCCGCTGGTGCTGCCGAAACGCGAGGAGTTCACTGCCGCCGGTGGCTTGCGTGTGATTCTTGTGGAAGACAGGCGCGTTCCTTTTGTGACGTTACGCCTGGTGGTGCGCGCCGGTAGCGCACATGACCCTGCCGACCTGCCCGGACTGGCAGCGTTGACCGCTCACTGCCTCACGCAGGGCACCCACAAACGCAAGAGCTTTCAGTTCGCCCGCGCTGTCGAGGAGCTGGGCGCCACTCTGGAGGCTCATGCTAACCGCGACTACAGCACCGTTTCCGCGACCGTGCTGGCGGAAAACCTGAGCCCCTTGTTGAAACTGCTGGCGGAGACTGTAACCGCCCCAGCGTTTGATGCCGAAGAGGTGGAGCTCGCGAAGGAAAACACTATCCAGACACTGCGTTACCAGCGGACTCAACCGGCATTCCTCGCCCGCGAGCGTTATGCACAAGTGCTCTACGGGAACCACCCCTACTCACGCATCGCCCCGACGGAAGAGTCGGTGAACGCCATGTCACCCGATACCCTGCGTCAGTTCCACGCGAGCAATTACACTCCGGACAACAGCCTGTTAGTCGTGGTTGGGGCGGTGGATGCCTCACAGCTGCGCAAAGGTCTGGACAAAGCGTTCGCAGGCTGGCAACCGCGCGGCGCGCAACACCCGACGCACGAACCACCTCCGTGCCGCGAACGACGCACGGTACACATCGTGGATCGGCCGGGCTCGGTGCAGGTTAACCTGCTTATCGGGCATCTTGCCCCCCGCCCGAACCACCCCGATTTTCTGGCTCTGGAGGTGACCAATACGGCGCTGGGAGGACGTGCCGGTTCGCGGCTTTTCATGAACGTGCGCGAGCAGAAAGGGTTCGCCTACGATGTGGGGTCACATCTATCGCAACACCGTGAAGCAAGCAGCTTCTCCATGTCCGCACAGGTACGTCCCGAGGTGGTGGGCGAGGCGGTGCAGGAGATGCTTAAAGAGGTAGATGCGCTCCGACGCGACGGTATCACCGAAAACGAGCTGGATAGCACGAAGAACTACCTGAACGGCACCTTCTCCATCCACCTCAGCACACAGGGCGGTATCGCGAGCGAAATCGTGGCTATCGAAATGCTGGAACTGCCCAAAGACAGCATGGAAACCTATCGCGAGCGCGTGCAGTCCATCACATTGCAGACGATACGCGATGTGGTCCAACGCCACCTCGTCCCAGACCGCATGGCGATTGTGGCTGTAGGAGAGGCAGAGCATATCCAGAAATCTCTGGAGCCGTTCGGCGAGGTGGAGGTCCACCCAGCGTCGTGAGGGTTCGCTCCCCTCTCCCACAGGCTGGGAGAGGGGTAAAACCATCTACCATCCGCGCACGGCGAGCAGTTCTCGCTCCTCCAGCTGGCGGATGTCGATGCCCACCATCGGCTCGCCAAGGTCCTCGGAAATCTCGGCAAGCACCTTCGGGTCGTTGTAGTAGGTCACCGCATCCACAATGGCTTTGGCACGGCGTTTCGGGTCACCCGATTTGAAGATACCCGAACCGACGAACACTGCCTCCGCGCCCAGCTGCATCATCAGCGCAGCATCTGCCGGAGTGGCGATACCGCCTGCCGAGAAGTTCGGCACGGGTAGCTTGCCGGTGCGGTGCACCTCTACCACCAGCTCATACGGAGCCTGCAGGTGTTTGGATGCTGCCATCAGTTCGTCCTCGCGCAGGCTCTGCAACCAGCGGATACCGCTCATCACCGCACGCATGTGGCGTACCGCCTCCACCACGTTGCCCGTACCTGCCTCGCCTTTCGTGCGTATCATCGCCGCGCCTTCACCGATACGCCGCAGCGCCTCGCCCAGATCGCGGCAGCCGCAAACAAACGGAACCCGGAAAGAGTGCTTGTGGATATGGTGCTGTTCATCGGCAGGAGTCAGCACTTCGCTCTCGTCAATGAAGTCCACGCCCAGCGCTTCCAGTATCTGCGCCTCTACAAAGTGCCCTATGCGGCACTTCGCCATGACTGGGATGCTGACCGCCTTCATGATGGCTTTGATGATTTTGGGGTCGCTCATGCGAGCGACGCCACCCTGCGCCCGGATGTCGGCGGGTACGCGCTCCAGCGCCATGACCGCTACCGCGCCCGCCTCCTCAGCGATTTCCGCCTGTTCGGGCGACGTGACATCCATAATCACGCCGCCCTTCAGCATCTCCGCCAGCCCGACCTTCGTGCGCCATGTCGCCTTCTCTATCTCGTTCATGTTCCTCGCCTCTCTTCGTGGGAATAGCGATTCCATTATACCCGAATGGCGCAAAAGGGCGCAGGTCATTCCTGCGCCCTCTGCTGGTGTTCCACTTCGGTGTTGGTTCTACGCTTTGCGCCGCCGCAGCAAAGGAAGCAAACCCAGTGCAAACAGGCTCATCGTCGCCGGCTCAGGGATAGCCGCCATGCGAATCACCATGTCGTTGTAGTCCCCGCCAAAGCCTTCGCCGGTGTTCTTTGGTCGATCCTCAACGCCAATCCAGTACACACCAGGCGCTTCTTTGAACACCGCAAAGTGCTGGTGATCCTGCTCAGCCAGCGGGTTCAGGCTGGACTGCGTGTAGTACTTGACACCGCCTGCGGTCTTGATGTACAGACCGAAGTTGAGGCTCGGGCTGAACACAGTGGTTGCACCTGCGCCCGCAGGACCGGGGAAGATAACCCCACCGACAGACGGGTTGCTGACATCATACCAGCCCAGCTCGTTGATGTTGGCGTTGCCAGCCACCTCGATGACCAGCTTTACCGCCTGCGACAGAGGGCTGTTGAAGTAGAAGTTCAGGTCAGCGCCAGTAGCTGTGGCGTCAACGCCCCACCACTCGGGGGTGATTGCTGGGCTGTCTGGATGGGTGGCGAAGCCGCCGGTCTTGCTCAGGAAGTAACCGATGTTCTTCTTGCTGCCATCATTGGACTTGTTGTCCCAGTAGGGGGCGCCGTCCTCATTCGGCACAGACCATGCCTGCCACGCTGCACCGGGACTACCTACAATCGTGGTGGCGCGAGCAGAGACGGTGAACGCAACCACTCCTGCAACTGCGAGCAAGAGCCAACCAGAAACGCGCTTCTGCATGTGTAAACGACCTCCTTCAAAAGTTTAGTCACCCCTATTTAATCGCAAGAATAGGCGCACATGCGCTTCGCAAAATACGGGGATTAAACCGAAAGAGGCTGAAAACTGGTGCTTTTTCGGGGATATTTAGAGCTGTCGTTCTCAGGAGATAGCACGACGAGGGCTCACGTATTTCGGCAAAGTCTGCCCCCTTGCGCGCATCGGGCATCTCTGGTAAACTATATGTGCGCGCACGGGGCCCGTAGCTCAAAGGCAGAGCGGCCGGCTCATAACTGGTTGGTTGCAGGTTCGAGTCCTGCCGGGCCCACCAACCTAACCAAAGGCTTTCTGCCACACACTCTCGTATGCCTGCTTCGCTTTCGCCACTGCCTCATCGGGAGCCATCGCTTTCAGGTCTTCATTGAACACCTCAATCGCGATGCCCCCGTCGTAGCCGACCTTCTTCAGCGCACGCAGGAACCCTGTGAGGTCAATGCCCCCCTCGCCTGGCAGCAGACGCTGGAAATCGATCTGCTCTTGCGGAGGCTTGTTGGGTGCGTCGTTGATATGCACATGCACAATCTGCTGGTTCGTCAACTGCTCCAGGTCTTCTGTGGTGCCCTCCATGCAGAACCAGTGGAAACTGTCCACCAGCAATCCGAGATTGGGCGCACCGATTTCTGCCTCAAAATCCAGCAGCTGGTGCATCGTGTGTATCCACTCATATTTGCGGGTGCGGGAGGTTGCCGGTCCCACCCATTCCAGACCCAGGCGCACGTCAAAATCCGCCAACACCCGTGCGATTTCCCGAAAGCGCTCCGCCATCCGTACGGAGTAAGCCGCGGGAAACTCATCGATGCTCGGAGGAAGCCACGTCGCCGTTCGGACACAACCAATCGCCTGAGCAGCGCGTGCCAGTCGCGGCAGTTCACGCAGCCCCTCTTTCAGCGTTTCATGGTCCTTGCGCCACTCCACCGGCAGTCCGAAGCAAACCGGCTCGATACCCGACTCCTCGAAAATCGCGCGTGCGGCGTTCAGCCCCTGATGCTGGACGATGCCCGCAATCTCCTCCACGCTGAACTCCACCGCTTGATAACCGTGGCGTTTCGCCCGCGCGACAAACTCGTGAATGTTGCCGTAACCACCTATGGTTGCATTCAAACAAAGTTTCACCGTGCAGCCTCCTCTCCGACCGTGTTTTGTGTCTTCATGAATCGCTTTATCTCTTCAACCGGACGCACTCCAGCACACGCGCCCATCGCCGCAGCGTTCAAGGCAGCTGCCGCCGAGCCGAAGCGTATCGCCCACTCCATCTCGCGTTCCAGCACGTAGCGTCCATAAATCAGCCCGGCGCGGAACACATCGCCGGAACCGGTGGTATCCACGACGCTGGGCGCGCGGTACGCCGGGATATGCACGACATCTTGATGTTCGCGCTGCGCCAATACACATCCTTTTGCACCGGCGGTGAGGACGACGGTACAGCCGTACCGCTCCCGATACTCAGCCGCCACGCGCTTCAGATAGTCGATGCTATCATCGCGCCCGACCCACTCGTAGGAGGTGAGCAAGATACTTGCTACCCGACTCGCCCGCTCCGAATCGTGCAGGTCCATTGCCACGACCGGCACGCCCGCCCTCGCAGCCTGCTCACACGCGCGCACGGAAGCCTCTCCGGGGTTGGCGTCGGCGGTAAATGCCTTCGCGTGGTGCAGAGCCTCGTCAGGCACCTCTTCTGCGGACATCCGCGCAAAGCCCGAACCAAACATCGTGCGATGCCCATCGGGCGTGACATACACGTCGCAGGTAGGCGTTTGCACATCCCTTCGCAATCGCAAGAAGCGCAGGTCCAGAGAGGGATATGCCCTCAACATCTGCAGCAGGTGCTCCGCCAGATCATCCTCGCCTAGCGCGTTGGGCACCAATGCGACATGAACGCCCCACGTTGCCAGCGCAATGGCGGTATTCAGCGCCTCGCCGCCGGGCATCCACCGCTCCTCCACAACTTCCACGTATCCGCCCGGTGGCGGCAGACGGTCGACTCTACGTATCCGGTCCAAACACATGGTGCCGTACACGCACACATCGTAAGCCATCTTTTTCACAAGCCCCCCTGACGATATATAAAAGCCGCAGGGCACGCTGCCCTGCGGCTCATGGATTTCCCAAACATCCTCACCGCTCCGAGCCGCGCAGACGGAACAGCTCGTATGCCACCAGCGCAGGTGGAGCGCCGATGTTGTTGGCGATGCGGTCGATCACCCGTGCCAGGTTCCGCTCGGTCAGATCGTCTACTTCGCCGCTGGCAGGATACAGCTCGTCCATTGCTTCACTGACCATTTGCAACGCTCTGCGCAGATACTGTGCTTTCCCCTGAGGCAGCTGACGGTAAGGTTGCTCGGAATAGGCGCGCACAATGCGGTCATAGAGTGTATCCCAGGACTGCTCGACCTCTTCCTGTTTACGCCGCTGGGCATACTCCTGCTCGCGGCTGGCTGCGGCGAGCGCTTCACGCTGTTTGGTGCGCTCCCAATCGGTGAGTGTGGTGCCCTCGATGATGCGCAGTTGTACATCCTGACCCGCAAGCTCAGAGAGAATAATCTCAATCGTGCGGCGGTAGCCCGGATTACGCAGATGCCCAGACAGGCTGTATCGCTGAGAGGGCAACCCGACCACAAACTCGCCGTTCTCTATGGTGATGGGAACCGCATGGTCCAGTGCTTCCCACATGCTGGGTAAAACAATTTTGTCCTTCATGCGGTCTACGCCCTGTGCCCATATCTCCTGTGCAGACAAAGCCATCCTTTGTTCTCCTTACCTGTTCATGCTGACAGGTACATTATAGGCAAAAATGAGCGGTCAGGCAAATGTGAAGGTACCACCTCTACCTGCCCCAGCAGGTAGCGTTTCTGACCATCGTTGCCCAGCAGTGGAAGAGCGATTTCCGGCGTGCCGGTCACGGTGCCCACCGAAACATATACCAACCTCCGCGAGCCATAGTTCTCATGGATGTTGTCGTAGTAGTGCAGCACCCAACCCATACCGGGGTTGACCAGTGCTTCTCCAGTATCCTCCGGGCGCACGGTTACCCATCCGTCCTGCCATCCGACAGTCTTTACCACTAGCAGCAGACACAGCCCCAGCATCTCCCTCTCTCCCTCCTGTTAGAATCTGCTTTTACGTTCACGCCAGCATGTGGAAGTTTCTGCGCGTGCAGGGGCGATGTGTGCCTCTTCGAGTGGAGGGCGAGGCTCCTAGCGAGCCAGTAACCCCGTCCACGAGGACGCCAGGTGGGGCACTGGCTCACCCTGAGATTCGCCCCCCATCCCTGCTTAACCACTCCTATCCTACACGTCGTAGTACAGCACGAACTCGTAGGGGTGCGGACGTAGCGCGACGCCTTCCACCTCGCGCTTCTGTTTGTAGTCGATGTAGGTCTCGATCAAGTCTTCGGTGAACACGCCCCCGCGCAGCAGGTATTCGTGGTCTTCGCGCAACGCCTGCAGGGATTCCGCAAGGCTGGCAGGGGTGTGTTGAATGCCCTTGCGCTCCTCCGCAGGCAGCTCGTACAGGTCTTTATCAATCGGGTCTGGGGGCACGATTTTGTTCTGAATGCCGTCCAGCCCCGCCAGCAGCATCGCCGCAAAGGCAAGGTAGGCGTTGCAGGAAGGGTCTGGCGCACGGAACTCGATGCGCTTCGCCTTGGGCGACGAGGAGTACATCGGGATGCGGATGCACGCCGAACGGTTCCGCTGGCTGTAGATGAGGTTGATGGGCGCTTCATAGCCGGGCACGAGGCGACGGTAGGAGTTGGTTGTCGGTGCGGCAAAGGCAAGCACGCTGGCAGCGTGTTTCAAGATACCGCCAATGTAATAGATAGCCGTCTCCGACAGACCAGCATAGCCCCGCTCATCGAAGAAGATGTTCACCCCGTTCTTCCACAGGCTCTGGTGCACGTGCATTCCAGAGCCGTTGTCCATGAAGATGGGTTTTGGCATGAAGGTGGCTGTATAGCCGTTCTGAAAGGCAGTCTGCTTGACCACATATTTGAACTTCATCAGGTTATCACCCATCTGCACCAGCGGGGCGAAGCGAATATCGATCTCTCCCTGCCCCGCCGTAGCGACTTCGTGGTGATGCACCTCCGGTTCCACCCCGACTGCTTTCAGGTTCAGCATCATCGCTGTGCGAAGGTCCTGCAGACTATCCATCGGCGGGCAGGGGAAGTATCCCTCCTTGTACCGCACTTTGTAGCCCAGGTTGGGCTTCTCGTCGCGCCCCATGTTCCATGCGCCTTCGTCGGAGTCGACAAAATAGTAGCCGGAATGCTGGTTCTGGTCAAAGCGCACATCGTTGAGAACGTAGAACTCTGCCTCAGGACCGAAATACGCCGCGTCGGCAATACCCGTCGAAATTAAGTATTGCTCCGCTTTCTGCGCTACGTAACGCGGGTCGCGCGTGTAACGCTCGCGCGTCAATGGGTCTACCACGTCACAAATGAATACCAGCGTGGGATGCTCCGTAAACGGGTCCATGAACGCGGTTTTGGGGTCTGGAACCAATAACATGTCCGATTCATTAATCACCTGGAAGCCGCGAATGGATGAGCCGTCAAAGCCAATACCCTCTTCAAAGAGGCTTTCGTCCAAGGCTTCCACAGGAATAGAGAAGTGTTGCCAGGTGCCCGGCAGGTCAGTGAACCGCAAATCGACAACTTGTGCTTCCTTCTCACGCGCAAAATCAATCGCCTCTTTCGGTGTCATGTACGCTACCTCCTTTGTATTATGCGCTGGCGTGTCGCCCCAGACAAACCAAAACGGGACGACCCCGCAGAATCATTCTGCATTCTGAGGAGCGTCCCTCCTTACAAAATCTGAGGCTACCTCGCCCTGTAACTTCATGTGCAGTATACCTACTTTTCGCGCAGGAGTCAAGACTCTTAAGACGAACTTTATCGGCGGAACATTATTTCTCCAGCTGAGCGCGGCGGATACCTTCCCCTCGCCGCAACAATGAGGGAGAAAAACGCACATGAAAAACACCCTGCGCGAATTGCGAGAACGTGTCTACGAGGCGAACATCGCACTGGTGAAGCATGGGCTGGTCATCCTCACCTGGGGCAACGCCAGCGAGATCGAGCGTGAGACGGGCATTTTTGCCATCAAACCCAGCGGCGTGCCTTACGAAGAGCTGCGCCCAGAACATATCGTGCTGGTAGACATGAAGGGTCAGGTGGTGGACAGTAAACTGCGCCCTTCTTCGGATACACCCACCCACCTGGTGCTGTACCAGCAGTTCGTGGGGATCGGCGGCATTGTACATACACACTCACGCTATGCCACTGCGTGGGCGCAAGCGATGCGTCCCCTGCCCTGCTTTGGTACCACTCATGCGGACGCCTTTTACGGCGCAGTACCCTGCACCCGGCCACTTACCGATGAAGAGATTGCTGGCGACTACGAGCGGAACACAGGTCTCGTCATCGTGGAAACTTTTCACCGCCTGAACATCAACCCCGACCACATGCCGGCTGTGCTGGTGGCGCAGCACGCGCCTTTCACCTGGGGCAAGGACGCAGCAACAGCGGTGGAGAACGCGGTAACCCTTGAAGAGGTATCCGCAATGGCGCTGTGGACTCTGATTGCACAGGAGGCGTGGCAGAATCTGCCCCCCGTATCCCAATCGTTACTGGACAAGCACTTCTGGCGCAAGCATGGCGAAGGAGCATACTATGGACAGAAGTAAAAACAGACCACTGCCCGCCCCTGTATGGACAAACGGTTCAACATGACCACACACCGACGACCAATTGCACGACGAAGAAGGATACCCAACCGCCCGCCCTGGCGCGATATCGGGCAGGTGGCTCTGCTGATACTCGCGATAGTCGCTGTATGGTACTTCGCATGGGGACGATACCGTCACCAGCCGCCCCCCGACGTGCAATTCCAGTTCCTGAACACCGAAACAGGGAGGGTTCAGCCATGAAAGTGGGCATCATCGGCTTGCCACAGTCAGGCAAAACCACGCTGTTCCGCGCACTGCTACATGGAGCGCACGAGGGAGCGTTGCCCGGTATCGCCGGTGCGCATCACGGCACTATCAGTGTTCCCGACCCCCGCTTCGACTACCTGGTGAACCTGTACAAACCCAAGAAGGCAACGCCTGCAACGGTAGAGTTCATTGACGGCGCGGCGCACGTCAGCACGGAGCGCCACAAGCCAGCCTTCGGCACCGATTTCTTTCAGGGCATTCGGCAGGTGGATGCGCTGGTGCATGTGATCGATGCCTTCAGCGGCACAGTTGACCCTCTGCAGGCGGCACGGCGCGTCGACGAAGAGCTGCTTCTGGCGGACCTGATGATGGTGGAGGGGCGGCTGGAACGCCTCGAGAAAACGCTGCGCGTTCGGAAGGACGCAATGCCCGAACGAGCAGAGCATGAAGCGCTAACGCGGGCGAAATCCCTGCTGGATAACGAGACTCCTTTGCGCCTCGCTCAGTTCACCGCGGACGAGGAAAAGCTCCTGCGCGGCTTCCATTTGATGACGCTAAAGCCGGTGGTCGTGGTTGCTAATGTGGACGAAACGCGCCTGCAATCGGGCGAACCTGTTGCGGAGCTGGAAACTTACTGTCATGAACACGGCGAACGGTTTGTGCAGATGTGCGCGAAGATCGAGTGGGAAATCACACAGCTGTCTCCCGAAGAGGAACCGGAGTTCCTGCAGGCAATGGGCATCGAGCAACCCGCACGTCTGCGCCTGGTACGCGAGGTGTATGATGCTCTCGGTTTCATCACCTTCTTCACTTTCAACGAAAACGAGGTTCGCGCCTGGACACTTCCACAGGGTTCCACTGCCCTGGAGGCGGCCGGGCGAATTCACTCCGATTTGGCGCGCGGTTTCATCCGAGCCGAAGTGCTGTCCTGGGCGATGATGGAAAAGCATGGCTCCTGGGAGAACGCCAAACACGCTGGCGCCATTCGGCTCGAGCACAAGGACTACGTGGTGCAGGACGGAGATATCTTGTTCATCCGGTTTAAGGTTTGAGATTACTCCATCATCTCGCGCAGACGGTTCAGGTACAACATCACCACATACACGTATTCCCCATGGCTCCAGGTGAGCGGCGCGACGGATAACGCCTCGCCCGTAAACGGGTCTACCTGCTCAGGCAGCACACCCGTGGGCATAGCCCGCTGCGTCGCCCACTCTATCAATTCCAGAGCCGAACGCAGCTCCCGCGGACTATTCGCGCCAGCGATCTCATATTCCGCCAGCCACAGGGTGCAAATAATCCACGGATTGCCCGGCAGCTCATAGCTTTTTCGATGGTAGTAATCGTTTTCGTAGCGTGCCATCCCGCCAATGCTCGTGTTCACCCACAGCCTTTCACGCAGGCGCTGCACACAACATTGCATCTGCGGCGCATCCGCCTCCAGCACGCCATAACGAACAACGCCGATGACGCTGCTGTCCACCGTTGCGTCTCTGCTGTAGCTGCCGTCTGGCTGTGACACAATCATTCTGAAGAAACAGCCAGTGGTTTCGTCGTACAGTTCCCGGAGGATACCCGCGCGTATCTCCTCGGCGGCGGTGCGGAAAAGTAGCCGCTCCTCCTCGTCCCCGAACAGATGGGCAAAGCGTGCAGCCGCTCGCAGGGCTGCATATACTGAAGCACTGGTGTAGGTGTGGATGCCCCGCCGTTCTTCCCACAGGTCATAACTGGGCAAAGGCAAACGTGTTTGCGGGTCACGATAAGTCGCCATGAAGTGCGCCGCAGGCAGTATCAGGCTCTCGTAAAGTGAGGCGATGAACTCCAGGTCATGGTAGCGCCGGTAGTGATGCCATAAAGCCCACAGCACCGAAGCTGTGCTGTCTTCCTGGAAGGGGATTTCGTGATGTTCCCCGATCACCCACGGGTGCCACGACGACCCCACCGAGCCATCGGCCGAGTATTTGTGCATCAACGCCGGACGGTCCTTGGGAAGCACTCGCGCACAGAACTCAAAAAACCGGCGCGTGGTGTCCGGGTAGCCGATGGTGTCCAGCGCGTAGGCAACGATGGCTCCGTCGCGGGGCCACATGTAGCTGTAGTGCGCCCGCGCAGTAGTCATGATGTCGGTATCATTGGCAGCAATCACCGCCCCACGGTTGTCTATTTGCGTGCGCATGACAAGCAGGCTTCGTCGGAAAAGCCGGGCCACTGGCTCGGGCAGGGTTTCCCCCAGTTCCGCCCCCTTCTCCGACCAGCGCGACCAGTAATTTGCAGTGTCTCGCAAAAGCTCGTCGAATCCCCTCTCCACCACGTAGTTATGGAGCGCACGCACCTCCTGGTAATCGTGTCCCGCGGCAATCCAGTAGCGCAGCTCCTCCTCTTCCCCAGGCGGAAGTAGCAAGCGAAAACTGATGGAGCTATCTACAGACCCCTGTTCGATGGGACGTCCGCTGAGCTCGCCGTCCTCGCAGTCGCGCCACGTGCCCTCTGCTCCTCCAAAGCCTTTCACCCCGCACGCATATTGATAGATACCGTTGTAGCGACTGGTGCCGGTTGCCAGAAACCAGTTATCGCGCTTGTAGTGTATCACCGCCTCCAAGAAGGGGTTGTAGAACGCGGTATCACCGATGTCGGTTTCCGCGATGTGGAAGTTGTGTGAGAAGAAGACTCGGACCTCGCGGGGAAAGTCGCTGAGATTGCGGATAAGCAGCCGCCTTAAAAAGATATTCTCACGGTGAGAAACACAGTCGTTAACGCCCAGACTCAGGTTCATCCCCGGATGTACCGCCGTACAAGCGGTCACCAGAGTATCAGTCTGGTAATCGATAGTGATGACCCACTCACCGCTATCCAGCCACGAGAAACGCCCGTCGCACCACACGCCCATGCGGATTTTGTGCCCGCTGAGGTGATTGTATAGCCCTACATAGGGAAAGTAGAAATCACGGATGTTGAGCGCACTATCTTCACAAACCAGTATCTCACCGTTGCCCAGCACCAAAGGTCGAGGCATCCGACGTGTCCTCCCCATCCCCGGTTGTCACGGGGTTAGTTTAGAGGATTACAGCGATATCACCTTCTGTATTATCGGCAGGAGAAAGGCAGCTGTTCGCGAATTCATGCCAGGACATGAGCAATTCACGGAGTTCAGGGAAAATGCTGGAGATAGTGGATCAGGCACGAAAGACCTTTCAGGAGCGCTATGGAAGCCCACCTGCTGCATACGGCGTTGCACCCGGCAGGGTCGAAGTGCTGGGCAACCATACGGACTACAACGGCGGCTACGTGATGAGCGCGGCGATCGACCGCGTGACCGTCGTGGCGGTGCGCAAAAGCGACTCCGCGCGATGCTGTATCTTTGCCCGGCAGAAGGACGCGGAAGCCACTTTCACGCTGGACTCTATTCAGAGAGACCCTTACGACCACTGGGCGGACTACGTGAAGGGAGTGGTGGTCGAGCTGCTGAAAGCGGGTATCCCAGTAGAACCGTTCGAAGCAGTGGTAACGGGCAACGTGCCCATCGGCGCGGGCGTCAGCAGCAGTGCATCCTTGGAAGTGGCTACTGCGATGGCACTGCTGGAACTGCACAACGCCATCCTGCCTCGCTGGGAGATAGCCAAACTGTGCCGCCGCGCCGAGAACGAATTCGTCGGGATGCCCTGTGGCATTCTGGACCAGTTCTCCTCGGTCTTTGGCGAAGAGAACAGCATCCTGTTTCTGGATACCCGTAACGAAGAGCATGAAGCCATAGCTCTGCCTGCCGGTTCATTCGCGCTCATCCTGATACACTCCATGGCACAGCACACCCTGGTCAGCGGCGATTACGCCACCCGGCACCGCGAATGTATGGAGGCGGCGGCATGGTTCCGCGAGCGGCTGGGACAGCAGGTCCAGTTGCTGCGCGACGTCTCGTGGGAAGACTTCCAGCACTGGGAGGCTCAAATGCCCGAGCCGCACCGTCGGCGGGCACGCCATGTGATTGGCGAAAACCGGCGTGTGCTGGAGGGACGCGACGCTCTGCGACACGGAGACGTGGCGCGACTGGGTGAGATGATGTACGCCTCCCACGAGAGCAGCCGCATCCATTACGAGAACTCCACCCCTGAGCTCGACCTGCTAGTGGAGCTTGCTCGCCAGTACGGAGCTATCGGAGCACGCCTCACAGGCGCAGGTTGGGGGGGCGCGACCATTAACCTTGTCCAGGAGCAGCAGATGGAAGCCTTCGCGCAGCAAGTGAGCGCGGAATATACTCGCCAAACGGGCATACAACCCGTCGTACACCGCTGCCATATCTCACAGGGAGCAAGGGCATTTCGAGAATACGGAGGCGCGACATGAACTCACTGTGCATCTACTTCACCGATAAAGATAAGGTCGAGCTGGTGGAGGAAAGCGTTCCACCAGTCGAAGCGGGGCAGGTGTTGGTGCGAGCGCGAAAGAGCCTCATCAGCACGGGCACAGAATGCATCTGTTTGGGGAGGTTGTTCGAAGAGGGTACCCACTGGGACCGCTGGGTGAAATATCCCTTCCCCCCAGGATACAGCATGATGGGCGTTGTGGAAGAGGTCGGCGAAGGGGTTAACACCCTGCAACCCGGCGACCGCGTGGTCTTCCAGCGTTCGCACCGGCAGTGGCATGTCATAGACGCCAGTTTGCCCGTTAAGGTTCTCGACGGCGTGAGCGACGAGGACGCTTCGTGGTTCGCGCTGGCGATGATTGCCCAGAACGCTGTGCGCGCCGCCCAACACCGGCTGGGTGACAACGTCGTGATTATCGGCGCGGGGCTGCTGGGGCAACTGACGGTGCAGTATCTGCGGCTGATGGGCGCACGGCAGATTATCGTGGTGGATCCCGCCGAGCCACGCCTGAGGATGGCGAAGGAACACGGAGCCACCACCGTCATCGCCAAAAAGATACAGGATGCGCGCGAGGAGATACTGGCACTCACCGACGGCAAAGGGGCGGAAGTGGTCTACGACATCACCGGCATCGCGTCGGTGTTCGCGCCAGCGCTGACCCTGCTGCGGCGGTTTGGGAAGCTGATCCTGCTGGGCGATACTGGCGAGCCTTCGCAACAGTTCCTGACCGGCGACGTGATTACCAAGGGCTTGCGTATCATCGGCACGCACGCCACCAACCCGCCGGCAGAGAGCACCGACCATGCACCCTGGACGCAGGCGGAGATGTACAGGCTGTTCTTTACCTACGTCGGCAGGGGCGATATGCGGGTGAACGACCTCATCACGCATCGCTTCACGCCGCAGGAAGCACCGCAGGCTTACCACATGCTGCGCCACGACCGCTCGTCGGCAATGGGTGTGGTATTTGACTGGACAGGGCTATAAAACACAAGGGCGGGGAAAACCCCGCCCTTGCGAACCGGCTCGCCTTTCGTCTTAGCGGAGAAGCGATAGCACCATCTGCGGTGCCATATTCGCTTGCGCCAGCACCGACATACCCGCCTGCTGCAGGATTTGCAGCTTCGTGTAGTTCATCACTTCCTCGGCAACGTCGGTGTCGCGGATTGCGCTCTCGGACGCCGACAGGTTCTCGCGGGAGATATTCAGCGAGCGAATCGTGCTTTCCAGCACCTGTTTCTGGAACGCGCCGATGTTGCCACGCAGCTGGCTCACCTGCGAGATGGCTTCGTCGATAATCTTAATCGCGTCTTGGGCGCCCTGCAGGGTCGTCACGTCAATCGTGTTGAGGTTCTTGCCAGCGACGGCGGTGGTTCCCAGCTGGCTGGCACGCACGTCCGCCAGCGCGGCTCGTGCCACCTGCCCGGAGTTCGCGCCAATCTGGAACACCAGGCTCTGTGCCGAGACCACTGCCACTCGCGCGTTGGTCACGCCCGTGTTGTTGCCCGCTTCCGTTAGCAACAACGTGTTGCCGTAGGCGTCCTTGACCTTCAAACCGCTATCGCCCGCCGCGCGACCTCCAGTGAAGGTCGCAGAGGTGGCACCAGCCGACGTGTTGATCTGAACGGTTACTACCGCGTCCACGCCTGCGACCGAGGAGCTGTTACCTGACGAGAACATGATGTTCGCACTCTGGTTGACGTCCACACGGAAGTTCGCGCCGTAATTCACCTGCGTCAGCTGCAGTGCGATACCGTTATTGGTACTGTGAGTCGATGCCGCAACGCCCGTCACACTGGTCAGCGCGTTAATGCGGTCAATCAGAGTCTGAAGCGTGTCAGTGGCTGACACCGTGATGGACTGCCCGTTAATCACCAGCGTCGCTCCGGACTCCGAGCGCAGACCAATTGTGGAGTTCACACTGGCAAAGGTGACTGCACCAGATACCTGCGCCCGTGTGGCAACAGTGTTGACAGTGATGTTGACCGAACCGCTCTGTACAATCTGACCGTTGAAGGTGTTGCCGATGAAGATGCCCCCCACGCGGGCGGTGTCGGTCACCTGAGCGGTGATGCCTGCGGTTCCGTCCAGCAGTTTTTTGGTTCCGAACTGCGTCTGCTCGGCGATACGGTTCAAACTGTCGAGTGCCGAGCGGATCTGCGTTTGGTCCGCCTGAAGAGCGGTCTGGTCGTTCACACCGGTGTTGCTGGCGTGCACGGCGAGCTGTCGCATGGTGCGCAACAGGTTGTGGATTTCAGTCAGAGCACCCTCTGCGGTCTTCAGCAGGTTGGCTGCGTCCTGCGCGTTGGACACCGCCTGCGACATACCCACCATCTGCGCGCGCAGGTTCTCGGAGATAATCAGCCCTGCGGGGTCATCTGCGCCGCGATTGATGCGCAAACCAGAGGACAATCGCTCGATCGAGCGCGCAAAAGCTTCGCTGGTGATGCCCAAACCACGCAGGGCGTTCATCGCGGTGACGTTGGTGTTGATTCGCAGACTCATGGTTATCTCTTCCTCCTTGATTTGACTTCTACTGAGCTTCCTGCTCATTGCCTCGGAAACGCACGCGGGTGGAAGACGGCGCTGTCGAAGCCACGATGACTACCCAACGTGCGTTTCTCTCCATTTGGTATCCCAACCTTGTAATCGGCTGGACAACCATAAAGAATCTTCCGTATAATTACGGTTAGGTGGACAAATCAGGCTGAAAACAGGTAAAGATATGGGGAAAGTTAATATCTTACAAAATGTGTGCAAGACCACGAACCGCACCCGTGTGCTTGTGGTGTTCGCGGTGCTGCTGGTGCTTGCCAGCTGCGGTGTACGACACCAGCATATGTCGGCTGCACCTGACGCTAAGCCCCTTCGCGTGGTGGCGACCTTCTTCCCCGTCGCCGACCTCGTCAGGCAGGTCGGCGGCAAGCATGTGTCCGTGCATACCATATTACCTGCGGACGGAGACCTGCACTCGTTTACACCGACAGTGAAACAGATGAAGTTGTTGCAGCGCGCCGATGTCGTGTTTATGCTTGGGCTGGACGCCGAACCCTTCCTGCACACGATGCTGCGGGCGTTCGGGAAAAGACCCGCGTGCGTCGAATTAGCAGAAGGCTGCTGGACGCTTCCCGCCTCAGAAGAACATTCACATCATCACCATCATCATGACCACGTAACAGACCATCATCACGAGCATGGTGACCACGAAGGGCACCATCACGAGGAGGCAGTAGACCCGCATGTGTGGCTGTCGCTGGAGAACGCAATCCGCATGACCCGAAACGCTCAAAAAGCTCTCTCCGAACGAGACCCCGCCCATAGCGCCGAGTATCAGCGCAACGCGGACAGGGTGGTGGCGGAGCTGGAGCAACTGAAGCGGGCTCTGAAATCCCGAGCACGCACATGGACTCAGAAGAAGTTCATTGCCGCGCATGGCGCGTACCGTTATTTAGCGGAGGAGGCAGGGCTAGAGCAGGTGGCAGTATTTGAACCGCTGCCGGGCGTTGAGCCTTCCGCCCGCTGGCTGCGCGACCTGATGAATACCGCGCGTCGCGAAGGAGTGAGGGTCATCTTCGCCGCACCGCCTGCCTCGTCGCGACTGGTGGAGGTTGTCGCAGCCGACTTAGGTGTGCCAGTGTTCCTGCTCGACCCGATGGAGCGGACGTGGAACACCTCCAGCACAAGCTATCAGCAACGCATGATGCGCAATATCGAAACACTGGATAGAGCCATGCGCCGCTAGGTCGTAGGCAAGGGGTGGAACATGCAACCGTGGCAGAGCAAGTTGGTCAGGTGCCCGCTAGACCACGCGCCGATGCTCCCGGGCGAAGGAGAATTACGATGCTCTAGGTGTGAGAGGACGTTTCCCATTGTGGACGGCATTCCCAGCTTCATGCTGCTCGACCTCGCGACAGCGCATGAGCCTGAAGAGTGGCTGCGCAAGCAATCGGAGATGCAGGCACGGGATGCACAGGCCTCACATTACGATCGTCTCTTGGGGCTGTTGTTCCTGTCGCCAGTGGAAACCCGGCTAACCCTACGGGCTCTGCAAGGTAAATCGGGGCGGTTTACCGTGCTGGCAGAAATCGGCTGCGGCACGGGACGGATGTTGCAGCACTTGGCTGCGCTGGCAGAGTTCGCTATCGGCGTGGATTTTTCGCTGCAAAGTCTGCGGCTGTGCCGTCAGCGGATGCAACAGGCAGGCTTTCTCGAGAAGACGCTGCTGATACACGCAGATGCCTGTTTCCTGCCTCTTGCGGACGAAACGCTGGACGCGATAGCCAGCTGCCAGCTGGTCGAGCATCTGCCCAGCGACCGACTGCGCCTGCGGGTGGTGGCGGAGATGGCTCGCGTGCTCAAGCCGAGAGGACGATATGCGATATCCGGTTACCATTGGTCGTGGCTGAGCCGCTGGGGTGCAGCCAAACAGGGTATGCATCCGGGTGGTATCTACTATTATCGTTTCACCCGCGACGAGTTTCATGACCTGGTGAGCACACAGCTGCGCGTGGAGTCTCTGCGAAGCGTCCTCGGCTACGTGTGGCTTGCCTCAGGCAGTAAGGAGGCATAACATGGTGGACATCGTCTTGGATATGAACAACTTGACTGTGGAGCTAGGAGGCGTTCGCCTTCTTGAAGACATCACCCTGCAGGTCGAGCGCGGAAGCACGGTCGCCGTCATCGGACCCAACGGTGCGGGAAAGACCACCCTGCTGCGTGCGGCGCTGGGTCTGGTGCCGCTGGTTTCTGGCAGCATCACCCTACTCGGAGTGCCCATCGCCCAGATTGGCGAACTGCGTCGAAAGGTGGGCTATGTGCCGCAGCGGATGGAGTTCGACCGCTACCTTCCCCTGACCGTCCAAGAAATGCTGCGTGCTTACGTACCTCACGCCTCCCGATCCCAGATCGAGGCTGCCCTACACGAAGTCGGCATCTCGGGGATGGTTCACCACCCCATCGGTAAGCTATCTGGCGGTCAGCTCCAGCGAGTGGTGATTGCCCTGAATCTGTTGCGTGAACCGGAGGTCCTCTTTCTGGACGAACCGGCAACGGGCGTAGACATCGAGGGAGAGAGCCGCTTCTACGACATTATCGAGCGGCTGCGTGCGGAACACAACCTGACAGTGGTGCTGGTATCGCATGACCTGAGCGTGGTTACCCGCTACGCCTCGCAGGTGCTGTGCCTGAACCGCCGATTGCTCTGCTTCGGTCCGCCTGCTCAGGCTTTGAACGCCGAGATGATTCGTCTGGTGTACGGACAGGAGATGACACTGTATACACATCGGGAGCACCAGCCATGATAGAGATTTTGCAATATCCCTTCTTCCAGCGCGCGCTGATTGCAGCGGTGTTATTGGGTTTCAGCCTGCCGCTTATCGGCGTTTTCGTGGTCACGCGGCGTCTGTCGTTCTTCGGGGAAGCAGTGGCACACTCGGCGTTTGCCGGGCTGGCGCTTGCTATGCTGCTAATGACTCCAGTACTGCCAACGGTTATCGCCTTTGCTGTGCTGGTCACCCTTGCCATCGTCCTCACCCTGCACCGCACGGAGATACCGTCGGACACCGTGATCGGCGCCTACCTCGCCATCTGCGCGGGGGCAGGTATCCTGCTGCTGGGCATCCTGCAGGGGTACCAAACCGGGCTGTTCCAGTTCCTGTTTGGGGATATCCTCGCACTGGCATGGGAAGACGTGTGGCTGGTAGCCGTCATGTGCGCGGGGAGCGTGCTGGCGATACTGGCGATGTGGAATGCCCTGTTGCGGGTTTCTGTGCACCGTGAGATGGCAATGGCGATGGGCACTTCCGCCGCACGGGTAGACCTGCTGTTTCTGATACTGCTGGCGGTTATGGTTACCCTGTCGCTGAAGTTGATTGGTATTGTACTGGTGACCGCCATGCTGCTATTACCCGCTGCCGCCGCACGCAACCTCACGCGCAGCTTTCGGGGGATGGCAATTGCTGCCTGCGCGATTGGTGGCATCAGCAGTGTGCTGGGGCTATATGCTTCTTACTGGTTCGGCACCGCGTCTGGCGCGGCGATAGTGCTTACGGCGGCAACAGTGTTTATGCTATCGGTGGCGTTCCGGCGAACAGCATGAGTAGCGCAACCGTGTGAGGGACGACTTCGAGATGCGACACAGTGAGAGGCTTCCCCGGCGCAGATGCGGCTTTCGCCGAAGATGCCCTTTCGGCCGCTGTAGTCCCATTAGTGTTTGCAGGACTCCTTCCCGTATCCCCAGAAGTTCTCAGTGAAACTACCACCCCGACGGAATCTCGTTCGCGGAAAGGATGGTCGGCATGAGTAAAGGCAAACGGATAACACGAAGGCAGTTTCTCAAAGGGGCGGCTGTCGGCGCAGCTGCCGTTGCCATGCCTGCCGTTGTACCCGCCTCAGTGTTCGGCTCGGCTCAGCGAAGCGCACCCAGCGACCGCATCACGCTCGGCTTCATCGGGCTTGGTGGCATGGGCATGGGACATCTGAACGGTTTTTTGGGTAACGGACAGGTGCAGGTGCTGGCGGTATGCGACGTGTACGCCCCCCATCGCGACCGCGCGAAAAAGGCTGTGGACAATCGCAATGGCAATCAGGACTGTGCTGCCTACACCGACTTCCGCTACCTGCTGGACCGCAAGGACATCGACGCGGTAGTCATCTCCACGCCCGACCACTGGCACACGCTGATCAGCATCATGGCGTGCGAATCGGGCAAAGACGTGTACTGCGAGAAGCCGTTGACCCTCTTTGTAGACGAGGGCAAGGCTCTGGTGCGCGCCGTGCGCCGCTACAACCGTGTCTTTCAGGTCGGCAGCCAGCAACGGTCGGATTACTACTTCTGGCTGGCGTGTATGCTGGTGCGTAACGGCAAAATCGGCAAAGTGCATACCGTGCGCGTGAACCTGCCAGCCGGTCCGGACATGGACCCCCAGCCAGACGTGGAACCACCGCCCGACCTAGACTGGAACCTGTATCTGGGCCCCGCTCCCTGGGTACCTTTCAACTACGCACGCTTCCTGTGGAACTTCCGCTGGTTCTGGGACTACTCCGGCGGCGAGATGACCGACTGGGGGCATCACCACTTCGACATCGCACAATGGGGGCTGGGCACCGACCTTAGCGGACCCGTGAGCGTGGAAGGCAGGGGCGTGCCTCCGGTGAAAGGAATGTGCGAAACCTATGTGAACTTCGAGGTGCATTACGAATATGCCAACGGGGTGCACATGATTGCCACCACTCCGGAACGTGGCGTGCGCTTCGAGGGCACAGATGGCTACGTGCACGTGTGGCGCGGAGGCATCGATACCAGCCCCAAAGAGCTGCAGCAGATAACGTGGGGACCAAACGATGTGCAGCTGTATCGCAGCCTCAGCCACCAACAGAACTGGCTGGATTGCATCCGCACGCGCAAGAAGCCCATTTGCGACGTGGAAATCGGACACCGCTCCGTGACGGTAGCCCATATCGGCAACATCGCCATGCGGCTGGGCAGGAAGCTGCGATGGGACCCCGTGAAAGAGCAGTTTGTGGACGACCCGGAGGCAAACCGCTGGCTCAGTCGTCCCTATCGCGCGCCGTGGTACTTGAGGTAGGAGGTGCAGGCAAAAATGAAGAGAACATGGCTCACCGTACTGGCATTGCTGGCACTGGCTCTCCCCAGCGCGTGCCAGAACATGGAGCAGACCGTGCAGAAGCTGCGGTCACCCGACGATAACGCGCGACGGCAGGCGATTGAGGAGATAGCACCGTTCGGCGTGAAGGCTATTCCTGCCCTGCTGGCGATTATCGAAAATCCTGACGCCGAGCCGGGCGCATTGATGGCTGCCACGATGGCTCTGGAGAAGGTGGTTTACCAGTCCACACGCCCCGGCGCAACATCCGAGCGTAACGCCGCCGAGAAAGCGTTGCTGGCACGCCTGCAGAAGCCAGCACCGGCATCTCTGCAACACCTGCTGCTTCGCTTGATTGCAGTAGTGGGCACTTCCCAATCGGTGCCGACTCTGCAAAAACTGCTCGAGAATAAAACCCTGCGCGAGGCAGCCAGAATGGCGCTGCAGCAGATACCGGGCAAGGAAGCCACCTCGGCCCTAGAACGCGCCTTCGCGCAGGCAACCGACCCGCAGTGGAAAAGCGCGCTGCTAATGGCTATCGGCGCACGCAAACAGCCTAGCTCGGCAAAGGTCGTGCTGGGTGCACTGAAAAACGCACAAGCAGAGGTGCGACTGACAGCGATTACGGTCGCCGGAGAGTTCCCCACTCCCGAAATCCAGAAGGCGTTGCAACAGATTGCTCAAAAAGGCAGCGCCAGAGAAAAAGAGGCGGCTCAGCACTCGCTGGCACGTATCGCGGAGCGGCTTCGCCGCTCCGGTGCGACGGGGCAAGCCGCCCCGGTCTTTCAGTGGCTCTATGTGAACGGCAGTACACCCACCCTGCGCGCGGCTGGGCTGGTGGGACTGGCACACACCAGCAACGCTGGCACCGCAACCTTGCTGGTAAAGGCACTCAACCACCCGAACCCCGCCATCGCCCGCACCGCATACTCTTTGCTGCAGGAGGTAAAGGTACCGGGGCTGGCAGAGGCGCTGGTGGTGCAGATGCAGAACGCGCACGGAGAGCAACGCCTGCGCTTGATTGACCTGCTAGGGTATCAATCCGGCTCTCCGGGCGTGGTGCTGCCCTCGCTGTTCAAAGCGTTCGGTGATAACGAGCCCGCGGTGAAGGTTGCCGCGCTGAACGCCATGGGACGTCTACGCCACGCCGACACGGCCTCCGCGCTGATGGTCGCACTGGGGGACGAGAACGAGCAGGTGCGTCAAGCCGCGATAGAGGCGGTGCCAGGGGTAGCGTTCGCCCTGCAGAAGCAGGGTAAAACCGACTTAGCGACGGTTCTCATCCGCACCGCCCTGGAAAAAGCACGTGACCGCGAAAGCGTGACCCGTCTGGCAGGTGTGCTGCGTGTACTGGGTTCGGCAGTCAGCGTGAAAGATATCGCGATGCAGCAGGGCATGGTGGTGAACTGGTGGATACTGGCTCCTGTGGCGGAGCGCAGCTTGCTGCGTCAGCGCGACCTGGTAGACCCCAGCGCACCGGTGGACCTGCAGGCGGAGGTGAACGGCGTCCGGTGGCGGCGTATCGAACTGGACGACCCGCAGGGCGTGCTGGATTTCTGGCTAAGCGCAGGTGCACGCGAAAACACCGGCGGTTACGCTTACGCCGAGGTGTACAGCGATACCGCGCAGACGGTCACCCTGAAAATCGGTAGCGACGACGATGTCACCTGCTGGGTGAATGGGCACAAGGTGCATGAGTTTGTCGGCGACAGAGGACTAACCATCGACCAGGATACCGCTACCGCCACTCTGCAGCAGGGCTGGAACCGCATCCTGTGTAAGGTGCTGAACGGAGCCGACGGCTGGCAGCTCACGGTGCGCATCATCTCCCCCGACGGTCAACCCCTGCGGTTACAGCAACGCTAAGCACAGGCGCGCTATATTCTCCCCTCTACTGATGCGCAAGAGAGGGGATATTACACCAGATTCTCGGGGTTCAGCCCTTCCAGCTCCGGCACCACAAATCGACCATCCTTCCGTATCAGGCGGTCATCGAAGTAAATCTCCCCTCCGCCGTACTCGGCGCGCTGTATCAACACCAGGTCCCAGTGTATCTGCGAACGGTTGCCGTTGTCAGCCACACCATAAGCGTTGCCCGGAGTGAAGTGTATGGAGCCCGCAATCTTCTCGTCAAACAGAGTGTCCTTCATGGGATGCAGGATATGCGGGTTAAAGCCCAGCGAGAACTCACCCACGTAGCGCGCTCCCTCGTCGAAGTCCAGTATCCTGTTCAGCTCGTCGGTGATGTTGCAGGTGGCATCCACAATCTTGCCTGCCCGAAAGACCAGACGAATGTTTTCAAAGGTCTTGCCGTGATAGAGCGAGGGCACATTGAAGGTAATCTCGCCCTCCACCGAATCACGCACGGGAGCGGTAAAACACTCCCCATCAGGAATGTTGCGCAACCCGTAGCAGGGGATGACCGGAATATCCTTGATGGAAAACCTCAGGTCGGTGCCCAGTGCCACCAGCCGCACGCGGTCGGTCTGGCTCATCAGTTCCACCAGCGGCTGCACCGCCCTCTCCATTCTGCGATAGTCCAGTGTACACACGCGGAAATAGTAGTCCTCGAAGGCTTCGGTGCTCATGTTCGCCTGCTGCGCCATGCTGTCGTTGGGCCAGCGCAACACCACCCAGCGGGTGTTGGGCACGCGAACGTCGCTGTGAACCGGTTTCCACCACAGCCTCTGCACCATTTCCACTTTGTCGATGGGAACATCGGAAAGCTGTGCGCTATTCAGGGTACCTCGCACCCCAATGTAGCATTGCATCTTCTCCATGCGGAACTTCTCTACATCGGCGATAACCTGCAACTGCTCTTCGGTAGCGCGCAGCTGCAACGTTCGCATCACTTTCGAGTGTTTAGTATCTACCAGCGGCACGCCCCCTGCTCTCACTATCTGCTCTATCAGCACGCAGAGGAACTCCTCGGGCACGTCGGTTGCTTCCACCAGCACCTTGTCGCCCGGCTGCACCCGTGTGCTGTGCCCTACCAGTACCTGCGCCAACTGTTCGAAACGAGGGTCTCTCATGAATTCACCTCCGCTGCGTGTCTTTGCTTTTCCATTCGATACCGCTTCGCTAAAACCTTGCTCCAGTGCTTTTTCACATTGACTTCGGCAAAAAGGCAGGAGCTGCTCCTTGACGGGGTGGAATCTATTGTGTAGAATCACAGTAGATAAACGGTTGTCAGACTAACGAAGAAAAACGCAGTGCCATTGAGGCACACAGGAGGATAATGATGCAGGAGGAACTCCAAGCACTTGCCCGGGCGATTCTGGAGGGCAAACGCAACGAGGCGGTAGTGCTCACCCAGAAGCTGTTAGACGCGGGCGTTACCCCTAAACAGATACTCGATGAAGGGTTGATTGCTGGCATGTCCGTCGCCGGTGAGAAGTTCAAGAACGGCGAGTATTTCGTACCCGAAATCCTGGTGGCAGCGCGCGCGATGAAGGCATCCATGGAGATTCTGCGCCCCTTACTGGTAGCCACCGATGTACAGCCAATAGGTACGATGGTCATTGGCACTGTGCATGGCGACCTGCACGACATCGGCAAAAACCTGGTAGCCATGATGATGGAGGGCGCGGGCTTAAAGGTCGTGGACCTGGGTGTGGACGTCCCCGCTGAGAAGTTCATTGAGGCTGCGAAGGAACACAACGCACAGATTGTAGGCATGTCCGCGCTGCTGACCACCACCATGACCTACATACCCGAGGTGATTAAAGCCTTCGACGAGGCAGGACTGCGTCCGAAGGTGAAGCTCATTGTAGGCGGTGCGCCGGTTACTCAGGAATGGGCAAACCAGATTGGCGCGGATGCCTACGCCCCCGACGCCGCCACTGCCGTCGACAGGTGCAAAGAGCTGCTGGGGGCAGCGTAGCGGGGCAATTATCTGGAGGGCGAGGCTCCTAACGAGCCGCTCCGTCATTCGTCAGCTCACGCGGAGGTTCGCCCTCCAGTGGAGGAACACCCCCCCTTATGGGGGGAGGCTCCTGCGAAGCTGTCTCGATGTTTGTGGCACGCCTACTTTCCAACAGCAAGGTGGTGACGGCATTGACCTCAAGAGAGCGTGTGCTGTGTGCATTTCTTCAGGTTACGCCCGCGCGCATTCGCGTCGTCACGCGCACACCGGTAACCTCCGCCTGCAGCGAGTTTCCCTGCAAGAACGCCGAGGACGTGTTTAACCTGCTTGCCGCACCATACGAGCCCCCAACAGAAGAGACAGTACAGAATGCCCTGCGACACTTCTTCCAGACGAAGGATTGGCTGGGGGATGAGGGAGTAGTGCTCTTCGAACTGCCGAATGCTCTCTGTTTTTCCGACTCATATGAACCGGCGCGGCGCCGACGACATACTCGCCATGGGCGAGCGGCTGATCGAGGAGGCAGGTTCTGGCGGCTTTGTGCTGATCGGGAACCTATGGCGAACAGGCGGCCCGAAACTTTATCGCACTGGCGCGATACGTCAGAAGTCAGATGTAATCGGAGGAGAGGATGACACCCAGAGAACGTGTTCTGCGTGCTATTCGCCGTGAAGTGCCAGACAGAGTTCCCAAAGAAATGGGATTCACTCCAGCCGCATACGACCGGTTCGTGAAGGAAACCGGGCATACCGACCCCGCCGAGTACTTCGGCATGGAGGGACGTGCTGTCGGGTTCCGCCCTCCGCGCGAACTGCCAGACTTTTCGCCCTACCTGAAGCGGCTGCCTGAGGGAAGCGTCATCAGCGGCGAATACGGCACAGCGCATATCCCGGGCACTTTCTATCACTTTTCCCGACACGTATTCCCACTGGAACATGCAACCACCATCCGTGAGCTGGAGGAGTATCCCTGGCCCGACTTCACCCCTTCCTACCGTCACGAACATCTGGAGGCAGAGGTGCAGGCATGGCACGAGAAGGGCTACTTCGTGGCGGGGTTCGCCGGGCATATCTTTGAAACCGCGTGGGCTCTTATCGGCTTCGAGCGTATTTTCCGCGATTTTATCGAGAACCCCGAGTTTGTGGAGTGGGTGCTGGATAAGATTACCGAAGATAACTGCTTCAAGGCCAGACGCCTTGTGGAGGCAGGTGTCGACATGATTCAGTTTGGCGATGACGTCGGGATGCAAGACCGGCTGATGATGCGCCCCGACGTGTGGCGACGTTTTCTCAAACCGCGTCTCGCCCGCGAAATCGCCGCCGCTCGCGCTGTGCGCCCCGACATCCCCGTCTGGTACCACAGCGACGGCAACATCGCCAACATCATCGAAGACCTGATTGAGGTGGGTGTCACCGTGCTGAACCCCGTGCAACCCGAGTGTCTGGACGTGGACTGGGTGAAGCGCGAGTTCGGCGACCGGCTTGCTTTCTGGGGCACCATCGGCACGCAAACGGTCATGCCTTTCGGCAAGCCGGAGGACGTGAAGCGCGCGGTGAAGGAGATGATCGACCGCTTCGCACCCGGGTTGGTGATTGCACCGACGCACGTGATCGAACCCGATGTCCCCTGGGAGAACATTCTGGCTTTCTTCGAGGCGGTGGAGGAGTACGGTAGACTGGCGTAGAGGAACCTGCTGGAAGCGGTTTCTGCCGCTGGCGTGGAGCGGTTCTGTTACTGCTACCTGCCTTGACACCTTCCCCTGCTTTGCCTATACTAAAGGCATGAGTACGAGAGCCTTTACAGTATCCGCACCCGGGCGGATTTGTCTTTTTGGGGAACATCAAGACTATCTTGGGCTACCTGTTATCGCCGCGGCAATCAACCGCCGAATCCGGGCGGAAGTGCAACTCTCCCGCGATGGGCATCGCTTGCAGATCGAAATGCCCGACATCAAGGAACGATTGACCTTAGACCCCTCGCAAGAACAACAGTACACCCGTTCACGCGATTACTTGCGGGCGGGGGTCAACGTCTTGCTTCGTGAGGGAGCACGCTTCCCCTACGGCGCATCCATCCGCATCACCAGCATCATTCCCATGCAGGCAGGCGCGTCGAGCTCCTCGGCGATGGTGGTCATGTGGTTGCGTGCGCTGTGTGAAATGGCGGAACCTCCCATAAATCCAGACCCTGAAACGCTGGCGCGCTGGGGACACCGCGCGGAGGTGCTGGAGTTCCGCGAGCCAGGTGGCATGATGGACCACTTTTGCGCGGCACTGGGCGGCGTGCTGTATATCGATACCGTGCCGCCTTACCGTGCGGAGCAGCTCCCCATCCAGTTGAACGGGTTAGTACTCGCGGATTCCCGGCAACCGAAAGCCACCGTAGAAGTCCTTGCCTCCCGCCGGCGCGATGTCACGGAGGGCATTGCGCTGCTGCAGGAAAGAATACCTCACTTTGACCTGCATACCACTCCCTTACAGGAGGCGGAAGAGGCTCTGAAGCACCTGCCCGAACGCAACGCCCGCCGCGTGCGCGCCAATCTCGTCAACCGCGACCTCACCCGCCGCGCTCTGCAGTTGCTGCAAAATGACCAGTGGAGTCCGCAGGTGCTGGGTGACCTGCTGATAGCGCACCATGCTCAGCTGCGGGATGGGCTAGAGGTATCCACCCCGAAAATCGAGAAGATGCTGGAAGCGGCTTTGCGAGCTGGTGCCCTAGGAGGCAAGGTTAACGGCTCTGGTGGCGGCGGTTGCCTGTTTGCCTATGCGCCCGGTCGCGAACAGGAGGTGGTGGAGGTTTTCCAGAGCGCGGGCGGAGACGCCTGGCACGTTCGCGTGGATAATGGGGTGAAACTGGAATGAGCGCCCCTCCGCGCTGGTGCGTGTTGCTGGCAGCAGGCAAGGGAACGCGGTTGGGTCACCTCACCCGTAATGTCCCCAAGCCGATGGTTCCCATAGCGGGGCGTCCGCTTCTCGAGCACATCCTGCGCAATATCTGTGAGGCGACACCCATTCGCGATTTTACCATCGTCGTGCAGTATCGCGCAGAAAGCATCAGGCACCACTTTGGCGACGGCAGCTCCTTTGGTGTGCGCATCCGCTACGTCCGCCAGCCGGAAGACCAGCCGGGCACTGGGGGCGCATTGCGAGCTGCTCTGGAAAGCCTTCCCGCGGAGCCGGTGCTGATGAGTTTTGGTGACATCCTCACCGACCCGTCGAACTACCGACGTTTGTTACACGCCTGTATGTCTGACGTCGTTGCCATAATCAGTGTAAACTGGCTGCCTGATGTTTCCGACGGGGGCGGCGTCTGGCTGGAAGGTGACAGGGTATTACGTGTGGAAGAGAAGCCGCGCCATCCCGATACCAACTGGAACCTTGCGGGTGTGCATATCTTTTCGCCCGCCATCCTCCCTGTGTTGAGAGAACTTCCCTTGTCCGCACGGGGAGAGTACGAGCTTACCGACGCCATCCAGCGGCTCCTGCATCAGTATCCCGATGCCGTGCGGGCAGTGCGCTTCGAAGGCTACTGGAACGATGTCGGCACGCCTGAACGCCTTCAGCAAGCGAAGCAATATCTGCAGGACTGCCAGCCGACCCAGGCGAATCGTGACTTGAAGTTTTGACAAGGAGGAGGACCATGAAAGGCAACCCTGAGATACTGAAAGTACTCAACGAACTGCTTTCCGATGAGTTGACTGCCATCCACCAGTATATGGTGGAGGCGGAAATGTGTGAAAACTGGGGATATGATAAGCTACACGCCGCCTTCCAGAAAATCGCTCTCGATGAGATGCACCATGCGGAGTGGTTGATTCAACGCCTCCTGTTTCTGGAGGGGCATCCCACTATCAAACTGGGCGAGCTGCTAATCGGTACCACCGTGCCAGACATGGTGAACGGGGTGATAACGTCCGAAGGGGAGGCTGTGCAAGCCTATAACAAAGCCATCGCGCTGGCGCACCAGGTCGCCGATCAGGGCACTGTGGACCTGCTGATACGTATCCTCCATATGGAGGAGGGACATATCGACTGGGCGGAAGCGCAGCGTGACCAGATTGAGCACATGGGTCTGGCGAACTACCTGAGCATGCAAACGGAGGGCGCAGCGCAATAAGTGCTTCCCTACCCCGCCGATACTCTGATTCGCAGGGTGCGCGCACTGCATGAGCAGATTCGCTCGGAGGTGCGCGCTCAGCTCCTGAAGCATTCCGCCGACTGGCTGGCACAGGCTACCGAAAGCGCGGATGGCGATACGCAGTTTCGCATCGACGTACAGGTCGAGAATCTACTGCTGCAGTTCTGCGAGCAGTGGGCACAGGAAGTGCCCTTCGTGCTGGTGGCGGAAGGCATCTCTGAGGATGGTTGGCTGCCTCTACCGCACGGAACAAACATCGATGAAGCGCAATTCATTCTGGTGGTCGACCCCATCGACGGCACGCGCCTAATTATGTATGACAAACACAGTGCCTGGTGCCTGACAGGCATCGCCCCGAACCGCGGCCGCCAAACCACACTCGCCGATATCGAAATCGCCGTGCAAACGGAGCTGCCTACCACGCGACAGTATCTGGTTGACAGTCTTTGGGCGGTTCGTGGGGAGGGCGCCTTCGCTGAACGACAGAATCTGTTGGACGGAAGCACCACATCATTCCGCCCGAAACCATCTGCCGCCAGGGACTTGCGTTACAGCTTTGCCAGCTTTGCTAACTTCTTTCCTGACGGCAAGGCGTGGCTCGCCGCCCTCGAGGAGGAACTCTATCGCCGATTGGGGAGTACAGACGTGAGAGGCAATCCGCTGGTGTTCACCGACTATCATCTCAGCACCGGCGGACAGATTTACGAACTGACCGTCGGACACGACCGCTTCATCGCCGACCTGCGTCCCGTCGCTTTTCAGCGGCTGGGATACACAGTAACGCCACTGTGCGCCCACCCGTACGACATCTGTACCGAACTGATTGCCCGTGAGGCAGGAGCCATCATCACCGATGAACACGGCAGGCAGCTGCAAACACGTCTGGATATTCGCGAGCCAGTGGCGTGGATAGGGTATGCGAACCCTGACCTGCGCAGCCTCATCGAACCTGTGCTTCAGACTGTGCTGTGGGGGGCTACCTCGCCATGACCCGTATCCGCAAAGCCATCATCACCGCCGCGGGACGCGGCACTCGCCAGTTTCCCGCCACACGGACTCTGCAAAAGGAGATGTTGCCCCTCGTAGACCGCGACGGCATCACCAAGCCTGCCCTGCAACTGCTGGTGGAGGAAGCGGTGAACGCGGGCATCGAAGAGGTCGGCATCGTCGTGAACGCCGAGTCGGAAGCGGGCATCCGCGCCTACTTTGGCGCGCTCACCCAACAGGAGGCGCAGTGGCAAAACGACAGGCAACTACTCTATGAGCAGGCAGGGAACCTGCAACAGCTGGGTGAGCGCATTGTAACCATCGTGCAGCAAGAGCCGCTTGGATTGGGACACGCCGTCTACCTGACGAAAGCGTTCGTTGGCGAGGAGCCTTTCGTGATGTACCTCGGTGACCACGTGCTGCTCTCTCACACGACAAAGAACTGCACCCAGCAGGTGCTGGAGGTCTATGCCCACACGGGCGGTACCCTTTCCGCCGTCCGCCGCACGCCAGAGGAACGGGTACATCTCTACGGAACGCTGTCGGGAGATCCCATACCAGACATTCCAGACGTCATCCATGTAACCGCCATAGTCGAAAAACCAACAGTCGAGCAAGCGCGTGCTTCGCTGCGAATGCCTACGCTGCCCGACGGCGTCTACTACTGCTTCTTCGGAATCAACGTATTCACTTCCGAAATCTTCGATTGTCTGGAGCGCACTATCACGGAGGGACGCACGATGAAGGGCGAGTTCCAACTCACTACGGCACAGCAGATGCTGGTGGAAAAGAGCGAGTACTATGCCTGCGAGATACAGGGCGAAGCACTGGACATCGGTATCCCGCAGGGCTATCTAGAGGCACAGGTTGCGCTGGGACTGGCAGGCACTTACAGTGATCAACTGCAGCACTGGATTCGTGAACGCGGGGGATGCGAAGGATGAAGCCCAAAATCCTTGTGTCGTGGTCGTCGGGCAAAGATAGCGCGTGGATGCTTCACGTTCTGCGCCAGACCAACAACTCCCAGATTGTGGGACTGGTCACCACCGTCAACAGCGCCTTTGGAAGGGTGTCGATGCACGGCGTGCGCGAAGAGCTGCTCGAACAGCAGGCTCAAGCCGCAGGATTACCTTTGTGGAAAGTGCCCATTCCCTATCCCTGCCCCAACGAGGTTTATGAGTCCGCCATGCGCGACCTCATCCACCGTGCGAAGGAGGATGGGGTCACTCACTTCGCCTTCGGGGACATCTTTTTACAGGACGTTCGCGATTACCGCGAGAGGCAGCTGGCAGGAACGGGTATCGCTCCGGTCTTCCCGCTGTGGGGGGCGGATACCCGCGTTCTAGCACAGCAGATGATAGATGAGGATGTACGCGCAGTGTTAGCCTGTGTAGACCCCCGACAGATACCCGCTTCCCTCATTGGACATGAGTTTGACGAAGCGCTCCTCCAGAAGCTTCCTCCTTCGGCAGACCCCTGCGGCGAGAACGGCGAGTACCACACCTTCTGCTATGCCGGACCGATGTTCTCGCACCCCATCTGCATACGCACTGGTGAAGTGGTGGAACGAGATGGTTTCATCTATGCGGATGTTCTCTTCCAGAGTTAGCCTTTTTGGCGGAAATCAGTATAGGTCGGAAACAGCGGAAGGCGACTGGGTCATCTCGCAACGCGTGAGGGACGCGGCTGAACCAGTTTGGGATGGGATGTGCCAGCCCTACATCCGCTCTGGCGCGCTTACCCCCAGCAATCGCAGCACGTTCCGCAACACGATGCGCGTCGCATCGACCAGCACCAGGCGTGCGCGGGTGACTGGCTCCGCCTCTCCCACCACGCGACAGGTGTCATAGAACTTGTGGAACGCATCGGCGACCTCCATACTGTAGCGTGTCAGCCGATGGGGAGCGCGAGCCGTCGCCGCCTCCAGCACCTCTTCGGGAAACTCGTCCAGCTTCTTCATCAATGCCACTTCGTTCTCGTGCTGCAGGGGAGAAAGGTCTGTTTCTGAAGCAGACGGAACCACCCACCCCTGCTCTGCTGCCACGCGCAACATACTGCAGATTCGAGCGTGCGCATATTGCACGTAGTACACGGGGTTTTCGCTGCTCTCTTTCTTCGCCAGCTCCAGGTCGAAGTCCAGCGGGCTATCATGCGACCGCATCAGGAAGAAGAAGCGCGCCGCGTCCTTGCCAACCTCTTCCAAAACGTCGCGCAGGGTGACCACGTTGCCCGCACGCTTGGACATGCGCACCAGGTCTCCGCCTTTGAACAGGCGCACAATCTGGTAGATAAGCACTTCAAAGTTCTCAGCGGGATAACCCAGCGCAGCGACCGCTGCCTTCGTGCGGGCGATGTAACCATGATGGTCAGGACCCCAGATGTCTATCAGGTAATCAAAACCGCGTTCGAACTTGTTCTTGTGATAGGCGGCGTCGGCGGCGATGTAGGTAGGCTGTCCGTTGTTGCGCACCAGCACGCGGTCCTTGTCATCACCGAAGGCAGTTGAGCGCAGCCAGATTGCCCCGTCGTGTTCGTAGGCATAGCCACGCGCTTTCAGCTCGCGGATAGCCGCTTCTACCTGTCCGCTGGTGTGCAGGCTGTTCTCGCTAAACCAGACATCGAACACCACTCCGAAGTCCGCAAGGTCCTGCTGTTGCTGGCGTTTCATCGCCTCCTCGGCGTAGGCGCGGAAGCGTTCTAACACCGCCTCTTCGTCGCCCTCTGCCAGATGTGCCCCTTCCCTCTCCAGCAGTTCCCGCGCGATGTCTATGAGATACTCACCCGCATATCCGTCTTCGGGCAGCTCGATATCCTCACCCAGCAGCTGCCGATAGCGCACCACCAGCGACCGGGCAAAATGTTGCATCTGCAGAGAGTTGGTTGCATCGTTCACGTAGAACTCCCGGGTGACCTGGTAGCCCACCGCCTCGAGCAGGTTCGCCAGCACGTCGCCAATCGCTCCACCACGCCCGTGCGCGACGGTGATGGGACCGTTCGGGTTCGCACTGACGAACTCCACGTTTACCCGCTTGCCCTGCCCGATGCTCCATCTGCCGTACGCCTCACCCTGCTGCTGGATGTCGCGCAGCACGTCGTGCAGCCAGTGGGGATGCAGCGTGAAGTTGATGAAACCGTTACCCGCCACCTCCACCTTAGATACCAGGCGGTCTTCAGGCAGGTGTTTGACGATGGTTTCGGCAATCTCGCGGGGTGGACGCTTCAGGTCGCGCGTGAGTAGCATCGCCACATTAGTGGCAAAGTCACCGAACTCTTTCACCCGCGGCAGCTCCACCGCGATTTCAGGCAGCTGGGTGAAGGGTAGCTCGCCTGCCTCTTTCGCTCGCTGCAAAGCCTGTTGTATCAGTGCAACTATCCTTTCCTTTGCCACGATGCGATACCTCTTCTACCTCTTTTGGCTGGATGCCTGCATGTTACCACGAACTCTGGCTCGACGCAAAACCGCTATGCGGGGGTCAGTTCGACTCCGTAGGCGTATTCATCGACCGTACGCACGATGAAATCGTCGCCGCGACGCAGCGCCTCCAGCGCTTTCAGCAGGGCGCGGGCGGTGTCCAGCGAAGTCAAACAGGGGATACCCTGTTCCACGCTGGCGCGGCGGATGATTTGCCCCTCTCGCTCGATCTGTCGGTCGCGGGTCAGTGTGTTGATGAGAAGGTCTATCTTGCGCCCGCGGATGAGCTGCAACAGGTTCGGTGTGCCGTCTTCGCTGATTTTGAAAACGGGCATCGCTTCCAGTCCGTGCTCCCGCAGGAAGCTTGCCGTGCCCCGCGTCGCATAAACCTGAAAGCCCAGCGCGATAAACTCCTCCACGATGGGCAGCGCCTCCCGCTTGTCGGGGTCAGCGATGGTCACCAGCAGGTTGCCCTTTGGCGGGCACTGGATACCTGCGGCCACCATTGCCTTGTACAGCGCGCGCGAGTAGTCGGTATCCACGCCCATGACTTCGCCCGTGGACTTCATCTCCGGTCCCAGAATAGGGTCCACCTGCGTCAGTTTCAGGAAGGAGAACACTGGCGCCTTGACAGCGATGAGTGGCGTCGGCTCTGCCAGACCCGACTGGTATCCCAGTTCGCGCAGGCTCTGTCCCATCGCCATGCGTGTTGCAAGGCTCACCATCGGGATATTGGTTATCTTCGACAGATAAGGCACAGTGCGGCTCGCTCGCGGGTTCGCCTCCAGCACATACGCGGTCTCATCTGCAACGACGAACTGGATGTTCATGATACCCCGCACGTTCAGCGCGCGCGCCAGAGAGATCGCCGTGTCCACAATCTGTTGCTGCACGTGGCGCGACAGGGTTTGCGGAGGATATACCGCCATGCTATCCCCGGAGTGCACGCCCGCCCGCTCGATATGCTCCATGATTCCGGGCACAAGGCAGTCCACGCCGTCTGCGATGACGTCTACCTCCGCCTCTTTGCCCACGATATACTTGTCCACCAGAATGGGCGCTTTAGGGGAGACGTCCACCGCGTAGCGCATGTAGTCGCGCAGCTCTGGTTCACTGTATACAATCTCCATCGCGCGCCCGCCCAGCACGAAGGAGGGACGCACCAGAACGGGATAACCTATCTCGTCTGCCACCTGTATCGCCTGTTCCACCGACACCACGGCGCGTCCGGGCGGCTTGGGAATGCCCAGCTGGCGCAGAATGCGCTCGAACTTGTCGCGGTCTTCCGCGATGTCGATGGACTCTGCCGAACTGCCAAATATCTTGACACCTGCGCGGTGCAGAGGCAACGCCAGATTAATTGCCGTCTGCCCACCAAACTGCACGATGACCCCGTCCGCCTGCTCGCGCTCGAGCACGTTCAGCACGTCCTCCAGCGTCAGCGGTTCGAAATACAGGCTGTCTGAGGTGTCGAAGTCGGTGGAGACGGTTTCGGGGTTGTTATTGATAACAACTGCACGGTATCCTGCTTCCTGCAACGCCCATACGCAGTGCACCGTGCAGTAATCGAACTCGATACCCTGTCCTATTCGAATCGGTCCTGACCCGATGACGGCAACCGTGCCTTTAGTAGTATGGTTCATGCGCTTCCTCCGTGCATGTTCACTGTATTATAACGGAAAGAAGGCGCGAATGTCAAAGCGGGGGCTTATATGCTCTTCCCCATAGCCTGTGCGATGGCGCGCACCTCCACCATCAGCTGCCGGAAGTTGTCGAAGGTCAACGATTGTGCGCCGTCTTTCAGTGCCTGTTCAGGATGGGGATGCACCTCAATAATCAGCCCGTCCGCCCCTGCCGCAATCGCCGCACGGCTCATAGCCGTCACCAGTTGCCACTTGCCCGTGCCCTGGCTGGGGTCGACTATCACCGGCAGGTGCGATTCTTGCTTAGCCACTGCCACCGCCGACAGGTCTAGCGTGTTTCTGGTAGCGGTCTCGAAGGTGCGGATACCTCGCTCACACAGTACCACGTTCTCGTTTCCGCCCTTCATGATGTATTCTGCCGCCATCAGCCACTCTTCAATCCGCGCCCACATGCCTCGCTTCAGCAAAACGGGATGGCGCGTCTTGCCCACCTCGCGCAGGAGGTCGTAGTTTTGCATGTTGCGCGTGCCGATTTGCAGCATGTCCGCATACTGGCACACCAGCTCCACGTTACGCGGGTCCATCACCTCGGTAACCACCGGCAAACCGGTCTCCTTGCGCGCCTCTGCCAGTATCTTCAGCCCTTCTACACCCAGCCCCTGGAACGAGTAGGGCGATGTACTGGGTTTATAAGCACCGCCGCGCAGCATGTGCGCCCCCGCCTCCTTCACCGCGCGAGCGGTGGAAAGCGTTTGCTCAGGCGTCTCCACCGTGCAGGGGCCTGCCATGATACACACCTGGTCCCCCCCGATGGGAACCGTATCGGCTACCGTCACCACTGAACCTTCCGCGCGGTAAGGTCTCGCCGCCAGCTTATAAGGCGCGAGAATCGTGATGACGCGCTCGACAAACGGCAGCGCCTCAAACTGCTCCACATAGCCTGGCTTTTCCTCTTCGGGCACACCGACAGCCCCGATCACCGTCTTCGCCACGCCGTAGATGGGATGTGCCTGATAACCCCCTTCCTCCAGCTTGGAGGTGATGATGGCAATCTGTTCTGGGGTAGCGCTTTTGTCCAGAACGATAATCATGCTTGCAGAACCTCCTCCAGTGCACTGATAAAGCGTTCATTGTCTTCGGGCTTGCCCGTGGTGATGCGCAGGTACGTGGGCAAGCCGAAAATGTGTCCCGTTCGTACGATGACCCCTTTGCGCAGCAGCTGGTCAAAGACCGGTTTGCTATCCCTGCCAAGGTCCACCATCACGCAGTTTGCCTCACTGCGCACATAGCGCAAGCCCAGGCGTTCGAAGTGGCAGTAAAAGTACTCTAACCCTTGCCGGTTTATCTCCACCGCCCTGCGAAGATGTTCCTGATCCTGCAACGCTGCCAGCGCGGCGGCTTGCGCCACGCTATTCACGTTAAACGGCTCGCGCACGCGGTTCATGGCGTCGATAATCTCCGGTCGGGCAACCGCATAGCCCACGCGCAATCCTGCCAGCGCGTACGCCTTCGAGAAGGTACGCAGCACAATCACGTTGCGACCTTCGCGAACATAGCGCAACGTGTCCGGGTAATCCGCGCGCGAAACGTACTCCTGATATGCCTGATCCCACACTACCACCACCTGCTCCGGCAGGGCGTTCATGAACGCCTCCACCTCTTCGGCGGTCACGATGGTACCCGTCGGGTTGTTCGGGTTGGCGATAAAGATGAGCTTGGTACGGTCGTTCACGTGCTCCAGAATCGCGGGCAGGTCAAAACGATGCTCTCGCAGGGGCACAAGGTGCAAAGGCGCGTTGTTGAGCTGCGCCGCCGCCTCATACCGCACAAACGAAGGGTGTCCAGTAATCACCTCATCGCCGGGCATCAGCAAAGTCAAGCCGATAAAGTGTATCAGTTCGTCCGAGCCGTTGCCAAACAGCACGCACTCGGCTGGCACTTGCACATGCTTCGCTACCGCCTGCCGCAGTTCGAAGCAGCTGCCATCGGGATACAGGTTGACCGACTGCATCGCCTGCATCGCTGCCTCAATCGCGCGCGGCGAGGGACCCAGCGGGTTTTCGTTGGACGCCAGTTTCACCACATCCGTCAACCCCAGCTCGCGCTTGACCTCGTCAATGGGCTTGCCGGGGCTATAAGGCTCCAGCTGCAACACATTCGGGCGTATCAAGGGCATACTCATCGAACTGCTCCTCTTCTAACAACGTTTGTGTCCTTCAGTCTGCAATGCTTGCCTTTCGCGCAGGTTCTCGGGCGGTAACCCTCCGGTTCGATCATTACCGTACAAAGGTAAACACAGGCAGGACACCGCACCCGGCAGCGCCCTGCCCGATTTTCCGCGATACCCACACCTTTGTCTACCCGGGGGTGCCTTCCACGTCGCCGACACGCACCTCGACAGCAGCGCGCTCCTCCACACGGTCGATGCGCCCGTCGCGAATCCACACGATGCGGTCAGACACGTCCACCATCTTGAGGTCATGCGTCGCGGAGATGATGGTCACTCCCTGTTCTTTGTTCAACTGGCGCAGGAGCTCGATGATCTCTTTACCTGTGCGCAGGTCCAGGTTACCTGTTGGCTCGTCCGCCAGAATGATTTGCGGGTTGTTTGCCAGCGCACGGGCTATTGCCACACGCTGCTGCTGACCACCGGAAAGCTCGCTGGGTTTGTGGTGCAGTCGTTCGCCCAGTCCCACCAGCTTCAGCAGTTCGATACCGCGGTCAATGGCTTCATCGGTGGACAGACCACCGAAAATCATCGGCAGCATCACGTTCTCCAGCGCGGTCATCACCGGAATGAGGTTAAACGTCTGGAAGATGTAGCCGATGGTGCGGCAGCGCAGGAACGCCAGTTCCTGAGCATCCAGCTGCGCCATGTCTACGTCGTTGATAAAGACCGACCCCCCGGTCGGCTTGTCCAGCCCACCAATCATGTTGAACAGCGTGGACTTGCCGGAGCCAGAGGGCCCCATAATAGAGAGATACTCCCCCCGCACGATGTCCAGCGTGACACCGTTCAGCGCACGCACCACCTGCGTGCCCATCAGATACTCTTTCACCACATCTTTGCACCGCACGATATACTCGGTGCTGGTAGCAGTGGTCTGATTCGTCTGTGGCTGAACCGCCATAGATGCACCCCCCCTGTTAGACTTCCACGCGCAGTGCAGCAGCCGCAGGCATCCGCGCCGCCACCTGCGCAGGAATAATAGTGGCAATCACTGACAGCAGTGTGCCGATGACTATGGACAGGAGCAGATACAGAAACACCTCCCCCGGAGAGATCCAGCCGAAAACCTTAAAGCCCTCGCCGAACAGCTTAACGAGCACCACCGCAGAAACCCCAAGCAACCATCCGATAATCGAGGCGATGAAGCCCACCAGGGCCGACTCGATAAAGAACAGCTCCACGATGAAGATATCGTAAGCTCCCAGACACTTCATCGTGCCGATTTCCTTATACCGCTCGGTGACGGACATCAACATGGCGTTGGTGATACCCACCAGACAAACCAGCAGGCTCATAATGACCAGCCATGTCATGCGGTACTTTTCGGTAGGGTCGGTAACCGCCCCCGAGTTGCGTTGAATCATCATCGCTGTCAACACGGAGACGAGGAATGCAATGCCCAACACAGTGCCAGCTGCGGTAATCACCGAGCGCCAGAAGCGGATACGCACGCTTTGCATACTGATGTGGAACGCCACCCGAAGCGGCAGCTGCAGGCGTTCTACCTCACGTCCGTCTTTCCTCATACCTTCTTCTTTCCTCCCCGTTTGAAAGCCACCAGTCTGCGGTCTGCTAACATCTTCAAAAACATGCTCACCGATGCTTCCACCTCGCGACGGCTCATGCGTGTGCGTTTGCACATCTGTTGCACAATGGACTCCACTGTATGCTCGCCGTCGCACAGCTCCCACACGGCAGCTCCTACCTCGTCGAGCTGAATGTGACGCACCGGTGGCAGCCGAAACGCCAGTATCGCCCACCGTATCAGCAGGCTACGCTGTTCGACCGGCACCTTCAGCAATAACTCCCCTTCCTCCGTACGCTCCCATTCCAGTAGCGGATTGCGCACCGGAATGGCAGTTAGTGCCTCCTGCCGGGATAAAACCGGTTTCGGCTTTAACGCCGGGATGAATTTGCCGACAAAATCGCGCAGTCCCATTTGATTCGAACTCGCTTGCGTCGAACGCTCAATGGCACTGCACACTCGCGACAATCTGTTCCAGCAGCTCCTGCGTGCCCCGTTCCACACGCACCGAGTAAATACGGTTGCTCGGCTCGCAGTGCCACACTGCACCGTGAATCTCCTCCGGACGACGCAGGATGAACCGCTCGACCTTCCGGCGCAACCAAATCGTCGGCGAGCGGCGAAGCCCTCTCACGTGCACTGCAGGATGTCCCTCCACTTCGTCCCGCGTGTGCTGCGCCCGAATGCGCCTCCACTCCGTTGCCCGCAGTGCCCACTCTTCCAGCGTCCAGCGTTTCAAGGTTACATCCGCCAGTCCCCATCGCTCCACGCTAACTTCCGTGTAGCGGTTGCGGAACTGCAGCATCAGGTAGCCTGACATCACCTGCGACTTCACCAGCGCAAATCGCTCAGGCAACCGCACCACCAGTCCCAGCAGCGCCCATGTCCACCAGCCGTCTTCAGAGTGGTCCTGCAAGGTGTCGAGCAATTGGTTTGCGACGTTGACCACCGCATCGTCCTTGTCGCCGCTCACCTGCGCGATCACCACTCGACGGCAGTAGGGACACTGCCGGATGAAACCTCGCACTTTTCGGTCGGCGCGATAGTTAAACTCCAGCGCGCCTTCCCACTCTTCCGATGGCTTGATGCGTCCGGTAAAGGGAACTTTGCGCTTCTTCGCCTGACGCTCTACCAGATTCAGGTAGTCGTCCAGCCGTTTGCGCACGTTCACTGCCTTTTTCGCCTGCGCCCAGCGCACCTCTGCAACCAGAGTGCCCGGCGAATCGATGCGCAAATATCCCTCTTTCGCATCGCCCTGAAATCCGGTTACGCTCCAATCAGGAGGTACCCGCAGGCTGACCCCTTGCCACCCCACTATCTGCTCCGGTGCCAGCCCGTGTTTCACGCTATGCTCAGTCCTCGCCCTTACGACTGCTGTTCGGTGGTTTTCTCGGTCTTCGCCGGTGCGGGATGTGCCGGTTCATCATCCAGCACTTCGGAGGTGGCTTTCTTGAACTCGCGCAGGCTCTCGCCTACCGAGCGTGCCAGCTCCGGCAGTCGGCGCGCCCCGAACAGCACGACGATGATGACGATAATCGGTAACGCTTCCTGCCAGCCGAAATACATCTGAATTACCTCACTCATCGAAACTCCTCCACAGTACTTCTGTGCCCCACCTCTATTCTATCACAATCAGTAGGGCAAATACGATACCGACTTCCCGATGATAGCCAGCGCGATAGCCGCCATACCGATAAGACCCATGCCGCAGGAGAACCCCGCCAGCAGCACCGGCGCCCACATGCGCCACTGTTCCTTGCCGAAGCGGCGGGCGAAGTAGCGATGCCCTAATATCGTGCCCAACAGCATCGGTATGGTGTTGTGCGGCAGTGCGCCGATGCCGCCGACAAAGCCGTAGTAGAACAGCAATGGTAGCTTGAGCGCCGAAAAAAGACCGAACAGCGCAAGACCGCCCGCAAAACCGCCGACAATGTAGTCTGTGCGCAACGCTCGCAGCAGCCACTGTCCTGTATCGCTTCCCTTCAGGTTAATCTGCTGCCAGAGTGCGTTCATCTGCGCATGGAGCGGCCAGAACTTCTGCGCATACGGATACTGCGCGGAGGGTATCTGGCTGGTATGCCAGAAGAACGCCCAGAACAGGAAGCTTGCCAGAAGCACCACCGGCAGCATGAACGCCTCCGCATACAGGATGCTGGTGAAGCGTGTGCCCGTCAGTTCCACCTCGCGGAACCGCTGCGCCGCCCAGCCGTGGTCTGCCAGCGGCATCGGTGCATACCAGATGTCCACCCTGTCGTACCCGGTCTTCAGGATGGTGGCTTCGCGCAGGTATGGGAAGCTTACGCCCTGCCCCGTCAACGCGATCATGCGCGCCGAGATGTAGGAGTTAATTGGCGTCCACACCAGCCCGAAGAAGATGAATATCCACAGCGGGAAGCCCGGCACCAGCTGGTGGGCGATGACAATCACGCCAATCGTGGCGAGCAGCCACGCTCCGATGGCGATGTACACCGTGTTCGCTTTGTCGCCGCGCCCAGCGGGTATCTGTGAGAAACTGCCCCGATTGGCAATTAACTGCTTGCGCAAAATCAGCACGCGCACCACGGCGACAATACCGATGAACGCCACCGCCAGCTGCACGCCGATGCCCACGCTGAGCCAGAAGTTCATGTTCACCGTCAGCGAGGTCTGGATGGTACTCATGCCCGGGTACCAGTCGGGCAACAGTCCCATCCGCTGCAGGACGGGGTTGGCGAAAATCTGACACAAGATGCTGGCGGTCGCGCTACCGATAACGATGGGAGCCGGGATGACGAAACCGACCAGCACCAGACCCAAGTCGCCAGACAAACCGGTCAAAGCCGCGGGCAGGATATGCTCAGTGTTGGGCACCAGGTCAAAGAAGGGTATCGGGATGAGCATGAATGCTTTGCCGAACAGCACGCTGGTGAAGATGGGTATCGCCAGATAGAAGAAGCCGTACACCAGCCCGATGACCGCGCCGGTGGAGAACACGCGCCACCGCCATGATTCCTCTTTGCGCCCTGCTTCCGCCAGAGCGGTTGCACCCGAAGCAGCGACCGGCGCCATTGGGAAGGGCAAGCGCTCCACGTCGTTGGTGATGCGGAACAAGGCGTAACCCAGTCCCATCCACATCATGCGCCCGAAGATTTCGTTGGTAATCAGCAGCACAATCGGAATGAGCCAGTCGCGGTGGAAGAAGGTACGGTGTAAAATCGCCAGACTATCCGGACGAGGCACCGCCCAGGTGGGAATCTGGTCGGCTATCGGCGTCGCGGGCGGCGACTGGATGAAGTACTGGTTCCATATCAGCCAGCCGAACGGCCCACCCGACAGACCGATACCGCCAGCCATCAACACTGTCAGTGAAGACGCTACGTAGAACAGGATGTAAATCTCCTGCTTCTTCAGCGGCGCGAACGAACGGCGAGCCACCTCGGCGAATAGCACGATGGTCACCCATTGCGCCGCGGGACCCAGCCCCTGTCCCGCGACCAGCCCGAGGTACAGCGCGCCGGGCAACATGATGAAGGCAATAAACAGGGTACCAATTGCCGTGCGGACGGTAAAACCCTCTTCAAAACGTTGCCCCGCCTCTACAGATTGTGTCTCCGCTGTTTCCCGCGCTAAGGCGATTTCATCTCGAATTGCCACCGGTTTGCACCCTCCTTCGACCGTTTTGGAACGACATCCGCTCGCTACAGCACAGCCCCATTGCTTTTCAAGCACTGCCCCTCACCAAAACTGCTCTCCCCCCTCTCCCGAAGTTTCGGGAGAGGGGCTGGGGGTGAGGGCAATCTCAAAGCCTCATCGCGATACCCACTCCACTATCCGCAACACAAACCCTGCTCCAACCACGCCGATAAATGCCCACGCACTTACCACACGCCATCGCTGCGTCTGCACGGTTAACGGCATGACCAGATGCGTCCACAACAACGCCGCCAGCGTTAGCCAGAACGGTACCACCAGCGGGTGATACGCCATCGCTTTTGCCCATTCCCCGTGCGCTAACGCACAGGTAGCGCGCGTCATGCCGCACGTCGGACAGGGCTTACCCGTCACTATCCGAAAGGTGCACACCACGGGCGCGTGCTCCACATACGGCTTCAGAACGTAAGCCGCCGTCCAGATGAGCCCCAGCGCCGTCGTCAGGAGCCACGCTCGCCGCATCTTTGAACCCTTCAACCGTCACCGCACCGCCCACATCGTACTGAAAGCTGCCAGCCATGCCAGCGTGCCCAACACCCAGATCGCCAGCGACACAATACCCAGAATGAACCCGGCCTGCGCTAGACCGCGCCCTTCGACAGGAGCCAGCCCCTGATCGATGTTGTTCATCTCCTGCTTGCCAACGATAATCGCCGGGATACCCAGCAACCCACAGCACAGCAAGCCCAGTATCCCCAGCACCAGCGCGGTAGTTGCTCTGCTGCTTGGGCCTCCGCCAGCCATTGGAGGAGGCTGCCTGTAACTATCGCCGGGTGGACTCGGCTGGCTCGGGAACAGGTGGCTCAGCTCTGGCAGCAGGCTCGCCCGAATCTGTGTGCCTGTGACCTCATCCTCCAGCGTGGTGTTGGGTGCGATACGGCCCTCTCTCACCCACTGCTGCAGGGTGGGTATGTCCGCCGGACCGTAGCGGTTGCCGTCTTGTGCAATCACGTAGTATCCCAACTCAGTTCCCTCCGCGAGCGCATGTCCTCCTTACAGCCTAAGCACCTGTTGCCGGTTGTGTGCTGGGCACGCCCGCCGCCTGTCGCCCATCGGTCTTCTGAAGGTACCGTTCGCGCTCCTCCTGGCGCAGCGTTCGCCAGATGAGGAACTGCTTGCGCAGGGTGTTCAGGAAGCGACGGTTCACCCGCTTCCAGTTGGCGATGTCGCCGCTCAGGCGTGTCAGCGTCAGGTGCAGGTCGTACACATCAGGCATGTCGGTAGGTGTGGCTTCGATCTCCACGTTCTGGCTCACACCCAGGTCAAACGGCGCAACCCACGCGGTGCAGGTGATGCGGTAGGCGGTGCCGCCATCATGTTCGTACTCCTCTGCCTTCACGCCCTGCGTCACGAAGTCGCCGATGGAGTACTCCTCATACGCCTGCAGCCACTCGCTCAGGAACGAGTTCAAGCCCGCCGCCTGCACGCGCGTTACCGAGAAGGGCATAGGGATGCGCCACACGTCGCCTTCCGGCTCGGGCACGCGCCAGGTGCGCTCCAGCGCAGGTGTCGCCACCTCCGATGCTTTGCGGGCGGGGTAGATGGTAGAACCCAGCACCGTTGCCACCACAATCAGCGTGGAGACCACCGCCGCCATCGACGAGAAGTTCAGGTACAGCCCCGGCACGTTCAGCCATACAATGATCTTCGCACTGAGCTGACCCAGGAAGTATCCCGTCACCGAGCCGAGGATGGCGTACACCATCGCCTCCGCAAGGAACAGCAAACCGATGTGCGTGGGCGATAACCCCAGCGATGAGAAAATATGTATCTCCTTCACGCGCTCGTATACGCTGCTCAGCATGGTCTGCAACACGATAAGCGCAGCAATCAGTACCGGGATAACGACGAACTCGATACCCCGTCCTGACGTCGCCGCGAGCGTGGAGTATCGCCACGTCCTGTCGCCCTGACCCGCGTAGATATTCAAGCCCAGGCGCGGCATCAGCTTATCCAGAACCACTCGCACCTCGTCAGGCGTCGCGAAGGAGATAGCGATGCTGCGGATTTCGCCACCGATGTTCATCAGCGTCTTATACGGGATGTAGAAACAGGCGTCGGGTTCGAGGTGGACGTACTCGCGGAATCCTGCCTCGCCTGCGCCCGCTCCCTGTCGCTGCATCTTCTGCATCAGGATGAAGTCTACCGGTGTCAGCGGCTCGCGGTCCAGGTCGGTAATCTGCTTGAACTTCTGGCTATCCAGAATGCCGATGACCGTATAGTCCACGCCGCTGAAGTTGACCTTCGCTTTGCCCACGTCCGCCGGCTCGATGCGCAGTTGCTGGGCAATCGCGGTGGGCACAATCGCCACGTAGCGGTCACCCTCCCGGAACCAGCGTCCCGCCACCAGTGCTTTTTGTGGCTGCGTCACCTCTGCCTCGGCAGGCGACAAGCCCACCGCCGCTTTGGCGTCGTATTGGCGGTCGCCTCGGCGGAGGGTAAGGAACGACTGTTCGCCAAAAGCCGCCCCGAAGAACCACGACCGAGGAGCTACCGCTCTATCGCGGAACTCATCCTGCAGCAGGCGGTATGCGGGTTCCTGCAGAGGCTCCCACAGCGCGGTGCGAATCATGATACCGTTGTACAGCGGCGTGCCTGGTGCGGGAACCTTGTTGAAGCGCAACACGTTCACGATAGAGGTGAACGACAGCACAATGAAGGTGAGCAAAACCAGCGTGATGCTGGTGAGCAGGGTGCGTGCCTTGCGCCGGCGCATGTTGGACACACCCAGATTGAATGCGGCAAACGCCACACTCACCCGCCCGATGTCCGCACGGTGGATGCCGCTAATCTGCCGGTTGAGCTGCTTGAGCTGCTCCTCGAACTTGCCCGCGACCATGAAGGTAACCAGCAGCGACAGCGCCAGCATGATGAACGCCAGCAACACCACGAACAGGTTGCTCACCAGCTGGAACGCCGGGTGTATCTGGCTGAACGCGAAAAACACCAGCAGGAAGATAATGAACGCCGTCAGCAGCTGGCGTTTCAGGTCGCTGAAGCCGAACAGCAACCGCTCCATAAAGTAGGCGAAGGGCATCAGCAGGAACATATAGAAGATGACACCGCGCACCACGTCGTTGGCAGTTGCCTGCACGTCGGGATAGGCGCGCGCTTCGTAGCCCCATGCCGCACGTGCGTAAGCGTCGAAGGTGGCGTAATCTCTGCGCTCCAGCGCGGCGCGGGCTTTGTCCAGATGCTCTTTCGCCAGCCCGTGCAGCTGCTCCAGTCCTTCGTTAATGATGCGGAACTGGCGCAGGCGGCTCATCCGCCACTCATCCAGGTTCCACATGTCTTCCGCCACCCGCAGGGCAGTGTTGGCGATGGTGCCGCCGCGCGCAATCAGGTCGCGTTCGGTCAGCTCCCGCTCCGAGAAGGTGCGCACCACAAATCCCTGTGCCTCCTCCGCGCTACCCGCCACCAGATACCCCTCACCCTCCGGTTTCTGAGGCGTGGAGTTAATCAGCAGGAAGCGCGTGGCTCCGGGTCCCACGCCCATCATAATCTTGATGCGCGAACCGGGTTGCGCGAACACCACTGCCACATCCTCCACATAGGAGGTCAACGAGTAGTCCTGCACGGTCGCCAGTGTGTAGCCGTACATGCGCGGCTGTCCGTTCGTCTCGCCGTCTAGCACCTCCATCGTGGTCAGCGCACGCAGTGCCTGCTGGTCTACCAGGTCATAGATAGACGTCGGCACACAGCGGAAGACGACGATGCGGGTGGTCTTGCGCCCGGTGGACATCGTGAAATCGATGGCATACTCCGAGGCACCCGTAACGCCCAGGTCAGGCGCGAACTCAATCTCTCCGGTTTGCTCGTTCAGGCGGTAGGCGGCGACGCTGGTCATCCGGTTCCAGCCATAGGCAGTGATGGGCGGAATGCCCGGGAAGCGGAAGTAGGCATCGTCGCCCACCTTCTGGATCATGTTGCCGCGCACGCCCATGAAGGTCTTGGTAGCATGACGCACTACCGCCAGCGAACTGGGCACAGGCTGGTTCGGGATGAAGCTCTTGCGCGGGTCAAACAGCACCACCTGTCCGTCCAGCGTGCCGAATCCGCCCTGCAAACCCATCGTCTGGAAGTTGCCAGGTTCGGAAATGGGGAAGCGTGGCACGTTCAGCTCGCCAGGCGCGTTGGTGTCGTTCAGGATGTGATACAGCAAACACGCAATCAGCTTCGTCTGGCGCGTGACGTTGGCTATATTGACCTTTTCCGGTGTATCAAAAGGCGTATCTACCAGCGCGCGCGAGTCGTCGGTGGTGCAGAAGGTCATCCCGTTCGCGCCGGATAACGTGACCACCTCCGCGTCGAAGGCGAACTTGCCGGGCAGGTAGTTGCGCCAGTTCTTGCCCTCCACTGGGTTTACCCCGTCGGCAAACGCCTTCTTGTGGTCGAAGCCCAGCACGTAGCCCACCTTCTCGGCGTTCTCGCGGCAGATGCGTGCGGTATCCGAGAAACGGTTCTGCACGTCCTCACGCATATCGTAGAAATAACCTTTATAAAACAAACCCACCTGCCGCGACTTGCTGGAGAGGTCCAGCGACAGGAACAGGTAGATGTCCAGCAGCTTCTTCTGCTTGGGCTTGATACCGACGGTGCTGATAAGGGAGTTGACCAGCCGCTGCCCGACGTTGGGGCGTTCCAGCTCGAACATGTGCCGGTCCATCCACTCCCGAACGCCTTGCAGGGAGAGGAAGTGCGCGCTGGTGGCGATGAACAGGATGGTGCGTTTCGGCGGGTTGGCTTTATAGGCGCGGGCGACCTCCAGCAGTCCAGCCAGCCCACACGCGCTCTCCGCACCCGGCGCGAGCGCGGGTACGGCGGACATGGCATCATAGTATGCGGAGATGACGATAATCTGGTTCTTGAACTTGGGGTCGGTGCCTTCAATCCAGCCGATGATGTTGCGCGTAGTGCGTCGCTCCCAGGGCATGTTGCAGAACAGCGTGCCTTTCACCTCGCGCTGTTCAGCGGTGAGCGCAAGCAGGGGCGCGGCGTCGCTCTTACGGATGTAAAAGCGCGGAACGGTCACAGGGATACCGATGAACTTGGACTCCGCCTCGCCGCGCATGGTGGCATTGGGCTCGATAAAGATGACCGCCTTCGCTCCCAGTCGCGGCGCGTTCAGCCAGTCGGTACCGCAGTTGAAATCCACCAGCACGATACTGCCCTCCACCTTCTTGCCGCTGAAGTTGGGCAGTTTGCCGTCGCGTGCGTAAATGATGGGTCCGGTGATGCCCTCCGGCGGAAGCTGGGAGGTGCGCACGAGGTTCGGCCACATCGCGTACAACGGAAACTCGCGGTTGCCCACGCGCAGTTTCGCGCCCTTGTCTACGGGAACGGTAACTGCGAACTCCTCCGTAGTCACCCGCTGCAGTCCAATCTGGCGGAACTGCTCCTCAATCCACTTCGCTGCCGCTTCCGAGCCCGGATACCCTGCGACGCGAGAGGGATATGAGGAGAGCTGGTACACCGTCTGGCGAATGCGTTCCGAAGAGACCGCTCCTGCCAGACGCTTATAGGCATCTGCGACTTCCGGAGCGACTGAGGGCTGGCTCCACGCCGCCGTCGCGAAAACCTCCAGCCAGATTAGGGCGAAACATGCCCACAGGAAACGCACCTTCATGTTTGTCACCTTCTTCGGCGTTTGGCTTTACCTTATCATAACATAACCGGGTATGCGTGTGAAGAGGGGTTTTCCTCTTTGTTTGTGTAGTTCGGCATTGACCGCGCGGTTTCCTGCACGCATGGGCATGGCTTTCGAAGAAAAGTGCGACTGGTCAGAGGTCGTGCCAGAGCCGACCACGATGGCGCTGTTCGGTCTGGGACTGCTGGGCGCGGCGGGCGGTCTGCTTCGCCGCAAGGCGCAGTAGGCTAGCCCATTTACCGGGTGCGAGGGTAGCGAGCGCAGGGCGGTTGCGCCCTGCGCTCTTTGTCTTCTTATCGGTCGTAGGCTTCAGCCTGCGCTACCCCAAACGCACCCTAAAGGGTGTGGCTACATTGAGTTGCCACGTTTCACCAACCCCTGTAGCCGTAGTCTTTAGCCTTCGCCACCCGAAACGCACCTGGCTGAACTGAGGCAGTATCTTGCGCTTCGTTACCTCCTTTGATATGATTACCGTGGTGAGCATAATGTTAAAAGCGACGCGGGAATGGGTGAAACAAGCGGAGTATGATATCGACACTGCCGAACAGATGTTGTTCGCGGGCAGGTATTTGTACGTCGTATTCTTCTGTCACCTCGCGATTGAGAAGATGCTGAAGGCGGCTGTTACCGAGCGCACTGCACAACCCCCACCTCGTACGCATAATCTTATCCTTCTGGCTCAGCTTGCCCAGCTGTCAGTACCTCGGGAACATGCAGAGTTTATCGGCAAGATAGGCGACGCCAGCATTGTCACGAGATACCCGCAGGATTTGTCCCAGGCCCTCACTGAATACACCGAGCCGATGGCTCGCTTGTACCTGCAACACAGCAAGGAGGTTCTACGATGGATCAAAGAGCAGCTTCCATAGAGTCCATCGTGCAGCGCTACTGTGAGCAGTTGAGGATACTGGGCGTTCATCCGCAGAAGGTCATCCTTTTTGGCTCCCGTGCTCGGCAGGAGGATGACAACTACAGTGACATCGACCTGTTGGTGGTTTCTTCCGACTTCAGGGGAATGGGGCTTCGCGCCCGTTTGGAGACATTAGGGATTGCCGCCGCCCGCGTTTGGGAACCGATAGAAGCCATCGCCGCCTCTCCCGAAGACCTGCAGCAGGTGGAGCCAGCGGACTTCCTATCAGAAGTGCTCCGAACAGGAAAGGTGGTCTGGGAAGAGAGATAGCCGCCGCGCCGTCTATTTGCCCTCGTTCGCCACTTCCCACCGCTGCTGTTCTGGCAGGCGTATCCACTTCACGTGCCCGTCCGCAAAGGAGATAATCGCGCCGCCCACGTGGCGTTTGGCAAGCAGCTCCCGCCCGCCGCTGGAGTTCCAGCCTCCTGTCGCATCAAACAGAGCTACGGTGCTGCCCGGTTCCTCTAACGAGAACAGAGACCGGCAATCCAGAGCCCGATTCATGGCATAGCCACTGCGCAGATGACGCGCCTCTGGACAGCGATAACTCTCCGGAGACGACACACGGGGACGGATGGTATCACACCAGATGCTTGCGCGAGGAAAACGCTCATCGTAATCGTGCGCATACAGAAGCATGGCCATTGCAAGGTCTTTCTGGTGCTGGATACACTGCACCTGATGTGCCTTGATACGAGCAGAGCGAATAACCGGAACGATTGTCACCGCCATTCCAGCAGCTGAGAGCAGAAGGGCGACTATCGCCAGCAGAAACAGACGCGCGGTCGCCTGCGATACAACCGCCAGAACCAGAGCTACCGCCGCCAACAAACCGGCCACAGGCAGCATGAGCGCGCCGAGAATAGCCATCAAAACCAGTTCCGGGACGTAGCCGCCGACAAGAATCAGTATCAGCCCCGCAGCCGCCAGCACAGCCGCTATCTCCGCGAGGCTCTTCGCAAATCGTTTTACCATCGCCCCACGCCTCACGGCAACAGGCGCGTGACGGTGCCCCGCCCCCACGCCTCCAGCCGGCGGAAGCCCTCGGCGTACATCACCCCTGCGCTCAGCCCGCGAAACCGTCCCATGACGCGAATGAAGTCGGTGATGTCGATGTTGTCATGCTCCCGCAGCCAAGTCACCTGGCTCTGGTGGCACTCCATCATCTGTATCTTCTGCTCGATGACGGGCGTGATGTCCACGTATTCGGTGGGAACAAACTCCGCCCCCGCGAGGCTGTCCATGTAGTAGATGACCGGCAGGCGCGGCGTAGGAGGGCTTTCGGTCTCCACGTGCGGCAGCGTGGCGATGAAGGTGCTGACGAACACCAGCTCCGACACCACGCGATGGTCCATGTGATAGTCCGTCGGATTGTGGGTGATGACCACATCGGGCCGCGCCTTGCGCACCATCTCGATGAACGCCATGCGTGTGGCGTGGTCGTGGTAGATGAACTCATCAGGGATGTCCATCCAGATGAGCTCCGCCCCGCAAAGGTCAGCGGAAGCCTGCGCCTCCTGACGACGAATTTGGCGCAACTCTTCCGGCTTCAGCACGAAGTGGCCCTGCTCGCCGTTGGTGGCGACGCAGATGACCACCTCGTGCCCCTGCTGCCGATAGCGCAGGAGAGTGCCCGCGCACAGGATTTCGATATCGTCGGGGTGTGCCCCCACCGCTAAAACGCGCATCTGAACCATCCTCCTTTATGCCAGAGAACGCCGAACCGATACCTTCTTGCCTCTGTTACCGCATCATACCGCCGATGCCTCGTAACGTACCTTTACCGGCTTGCCCGTTGCCGCCGATTCGTCGATGGCGTAGATGACCTCATGCGTCTTCGCGGCGTCAAACAGGCTCACGTGGCTCTCCACGTTGTTGCGCACGCACTCCACGAAGTGGTCGATCTCGCCGTGGAAGGGATGATGCGTCACATCGCCGCTGTCGGGGCGGATGGTGGGAACCGTTATCCAGTCCGTCTGTCCGGGGAACAGGTCCTTCGCCCAGATGCGGTTGTCGCGCAAGGTTCCCCGCTCGCCCAGCAGGTCGATGTTGAACGCATAAGGGCACCGGCAATCCAGAATCGACGACAGTTTGCCAATCGCGCCGCCGCGGAACCGCACCGCCGCCACCACGTTCGTATCGTACTCGTAGTTGGGGTCGGTGTTGTTGGAGTACGCCATCACCTCGTCGATCTCGTCCTGCACAAAATACCGCATCGCGTCCACTGCATGGCAGCCTGCGCTCAGGAACGAACTACCCCCCACGCTCTTTTTCACGTTCCACTCGTACTGCCGGTAGTGCGGACCGATGTGATGCCAGTAGTCCACCTCGGCATAGAAGATACGCCCGATGGCGTTTTGCTCCAGCAGCCGCTTGATGGTCATGAACTGCGGGTTCCAGTGCAGTACGAAGCTGACCACCGTCTTCACACCTGCCTGTCGCACCGCCCTCACCATCTCCATCAGCTCTTCGCGGCTGTTGGCGACCGCTTTTTCTATCAGGATATGCTTGCCTGCCTGCGCTGCCAGAATGGTCTCGCGCGGATGAAGGTTTGGGGGCGTGCAGATAGAGACCAGATGCACGTTGGGGTCTGCCAGCGCCTGCTCGTAGTCAGTGTAAATCTTTGCGTTGACCGCGCCGGTAGCCTCTTTCAACCTTTCCGCGCTCTCACGGGTGCGGCTGCAGATAGCGACGACCTCCGTGTAGGGGTTCCGTTGATAGGCGCGCACGTGTTCGGTAGAAACCCACCCCGCGCCGTGAACCAGCACACCGTATTCCGCCATCGGTTGCCTCCTTCAGCTCATGTGGATTTCCACGTTGTCCGCCACGCCGCCCAGCAGGGTGTAGTCGGTGCGGGCGGTCTGCAGAATGCTACCAGGTACGTAGGTGTTCACGGGGCCGTGCGCCACCAACCGCGCGATGAACCTCTGCCACGAGACACCTCCGCCCAGGTCGCCGTCGAGCCAGAAACTGCGGTGTTTCGCGCCCAGAATATCTGCCGGACCAATCGTGTTGGCTTTGGGCGGTACCCACGACCAGTCACCGCCAAAGGAGTGCAGCGCGTTCTGCATGATGGTCATCGGGTGCAGTTCCACCAGCCGCGCGCCCGCCTTCTTGTAAGCCTCCAGGTCATCGCCGAACTCATCGCCGAGATGCGCCTCCCAGAAGGCGATATGTCCGCACCAGCCGATGCCGCCGTAGCATACGTCCGCCCCACCCATGTCGGCAATCATCTTGCTGTAGTCCTTAATGACGTCGGTGGTAGGGAAATGGATTTGCTTCTCTGGCGGGCGCAGCTCGGGGTCGATGCGCAGGAAGAAGCTCTCCCACATCGCCCGCTGGAAGGAACCTTCCCAATCGCGCGGGGCGGTGTTGCCGTCCTGGTCGGCGTATTCGTCCATGTTGAAGGTATGCACATGGTGCATCGGGATGCGCAGGCGGTTAATCATCTCGGCAGCGATGGGGTACTGTGGCATGGGTCCCACGGGAAAGATGCCCACAAACTGCCTGCCCTCATCCAGCGCCTGCTTGATGCGGCTCACGATGTCGGTGGCGAACGCCGCATAAAACTCGGCGCGGTCGTCGATGACGCGAATCTTGAAGTCGGGATTCGGGTGTTCGGTGATCCGTTCGCGCGGGATAGCGCGCACACGGGCACACACCTCCACATCGCGAAACGGAATGAAGCGTGCCAGGTCATACTTGAACGCCATGATTCTAGCCTCCCTTCGGGTGTTCGATGGATGTTGAGGGATTCGCGGTGATGCAGAAGATTCCTGCCTGCGCGACCAGTGGATCACGAAGGCTTTGAAGAAGACATCCCACGCGCGATACGCCACATCAACGCAAGACACACCCCCATCAGCCCCCACACCAGCAACACCGACAGCGCAGGATGCTGCGGCGCGATACGGTCGCCCACAAACGCTAAACTCGCCCCAGTCGCCAGTCCCAGCCCGATGAACGATTCGTGAAAGCCGCCGTGCGTGCCTTTCTCCTCGCTGCCCGCCATTGAGTAGAACAGCGAAGACTGGTATAGCAACCCGATGCTCAGCCCGAAGACGATTTGCGCCAGCAGATGCAGCGCCAGCGAAGGGGCAAACATCATGCCCGCAAAGCCCAGCATTGCCATACCGAACGCGGCAAACAGCAGGTTGGGGCGATAGTGCCAGCCGCTCCAGCGACGCAGCAGCTCGAAGGCAAACATGCGCACATAGAACCACAGGCTGAACCAGCTGCTGGCGGTGGCGAAACTGACGCCGATACGCTGTGCCACCACGGGGTTGTAGGTGACGATTACATTGATGGCGACGTATGCCATCGGGTTCGCCACCCATCCCAGCAGGCGGAAGGCATGGCGTTGCTGCGGCGTCAGTTCCACGCCTTCGGAGTCTACGACGGTATGGTGTTCGTCGGGCACGCTGTCGTAATCGGGCAGCACTTTCCATAGCAGGAAGAGATTAAACAGGTAGAGCATGAGCGGCAGAGCAAACATCGCCCGCAAACCGAAGGCGCTCATGAGCGGGGTGGTGATGAAGAACGCAAAGCCGCTCCCTCCCGACCAACCGAGGTTATACATTCCGACCAGGTGCTGAACACGGTGTTGTGGCTCGCCGCGTGTGATGGCAGCTTCAATGGCGGGCCAGACAAACCCCTGAAATGCCGCGACCAGCACGGTCGCTGTTACCATGTTCCAGCCCTCCGGGAGGAGCCAGCCTGCCAGAGAACCAGCAATCAGTCCGACCAGTCCCAGCTTCATCGAGGTGCGACAGCCGCGCCGTTCGATGAGCCTGCCCCCCAGCACCGACCCGATTGCCGTGAGAAGACCGATACCGATTTGCGCCATAGCGATGGTAGCAGGGCTCCATTCCAGCGCACGCCGGGCGTAGAAGGGCTGACCGTAAAGAATCATGGTGGTGGCGATCGATTGCCCGACCTGCACCACCTGCAGCTGCCACTTGGGAAGAGTGGTGGTCACCTCGTTGCTCATCTCAGGTGGCAGTTTCGTCGCTCACCAGCGAAAAGCCTGCAGGAGGGTCGTTGAGATTACTCCCCAAAGTTGCAGATAACAGCGGAACCAGAGGTATACTAGTAGCAGATAACAGTTGTAAGGGCAGACAGGAATGAGTGTTGCATCCGCCAACCACACATTGCGCTCGACGCCCGACGGCATCACAAAGGTAGTTGAGCAACTGGTACAGCGGTTTAAGCCCGGCAAAGTCATCCTCTTTGGTTCTTACGCCTACGGGCAACCAACCGTTGACAGTGATATCGACCTGCTGATAGTTATGGACAATCCGCCTGACCCGAAAGTCGCATGGAAATCTTTGCGAGACATACGTCGGAACAGTGAAATCTGTTTGCAGATACTGTTCATGAGTAGTCACGAGTTCGAGGAGACCAAAAATGTGGTAGGAGGCATTGCCTATCCTGCCCATCATTGGGGCAAGGTGCTGTATGAGTCGGAGCCGTGAACAGGTTATTTGGGACTACGTTCAGGAATGGATTCGCAAGGCAGGCTGTTGAGACGGCAAGATCTGTGCGAGACACAGTGATAGAATACCTCCGTGATTATCTGGCGCAGCGACCGAAGCCATGAAATGTCTGATGATGGTTGCGGGTTGACCAGCACGGCGTGAACGTCCATTAGACAACAATTTGTTCACACCACACCTTCGGTATTAATGTCTCAATCTGTTCCCGTGTACAGAACCCCGCGCCGAATACCGCCGCATTAGCGGCACCAGCCGCCACCCCCCAGCGAAGCACGTCGGGAGCAGACATGCCCTGAATGACCGCATACAGCATCGCCGCCAGCATCGAATCGCCGGAGCCGACCGCGCTCACGAACTCTACCTCGGGCGGTTGCGCGAACCACTCTCCTTCCGCGCTGACCCAGATTGCCCCTTGCTTGCCCAGCGTTACCACCACAATCTCAATGCCTTTCTCGCGGAGCCGACGAGCCATCTCCAGCGCACCTTCCCGCCCTGCAGGCTCGCGCCCGAAAACGGCAGCCAGTTCCGCGCGATTGGGCTTCACCATCCATGGGATGGCTTCCACTCCGTACCTGAGTAACGCGCCGCTGCTGTCCAGCACTACCCTTACTCCAGCCTCGCGTCCCATGCGGATGACCCGTGCGTGAAAATCGTCGGGCACTCCAGGAGGTGCGCTGCCAGACAGGGTGACGTAGTCGAACCGGCGCAACAGCTGCCTCAATTTTTCTTCCAGCGCCGTGACCTCCTCGGGATGGATTTCGGGCCCAATCTCGTTCAGCTCGGTCTGCGTTCCGTGGATAGGGTCAATGACTGCCAGACACACGCGGCTCTCCCCTTGCGTCCACACGAAGTCGCCGGGGATGCCCTCCTGCTTCAGGCTATCCAGAATGAACGCGCCGTTGTGTCCGCCGAGAAAGCCAGTCGCCATGACCGGCACGCCCAGCGTGTGCAACACCCGTGCTACGTTAATGCCCTTCCCACCGGCAACCACTCTGCCCGACTCTACGCGGAACACCCTGTCCAGACAAAAACCCTCGACGCGATAGGTCTTGTCTACCGCCGCGTTGAGAGTGACCGTCAATACTGCAGCCTTTCTGCTCATGTGACCTCCATCTCGCGGTATAGCAGCTCTTCCACCACAATGGCTACATCCTCTACGGCGACCTGATGGGGCTGTCTATCGCGGCGCAGGCGCACCTCCACCACCCCCTCCGACGCCGAACGCCCCACCACCACCTGAAGGGGTATGCCGACCAGGTCGGCGTCTTTAAACTTCACTCCGGCGCGTTCATCGCGGTCATCCAGCAGGACATCGATGCCGCGTTCCTCAAGAGATAGGGGTATCCTCTCCGCTACATCCCGATGCGCCTCTTCGGAAGGATTCAACAGCAGGATAATCACCTCAAAAGGCGCGATGCGCGGATGCCACACCATGCCATCGCTGTCGTGGTTTGCCTCCACCAGAGCCGCTATCAGGCGCGTGAGGTTCAGTTCGCCCAGTATGACCTGCACCGGTTGCTGCACACCCTGAGCATCATCATACACCAGCCCATGCTCATCGCGCCACAAACGTACCTCCCCTACAAGAATACCCCGCCTCAGAACCAGCTCGCCATCACAGTGGGCGCACTGGTCGCCAGCGGAAGCGGTTCGCAGGTCCAGCCACGACGGCTTTCCGAAGTCGCGCCCCCAGCAGACGTGGATGCGATGTGCGTCCGCCACATTCGCCCCTACCACAAAATCCTGCATCTGGCGTACCGCGTGGTCGGCTATCAATAGCACCCCTTCCAGCCCAACCGGTCCCGCGAAGCCGACAGGTGCACGGCTGACCTCCTCCACCTGCTCGGAAGACATCAACTGCACCTCTTTCGCACCCAGAGCCCTTTGCACTTTACGCAGGCTCAGTTCGTGGTCACCCCGCACCAGTGCGGCTACCGCCTTTCCATCGACCTCCAGCAGCAACGTCTTTACCAGTCTCGACGGCGGCACGCGGAGAAACTGAGCGACTTCCTCTACCGTGCGCAGGTCGGGCGTGCTGACGATTTCAGCAGGCGGCACAGCATCGTAGGACGCCACAGATGCATCGAAGGCTGGCAGGGGATAACATTCCGTCGCAGCAGCTGCACTGCAGGAGGAGCACTGCAAGAACGCATCTTCGCCGCCTTCTACCACCGCCAGCAACGACCATCCTTCGCACTCCCCTGCAAGCACCTTCGTTCCCATCTGCCTGCACGCATGGACAAGGGTGTCCCTCATCAATTTCATACTCTCGGTTGCTGACGGGGCATCCGCGTCGAAACACCACATCCTGAACAGCAGTCTCTCCCGAGCCTCTAGCAAGCCGCCGCGCGGCTCCACCTCCTCGCGGCGTATCTGGTTCATCGCGTACCATCTCAGCGGCAGAGAGCGCCACGAACGAACCTGAGAGCGGGCAGATTCGAACACTGCCTGCACAGGCTCCGCAAGGGGCGTTATCACCGGATGGAACCCTGCGGCTGCGCACTGCTCTTCTAGCAGCGTCACAGCGCGACGAAGCGCATAAGCCCCCAGTGGCAGGAAAAGATATACCCCCGCTTCCGCCTTGCGCACAAAGCCCGCACGACGCAACAATCGCTCATGCACACTGCTGGCATCTGCGGGCACTTCCCTTAGAGTGGCAAATGGTAACTGTGAGGCACGCATGGGATTCCCTCAGCTGCTTGCGCTGGTGTAGTGCCGCGTGGCAAATCGCCAGAAAGCTATCGCGCAGGCGAGGAAAAACATTGCCAGTCCTACTCCCACCGGCAATAACCACCACTCCATCCTGCCCAGCATCGCTTTGGAGGGTATGGTGGCGATGAACGCGAGAGGGATAATGAAGGTCAATATGCGTTGCAACACACCCCGAAAGATGTCCGTTGGGAAACGCGCCATATACAGGATGGTGTCCACTAGCGCGGAGAGGTTGTCCACCCGCACCAGCCAGAAGGAGAGCGTCATCGCCAGCAGGTAGAACGAGTAGTACATGGTTAACCCGCTGAAACAGAGCACAAAATACTCGACTACCTGCGTCAGGTCGGGCAGCGGACGCATCCGTGATACCGCATAACCCAACATGGCGAAGGAACCGATGAGGGTGCCTATCTCATCCATGTTCACGAAGCGAAACGATGTCCAGAACAGGCTGGAAACGGGCTTCACCAGCACGAAGTCAAACGTGCCCAGTCGTATCAGGCTGGGCAGCATCCACAGGTTGCGGAAGAAGGTGATGCTGGCGATGGAGCTCATCCAGTAACAGGTCGCTACTAGCAGGAAGGCGTCGTTGCGGTTCCAGCCGGCGACGGCATCGGTGCGCGCGTAGATAACCTCCACCAGCGCGATGAAGAAGAACAACCATGCAAAGTTGGTGATGACCTTCGCCCAGAAGTTCGCCCGAAACTCCAGTTCGCGCCGGAAGCCGTTGCGCCAGAACACTTTGTACAGCCGCCAATAGCGACGCACTTCACATCCCCACCCCTGTATAGTATAGCAGACCCTTCCGCCACAACACCTTCGCCAGCAGATACAGCGACACCGTCCATGCCACCTGTATCCCAATACCCTGCCACGCTAAAGACTCCGGCACTCTTCCCATGAAGACCTCCGTGGGCAGGGCAACGGTGTACTGGAAGGGCAAATAACGGCTCAAAGCCTGCAACCATTCCGGAAAGACCCCGATAGGCACTAACTGTCCCGACAGGAACAGCATCGGGATATAGTAGATGTTGTATACGCTGAACACTTCTTGAAAGAACAGTGCCAGCAACCCCAGGGCGTATGCCAGCATGAACGATACCAGGTGCCCCATCACCAGCGATAGCCAGAAGGTCGGACCCCATTCAAACCGCGCCTGCGTGAGGTGCGGGGCGTAAATCCAGACAGCCAGTGCAAGCATTGGCACAAACACCACGAGGCGAAACACCCGCCACGCCAGATTGCGGATAAGGTTGGTCTGGAAGTAGCTGAAGGGGCGTACCAGGTAAACCGAGAACTGTCCCTCCTTAATCTCCGTCGCCACATCCCACATCTGATGCGTGACCACGAAGTTGGTAAACGTGACCATGCAGAGGTAATACAGCACCATCTCGCCCGGAGCGTAGCCGCCGATGTGAGACCGCCCTCCATACGCGGACAGCCAAACCAGCGGCATCACCATCGCAGGCACGACATCGGTGAGGATCCAGATCACCGCCTGCGCGCGATATGCCAGCGAGTCCTGAAAATAGATGCTGAAGACCGCCCACGCCTTGCGCAGCCAAAGATACAGCCTCTGGCGCATTTCACTCCCCGCTCAAGCCGAAATGGCTCACCAGAATACCGAAGTCGAAAAGGGTCACCTCGCCATCGCCGTCCAGATCGGCGTCGGCGTTCCACAGGGCGTCGCCCCGAACCGTACCAAAAGCCTGCACCATCCGCCCAAAGTCGTGCAGGGTTATCTCGTTATCGCCGTCCACGTCGCCGTTGATGAGCGAAACCTCCGCGCTTCCCGTGGATGGGAGAAAAACGCCCCTGAGCCTTCTGGACAGCCAGTGCGAGCTTTTCACACGCACATCATACCAGCCCGGAGCGATTGCGCCATCTCTGGGCAGTGTCACGATACCTGCGTCGTCGGGCGTGAGAGTGTATCGCCTGACCAGTGTGCCGTTAGCACGTAACACCTCTATCTGCACCGGCACGCTGTTACCCAGCCATTGCTGCCAGTCCACCTGCAGTTGTAGCGAACGCTGTGAGGGCAGTTCTACCCCCACCAGCCGTATCGCTGAGGGCACAATCACGCGCTCGCTGCCCTGCGTGGACAGCGTGCCCAGAATCACCAGAAGGTCACCCTCAATCCACGGCACTGCCGGGTTCGTATTCACTCGGATGGCGACAGGCGACTGACCGTCTTCCACATAGATTGCTCCCCCCAGCCTGTCGTTGCCTGCGGCGACGCGCACATCCTGTAATAGCACCATCTGCCCATCGCTCTGCCGAAGCAGGTCAGCCATGGGCCACACATTACCCCCCGAACTGCCCGCCAGCACCGTCTCGCGCCATACGCTGCCTGCGGACACGGTGACCGTCCTGTTGACAGGCGTCAAACCCGATGCACTGACGCGCAGCGTGTAGGTGCCCGGAGGCACATCCACAAAAGCAAATGCACCGTTACCATCGGTGAATAGCGAGCGCGAGAAGCCGCTGCGGAAAAGGGTCACCGTGGCGCGGTCCAGAGGCTGCAGGTTCGAACCCCTCAGAGCAACCCCCATGACGATACCCGTTGTCGGATTGGTCTTCCACGGCAGGTCGGGAACGGGCTCCCACTGCCCGAAGTAGTTGCCAAAGGTGGTATAGGCAGCCGGGTTATACCACTGGATGTTACCGGAGCTGTCCACGTTTGGCGCTGCGTACGAGTAGAAGACAATCCCATCCGAATATCCCCCCTGCGTTGTGGGCGTGCGCACCAGATTGATCTGAGTGAGGGTGTTCGAGAGAGTATTGAGGTATGCCCCCAGCCCAATCGCCACCGAGCGGTTATAACGGTGATTCTTCGTCCACGTAATCCAGTTATTGAAGTAGGTGCGGTAGGTGGAGTTGGAGTGGTTGTAATAGCACATAGGAATGGCGATGTCCAGAATACCCTCTTCTGTCCACGCCCGCCAGTCTTGAAACACCGAACTGTATGCCGAGGTAGAGAACCACGCTGATTCGCTGGTGGGACCGTTGCCCCACGTAATCGTTGCAGCGGTCACCTTACACCAGGGCTTGATGGCGACCGCCGAGGCGTAGATTCGGCGCACCAGCTGTGTGACCTGGTCCCGTCTCCACTGCGACCAGTTACTGTCGTTGTATGCAGGTTGCCCTGTGCGTCCGTAAACAGCGTTGAATCGGCTGACGCTCACCGGGTTGTATCCCCAGCGGTTGCCCGCGAAGCGGATATAGTCGAAGTGAATACCTTCCACGTCGTAGTGCCTCAACACGTCCAGCGCGACGCGGTACAGGAAGTCTGCCGCTTCCGGATGGCCGGGGTCCAAGCTGTAGTTACTGCCGTCATAGCTTGCGCCGCTGTCATTCAGCGTGAGCCACTGCGGGAAACGGTTATAAGGGTGAGTCGGATTGGATGGAGGCGTTGTGGAGTTCCACACCGGCAGCATCACGAGCCAGGCGTGCACCTCAAGGCTCGGCGTCTCGTGGTGTGCCCGATGTATCAAATACGCTAGAGGGTCAAAACCGCCCGACACATCGCTGGCTACAGGCTCGTAGTGCGAGAGGTAATAAGCATCCCCGCGTTTACGCACCTCCACAAACAGGGCGTTTGCCTTCGCCGTGCGCGCTGCCTGTATCAGGGCGTCGACCTCCGCTGGCGTGCGTAGTGCCGCGTGCCAGGTATCCACCCAGAAAGCACGCAGCTCCGGCGCTGCATACGCCCGTCCCACTGCCAGCACCAGACATATTCCCACGACCCAACCGGTATACCGCCGCATGACCAGCCTCCAGCCAACAAGTATCAGCCGTGTTATTGTAGCAGATGCCAAGGATCGAAGCAACCGGTGTGATGCACATGCAGACCCGCACCAGACCCTTCCCGGGCAGGAACCCCTTCTCCCCAACGCGAATGTGCCTGTGAAGAGAAAGCTGGACAGAAGGAGGTGTCATCGCCATGTCATGGCGAACGGCGGGGCTGTTTATCCCTGCTCTGCTCTCTGCAGCGTCCGCAGGGCAACTGCAATTTCAGGAAAAAGTCCGCTACGGAGGCTGGCAAAACTGCATACGCCTGAGCAACGGACAGATCGAAATTATCGTCACGACCGATGTGGGACCTCGCGTCATCCGGTGTGGTTTCGTCGGTGGGCAGAACCTGTTCCACGAAGTGAAAGAAGAGCTCGGCAAAACGGGCGGCAGCGAGTGGCGTCCGTACGGCGGACACAGGCTGTGGCACGCTCCCGAGCAGATGCCCCGGACCTACGCCCCGGACAACGGTCCGGTGCAGTATGCCTGGGACGGCAAAACCCTTACTCTGACTCAACCGGTTGAACCCTCTACAGGCATCCAGAAGCAGATGGAGATTACCCTGTCGCCAGACAGCAACCACCTGAAATTGGTACACCGACTCATCAACAAGAACCTGTGGGATATCGAAGCTGCCCCCTGGTGCCTGACCGTAATGGCTCCGGGCGGACGAGCCATCTTTCCTCAGGAGCCGTATATCCCCCACTCAGAGTATCTACTGCCCGCCCGCGCGCTGGTATTGTGGCACTACACGGACATGCGCGATCCGCGCTGGATATGGGGCACCCGCTACATCCAGCTTAAGCAGGACCCAACCGTTCCAAAAGACGATAAGGGCAAACAGAAAGTGGGAATGCTCAATAAGCAGGGCTGGGCGGCTTACGTGCTGAACGGCGAAGTGTTTCTGAAACGCTATGGCTATGACCCTAGCGCAACTTATCCTGACTATGGCTGCAATACAGAGACCTTTACCAACGCAGATATGCTGGAGATGGAGACGCTGGGACCCCTGAGCAAGATACCCGCTGGAGGCTCCGTCGAGCATGTGGAACACTGGTTCCTCTTTAAGGCGGATGTGGGAACGGACGAGTCGGATATCGACGCCAAACTCCTGCCGCTCGTTCAGCAGACGGAACAGGTGGTGAAAGTGAGGTAACCGATTGCGTCCACTGCAGGATGATGGTGTGGAATCCCAGCGCGTGCATCGCGGCGAACTCGCGCTGCCACTGCGCCACGCCGACGTCGCGCATACTCGCCCAAAACTGGATGAAAGTCCCGTCAATTCGCTTCACTGTATCTACCTCGTTGTCGGCTGATGCTTTAACCTTACGCGCGGATGGCTTCTCTTCCTGCACTGGCTTCGGATATAATAGAGGCGAGGTGGTGCGCATGTCCGTCTCGCAACAGCAGCAAGCGGTGTTCTACCCGTATTCGGATGGCAAGCCGATGGCAGAAAGCCCGGAACACTTGCAGACGATGGTGTACCTGATTGCTGCCCTGCAAGCGTACTTGGCGGGGCGGGAAGACGTATACGTCGCAGGCAATCAGTTTATGTACTGGATCGAGGGCAACCCGCGCCAGCGCGTCGCGCCCGACATTTACGTGGTTTTTGGGGTGCCGAAGCGTCCATGGCGCCCGACGTGGAAGGTGTGGGAAGAGGGCAAGGCGCCGGATGTGATTTTCGAACTGACCTCCCGCTCGACCGCAGGCGAGGATATGTACCGCAAATATCGGCTCTACCAGCGGTTAGGAGTGAAGGAATACATCCTTGTGGACGTGCTTCGCGACTACCTGGTGCAGCCGGTGATGCTCCATCGCCTGAAAGGCGACGAATATGAACTGATGCCCAACGAACGACCGAACGACCGCGAGTGGTGGGCGCACAGCGAACTGCTGGGGTTGTCTGTTGTGGTGCGCGCAGAGGACGAGGGATACCAGGTGCTGCTCTGGGACCCGACGTCGCGCAGCTTCCTGCCCTCCCCCCAGCAGACGGCGGAAGAGTATCTGGAACTGCTGCGCCAGCTGCAGGACGCAGAGCGACGCGCGGAAGAGGAAGCCCTTCGGGTGCGGGAGGCAGAACGCCGTGCGGAAGAGGAAGCCCGGAGACGCGCCGAGCTGGAAGCACGCCTGCGCGAGCTGGAGGAAGAACTCCGTCGGCGCGGCGGCAACGGTAACCCCGACGGCACACGGTAACAACCGGGTTGCGCCTGTACCACACTATCGGGTAGACTCCTCGCAGTGGAGGCGAGGCAGATGGATACCTTCAAACTGAACCCGAACTACACCCCGAAAGGCGACCAGCCGCAAGCGATCGAGAAGCTGGTGGAGGGCGTGCAGAAAGGCTACCGCTATCAGACCCTGCTTGGCGTGACGGGAAGTGGTAAGACCTTCACAATGGCGTCGGTTATCGCGCGTCTTAATCGCCCCACGCTGGTCATTGCACACAACAAGACCCTCGCCGCCCAGCTGACGCAGGAGTTTCGCGAGTTCTTTCCCGAAAACGCGGTGGAATACTTTGTTTCCTACTACGACTACTATCAGCCCGAAGCATACATTCCGCAAACCGATACCTACATCGAAAAGGACGCCTCCATCAACGACGAGATTGACCGTCTCCGCCACGCCGCCACGCAGGCGGTGCTGGAACGACGCGATGTGATTGTGGTTGCCAGTGTGTCGTGTATTTACGGTTTGGGTTCTCCCGAAGAATACAAACAGCAGGTGCTGGTGCTGCATCGGGGCAAGGCATACGATTTGGAAGAGATTCGTCGCCAGCTGGTGCGAATGCAATTCAACTTCAACGATTTCCTCACAGAGCGGGGCTCCTTCCGCGTGCGGGGCGATGTGCTGGAAATCCTGCCTGCCGATGAGGACATCCTCACCCGCGTGGAGTTCTTCGGGGATGAGGTGGAGAAAATCACCCTTGTCGATCCGCTGACGGGCGAGGTACTGCAATCGCGCAACAGCGTCAGCATCTTCCCCGCCACGCACTACGTCACCCCATGGGACCGACTGGAGAGTATCATCGAGCAGATACGGCGGGAGATGGAAGAGCAGTGCGCGCGCTTCGAAGCCGCAGGCAAATTGCTGGAAGCGCAGCGTCTGCGGCAGCGCACCGAGTTTGACATCGAGATGATGCGCGAGCTGGGCTACTGTTCGGGCATCGAGAATTACTCCCGATACTTCGACGGACGCCAACCCGGCGAGCGACCGCATACCTTGCTGGACTACTTCCCTGAAGATTATCTCGTGTTCATCGACGAGTCCCACCAGACCATCCCCCAGTTGCACGGCATGTATAACGGCGACCGGCAGCGCAAGGAGACGCTGGTGGAGTACGGCTTCCGCCTGCCTTCCGCGCTGGACAACCGCCCCCTGAAGTTCGAGGAGCTGGAGAAACTCTGGAAGCAGGTCATTTTCGTCTCCGCCACGCCGGGTCCCTACGAGCGGGAGCATAGCCAGCAGATTGTGGAGCAGCTCATCCGCCCGACGGGACTGGTAGACCCGGAGGTCATCGTTAAGCCAACGAAGGGGCAGATCGACGACCTGGTCGAGCAGATTCGACAGCGCGTGGAGCGGGGCGAGCGCACGCTGGTGACTACGCTGACCAAGAAGATGGCGGAAGACCTCACCGCCTATCTGGAGGAGCTGGGTATCCGCGTGCAGTACCTGCACTCGGACGTGCAGACCATCGAGCGGGCGGAGATTCTGCGCGATTTGCGCTTGGGTGTGTTCGACGTGGTGGTGGGTATCAACCTGCTGCGCGAGGGGTTAGACCTGCCAGAGGTGTCGCTGGTGGCTATTCTGGATGCCGACAAGGAGGGTTTCCTGCGCTCCGAGACCTCCCTGATTCAGACGATAGGGCGCGCCGCGCGCAACGTGAACGGACAGGTCATCCTGTATGCGGATAACATCACCCGCTCCATGCAGCGCGCGATTGACGAGACCAACCGCCGCCGCCGCGTGCAGATGGAGTATAACGAGACGCACGGCATCACCCCGCAGACCATTGTCAAAGCAGTGCGGGAGGTGGTGCGCGCGGAGAAGGTGGCGGAGAACCGAGCCGAATATACGGTGCGCCCCTCCCTGCCCGAAAACGCCACGCCAGAGGACATCCACACCGTCATCGCTGAGCTGGAGAAAGAGATGAAGGCGGCAGCAAAGGCGCTGGAGTTCGAGCGTGCCGCAGAGATTCGTGACGAAATCTACCGGCTGAAGCAGCTGCTATCTCCGCTGCCACACAAAAGGGCAGTGCCCTAGTCATCCTTTTCTTCCGGCATCAGCACCAGTCCTCTCGCCGCGAGCCCTTTGCCGTGTGCACCGGCAAACTCCGAGGGGTATGGCGCGTCCACGCCGCGCACTGCGTGCCACAGGATGCGATTCAGCAAGTCCTCTTCAGCGAGGTCAGGCTTCTCCAGCGGCAAACGCAGGC
>Ga0209809_1000043_pt1 | contig 126586 bp, 101 predicted proteins | sample YNPMSTMetaG_FD_186172 | JGI IMG/M metagenome (GOLD analysis project Ga0209809, IMG submission 186172) | Anoxygenic and chlorotrophic microbial mat microbial communities from Yellowstone National Park, USA - YNP MS-T MetaG (SPAdes) (version 2) ...
ACGATGCAAGAGAGGTTTCAAGCCCTCATAGGTACTGTCGAAACCCAAGGCGGGGCGCACCGGGACGCGAAACTCTCATCGGCAGTATAGCAAGCTCGGAGCGTTGGATCAAGCCAGACACGAAAGAGCTTTGCCGCGGTGGAACACGGATATCAGGGAACACGGCTTTGTCGTCGACCCCCCAGGGTTTTTGCTCGACCGGGGGTCGACGATCTCGATGCTCGCGCAATTCTGTCCAGGTATCAAACCGTCTTCTGTCTGGGGGCTAAATGACCCGCTCACGGCGTCGACGCGACCGACGAGGTGGAAAGCCGTCTTCGATGCGGCGGGGCCAGCATTCACCGGAAGTGTGCCCTCCTCGACCGCCGTCTCTGGTCGTGGAGGTGGGGGTTAGCATTCATCGGTCGCAGCTCATGACGATCGAGGTCACCCGTCCCATCCGCTCCGAGTGTGCCGTGGCCAGTATCCGACCGCTGCACCCGACCGGACGCCCGAACGAGTGAGCACTCGTCGCCACCGCGAGGGCACGGCACCGCCGCAGCTCGACTGCACAGTCACTCCATGCCTGCCAAACCTGATGCAGGCGCCTGTCACAGGCGCGTCGGGAAAGCGGTTCAGGTCACTACCTTTCTGCCAGCTCCACCGATCACCAACAGGCCCGTGCTGGCGTCGCTCGCAAGGTCCGACGTCGAGTTCCAAAGGCCCACCGACGATGAACCCGGCCGTCCAATTGGCGACTGTCCGTCGCGCGGCAGCCGGGCCAAAGCGCGGACGACTCGTTCTGCGGCAGCTGTCTTCCGCGGCAGCAGCGCACCCCCATACTGCCTGGCACGCCCGGAGGCCAAGCCCTCCCACGAGCGATTCTGGCGGCACAGCGCCACGAGCGCGGTGCAGACGACGAGCCGGATTGCAGCCACCCGCCGGTGATGCCGGGCAAAGCGCTCACGCTGCGCTGACCGTCGCGCGAGCAGTGGAGTCTGCCAGTGATGCCAGCCCAACCGAGGTCGAGCCACGCACAGTCCGCGTTTGTCGTTCCTGGACTCGGGCCGAGACGATACCGGTGCGCTCCATCGCGTGCGACGGAGCCAGCACACGCGTGCCGCGATCTGCCAGCGGCGCCTACCGGGGCCGAGCGCCGTCGCCCTCACCGATCTCGTCAGCATTGGCATGGTGCCCGCAACACCTGGTCGATCGAACCGGATCGCGCCTCCGTGGGGCGAGGCTGCTCGCGCACCGCGACCCCGATCGCCGACGACCCGACGACCCGCTCCCCAGCCACACTCCGCGCCCGAGAGCTGCTCCTCACCAGACCGTCCGGCTCACCACACCACCAGCATCCGACCTCGTCGTCGACCGTCCATTCGGGAAGCGACGCGACGCTTCCGTCGCCAGCAGAGGGAGCCCAATCGCGCCTGATTGGTTGGCTTGGATGGCGTTCGAGGGGCACAATGGCACTTGGCGAGGGTCATCTCCCTCGGTAGGCTCGTCATCGAGTGGACGCCTGGAGGAGGTGTCATGCAACTCCGGCTCGATCGCACCAGTCGCGTCCCGCTCTACCGCCAGCTAGCTGAGCAGCTCCGCCGGCGCATCCTCAGCGGCGAACTCCCGCCCGGTACGCGCTTGCCGCCCGAGCGCCGTCTCGCCGCCACGCTCGGCATCAACCGATCCACGGTCGTCAGCGCCTACCGCGAACTGGCCGCGGCCGGGCTCATCAGCGGTCATGTGGGTCGCGGGACAGTTGTCGTCGATCCCGCCCAGCGTCGCGAGTCGCGGGCCCCCGCCGGCGGCGTCCCCTGGCCGCAGCTCTTCGCTCCCCTCGCCACCGCCTTGTACGATCCGGCGCTCGAAGATGCCATGATCGCCGCCGCACGCCCTGACGTGATCTCCTTCGCCACCGGCCAGCCCGCGCCCGAATGCTACCCGATCGCCACCGTGCGCCAGCTGCTCGACGAAGCGTTGCACCGCGAGGGAGCGCGGCTTCTCCAGTACTGTCCTAGCGAAGGGTATCCCCCACTGCGGGAAGCCATCGCTAGCTGGTCACAGCAAGCCGGGATCCGCTGCACGGCGGAGAACGTCCTGGTCGTCTCCGGCTCCCAGCAAGGGCTCTATCTCGTCGCACGGGCACTCGTCGAACCGGGCGACCTGGTCGCGGTCGAGTCACCGACTTATGCCGGTGCGTTGCAGATCTTCCGTGCCGTCGGAGCTCGCCTGCTCCCCATCCCGGTCGACGAGTTCGGGATGCGGGTGAGCCTGCTTGAGCGCGCACTCGAGCATCGGCGACCCAAGCTCATCTACACGTTGCCGACCTTTCAAAACCCCTCCGGCGCCACGCTCGCGCTCGACCGTCGCCTGCATCTGCTCGACCTGGCTGCCCGCGCCGGCATCCCGGTCGTCGAGGACGACCCGTACCGGGAACTCTGGTACGATGCGCCACCGCCACCGCCGCTCGCGGCGCTCGACCAGGCCGGCACCGTCATTTCGCTCACCACTGTCTCCAAGATCCTCTTCCCGGGTTTCCGTATCGGCTGGATCATCGCCCCTTGGCCGGTGATCCGCCAGCTCGCGCTGGTCAAGCAACTGGTCGACCTGGATACGAATCCCCTCATGCAGTGGGCGATTTGGGCCTTTCTCGAGCGCCGCCTTCTCCCCCCGCATCTCGAGGAACTGCGGCGCGTCCACCGCGAGCGACGCGATCTCCTGCTGGCGTCATTGGCAGCCGAAGCGAACGGCGCGCTCCATTGTCGCGTCCCTGCCGGAGGGCTCTACTTGTGGTGCGAGTTGGCCGATGGCATCCGCGCCCGCGACCTCGTGCCGGAAGCGGCCCGGCAGGGTGTCGCCATCGTTCCCGGCGAAAGCTTCTTCGTCGATCCTGCCCAAGGACGGTCGTTCGTTCGCCTCAACTTCACCTACCCGGCTCCCGCCGCACTCGTCGAGGGAGCCAAGCGACTCGGCCGTGCGCTGAGCGCGTTGCGCGAAGCCCGCGCCTTGCTCGCCCAGGCGAGCAGCCCGATCGTGTGACCGAGCGGACAGAAGGGAGGAGCACGATGGAACAGACCAACGGGACATTCGAACAGGCCACCTGGCGAACCAAGGTGGGGCTTGCCCAGATGCTCAAGGGCGGCGTCATCATGGACGTCGTCACACCGGAGCAGGCCCAGATCGCCGAGGAAGCGGGCGCTGTCGCTGTGATGGCGCTCGAGCGGGTACCGGCCGATATCCGCCGCGAGGGAGGTGTGGCCCGGATGGCCGATCCCGACCGTATCCTCCGCATCAAGGAGGCAGTCACCATTCCGGTCATGGCGAAGGTGCGGATCGGCCACTTCGTCGAAGCCCAGATCCTGGAGGCGATCGGGGTCGATTTCATCGACGAGAGCGAAGTCCTCACTCCGGCTGACGACCGGTACCATATCGACAAGCACGTCTTCCGGGTTCCCTTCGTCTGCGGCGCGCGCGATCTCGGCGAAGCCCTCCGACGGATCGCCGAGGGTGCGGCGATGATCCGCAGCAAGGGGGAAGCTGGCACCGGGAACATCGTCGAGGCGGTGCGGCATCTACGCGACATTCTGGACGGCATCCGGCGCCTGGCCGCGCTGCCGCGCGAAGAACTGGTGACTGCTGCCAAGGAGCTGGGCGCACCCTACGAGCTCGTGCGCCAGGTCGCTGAGCAGGGACGATTGCCCGTCGTGCTCTTCTGCGCCGGTGGGGTGGCCACGCCAGCCGATGCTGCTCTCGTCATGCAGCTCGGCGCTGAGGGGGTCTTCGTCGGCTCTGGCATCTTCAAGTCGGAGAATCCGTTCGCCCGGGCCAAGGCGATCGTCGAAGCCGTGACCCACTACCGCGACCCCGAGGTGCTGGCCCGTGTCTCACGCGGGCTCGGTGAGGCGATGCCCGGCATCGACCTGGCGACGCTGGCCCCCGAGCAGCGACTCGCCCCGCGCGGCTGGTGAGGAGGCAGTGATGGCCGTGACGATCGGCGTCCTCGCGCTGCAAGGAGACTTCGCTGAGCACCTGACTGCGCTGGCCCGGCTGGGCATCGCCGCGCACGAGGTGCGTCAACCGCGCGATCTCGCCGGGATCGATGGGCTCATCATCCCAGGTGGGGAAAGCACCACGATCGGTCGCTTGCTCGAACGGACCGAGCTGCTCGACGTGATCCGCGATCTCGCGCAGCGGGGCATGCCCCTCTGGGGAACGTGTGCGGGGCTCATCCTGCTGGCGCGGGAGGTTACCGCCGAAACACGCGCTCGTCACCAGCCCTTGCTCGGTCTGTTGGACATCGTGGTTCGCCGCAACGCATTCGGATCGCAACGCGAGAGCTTCGAATGCGACCTCGTCGTCGAACCGCTCGGCCCGCCACCACTGCGCGCCGTCTTCATCCGCGCACCGCTCATCGACGCGATCGGTCCGGGCGTGGCGGTGCTGGCCCGCCTGCCGGACGGGAGGCCAGTCGCGGTGCGCCAGGGATCGATCATCGGGACCGCCTTCCATCCGGAACTCACGAACGATCTCCGCTTCCACCGCTGGTTCTGTGAGCTGGCCGAGCGCGCAACCGTGCACACTGTCTGACCCTCCCTCCTCTCGCGCTCCCGTGGGGACTCGCTCCCCCGGGAGCAAACTTTTCTTGTCCGATCCGCTCGATCGGCGCCGCCCCACGCAGCGAGCGAGCCTGCGCCCGGAGCGCAGCGTCGCTCAGACCAGCTGGCCTGGTAGTCGCGGCGCGTCGCCTGCCGAGAGCTCCACGACGCAGTGCGCAGCCGGACGCTATCATCGTGAGCGACGAGGAAGGAGGATCGCATGGGGCTGGAACTCCCGACGCTCGGGAAGATCTCGCGAGAGGTCTTCGACCAGATCATCCTGCCGCATCTCGGCGCTCCCTCGCTGCAGGTTCTGGTGCCCCCACAGCATGGTGTCGATGTCGGGATCGTCGACCTGGGTAACGGTCTCGTGATGGCCGTCACCACCGACCCGGTCTTCGTGGTCCCAGCCTACGGCTGGGAGCGGGCCGCCTGGTTCGCGATCCACATCCTCGCCTCCGATGCGGCGACGAGCGGGCTCGCGCCGGCCTTCCTGGCGATCGACCTCAACCTGCCGCTCGCGATCACGGCCGAGGAACTGAGCATCCTCTGGACGACGATGCACCGAGTTTGCGCCGAGCTCGGCATCGCCATCATCGCCGGGCACACTGCACGCTACGAAGGGTGCCACTACCCGATGGTCGGCGGCGCAGCCGTCATGGCCATCGGTCCGGCGGATCGCTACGTTACACCCAAGATGGCCCGTGTCGGCGATCTGGTCGTGGTGACCAAGGGAGCGGCGATCGAGGCGGCGGGGCTGTTTGCCGTGAGCTTTCCGGAGCGGATCGCGGCCGCCTATGGGCGCGAGTTCGCTGATCGAGCACAGGAGTTGTTCTGGCAGATGAGCGTGGTCGCCGACGCGTTGACCGCCGTGAGCATCGGGGTGCGCGACGACGGAGTGACCGCGATGCACGACGCCACCGAGTGCGGCGTCTACGGCGGGCTGGTGGAAGTGGCGGAAGCCTCTGGGGTGGGCTTACGCATCGAGCAAGAGCGGATCATCCTGCGCGAGGACGTGGCCAAGATCTGCCAGCTCTTCGGGATGGATCCCTATGCGGCGATCAGCGAGGGGACGCTCATCATCACGGTCCGTCCGCACAAGGTCGATGACCTGCTCGCAGCGCTGGGAGCCAAGGGAATCGCGGCGAGCGTCGTCGGCGAGGTGGTACCGCCGGAGCGAGGATTGACGCTCGTGGTGGACGGGAAAGAACGACCGCTCGAGCACCCGCGGGTCGACCCATTCTGGGCCGCCTTCGGCCGCGCCATGGCGGAGGCGGAGCGGGGCAGCTAGATCACCTGCGACGGTTGGTTCTTGACCAGCCCCAGCGTGACCCGCTTGGCGACCGATGCCTGGGGCAGGATATAGAATTGGACACTGTCGTTCTCTCGATCGATGGTCCGCTCGAGTTCCTGTTGCAAGCGGCGGAGCTGGGCGGGAGTGAGTTCACCTTCCAAGAGGGAGTTCTGGACCCATGTCAGGTAGCGGCGGCAGATCTTGAGAACCCGCGCGACTCGCTCCACTCCGACGTCGTAGGCGACGATGACGTACATCCCACCCCCGCAGCGCTGATTGCCGTTTGCCCCTCAAGGATACTCGGCAGGATGCAGCGAACGTTCAACCGCGCAGGGCGAAGGGAACGTACGCTTGCTCACCCAGGAGATGCTTCTCGAGTTTGTAGAGCTCCAGCCGCAGGGTCGTCCGGTAGGAGACCGAGCGATTGAGCGAGGGGTGCCGGTAGGTTTCCTGGAGCGTTTGTTCCCAGGCCTCGACGACCAGCTTGCGCCCATCATCGTCGAGAAAGACCCCCTCGGCACCGGTCACGAAGTGCCGGCGTTGCAATTGACCGCGATTGACGAGGCGGAAGATCAGCCGGTCGACCAGGACCGGCTTGAAGATTTCGGCGACATCGAGGTTGAGCGTGTGGCGCCGGAAGTTCGTTTCGTGAAGATAGCCGATACGGGGATCCAGGTGTGTCTGGTAAATCTGAGCGAGCACCGCGGTGTAGAGCAAGCTGTTGCCGAAAGAGATGAGGGCATTCGTTTCGTCGCGGGGTGGGCGACGCGTCCGCGGACCAAAAGGAAATTCTGCCTCGATGATGGCTGGCCAGACTGCGTAGTAGGCCTCGCGTGCCTGTCCCTCGAGCGCCATCAGTTCGGCGGTCGTTCCTGCCTCCTCGATCCCAGCGCGTGCCCGCTCGATGATCTCGACAGCTGCCTGCACATCCACCCCGCGCCGGCGGTAATAGAGGAGGACAGTGCGGATGTTGCGCAGAGCACCATGGACGAACGCTCGTGCCAGTGTCAGCCGCTTAGCCTGATCGAGGTAGTGCTCCACCTGGCGGAGGATCAAGGCACCGCTCGAGAGATATTCGCGCGGATAGAAGGTTCCTGTATAGAAGCCGTATCGGTTGAAGAAGTGGAGCAACACACCCTCGCGGGCAATGAACTCGAGAAAGCGCTTGTTCAAGTCAACCTCGCCGAAGACGTAGAGTTCGCTTACCTGCTCGACCGGCAAGAAGCGCTTGCCTTCTTCCGTCTCCAGGACGATCGTGTTCTGATGACGAGCGAGTCGGCCGGAAGAAAAGACGTAGATCGGTTTGGTCACCGTTTCCCCTCTGCCGTACCTGCCGTGCGTTTTTGGCGTCGTGGTGAGCCCGAGGCCGCCGGTTCTTCGGAAACCCAGCAGAACTCGAAGTAGGCGCAGTTGGCGCAGGCAGCGATGCGGACCGGCGGGGGTGGTTGTGGTTGAGCCAGGAGTTCCTCGACGCGTGCGATCGCGCTGCGGACCGCCTGCTCCAGTTCGGGAGTCAACTCCACTGGTTCGACGCGACGCTGTTCTGGGTAGCGCAGCTCGCCCCGCACGTGCAGTCCAGCTTCGCGGAGTCGCAAGAGATAGTAGCCGAGCTGGAGACGCTGCGCGTGCTGGGCACGCGGCGAACGCTTGACCTCCCCGATCACCAAGGCCTCGTCCTCGTCAGCATCGGCGGGGCGACGTCGCAGCACGTCGACTTTCATTCCGGGCAAGGCTAACTCCTTGCGTTCGCGCGGATAGGCTGACTCGGCCAGCAGTCGCCCCAGGGCCAAGAGTTCGTGGTCACGGTAGCCTTCGATCGCATGGCCCGCAAGCCAAATCTTGCGATCGCAGATTCCGACATAAGACATCAAGGTGCCAGTGACGATCTGGTCCATAGGGAAACCTTCTCTTACACGATGACCGCATCGAGATCAGCGACCTCAGGAAGGAGCCCAAGGTCAGGATCATATTGGACCGATGCGACGAGTGTCCCGTCTTTGAGTTGCGAGATGCGACCAGCACGGTGCAGCTTCCAAAATGTACCGTACGGCACAGGAACCAAGAGTTGCTGGGCAAGCAAGTGCTTCCCCTCGATCTGGTAGCGCAAGTACTCCTCCTGGAACGGTGAGGGGAGCACCTCGGCACCCTGGAACAGCCGGTAGAAGTCTTCGTATGCCATGTCCGCATGTTGGAGCGGGCGTAAGCCTTCGATGACCGCGCGAAAGGACGCGAGCGCTTGCTCGAAGCGTCGTCCCTCGTTCGTCGTCCAACCTTCGCGGTAGACTCGTTCGACCCACTGCTCGGCATCGAACGCATCGAGCGCGTGACCGTGTGGCGGAGCTTCCTCCAGCGTGCGCTCGAGGCGCTCGCGGTCATACACGTAGTACAGTGCATCCCCGTACGTGCGGCTGATCACGATCGGCCGCGGCGAGTTGTGCTCGTAATACCGATTGACGCGTCCAAACCGTTGGAGAAGATCGTCGACCGGTGCCACTTCGGTCACGAGCCGATCGAAACTGATGTCGAGCGAAACTTCGACGACCTGCGTTGCGACGAGTACACGAACAGGTTCCGGCGACTCCCCCCTGAGGGGGGCGAGAATCCGCTGTTCGCGCGCGACGCGATCCCGACGCATCAGCCGTGCATGCAAGAGCTGAAGCCCGTTAGGCACGCGTTGGACCAACCGCTGGTACAGCGCTTGCGCCTGTTGCACCCGATTGGCGACGACGAGCACCCGCTCGCCGTTTTGGGCAGCTTCCACGACGAGATCGACCAACTCCTCGAGTGGATCAGCGGTCCACTCGACTCGATGACGAGCCTGAGCGAGGAACCGTTCCGCCCACGTGTCGTGTGCCGGCGGCTGATCGAGGCGAAACAGTCGGAGCGGCTGAGCATAAGCATCTTCGATGTACTGCCGCAAAAAGTCTGGGAAAGTGGCCGACATGAACAGGCAGCGAGCGCCGAGTTCGCGCAGGACACGCACGAGTTCCAAAATCAGCGCCGTCACGTGCGCATCATAGGCATGGATCTCATCGAAGATCACGAGCGCTCCGACCATCTCCGCGAGTCCGACCTCGAAGCGTGGCAGCCCGAAGAGCCACTTGATGAGCTGGAACGGGGTCGTCACCTTGATTGGCTTGTGGACCAAGCGGTTCAACTCCGCATCCTGGCGGGCAGCTTGGTACGCTTCCTCATAGTCGTCGCCACTGAAGTACCGCTGGAACGCAACCTCGAGTGTCCGCGCGTGCAGTGTCCCGACCGTCTCCCGGCCGAATAAGCGCTCCAATGTCTGCCCCATTGCCTCGATACTCGCTTGATAGGGCAGAATGTAGAAGATGCGCTCACCCCCGATCCGGTTGCGGGCGATCCAGCGGATCGCGGCATCGGTTTTGCCAGCGCCGGTCGGCGCGATCAGCAGTGCACTCCCCTCGTACTCGCCGAGCGCCCGCTGGAAGGCGCGGAGCTGGCCATCCCCTTGGGCTCTCGAATGCGCCAGTCGCTCGGCATGGCGCGCTCTCCAATCGGTCGGTATGGTCGATACAAATCGTGGTATGCCAGCGCTGGCTGCATGATCGGCGGCGAGCAGCCATCCGCGACTGAGAGTGAGAAGTAGGCCTTCCGCCGAGCGGAAAGCATGGAGTCGATCAGCCCTCTCCTGAAGGGATCGCAGGAACTCCGCTGGCGGCTCGAGGTCGTGCGGAGAACACGGCCACTGATCAGTGCGTAACACCTCCACCTCTTGCGAGAAGCGGACGATCCACTCCCAAAACGGCCCCAACTCGGCTGCTCGCTCGCGGAACTGGCGCTGTGCTTTTTCCAGGAACTGTGGGCGGGGCAGCTGCGGGATACCACAATCGCGCCACAGGCGTTCCTCTGTCAAGTCACGGTGATGGGTCAGCACCGCCGCGATGGCGAGCTGGCCAGGATCGCCCGTGGCGTGTCCCGAGGCCAGCAAGAGGGCTGCTGAAAGGACCTCGTGCCGAAACTCCCAGCGGAATCCTCGTTCCTGCAGGGAGCGCTGAAAGCCGAGCGCAGCCTTGCCGAGGTCATGCCCAGCAGCAGCCAACGGCAAGGCGCGTCCCAGGTGGTCCACCGACCGGGAGTCGAGTACGCGCGACCAGAGCACGCGGTACGCTGGGATGACCTGCTCCACGTAAGCGAGGACCTCCAACGTATGTTGCCGGAGCGTGATCGGCGGATCACCCGATTTCGCCAGTGGTTCACCGACCATCCAGGATCCACTCCTGACGGTAGAGAGGAACGACGACGCCGGACTCACGATCGCGCACGAGCCAGCCCGCCCCATCCTCGATCGTGACGAACTGCAGACCACGCGCGGAACGCTGCCCCTCGATGAGACCGAACATCGTGACCCGCACCGGTGCACGCTCGGGATCGGGGGTAAAGGCGACTGGCAGATTTTGGAGAACTGCCGTTACCCCGTTGCGAGCTACGACCTCGGCCGGGAGCAACACCCCTGTCACCGGACCAGTCGATACCGGCTCGAGCGATGCTGGCCCGATCGAGCTAACGGTCGCCAAATCCTGGCTCCTGCCCAGCACGAGCTGGTACCGAGGGCGCAGGAACGGATCGCGCCACTCAGCAGGGAGAAAAAGGTCCAGCTCGGGAGAAACGAGAAACTCTCGCTGCACGATGTTCCGTTCCTCGAAGCGCGGTGTATCGGTGACTTTCTTCCGTTCGACGGTGTAGATCGCCTCCAAGTCCATGGCCCGCGCTGCGTACGTCAGTCGATAGGCAAGCCACGGCACTTCGTGCGGCATCACCCAGTGCCCACGCGCCGCCGAGAGCAACCCGAAGATCGTCGCCAAGGGCGGCACAGCCAGCGACAACTGATAGGCGACGAAGCTCGGTGCTCGGAACGATGCAGTCAGTGCGGTGAGGCGGATCCGGACAGCTGCGTCGAGCATATCGCGCCTCGCTCGCATACGGTCATCCGATCGAAGCGTAGGCCTGCTCGACCAGTTCCGCGGCTCGCTCGAGCGCTCGGCGCGGTGAGTCGAGCAACTCGACTCGATCGAATGGAGACTCCTTGCGAGCGATCACTTCGCGAACCTCGTTTTCGTTAGCTAGAACGGTCGGGCGCAAGCCGAGCAGGACCGCCTTATCGTTATTGACTTTGAGGAAGCGGTCAGTGTAGTCACTCAACACGGAGCGGAAACGCTCGAGATTCAACAGCACTTGCTCCGCATTTACTGGATCACTCACGAACAGATTCTGGAATGGCGCGTTCCCTCCATCGAGGAAGCCAACGATCACGGCAACGGGGGTGACATCCGACAAGTTGCGCGCCAGACGGGCCCCACCGCGTAACCGTGCCAGAGCTTGCAATGCCTCGCATACGCGCTGGACACGATCCCTAACCGGAAGTTCGTAGATCTCGGCCTGGTTGGGGTTGACCGCAGCCTTGTGAAGGCGGCTACCGTTCTTCTGAGCCAGCTCTGGAGAGATGTCGGCCATCGCTCCGACCGCGAATCGCCCGACCTCGCTCAGGACGATACTGAAAACTCCCTGCAGGTAGGTCGAATAGACTTCTGATTCGAACGGGATGATGTCACTACCAGGAGGCAGATTTCGCGAAAAGTGTCCAAAGTCGCTGACGATGACGTTCGGGAGAACCGAGACGAGCAGGCTCGCCCGGAGCGGCGAGACGCGCCGGTAGGTATCGGAGTCCTTTCCGCGCTTGCGCGCTGCCATGTAGCCGAAGAGATCGTCTTCGGCGTAGTCGATCGGGTTGCCCTCTGTGTACGCGCTCTTGGCCTCACGGGTAACCGGGCTCGGTGTCCAGCCGAAATCGGTGTAGAGGACTTCCCGCCACCAGCGTCGACAGGCCTGACCCGACACATAGGGGTAGCGCAGGCGACCGATTTGCAGCTGCTTCACGACGATCGCATTATCGGTGCGACGTCCCTCGTCTTGCCCCGCATTGTTGAGCGCGGCCCCACTCGCTTCGATGAGAACGGTCCCGGTCACCACTGGATACGTGGCTCGTCCTGCCATCGCACTGACTCTCCTTCCTGACTATCCCTTCCTCTTTACCGAATGAGCTGGGGCAGCTCGTTGCCGATTCGACTACTCGGCTAGCACGCTTACCTCATCGGTTGCGCCCTCCTCTCCCTCGACCAGCTCGATGTCGGTCGGCACTGCTTCGCGGCCCAGCTCGAACAGAAACGCCAAGAGGTAATCCCGCAGCACCCACGCTTGCGTGACGTCACCGAGCGGTACGAGAAACAGGAAGTCGACCAGTGACATGGCTCCCGACCGTAACGCTCGCAAGTACGTGGCTCGGATTTGTGCGGTCTTGCGTGCAGTCATGAGATCGGCGATCCATTGCCGCCGGTTGGGAAGGGTCCTGATGAGGTCGGCTGCGATTCGCTCGAGTCGGCGAACGACCTCGTCCGGCTCGGGTATTGCCCAGCCCCCTGCTAACCTCGGGAAAGACTCTCCTACTTCATTGCACCGCTGGTATTCGTAGACCACTGCGAGCAGCACATCGCGTACGATTTGGGCACTGGTCGGCTCATTGGGCGGCAGCAGTGCTGCCAACTCCCGGGCACTCAGCACACCCTCGCGGACGAGGTCGAGCAGCACCGCACGAACATCGCGAGCTGGTGCACGCTCGAGCCTCCCGATCAGCTTCTTGCCGCGCTCGTGCTGGGCGAGCGCGATCCCGGTCCGCTCCAAGAGCGCGAGAACGGCCTCGTTCATCCCGTTGACCTCCCGCAAATAGGTACGATGCGCGATCCACCCGCCAAGGAGCCTCTGCTCGCCGAGGCAGGCGCCCACTATTGGCTCGGCGCGTATGATGCGATCCGCGATATGGGCGACGAAACGGGCACGCTGAGCCTCCTCACGCTTGTCCCTGCCAGTGTCGACTCGCAAGAGTTCCCGCTCGAACTGGTCGAACGCATCGATCGACTCGAGATACAGACTCTGCAAGAAGTCCAGAATAGATGTGGGAACAGGTATACCCTCAACATAGCCGCCTCGATTATCATTTGAGAACACATATGCCACAGTCGGGATACCATGTTGATAGATTGTACGTAAATGATTAGCAAACTTCCGTAACAGCTGACAGAGTAAGCACAAAATTGCCCCACTGTTCCCGGACGTTCGCCAGTCACCGTAAAAGTCGAGCGGCTGATTCGCGGCGATAAGACGTCGGAAATGGCCCCAACCATACTCCTGTGCGATGCGCGCTGCGACGATATCCGAGGGGCAGTGCAGAAACCACAGCCGCCCGCGCTCACCCACCCGCAAGAGAGAGGCGACGGAGAACCGGAGGGCCAAGGCACACAGTCCACAGAGTGCGACGCCATAGACGAAACCGGGATAGAAATTGACGGCACCGGAAAGGAGAGGGAACCGATCCCGTCGCAGCATCACGAATCCAGCGGAAGGCCGCAGCTCCCCGCAAATGCCACACAAGCGATCCCCTCGCTCGGCGTGAAGAGCCTCCTTGGCTTGGGCCAGATCCTCCTTCAGCGCGGTTCGGTACTTCGCTCGCACCCCCTCCGGACCCTTACTCCAGTTCGAAGGATTTACTAACTCACTGTTCGGAAACACTTGGGAGAGTGTGCCTTTGGCAAAGGACTTCTCGAGCCCAATGCCGAGGGCTTGATCACTCAAGAGAATCCTCTCGAGTTCGCGGACAGCACTATCCAGATGCGTTGCCGTCACATCCGAAAGCCTACTCGCCCCCGAAGCTGCCAACAGAGCAGCCAGCCCAGCATCGACGAACGGTTGCCCTGTCCAGTGAAGACTCACGCGCCTCCCTCCTCTCGCGTCTGTTCCTGACGGCTCCAAAGGCTGAGTGAGCGCTCATCCACCTCCTCCACGTACCCGAACCCCTGGCTGTTCTTGGCGCCGAGGCCCGCCTCCAGCGCCAGCCGCAAGAGCTCGGGCGGACCTTCCAGGAGGAAGCGTCCAGTCCAGCCCTCGATCCAGGTGCCCTTGTAGTGCTCCAGCCGCTTGGCCCGTGGATTCACCCCGAGCGCCCGGATCCGGATCGGACGCTCGCCCACTGCCAGCGACTCCCTCGCGCGGGCCGCACCCTCCGCACCGGCCTCCGCTGATCCGTCCTCCCCGGCTCCGGGCACCGACCAGCCCAGCACGCGCGCCTTGCGGAGCAAGTTGGCCACCACCAATTCGGCGAACTCTTCGTTGAGCGGGTTGTAGTACTGCGTCCGGCGGCGCCCATCGATCGCGATCGTGCGGTACACGGTGATCGGCGAAAGCGTGCGGACCACCACGCGCTCGCCGAGCGAGGGGAGCGCCAATGTGGCGATCTCCCGCACGGCGAACTCCAGGTTGGCGATGCGCGCCCGTCCGAACTGGAGCAGCCCCGCAGCCAACCCGAGCGCGAGCTGCCGGTCCGGCGAGGCGAAGCGGAACCAGACCGGACCGCTCACCTCTACCCCTTCGCCCGGTCGGTACCGGACCGCGCCGTGAAGCTGCGAGAAGACGAACAGCTTGAGCGGTCGCTCCGCCTGCCAGTACAGCCCGTCGTGCAGCGGCTGACCGATCTCCTTCGGCAGGTGCCGGTAGATCATCGCCTGCAATGCCTCGCGATATCCCAGCGGCAGGACCCCGCTCCGCTCCGGCTCCAACCGGACTTCCAGTCGCACTGCTGCCCCCAAACGCTCCAACACTTGCGTCGCTGGTGTGCCCTACCATAATGGCCGGTTCGGCTGCCTGTCAAGCAACCCTTCCAGAATCATCGGCCGGTGAGGAGTCCCGCTCGAGCCCTCGTTTCGAGTTTCGATGAGGAACGGGAACACTGGTGTTCCCGTTCCTGTCATTCGGCGTTTTCGGATGCGATGGGAGGGGTGGAAACGGTCCGCGGAGAGGCCGAGACCCGCCGTGCCGCCAACGTCGCATTCCCCCAGACAACGCGCCGATCTAGGTCGTCACCCCAGTCGCGCACGGTGCCCGTCAGAAGCGGACGCCATCCCTCCAGCTCCCACGGCTCCCGGCGCCGCCCCGGCAGGTGTTGACCGGCCGACCAGCGTCCCGGTGGAGGCACCGGAGCCCGTTCCAGCCCCCAGGCCCGCTCGCCAGCCAGCCCCACCAGGCTCCAGCCCCCGACCCGCCGCTGGACACGCAGTACGGCCACCTGCGCCTGCCAGCACGGGGTCGTGCCCACCCCGCAGCCGCTCTTCCGTTCCCGGTGCGTCAGCACGAGCTCCCAGCGTTGCCAGGCCAGCGGCTGCTCGGCCGACCAGGGGAGACTCCACCGTCCCGCTGCAGCGGCGACGGCGCAGGCCTGGAAGAAACGGAGCACGCGGCGCCGCGCCGCCCACCGCAGCAGTGCCTCACGCCACGAGGCGGCGCAGGCGCGCCAGGCGACGGCGCACGGTGCGCGCATCGATCCCCAGCGCCCGCGCCACCTCCCCCACCCCGTACCCGGCAGCCAGGAGCTGCGCCAGGCAGCGCGTCGACTCGTCCAGCCCGGCCAGGAGCTCGCAGACAGCCAGCTCGCCCTCCACCGCCGCATCGGCCTCGCTGGTCGGGCGTCGATCGGTGGGCGGCGCCGCCCGACCCGCCGCGGCGTCCCGCCGTCCAGGCGGGCGGCGACGCGGCAGCCCCTCGAAGCGCCGCAGCGCCGCCGCCAGCCGCCCGGGATAGTGCGCGAAGAGAAAGCCGGCAAAGCTCCCCCGCTCCGGCCAGTCGGTCACCAGCCCGCAGAAGACCAGAAACCCCTCGTGCCGCACGTCGTCCAGCTCCGCCAGTCGCACCCAGGGACGACTGGCCAACCGTTGCGCCACCCGCTCGCAAAAAGGCTCCACCCGCGCCCAGAGCGCGTTACGCGCAGCCGGGTCGTGCCGGGCCAGCCGCGCCAACCCGTCCAGATACCCCTCGGTCACCGGATCGAGCCGGAGCGGCAGCCCGCCCGCGCCCGCCGCTGTCCCCGCCCCGCTGGCTGCCCCACCGACCCGCTGCCGCTCCCGCTCGACGCTCACGCTTCGCCCCTTCCCCGAGTACCAATTCCGCACAGATGTTCGTATTCTACGCGCGGACAGGGGTGCCGTCAAGCCCCGCGCCGCGCCGCGCGGCCAGTCCCACCGCTCAGCGACCGCGCGCGACGCGCGGCCGCCAGTCCTCCTCGTCCAGGAGCGCGCTCAGCGCTGCGCTCACCGCCAGGTCGTCGTGCGGCTCGCCCCACCAGCGCAGCAGCCGCCCCGGCCCGGGCGCGACCACCGACCGCAGGCTGGCCAGCTCGGCCAGGAACGCCTCACCGAGCGCTGCCAGTTCCCCCGGCGTCGCCGCGTCGACCGCGTAGTCCCGGTACCGCCCGCTCTCCACCAGCCCGACGAACGCCCAGCCCAGCTCCGACTTCACCCGCGGCGAGAAGACGACCCGCCGCACCCGCTCCCCCAGCGCGTGCTCGAGGAAAGCCGCCAGCCCTGCCCCCACGCCGCTCGCGTCGACGACCACCAGCTCGGCCCGCCAGGCGCGCGCCAGCTGCACCAGCGCCTCGTGCTGCCGCACCTGCCGCGCGCCCACCCAGCGCGCCCGCCAGACCGCCTCGTAGCGCGGCAGCGTTCCCGGCACCACTCGCACCACCGTCAGCGCGGTCGCGTCGCGCCGGGCCCCGGGATCGTCGCGCAGCTCCCCAGCGCTTGCCTCGTCCTCCCCCGCCACGTCGACCGTGAGCGCGTAGCGCTCGCCCGGGCGGGGCGCCAGGAGCGCCGGGTGGTCGCCGCGCACCAGCGCCAGCCGCTCCGGCGGGAAGAGCCGACCCTCCCCAGCCAGCTCCTCCAGGCCATACTCGGTGCGGACGAACGGATGCCCGGCCCCCAGTTGCGCCATCCGCTCGCGGACGTGGTCGCCGTAGGCCGGCAGTTCCGCTGCCACCGACGTCCAGGGTACCCGCCAGACCCGCTGCTGCCCGTCCTGCCGCTCGAGCGCGGTGAGATACCGCAGCTCGCGGGCCAGCAGCGAGTCGTTCCCCCAGGGCGTCCCCAGGTAGAGCGCCGGTGCGCCGGTCGAAGCGGCCATCGGCGCGAAGGCGCTGTCCCAGCGGTCGGGCGCGATGTCCTGCGCCTCGTTGGCGACCAGGAGCAGCGAGGCGGTCAGTCCCCGCACATTGGCGCTCGGCCCGGCCGACGCGTAGCGCACCACCGCGCGCCCCAGCGCCACCCGCGCGCCCGCTACCTCGGGCGCGAGCCCCAGCCCGGGGAGGAGCGCCGCCAGCCGCGGTGCAGCCAGCACCGCCAGCAGCCGCTCGCGGGCCAGCGCGCCCTGTGGCCGCCAGGAGGGGAGCGCCACCACCACCTCGCCGCCCCGGCGGTGGAAGCGCAGGAGGAGCCAGGCCAGGAACTGGGCCAGCGCCTCGTCCTTGCCCGACTGCCGGCTGAAGAGCCAGAGCTGGGCGTGCGGCCCGCTGCGGTCACCGCGGGCGCGGGCCAGCACCATCGCTGCAGCCGCGACGACCGGCCTGGCCTGGTAGCTGCGCAGCGCGCGCTCCGGCAGGAGCAGGCGCGAGCAGGCGAGCGGGTCGGCGAGCACCCGGCGCAGGAGCGCCCGGCCCGTCATCCCCGTTCAGCGACCAGCTCGCGCCGCAGGAAGCGGGCGGTCTCGTAGGCGCCGCTCGCCCCCAGTGCCAAGAGCAGCGTGGCCACCGCCCAGCGGGCGAACGGCGCGAGCTGCGGCACCACCGGCGCCGCCTCGGCCAGCGCCGCGACGAGGCCGGCCGCAACCAGGGTCGCCAGCGGCGCGTAGCGGGTGGGAAGTCCAGCGCGCTTGGCCGCCTCCACCAGGAGCGGCACCAGCACCACTGCCGGCACCCCGGCCACCGCGAGCGGCTCGGTAAAGAGCGGTTCGTCCATCGATACCTCCTTTCTGGGAACGAGCAGCCTCGAGCGGAACAAGGCACGACCCACGCCGATGATCGCTGCGGCGCGGTTGCCGATCACCCCGCCGGTGGTCGGCAGCGAGCGCCCGGGGCTGAAGCCCCGGGCTCAGTCCGCAAGCCCCCTGAAGGGGGCTGGAGGGTGCCCAGCCGCCCGGGTCGATCGGCTGGGTGCCGGCGCCGTTGGGATCAGCCGGCTTCAGCCGGCTTGAGGAATGAGCCCGGCCGTTTACGGCCGGGCGGACGAGGAGCCAGCACCGCTGGAGACACGATCGGCCATGTCTTGGCCGGAGCATGACGATCACGATCAGTGCGCCCGGGGCTGAAGCCCCGGGCTCAGTCCGCAAGCCCCCTGAAGGGGGCTGGAGGGTGCCCAGCCGCCCGGGTCGATCGGCCGGGTGCAGGGGCCGTTGGGATCAGCCGGCTTCAGCCGGCTTGAGGACTGAGCCCGGCCGTTTACGGCCGGGCGGACGGGGAGCCAGCACCGCTGGAGACACGACCGGCCATGTCTTGGCCGGAGCATGACGATCACGATCAGTGCGCCCGGGGCTGAAGCCCCGGGCTCAGTCCGCAAGCCCCCTGAAGGGGGCCGAAAGGTGCATACCGGTCGGCCGAAGTTCGGGATCGGGGAGCCGTTCTCGGCAGATGGCTTCGTTTCGCCTCTGGGCCGAGCCTTGTCGCTCACGGTCGCTCGGTCTGAAGTGAAGGATGCCTCGTCTCGTGGCGAGGCGCTGTGGGCCCGTACGTGCGGCGCTGACCTCTCACCGTCCGTCAGCAACCGGGGACAGGGTCGCTGCCGGTCTGACCGCGCTGGTGGAGAGTGATGCTGGACGATCCAACCTCTTCGAAAATGGCAATCAACCGACCGGTCGTGTGGTGAACTCGCTGGTGTTCCACGTAGTGGACGACGCGCGGTAGGGCGTCTTCTCCGATCGACAGGACGCCGTACTCGCTCTGCCATCCGAAGCGCTCCTGGAAAACCTCCCCGAGCCAGCGCGAGCTCGCGCCTTTGATTCGTCCGATGACCGTCGCGAGGGACAACTGCGGCGGAACCGTCAGAACGAGATGAACGTGATCGCGGTAACCACCGACGGCATGGACGAGAAGATCCTGCCGCTGCGCGGCCCGGCGTACCGCCTCCCACACAGCCTCCTCCCGTTCGTCCGTGATCGCGGGCTCACGCAGTCTCGTCGCCCAGACCACATGGTAGAACAAACGGTAGTAGGGGATCGTCTTCCTCCCCTCTCTCGTTCCGCGTGCAGCCTCGCGACGCAACGTCGCGCCCGGCTGGATCGCGTGCTTTCCCTCGATCGTATATCTCGCTGGAAACCACGGCAAAGCTCCGCCCGGGCCTTCAGCCCCGGCTCGATCCCTAATCCCCTGAAGCGGGCTGAAGGGCGCGGAGCGGTCGGCGTCGATCGGCTGGGTGCGGCCGTTTGGATCAGCCGGCTTCAGCCGGCTTGAGGACTGAGCCCGGCCGTTTACGGCCGGGCGGACGAGGAGCCAGCACCGCTGGAGACACGATCGGCCATGTCTTGGCCGGAGCCTGACGGTCACGACCAGTGCGCCCGGGGCTGAAGCCCCGGGCTCAGTTCGCAAGCCCCCTGAAGGGGGCTGTGAGGTGCACAGCTCCTCGGGTCGATCGGCTGGGTGCAGGGGCCGTTGGGGTCAGCCGGCTTCAGCCGGCTTGGGGACTGAGCCCAGCCGTTCACGGCCGGGCGATCGTGGAGAGGGCCGCTCGGCTGATCGGCGCTGCGTGTCGGGCGAGACGTGTCGGCCACGTTGAATCGCCCCCCCCCGTCCGGCACGGCGGGCGAGGCGGCGCCTCGCCCATACCGGGTGGCGCGGTGCGTCCCCGGTCGTGCGTTCCCGCACCGCGGTCGGGCGCGTCCGCCGTGTCGGCGGTGTCGCGCGCTCCCCGCCCAACCCGCGGCTCAGCCGCCCAGACCGGCGGCCCGCTCGGCCGCCACCCGCGCCAGCTCCGCCTCGGGGTCGAGCGACCCCAGCTCGCGCGCCGCCGTCAGGCGCGAGCGGATGCCGGCCGCCACCAGCGCCACCTGCACCCGCACCGCCCGCTCCTCGTCCATCGGCAGGAGCGGCCCCCAGACGATCTCCACCCCGCGCGCCCCGCCGAACGACTCGCCCCCCAGCCGCTCGGCCAGATCGAGCACCCGCTGGGCGCGCTGTCGGAGCGCCCGCTCCCAGCTCCGCCGCTTGCGCTCCACCTTGTGGACCAGCGGCTGCAGCTCCAGCTCCAGCGCCGCGCCGGAGAGGTCGCGCCCGTGGTCGCCGAAGGCAGCCCGCGGCACCTCGGCCAGGTCGTGCAGCACCTGGAAGAGCAGCCGCACGTACTCCAGGTGCAGCGCCACGCCCCCACCGGAGAGCATGTCCAGGAGGTACGCCCGGCTCCCCTCCGGCAGCTCCCAGACTGCCCCCTCCTCGGCCCGGATCCCCTCGCTGGCCGTCACGTTCTCCAGCACGACGATCGGGTTGCCGGAGACCTGCAGGATGCGCGAGAGCACCGTCAGCCGCCGGTTCAGCTCCCGGCAGACGTCGAGCAGGTCAGCCAGGTCGCTCTCCCCCCAGGGGCCACCGGGCGCCGGGCTGTTGGGGACCAGGACGTAGGGGATCCAGCCGTAGGGGTTGGCATCGTCGTGCACCGTCTCCCCGGCGATGAGCAGCCGGTAGCGTTCGACCGTCCACTCCTCGCGCACCGTCACCCACCCCTCCGGCCCCAGCCGGGGCAGGCGCAGCCCGAAGACCGCCTCCAGCGCGGCGGGCTCGAGCCGGTACTCGTGGGCCACCGCCACCACCTCGCGCGCATCGTCCGGCCGGGTAGCCGCGACCAGCTGCGCCGGATCGATCGGCGTGACGCGCGGCCGGCGCCGGGCGGCATCCCAGGTCACCTTGAAAGCCGCATCCCCCAGCACGGCGGCATCGAGCGCCGCCGCATCGTCCAGCCCGGCCCAGTCGTCCTCGCGTGCCAGGCGCGCCAGGTACCGCTCGGCCGCCGCCGACTCGGGCACGCTGTAGCGCACCGGGCGGGAGAAGAGCACGCTGGTCACCTTGCGCACCAGGGCGCGCGCGTAGTTGAGCGTGAGGCGCGTCTCGCCGGGGCGCGCCCGCTCCGTCCACTGCCGCCCCTCCCAGAAGGCCAGGTAGTCGCGGTAGCGCGCCCAGCGGGCGCGGTCGGCTGCGCTCGGCTCGAGCCGCGGGATGCTCACCGCCGTCCTCCCTTCCTCCGGCGCGCGACCGGCCCCCGGCCGCGCGACCCCTCCATGAAGGGACACAGCGCGAGGGAGCGGAAAGCGGACACCGGACTCGGGCAGCCGTCCGGCCGCAACCGGTTCGGGGTCCAGCAGGCGACCAGCCGGCACCACGGGCGCGCTGGCGCAGTCCCCGCTGTGCTGGGCAGCACGCCAGGCGCGCGACCGCTCGCCGCGCCCCGAGAGACCAAAAAGGGCGGGCCGATCGGCCCGCCCCTCGCGCTCGCTCGATGCGACCGTGGCTGGCATCGAGGCTGCGCATTACGAGATCGTAAACGTGCCGGTCGCCATCAGGACGTCGCCAGCATCGAGAATGCCGTTGTTGTTCGCGTCGTAGTAGACGTTGACGGTGAAGGTCACCGCCGGCGCAGCGAACCAGAAGACATTTCGCTGGATCTGGCCGTTCGCATCGGTGTTACCGGCGATCAGGTCCGTGTCGGTCGGCGGGGCAGTGAACGACGCGTCACCACCTGTCTCGCTGGTGATCTCGAGCAGCACCGGCACACTGAATGGGACAGGCAGCTGGACGGTGAGCGTGCCGTCGGGGTTTGTGTCACCCGCAGTACGGGTGGCAGCCAGTGAGAACCCCAATAGTGTGGTGGCAGCCACCGGCATGTTGTAGGCTGCCGAGCCGTCGAACGGCACGTCGTAGTTGACGTTGTTCGACACCCCGACGACGAGACCGGCTGCGTCCACGACGACCGAGCCCTGGAACCCGCCCGGCATCTCGCCGTAGCTCGGCGCGTCGGCGATGAAGCCGCCGTGAAAGCCGCGTCCCCCAGCACCGCCGCATCCAGCGCCGCCGCGTCGTCCAGCCCCGGCCAGTCGTCCTCCAACGCCAGGCACGCCAGATACCGCTCGGCAGCAGCGGAGTCGGGCACGCTGTAGCGCACCGGCCGGCTGAAGAGGACGCTGGTCACCTTGCGCACCAGGGCGCGCGCGTAGTTGAGCGTCAGCCGCGTCTCGCCGGGGCGCGCCCGCTCCGTCCACTGCCGCCCCCCCCAGAAGGCGAGATACTCGCGGTAGCGCGCCCAGCGGGCGCGGTCGGCCACTGTGGGTTCGGCCAGCAGAACCTCCATCGCGTACCTCCCCTCGAGCGTGCGGACGGCGCCGACCGCCGGCGCCCCGTCCACTCGGAGGACACGGCGCGAACCCGTTCGAGGCGGACTCCAGGCCGCGAGGAAGCGAGGTGCATGAGCAACGGGGAGGGGGGCCGGCTGGCCGGCCCCCCTCCGGATTCTAGCCACTGGGGCGCGGATCAGGAGACGTTGAACTCGGCAACGGCGATGAGGATATCGAACGGGTCGAGAGAGCCGTTGTTGTTGACGTCGTAGTACCACTCAACCCGAACCGGATTGTCGAATCCGGCGGGCGCGACGTCAGCACGCCAATAGCCGGGCACCGTGACGGTGGACCCGCCTGCCGGCACATTCGCTGCAGTAATTTGGGCATCGGGGAGAGTAGCAATAGTTGGATCGTTGAAAGACACGTCTTCTGGAGATCCCGGGCCCTCGACCAGCCGGAAGAGCGTCGGGATCGCGACAGCTGTGGTGAAACCGATATTCCCCGTGACGGTGAAGTCGATACCATTGTCGCCGGCGACAGCATTGCCCGCGGCGTCAGCCCCTGTCACCCGAGCAACCTGATTGAAGGGCATATTGAAGGCGGCCGAACCGTCGAACGGCACGTCGTAGTTGACGTTGTTCGACACTCCCACCAGATGCTCCGCCGCAGTCGCCACCACGATCGAGCCCTGGAACCCGCCCGGCATCTCGGCATAATCCGGCGCGTAGAAGATGAACTGCCCCTTCGGCGGCACGTTCACTAGGACCGGGGAGACCAGAGTCGGCGCGACCAGTGCGCCACTGCTGTCATACACGAACAGCTGCGCGGTGCCCGCAAAGTTCCCCGCGTTGAAGAGCGCCACACCGCTGTTGTCGTTGCCGCCCGAGAGCTGGCCCTGCTTCTGGAAGAGCGGCACGACAAGCTGACCGGCGCCGATCACGCCGCGCTGCGCCACGTACCCGAGCGCTTGCCCGACGTCGGCACCGGTGCCGGTGTACTTGATCGAGTCGACCGCGACGAGCACGGGCCGGGTCGAGGTCACCAGCGCACTCCCGAACCCGCCGATCCCGACATCGGTCGTCGCCGGCCGATAGACGAACTCCATCGCCCGCGGCTGGATGACCCGCGAGTCGGTCCCGACCGTCACGCCAGCCGAATTGTAGTAGGTGATCGTCACGTTAGCAGCGGCGTTCGGATCCAGGTTGGCGATCGAGATGCCGGTGTTCCAGCCGTTGAAGGCCTGGAAGATGAGCGGCAGCGCTTGCGCGGTGTTACCCGCCTGCGCCGGCAGCGCCTGGTTGGTCAGCGCCATGTTGACCGGGTCACCCCACGGCTGCGTCGGCTTCACACGGTCGACCGTCGCCGCCACGTTGCAGTCGGTCGAGACCCAGGCCTGGCCGACCCAGCCCGCCGGCACCCCCTCGTCCGCCAGGTCGATGTGCACGGTCTGGCCCCGGTTCAGGAGCCGGGTGAACTGCCCGAAGCTCGGGTCGCTGGAGCCGAAGGGCGACTGGTAGAGCGTCACCGTGACGCTGCAGTTGCTGCGCGTGTCGAAGTTGGTGATGTGCAGCACCGAGTTCCAGCCGGAGTTGGTCTGGACGATCGGGAAGACCAAGTTGTGCTGGCCAGCGATGCGCACGTCGGTCTGCGGCAGCGCGGTGTAGCCGCTGACCGCCTCCTGCTGCCCCGAGGTGCGGCCGGTCGGCGCCGCGACCGGACCCACGATCTTGGCCACGCCAGCGATCGGCCCGATCCGCGTCTCTTCCGTGATGTTGCGTGGGCACGTCACGGTCACGGTGTACGATGTGCCCTCTGGGGGCCGGGCGCCGCCGGCAGTCCAACCGATGTAGAGTAGGTCGTCATTAGGAGGAGGCCCAACAATCACTTGGTAATCGGGAAGACCAGAGCCGCCTATGGTGCCTCGGAACACATTGTCACCCTGGCGAATTTCGACCGCGGTCGGTGCAGTTCCACGGCCGCACGGATTGGGGATCCGATCGATGTTGATGTTGTTCGGCCCCCGCACGACGGTGTACCGGCGCTGGGTCGCCCCGAGGTCCTGTTGCGTTGGCCCCACGACGAAGAGGCCACCGCCGTTGCCGTCACCGAAGACGGCCGAGGACGGCCAGGTCTTGGAGGCGAACGGCTGCAGCTCGGCCGTGGTCACCGTCGAGCCGTCGGCCTTGCGGACCGACACAGTGATCGTGAAGTTGTTCGGATTCTGGACGGTGAAGGTCGAGTACCACGGCCCCATATTCCCGTACTCCTCGCCGTTGGGGAGGAACGGGAAGTAGATCTCGTTGCCGAGATCCTCGACCACCGCCCCAGCCGGCGCGACCGTGAGCGAGACGAACGCGCTCACCGCCAGCGCCAGCGCTGTGAGCAGACTGACCAGACGCTTACCCATACGCGTAAACCCTCCTCGCGTCATCGGCGTGTCAGCACGTCGACGACACACCCGCACCGGCCGGACCGCCCGGCCGGCCGCCGCTCTTCCACCCGCTCGCCGCGGGCGCGGGGGCGGCTCCCCGCTCGAGCCTCGGCCGCCCTCGCGGCGGCTCGTCTCTCCTTTCCTCGGCGCGCCCCTCCTTTCCCAGTCCCGTTCCCTTCCCTGGCACGCACGCGGGGTCAGCCCCGCGGGCGCCGTTCGCTCCGTCCAGGTACCGGCCGGGTGCGCCTGCCCGCCCGGCACCGGGCGCAGTCTACCAGGGTTCGGGCCAGACCGTCCAGCCCGCCCGGGGCGATGCCCCGGAGACAGTCCCCGCTGGGACTGCACCCATTGTGTTTAACGCACGAGGGGTCCCGACGGTTGCGCGGGGGTGGCGGGTCAGACGGTGCCTGGCCCCGACAGGGCGGGGAGGTCGCCCCACCTTAGCGCCCGTCTGCCCGACCGGGGATGCATCGCTGTACCCCTGTAGGGGCGAGGCGCCGCCTCGCCCACCCGCGCCGGACGGCGCGGCAACCGGCGGCGATGCCTGCGCCCGTCTGTGGGTGGCCGGGGCCGGTGCGGCGTGCCGGCCCTCGCGGGCCGGACGGGTCAGGCAGCGCCTGACCCCTACCAGACGGGGGTGAGCGCCCCACCGTGGCGCCCATCTGCCCGACCGGGGATGGGTTCGCCCACGTTGTAGGGGCGAGGCGCTGCCTCGCCCGCCGCGCCAGAGGCGCGGCACATGCGCGTCCCAGCCCGCCATGCGGCGATCATCGCGACCGACCACCGACGGGCATCCGCGGTGATCTGCCGGCCCTCCCGAGCCGGACGGGTCAGGCACCGCCTGACCCCTACCACACGGGGGGTGCACCTACCCGTCGCCCCCCAATACCCGACCGGGGATGCAGCGCGCCACGTTGTAGGGGCGAGGCGCTGCCTCGCCCGCCGCGCCAGAGGCGCGGCACATGCGCGTCCCAGCTCGCCATGCGGCGATCATCGCGACCGACCACCGACGGGCATCCGCGGTGATCTGCCGGCCCTGGCGGGCCGGACGGGTCAGGCAGCGCCTGACCCATACCGGACGGGGGTGAGCGCCCCACCGCCAGACACCAATACCCGACCGGGGATGGATTGTCCCACGGTGTAGGGGCGAGGCGCTGCCTCGCCCGCCCGCGCCGGACGGCGCGGCACATGCAGGTCGCATCCCGGCATGCGGCGATGATCACGACCAACCGCCGTCGGACGCCGGTGGTGGTCTGCCGGCCCTCCCGGGCCGGACGGGTCAGGCAGCGCCTGACCCCTACCAGACGGGGGTTGCACCCAGCCGTCGCACCCCAATACCCGACCGGGGATGCAGCGCGCCACGTTGTAGGGGCGAGGCGCTGCCTCGCCCGCCCGCGCCGCAGACGCGGCAATCGGTCGCGCCGACACCGGCGCGTGCATGCAACATCGAACACCGCCGACCGGCGATGGCGTGATGGCCGGCCCTGCGGGCCGGACGGGTCAGGCAGCGCCTGACCCCTACATGGCGGGGGTTGTACCCAGCCGTCGCACCCCAATACCCGACCGGGGATGCAGCGCGCCACGTTTGTCGGGGCGAGGCGCTGCCTCGCCCGTGCGCGCCGCACGGCGCGGCAATGCACCGTGGCCCACCACCCCCGCCGTGGTCATCACCGCACCGCGGCACCCATCGGCATGCGTTGCCGGCCCTTACAGGCCGGCGGGTCAGGCACCGCCTGACCCCGACATGGCGGGGGTTGCACCCACCCGTTGCCCCCAAATACCTGACCGGGGATGCAGCGCGCCACGTTTGTCGGGGCGAGGCGCTGCCTCGCCCACCCGCGCCGTCGTCTACACTGGTGGCGGGAGGAACCGCGCGGTGGGCAGCCCACTGGCCGACCTGATCCAGCGCGAGATCGCCGAGCGCGGGCCGATCACCTTCGCTCGCTTCATGGAGCTCGCCCTCTACCATCCGCAGCACGGCTACTACATGACCAGCGTCCGCCCCGGGCGCGCCGGCGACTTTCTCACCGCCCCGGAGACGCACCCGATCTTCGGCTGGGTGATCGCCCGGCAGGTCGCCGAGTGCTGGGACCTGCTCGATCGGCCGGAGCCGTTCCACCTGGTCGAGTACGGCCCGGGGAGCGGGACGCTCGCGCTGGCGATCCTGGGCTACCTGGCCCAGAACGAGCCGCACCTCCTCGAGCGGCTGCGCTGCTGCCCGATCGAGCCGAGCGCTCCGGCGCGCGCCGAGCTCGTCCGGCGCCTCGAGGCGGCCGGCTGGGCGCACCTGGTGACCGACGCGCCGCCCGCGGCAGCGAGCGGGCTGGTCCTGGCCAACGAGGTGGTCGATGCCCTCCCGGTGCACCGGGTGCGGCAGGAGGGTGGCGAGCTGCGCGAACTCTTCGTCGGCTGGGACGGCCAGCGCTTCGTCGCCGTGCCCGGTCCGCTCTCGACGCCCGAGCTGGCCGACTGGCTGGCGTGGCTCGGCGTCCAGCTGGTCGAGGGGCAGGAGACCGAGGTCTGCCTGGCCATGCTAGGCTGGCTGGACGAGGTGGCGCGGCGGCTGGAGCGCGGGTACCTCCTGGTGCTCGATTACGGCGCGCCGGCACCGGAGCGCGCCGATCCGACCCGCTTCCCTCGCGGGACAATCCGGACCTACGCGGCGCACGCCCTCGGGGACGACCCGCTCGCCGACCCGGGCGAGCGCGACATCACCGCTCACGTCGATTTCACGATGCTCGGCCTGGCCGCTGCCGAGCGCGGCCTGGTCCCGCTCGCGCTCACCACGCAGGCCGAGTTCCTCGCCCAGGCCGGACTGGGCGAGCTGCTGGTGGCGCTGCAGGCCGAGCCGGGGATGACCGCCGCGCAGTACCTGGCCGCCCGCGCTGCCGCCCTGCACCTGCTCGACCCGGGCGGGATGGGAGCCTTTCGCGTCGCCCTGTTCGGCAAAGCGACCGACCCGGCAGCGCTGCCGAGCGGCTTCCGCCAGCGCCTGCTCACCGGCGTTCCGCTGCCGGAGTGAGCTCGCGCCGACCGGCGCGCTGCGAGCGGGCACCGCACCGCAGCACCGATTGGCATGCGTTGCCGGCCCTCGCGGGCCGCACGGGTCAGGCACCGCCTGACCCCTACACGGCGGGGGCTGCCGCCACCCGTGGTGCCCTTGTGCCCGACCGGGGATGCACCACGCCGCGTTTGTAGGGGCGAGGCGCTGCCTCGCCCGCCCGCGCCGCATGGCGCGGCAACCGGCGGCGCACACCGGCACGCGGCGATGATCACGACCGACCGCCGACGGGCGTGCCCAGTGATATGCCGGCCCGGTGGGCCGGCGGGTCAGGCAGCGCCTGACCCCTACATCGCGGGGGCTGCCGCCAACCGTGGTGCCCATGTGCCCGACCGGGGATGGGTTACCCCCACGTTGTAGGGGCGAGGCGCCGCCTCGCCCGCCCGCGCCGCATGGCGCGGCAATGCATCGTGGCCGACCACCCCCGCCGTGGTCATCACCGCACCGCGGCACCCATCGGCATGCGTTGCCGGCCCTCCCGGGCCGGACGGGTCAGGCAGCGCCTGACCCCTACATGTCGGGGAACGCACCCAGCCGTCGCACCCGCATGCCCGACCGGGGGTGGGTTCGCCCACGTTGTAGGGGCGAGGCGCTGCCTCGCCCGCCCGCGCCATGGCGCGGCAATGCATCGTGGCCGACCACCCCCGCCGTGGTCATCACCGCACCGCGGCACCCATCGGCATGCGTTGCCGGCCCTCCCGGGCCGGACGGGTCAGGCAGCGCCTGACCCCTACAGGACGGGGGCGTGCCCGACCGCGGCGGGACGTCGCCCGACCGCGGCTGCGGCATTCCCTGGGGTCGGGGCGACGCGCCGCCTCCCCCGCGGCCGGGTTCGACGCTGGCCGGGCCAGCGCGCTACGATGATGTGCGGACAGGCGCAGGGGACGGGAGGCATGCGCGACCTCGACCTTTCGGTGGTCATCGTCAGCTGGAACGTCCGCCAGCTGCTGGCGGCCTGCCTGGACAGTCTGGCGGCCGACCTGGCGCGCAGCCAGCTCGCTGGCGAGGTGATCGTCGTCGACAACGGCTCGCGCGACGGGACGGTGGAACTGGTGCGCGCCCGCTACCCGTGGGTGCAGCTAATCGCGCTCGCGGAGAACCGCGGCTTCGCGGCAGCGAACAAGATCGGCATCGCCCGAAGCCGCGGGCAGGCGATCCTCTTGCTGAACCCGGATACCGAACTGCGGCCGGGTGCGCTCACCTGGCTGTGGCGCGCCCTCTGGGCGGCCCCACACGTCGGGCTGGTCGGCGCGCGCCTGCTCAATACCGATGGGTCGCTCCAGTCGGCTGGCTACCGGTTCCCCGGCTACGTCCAGAACCTGCTCGATTTCTTCCCGCTGCACCCGCGCCTCATCGGCTCGCGCCTGAACGGGCGCTTCGGCCCCGGCGACGGCCTCTCGCCCTTCGCCATCGATCATCCGCTCGGCGCCTGCATGCTGGTGCGCCGCACGGTCGTCGAGCAGGTCGGCGGCCTCGACGAGGGGTATCGGTACTACAGCGAGGAGATCGATTGGTGCCGGCGCATCCAGGCTGCCGGCTGGACGATCCTCACCGCGCCCGCTGCGCTGGTGGTCCACCATGCCGGGGGGAGTACCCGGCAGGTCGCGCGGGAGAGTTTCCTCCAGCTGCACCGGAGCCGGGCTCGCTATTTCGGCCGCTGGCACGGTCCGCGCTTCGTGCGGCGCCTGGCCCGCCTGGCCGAGCTCGCGGCCGCCTGGACCGCCCTCCGCGCGCGCCTGGCCCGCCGGCCCGACCTGGCCGAGCGGGCACGACTGTGGCGCGAGGTCGCTGCGATCTACCGGAACGCTGCCGCCTGCCATGAGCCGACCTGAGCGCTTGCCGCTGGCCGTCGTCGTCCTCACGCTGAACGAGGAGCGGCACCTCCCGGACTGCCTGGCGAGCGTGCGCGACCTCGGCCGCCAGCTCCTGGTCGTCGATTCCGGCTCGACCGACCGGACGGTCGAGATCGCGCTGGCGGCCGGTGCCGAGGTGGTGACGCACCGCTTCGTCGATTTTCCCTCCCAGCGGAACGCGGCGCTGGAGCTGGTGCGCGAGCCGTGGGTCCTGTTCGTCGATGCTGACGAGCGCGTGAGCGCCGAACTGGCGGAAGAGATCCGGCGCGCGCTCCCGCTCGCCGACGAGACGGTCGCCGGGTTCTGGATCCCCACGCAGAACTGGATGTGGGGCAAGTGGATCCGGGGCGGTGGCTGGTGGCCGGACGAGCACCTGCGGCTGTTGCGCGTCGGACGCGCGCGCTACCGTCCCGAGGTCGCGGTCCACGAGGTCGTGGAACTCGATGGGGAAGCGCGGCATCTCCGTGCCCCGCTCGTCCATATCAACTACGAGTCGCGTGGCGAGTTCGTGCGAAAGCAGCTCCGCTACGCGCGGTTGGTCGCGCGCACGCTGGTGCAGCAGGGAAAGCGGCCGCGCCGGCGGACGTTCCTCGGCCAGCCGCTGCGCGAGTTCTGGCGTCGCTTCGTCGCGCTGCGCGGCTACCGGGACGGGCTGGACGGCGCGTTCCTGGCCGGGACACTCGCCTGCGCGACCCTGGTGACCTGGGTGCTCGTCGCCCGGGAGATCCAGCGCCAAGCGCGGCGCCGGGCCAGAGGGGTCCCCGAACTGGCGGAGCCGCCCACGCTCGATGTCTCCGTCGTGATCGTGAGTTACCGGAGTCGCGCGCTGCTCGGGGAGTGCCTGGATTCGGTGCGCGCCAGCCTCGCGGCGAGCGGGCTGGCCGGCGAGGTGGTCGTGGTCGAGAACGGCTCGCCGGACGGGACGGCGGAGCTGGTGCGCGAGCAGTATCCCTGGGTGCGCCTCGTCGTCAACGCGGAGAACCGCGGCTTCGCGGCGGCAGCCAACCAGGGCATGCGACTGGCGCGCGGCCGGGTCATCGTGCTGCTCAATCCGGATACGCGCGTCGTCGGCGATGCGCTCGGTCGCCTGGTGCGCTTCCTGGAGCGGCATCCGACGGTCGGGGTGGCCGGCCCGCGCTTGCGCTTTCCCGATGGCCGGACCCAGCCGTCGCGCCGGCGTTTTCCCACGCTCCTCACCGGGTTCCTGGAAAGCACGCTGGTCCAGGACTACTGGCGTGCCAACCGCGTGCTGGCGCGCTATTACGTGGCCGACCGCAGCGAAGACGAACTCCAGGAGGTCGATTGGCTGGTCGGGGCGTGCCTGGCCATCCGGCGCGAAGCGCTCCGCTCGGTCGGCCTGCTGGACGAGCGGTTCTTCCTCTACTCCGAGGAGGTGGAGTGGTTCTGGCGGCTGCGGCGGGCGGGTTGGCGCGTCGTCTACCTGCCGGATGCCGAGGTCGTGCACGTCGAAGGTGCGTCGAGCGAGCCGGAATCGGCGTTCCGCCAGGTCGCCTTCGATACGGCCAAAGTGCAGCTCTATCGCCGGCTGCACGGACCGCTGGCCGCCGAGCTGCTGCGGGCTTTTCTCTTGGCGACCTACCTGGTGCGCCTGGGGCGCGAGAGCGCCAAGTGGCTGCTCGGGCACAAGCGGTCGCTGCGCTGGCGGCGGATGGTCCGCGACTGGCACGCGCTCCGCTCGTTGCTGCGGCCGGCGGTGGTCCGCTCGTGGGCGACCCGTCAGTGAGCGGCGCGCCATGCGTGGGCAGGTGCTCTTGGTCACCGGCGAGTATCCCCCGCTGCGCGGCGGCGTCGGCGCCTATACGCAGCGGCTCGGCGCGGCGCTCGGCGAGCTGGGCTGGTCGGTCGCGGTGGCGACGCGCCCGCTCCCGCACCGGGGGGACGAGTTCCCCCCGGTGCGCGACGAGGTGCCCGGTTGGGACATCGGCTCGCTGGTGCGCTGGACGCGCCGCGTGCGGCAGCGCGAGCCCGCGAGCCTGCTGCACCTGCATTATCAGGCCGGGGCCTTCGTGCTGCGGGGGGCACCGCTCCTGCTCCCGCTGCTCGCCCGGCCGTTGCCGGTGGTGACCACCTTCCACGATCTCCGCGTCCCCTATCTCTTCCCAAAAGCTGGCCCGGTGCGCCAGCTGGCGCAGCGCCAGCTGGCACGCACCAGTGCGGCCGTCGTGGTGACGAATCCGGAGGACGAGCGCGTCGTGCGCCGCTGGGGCGTGGCGAGCGCCCGGCTCTGGCGGGTCCCAATCGGCTCCAACCTGCCGGCACCGCGCGATCCCCAGGCCGCTCGCCAGCGACTCGGCGTGTCGCCCGCGCAGCCGTTCGTCGCCTTCTTCGGCTTCCGGCAACCGGAGAAAGGGCTGGAGACGTTGCTGGCCGCACTGGCCTCGTTGCCGGAGCCCCGGCCACTCGTAGTCCTCGTGGGCGGCGAGCGGCCGGACACGGACGAGACGCGAGTCGTCCCCGGCGCCGGCCTCGCCGCGGCCCGCGCGCTCCCAGTGCTCGACCTCGGGTATCGCCCAGCGCCGGAGGTGGCGGACCTTTTGGCGGCAGCTGATCTGGTCGTCCTCCCCTTCCGGCAGGGTGCCTCGCTGCGCAACGGCACGCTGATCGGTGCGCTGGCCTGCGGTGCGGCCGTCCTGACGACCGTACCGCCCGATCCGGCGCAGCTGCTGCCGCTCCGCGCCGGTGAGCATCTCCAGCTCGTCCCGCCCGGGGATCCGGTCGCGCTCGCCGCGGCGCTCGCCGAACTGCTCGCCGATGCGGCGCGACGAGAGCGCCTGCGGGCCGGCGCCCGCGCCATCGCCCCGGTCTTCGCCTGGGAGCAGATCGCAGCGCGCCACGACCAGCTGTACCAGCTCGTCCTGGCGCGGGCCGCAGCGAGACGGTGACGAACGCGCGGTACACTTGTGTTCTGCAGCGTGTGGCGACCGCTGCGAGCCGACTCTTGCCGACCAGGAGGAACGACCGTGCGGTACTTCCTGAAAACCGAGCGTGGCCAGCCAGCGCGGGAACTGGACGAGGCGACCGGGCAGCAGATCCTCCACCGCGGACGCCATGAGGGACGGCGGGTGGTCGAATTGTTCGTCCTGCACCCCGACGGGCGGATCGACCGGTACCAGGAGCGGGCGCGGCGCAAGCTGGGCAGCAACGCGATCGTCAGCCGGACCTGGCTGGTCGAAACCTACCACCCCGAGCGACCCGGTCACTGGAGCGACGACCGCTATGTCCCCTCCCCCGAAGAGGCCCTGGCCGAGACGGAGCCAGCCCCGGAGGCCGTGGTGCTGGTGCTGCTCGGCGCGGAAGAGGACGACGAACCAGTGCTCGCCCAGTTGGCTGCCCTCCAGGCGCAACGCTCCTGAGCGCGCACGACGAGGCAGTGGTGGCGACCGGGTCGCGGCCGGAACGAGCGTTCGAGCGCACGCACCGGGGGACGCGCTCGCTGCGGCCATTCCGCGCTGTCCGCTACGACCTCGAACGGGTCGGTGACCTGGCGGCGGTGCTCGGCCCGCCTGACGATGTGCCGACGGCCGAGCAGGCGGCCGCTCTGGCCGCGTACCACCCCTATCACTGCTTGCATCTCGAGGTCCCCGATGCCGATGGGTACTCGTTCCAGCGCGCCGCCGCACAGTATCGGGCGTGGCGCGCGACCGGGATCCTGGCGCGCGACGAGGAGCCATCCTGTTACGTCTCTGCGCACCGCTTTCGGGTGGACGGGGGGATCGCCACGCGCCTTGGTGTCTACCTGGCGGCCTCGCTCGCCCCGGAGGCGACCGCGCGGCTGTTGCCGCACGAGGGGACGAACCGGGAGCTAGTGGAGCGACGGTTGCGGCAACTCGCCGCGGTCCGCGCCCATGCCGGAGCCGTCTACGCCGTCTGGGCCGGCGACGGGACCCTGCGGCAGGCGCTCGAGGCGAGCATCGCTGACCACGCGCCGTTGTGGGAGCATGCGCGCGGCGAGGAGCAGCACGCGCTGTGGCGGGTGACAGGTCCCGCTGCCGAGGAACTGGCGGCGCTGGCCGCCAGCCGACCGCTGGTCATCGCCGATGGGCATCATCGCTTCGCGGCCGCCCTCCGCTACGCACGCGACCAGCAGATCACCGGGACCCTCGGCCGTCCGGCAGCCTGGGTACCAGTCCACGTGGTCGATGCGGCCGATCCAGCGCTCGCCGTCCGCGCGATCCACCGGCTGGTCCGCTGGCTCCCCGGTGACTGGGAGACGCTGCAAGCCCATCTGGCGCGCCACGCGCGGATCGTCGCGGTGCGTGCGGTCCCCTCGCCGGAGGAAGCGGCGCGGCTCGCCGCCGAGCTGGCGCGAGCGTCCCAGCCGCGTGTCCTGCTCCTCCAGGAGCGCGAGCTGCTGGAGCTGGCGCTTCCCACGACGCCGGACGACGCGCCGGACGCCATCCTGGTCGATGCCCTCCTGCTCCGGCACGTCTGCGCGCTGGAGGCGGAGATGATCGAGCAGGTGGTCGAGTACACGCCCGATGCGCGCGCGGCTGCACAGGCCGTGCTGGATGGGCGGGCGCTCCTGGCAGTCCTCGTGCGACCCACTCCGCTGGCGACCGTGCTGGCCTGGGCGCAGGCTGGCCGGCTCTTTCCGCCCAAGACGACGTACTTTTTCCCGAAGCTGCCGCAAGGGCTGGTCTTCTACGACCTGGCTGACCCGGCAACGCTCGGCTGACCGCGTGGGGGCTCGGTGCCGGGAACGCGCCAGCTGACTGGTGTTGGGGCGCGGCGCCCCAACTCGCCCGCCGCGCCACGGCCGCGGCAATGCATCGTGGCCGACCGCCCCCGCCGTGGTCATCACCGCACCGCGACACCCATTGGCATGCGTTACCGGCCCCCGCGGGCCGGACGGGTCAGGCACCGCCTGACCCCTACCGGACGGGCGTGAGGGCCCCACCCGTCGCACCCGACCGCCCGACCGGGGATGGGTTGCCCCACCTTGTCGGGGCGAGGCGCCGCCTCGCCCGCCCGCGCCAGGGGCGCGGCACATCCAGGTCGCAGACCGGCATGCGGCGATGATCGCGACCGACCGGCGACGGGCGTCCGCGGTGTCATTGCCGGCCCTGCGGGCCGGACGGGTCAGGCACCGCCTGACCCCTACATGACGGGGGTCGCGCATCACGCTGATGCCTCTGTCGCCGATCGGAGATGGGTTGTCCACGTTGTAGGGGCGAGGCGCCGCCTCGCCCGCCCGCGCCGTCCGGCGCGGCAATCGATCGTGGCCGACCACCCCCGCCGTGGCCATCACCGCACCGCGGCACCCATCGGCATGCGTTGCCCGCCCTGGCGGGCCGGACGGGTCAGGCAGCGCCTGACCCCTACCGGACGGGGATGAGCGCCCCACCGTGGCACCCATATGCCCGACCGGGGATGGACCGCGCCACAGTGTAGGGGCGAGGCGCTGCCTCGCCCGCCCGCGCCGAACGGCGCGGCGATTCAACGTCGCCGACACGTCTCGCACGACACGCAGCGCAGACCAGCCGAGCGGCCCTCTCCACGATCGCCGGGCCGTGAACGGCCGGGCTCAGTCCCCAAGCCGGCTGAAGCCGGCTGATCCACACAGCGCCTCCACCCAGCCGATCGACCCGGGCGCCTGGGCGCCCTCCAGCCCCCTTCAGGGGGCTTGCGGACTGAGCCCGGGGCTTCAGCCCCGGGCGTTCGCGGCCCACCACCCCCGCCGTGGTCATCACCGCACCGCGGCACCCATCGGCATGCGTTGCCGGCCCTGCGGGCCGGACGGGTCAGGCACCGCCTGACCCCGACAGGACGGCGTCGTGCATCACGGTGATACCTATGTGCCCCACCGGAGATGGACCGCGCCACGGTGTAGGGGCGAGGCGCTGCCTCGCCCGCCCGCGCCACGGGCGCGGGCACGTGCGGGTCGCGTGCCAGGGTGCGGCAATGATCGCGACCGACCGCCGACTGGCGAGCGCGGTGCTATGCCGGCCCTCCCGGGCCGGCGGGTCAGGCACCGGACCCCTACCAGGGCTGGGCCAACGCCCCACCGTCGCACCCATCTGCCCGACCGGGGACGCATCGCCCCACCCTGTCGGGGCGAGGCGCTGCCTCGCCCGCCCGCGCCAGGGGCGCGGCAAAACGACACGGCGCGCTCGCCGCCCGGCACGCTCAGCGGCGCGCCAAGACGACGCTGGCCAGGCTCAGGATCGCGACCGCGATACCGACGACGACCATGCTGGTCACCATCGCCGAGACGGCGGTCTCGCTGCTCACGAAGGGGGCCGCAGCGATCCAAAGGCCGATCGGCACGTTGGCCAGTCCTACCCAGCGGAGCCCCGGCGAGAGCGCCAGTTCAGCGATGGCGAACAGGACGATACAACCGCCGAAGAAGGTGGCGCTCAGCCGCGTCACGTCGTAGAGCCAGGCATCCGGGATGACGTAGGGCGAGGCGGCCAGCCAGAGGCCGAGGACCATCTCCAGGGCCGCCGCGTAGTCCCAGAGGGCGGACGACCGGCGCTGTGCGGTTGCCATCGCGTGCTGCTCCTCTCCCTTCCCATCCAACTCGGCGCAGCGGGTCCTGCGCTCCCGGCGCGATTGTAGCCGAGCGCACTCGCCGAGAAAACCGCCCCGGGGCCATGGCCCCGGGGCGGATGCGCGAGGCGCTGCGTCAGCTGGTCACGTCGATCGTGACGGTGTCGAGCAATGGATCGGTACTCTCCAGCACACCGGTCGCGCCGTAGTCGAGATAGCAGGTGACGGTGTAGGAGTTGCCAGCAGTCCCATCGACCAGGATCAGGTTCGCGGTCGCCACGTTGTTCGCGCCGCTCGTCACCACGGCGATGGTGCCGGACGTGCTGGCGGTCGGCTGGCCGCTCCAGCGCGCGGTGGCTCCGCCCGTGCTGGTGAAGCGGAGCAGGAGCGGAACACCGGTCGGCGTGTTCGGGTCGAGGTCGCAGCTGACCTGGGCCGTCACGGTGGCTGGGCCAGCGAGGTCCCCTTGTGGGACTTGGTACGTGCCGGGGCCGCCCGTCAATCCGCTGATCGAGAGGGTGCCGGCCAGGCTGCTCACCCAGGTGACGCGGCTCGTACTGGCCGGCTCGTTCGCGTCCTGTTCGCCGTTACCGTTCAGGTCCCACCAGGCGGTGACCGTGTTGGTCTGGCCGGCCGTGCCGTTGGTAAAGGTGAAGGACCCGCGCCCGTTGCTGTCCGTGCCGGCCACTCCGCTCGTCGGGTTCGGTGTCCCCTCGCTGCTCACCCGGAAGCGGATGGTGCGGCCCTGGAGCGGGGTGTCGCCCGCCGTCAGCGTGGCGGTCAACGTGACCTGCTGGTTGATGGTAGCGAGCGTCACGCTCGGCTCGAGGCGGAGCGCGAAGCTGGCGAGGGTCAGTGCCGGATGCCGGGTCGGCGTGAGGACGAAGACGCCCGAGCCGTCACCGGCCACCTGGTAGTTGACCAGATTGGAAATACCGATGAGGAAGCCGGTACCGCTCCCGGCGCCGTCGGTCACGCCGACGAGGGCCGTGCCGGTGAAGTTGCGCGGCACGCTGGGGAAGGTCGTGCCGAAGTCGCTGGGATACGGATAGATGACTGCATAGCCGCCGGCCGGGACGGCGACGAGCACCGGGTTCTCGCTCGTTCCCACCTGGCTGGGAGCGACCGCCGCTCCGCTGGCGCTCAGGATCTGCACGTTAGCCAGTTGTTGGCGACCGGTGGGATTGAAGAGCGTGAAACCGCTCGTGTCCCCCTGCCCGGTGGCGTCACCGACCTGGAAGAGCGGCAGTGCCAGGCTGTGGGTGAACCAGGCCCGGCCGGTGACCTGCCCCGCTGTGCGCGCCTGCGTCTCGGCCACCGACCAGCTCTGCTTGCTGCCCGCGACGTCCGGCGCTGCGGGCGCGATGTAGCTCATCGCCTGCCCTTGACCCGAACCAGCCAGGTACTTGACTTCGTCGACTACTGCTGCGAACGGGCGTTGCCCGCTGATGACCACCGCGTTGACCCGGGCGGGATCGAGGCTCGGGGTCGCGCTGCTGTCCGGCCGATAGACGAAGGCGCTCTCCCCCGGCTGGAGCGTGATGGTGGAGAGTTCGGGCGGGACCACCTGGGCGAGACCGTTGCGGTCGTAATAGGTCAGCGTCAGGGTGTTGGTGTTGGCCGTGTCCAGGTTCACCAGCGTGATCCCGGTATTCCAGTTGTTGTAGTCGCGGAAGACGATCGGGGCATAGCGCGTGCTCGCGCTCGTGCGCGGCACGGCCTCGTTCGTCAGGAGCATGCGCCAGGACGGCTTGTACCGCTCGGCGACCACCGCGACACCGATCAGCTGGGCATCGATGAAGGCGGCACCGACCCATTCCGGCGGGACGACACTTCCGAGGTCCAGCGACCAGGTCTCGCCCGCCGCCAGCGTCTGGGTGAGCGTGTCGCTCGCATTCCCGGCGGTGACGCCCCGCGCGCGCAGCAGCGTCACGGTGACCTGGTTCGGCTGGTTGCGCAGGTTGGCGATCTTGACCACCGTGTTCCAGCCGGAGTTGGTCTGGACGACCGGGAGGACCCAGTTGCGGCCCTGGTTCGCCGCATCCCAGTCGTCGTCGCGCGCGCCGGTTGGGCCGGAGACGAACTGGAAGGCGCTCGAACTCCGCAGGTCGTTGCCGAGTGCGCTCGGCCCAGCATGCTTGGCGACGACGCTGATGGCTGGGTTGCAAGCGATGGTGCAGATGCCCAGCTCGCTCAGGATGGAGCGGCTCGTGTCGGGGAACTCGGCCTCGATCACCAGGCCAGCGCTCCCACCGGTCGGCACCAGGCCGAGTCCGGCGAGCTCGGCTGCCGTGAACGCGCGGGTGGCCCGTGGTGCCAGCGTGTACGGGCCGCGGATCGTCCCACCGATCCGCTGAGTGCGCAGGCGGATCTGGATCGGGAGCGCCTCCAGATTCTGCACGACGACGGTGCTCCAGAGCGGACCGAAGCCGCCGGGCAACGTTTCGGCGTTGTAGACGGCCGCCAGCGTGACGCGCGCCTGCTGCTCGCTGAGCGGCGCGGCCGCTCGCGCGCTCGGCAGGAGCGCTGCGAGGCTGCTGGCCGCGAGCGCCAGTGTCAAGAGGACGCGCCAGAGCCGCGACGGTCGTCGTCCGGTTTCCATGGTGACCCTCCTTTCCGTGCGTCCGACCGTTTCGGCAAGGAGGAGTGTACCGGAGACTGCCCTGGCCGAGCAGGCTCCGCCTCCCAGAGACACCGCAGCGACCCGGGTCACTGACGCGCCGGCGCCTCCGACTCTCCAAGGATACGACGCGGCAAGGGGTCGGGTGGTTTCAGGCTGGTCGGCGCGGGAGGTGCAGAGAAACGGGCGATGCCGGTGGGGGACGGCACCGCCCGAGCGTGAGGAGGAGTACGGGACTGCGCGAGGTGTGCGTCGTTCGTTTCCGTCGAGAACGATACGCGCTCCGCAGCCAGCGTGTGTGGCGATCCTGTTACCATCAGCGCCGTTCCAGCGGGAGCGCGAAGCCGACGATCGCGCCGCCTCCCGGCGGGCTCTCCGCCCACACTCGCCCGCCGTGCAGCTGGACGAGGTGCTTGACGATCGCCAGCCCGAGCCCGCTGCCGCCCCCGCTCCGCGCCCGGTCTCCTTTGAAAAAGCGCTCGAAGACGCGATCGAGCTCGTCGGCGGGGATCCCTGGCCCGGTGTCGCGGACGCGAACGATGGCCTCCCCGGAAGCGGCAGCGATCTCGACCGTGATCTGGCCTCCTACCGGGGTGAACTTGAGCGCGTTGTCCAGGAGATTGGCCAGCACCTGGCCGATCCGCTCCGGATCGCAGGCGACCGGGGGCAGTTCCGGGGCGACCTGCACGGTGAGCGCGATGCCCTTGCTGGCGGCCCGCGGCTCGAAGCGGCGCAACGTCGCGCGGGCCAGCTCGGCAAGGTCGGTCGGGGCACGAGCGAGCTGCAACTGGCCGCTCTCGGCCTTGGTCAGTTCCAGGAGCTGGTTCACCAGGCGAGTCATGTGCTCCACCTCGACGGCGATGCGCCGCAAGAAGTCCTCGGCGACCGCCGGATCAGCCAGTGCGCCGTCCAGGAGCGTTTCCACCAGGGCTTGCAGGGCCGCCAGCGGCGTCCGCAGGTCGTGCGAGACGTTGGCGACGAAGTCGCGGCGGATCGTTTCCGTGCGGCGCAGCTCGGTGATGTCCCGCAGGACGAGCGTCACCAGCGGGCGATCGGCACCCTGGAGGACAGAGACCTGGGCCTGGATGCTCCGGCGCGGTCGACCGAGTTCGACGAAGCGCCCGGTCGTCGGCGCAACGCCAGCCAACGCGCGGGCGACCAGCTCGTTGAGCTCGTAGTCGCGCAGGACTTCCGCGTACGGACGTCCCAGCGCCTCGCTCCGGCCGCCGGGGAGGAGTTCGCGAGCAGCACGGTTCAGGCTCACCACCTGCCCATCCGGATCGACGAGGACGACACCATCGCTCAGGTGATCGAAGAGGGCAGCCAGCTGGCTCTGCCGGGCCGAGGCCTGTTCCAGCTCGCGCTCCAGGAAGCGGAGCGCATCGTCGAGCAGGAACCGGAACGCGTCCAGTGACCGCGCGTCGAGGAGCGGTCGCTGGAGCGGGCCGATCGTCGGATGCTCGCGGCGGAGCTGGGCGAGCATCCGGCGCAGCTCGGCGCCGAACCGGCGACGCTGCCAGAACAGCGCGACGAGCGCACCGGCAGCGAAGGCGAGAGCGGTGGCGAGGAAGAGCGTGAGCATCGCTGGCTACCCTCGATGGGAGCGTACCGATCGCACGAGCGGAAATCGTGACGGAGCGATGACCATCAGCGGCGTGTCGCTTGTGGAGAGCGCGCGGTCAAGCGGTAGCCGATGCCCCGAACCGTCTCGATCAGCCGCGGACGGCGTGGATCGTCCTCGAGCTTTTCGCGCAGCCCGTGCACGTGCACAGCCAGCGTGCGGAAGTCGCCGAACGTGTCGTAGCCCCAGACCGCGCGGAGCAGTTCCTCGGAGCGGCAGACGCGCTCCCGGTGCCGGGCCAGGTAGGCGAGCAGATCGAACTCGCGCGGCTTGAGCGCGACCTCGCGCCCTTCGCGCCAGACGCGCCGTTGCTCGAGATCGATCCGCAACGGGCCGATCTCCAGGATGTCGGGGGAGAAGCCGGCAGCCAGTTCTCTGGCCAAAAGCTCGCGGCGGCGGAGGAGCGCCTTGACGCGCGCGAGGAGTTCGCGCAGCGAGAAGGGTTTGGTGAGGTAGTCGTCGGCGCCCAGCTCCAGTCCGAGGACGCGATCGACCTCGGTATCGCGGGCCGTCAGGATGAGGATCGGCACAGTGCTCTGCTCGCGCAGTTGGCGGCAGACCTGGAAGCCGTCGAGACCCGGCAGCATGATGTCCAGAATGACCAGGTCGGGGCGGGCGAACGCTGCCTGCTCGAGCGCGGCCTCGCCAGCGTCGGCCACGATGACCGAATAGCCCTCCCGCTCGAGGTTGTAGCGGATCGTCGCTTGCAGTGTGTCGTCGTCTTCGACGAGCAAGATCGTCGGCACGACCCCTCCTGATCGAGAAGTGTACCAGGGGTTGGACAGTATCCGGCATCGACGTGGCGACTGGGGAGCTGGTAGGATTCGGCACACGTTCGGGAGGCACGGGGTGGACGAGCGCGCAGCCTGGCTCGGCTTCCATGCGGTCGACGGGATCAGTCTCCGACAACTGGAGCGCTTGATCGCGCAGACCGGGAGCGCGCTCGCAGCGTGGCATGCACCGGAAGCGGAGCTGCGGGCACTCGGGCTGCCGGAAGGCCCGCTGGCTCGGCTGGTCGCTGCGCGACAAGCGGGGCTGCCCGAGAAGATCCTCGCGCAGGTCCGGCGGGTGGGCGCACGCGTCATCGTCTATCCGGACGAGGACTATCCCCCGCTCCTGCGGGAGATCGCCAGCCCACCACTCGCGCTCTTCCTGCGGGGCACCCTCCCGCCGGCCGAGGCTCCGGCCGTGGCCTTGGTCGGGACGCGCCAGGCCTCCAACTATGGGATCCAGGTCGCCGCCACGTTCGCGACTGCGTTGGCCGAGGCAGGCGTGACGGTGGTGAGCGGGCTCGCCCGCGGCATCGATCGGGTCGCGCACGAGGCGACGCTCGACGCGGGCGGGCAGACCATCGCGGTGCTCGGTACCGGGATCGACGTGGTCTATCCGCCGCAGCACCGCGCGCTCGCCCAGCGCATCGCCGAGCAGGGAGCGCTGGTGACCGAGTTCCTGCCGGAAACGCCGCCCTATGCCGGAAACTTCCCAGTGCGCAACCGGATCATCAGCGGACTCTCCCTGGGTGTCGTGGTGATCGAAGCGCCGGAACGGAGCGGCGCCCTGATCACGGCCAGCTTCGCGCTCGACCAGAACCGATCGGTCTACGCCGTCCCCGGTCCGATCTTTTCGCCGGGCACTGCCGGTATCCTGCGCTTGCTGCGCGATGGCGCGACGCCGGTCGGCTCGGCTCAGGAAATCCTGGAAGACCTGCAACTCGTCGCGCGCCAACTCCCGCTGCCGGCCGCCCCAGCCGTCCCCGAGCGTGCTCGGCCGGTCGTGGCCGCACTGGGACCCGAGCCGAAGCACATCGACGAGCTGGCCGTCGAGCTGGGGGTGGGAATCGCCCAGCTGAGCGCGCTGCTCCTGGAGCTCCAGCTCGAGGGGATCGTCACGCATCTGGGGGCCCAGCACTATGCACTGGCTTCTCCCTTGCTGGCGAGAGGAGGCAGGCGATGATGTGGGCAGTCATTCCGGCTGGTGGGAGCGGCACCCGGCTGTGGCCGGCCAGTCGGCGCAACCGGCCCAAGTTCCTCCTGCCGATTCCGGGGCCACAGTCGATGCTGCGCGCGACCTGGGAGCGGGTGCGGCCGCTCGTGGCCCCGCACCACTGTTTCGTGGTGACCGGGGCAGCGCATGTCGCCGCGGTGCGCGGCGAGTTGCCGGAACTGGCAGCCGAGCAGATCATCGCTGAGCCAGCGCCGCGCGGGACGGGCCCAGCGATCGGCCTGGCTGCCTTCCTGATTGCCCGGCACGCTCCCGGGGCACTCATGGGCTCCTTCGCAGCCGATCACTATGTGGCCGATCCGGAAGGGTTCCGGCGGGCCGTCCGCGCCGGCTTGCGGGCAGCCAGCGAAGGGTATCTCGTGACGATCGGCATCCCGGCGCGCTATCCGGAGACCGGGTACGGTTATATCCGCCTCGGGGAGCCGCTCCTCGTGGCCGAGGGACTCACCGTCCATCGTGTCCAGCAGTTCAAGGAGAAACCGGATCGTGCCACCGCTGAGCAGTACGTCCGCTCCGGGGAATACTGCTGGAACGCGAGTATGTTCCTCTGGCGCGTCGACGTCTTTCTGGATGCGTTGCGGCGCTTGCTGCCGGAGGTCTATGCGCCACTCGCAGCGATCGCTGCCTGTTGGGATGCGCCGGAGGGACAGCACTGTTTTCAGGAGCACTGGCCGACGATTCCGGAGATCACGATCGATCACGGCATCATGGAGCGCACTGACCAGGTGGCGGTCGTTCCGGCCGAGTTCGGCTGGGCGGATCTCGGGGATTGGCATGGCCTGGCCCAGCTCCTCGCCGACGATGCCGACGATTCGGTCGTTCTCGGTTACGAGCATCTCGGGCTCGACACGCGTGCTACGCTCATCTACGGCGGCCGTCGGATGGTGGTGACGCTCGGAGTGGAGAACCTCGTGATCGTCGATACCGACCACGTGCTGCTGGTCGCCCATCGCTCCCGCGCGCAAGAGGTGCGGGAGATCGTGCGACGACTCGAGCAGCTCGGCCGGCAGGATCTGCTCTGATCTCGTGCCGATGGCCGAGCCTGCCGAAAATCAGTAGAGGGGGACGATGGCTAGGAAGACGACGAAGAAAACGACGAAGAAGACAACGGCGGCAACGAGCGAGACGACAACGAAGAAGACGACGCGCGGCACCAGTCGTGCTGACGGGCAGGCACTGGTCATCGTCGAGTCACCGGCCAAGGCTCGGACGATCGGTCGTTTCCTCGGGCCAGGGTATACCGTGAAGGCATCGATGGGGCACGTGCGCGACCTACCGAAGAGCAAGCTCGGGGTCGATGTCGCGCAGAACTTCCAGCCGACCTACACGGTTCTCAAGGAGAAGCTGCCAGTCGTCAAGGAACTCCAGGAGAGCGTGCAACGGGCACGCGAGTTGATCCTGGCGACTGACCCAGACCGGGAGGGCGAGGCGATCGCCTGGCATCTGATCGAGGCGACGCGGGCTCACGACAAGCCGGTGCGGCGCATCGTTTTCCACGAGATCACCGAGGAGGCGATCCGGGAAGCGCTCGCCCACCCGCGCGGCATCGACATGCGGCTGGTCAATGCGCAGCAGGCCCGGCGCGTGCTCGATCGACTGGTCGGGTACGAGATCAGCCCGCTCCTCTGGCGCAAGGTCAAGAGCGGTCTTTCCGCAGGGCGCGTCCAGTCGGTCGCCTTGCGCCTGGTCGTGGACCGCGAGCGGGAGATTCAGGCGTTCGTCCCCCAGGAATACTGGACGATCGAGGTCGATCTCGTACCGACCGGAAACGGTGCGCAGGAACCGGTCCCCTTCGCGGCAGCACTGGTCCGGGTACGGGGCGAGAAACCGGACCTTCCGAACGAGGAAGTGGCGCGAGCGGTCGCCCGCGGGCTCGAAGCCTCGCAGTACTGGGTGGTTTCGGTCAAGGAGCGGCAGAAGCAGCGTCGTCCCGCACCGCCCTTCATCACCAGCACGCTGCAGCAGGAGGCCGGGCGCAAGTTGCGCTTCCCGGTCAGTCTGACCATGCAGTTGGCCCAGCAACTGTACGAGGGAGTAGAACTCGGGCCCGAGGGCAGTGTCGGCCTCATCACCTACATGCGGACCGACTCGACGCAGGTGGCCGTATCAGCCCAGCAACGGGCACGCGAGGTGATCGCGGCCCGGTGGGGAGCGGACTTCTTGCCCGAGCGCCCACCGGTCTATGCCAAGAAGGCGAAAGGGGCACAGGAGGCACACGAAGCGATTCGGCCGACTGACCCGGCACGCGATCCGGAGTCGGTGCGCCCGTATCTCACGCCGCGCCAGTACCAGCTCTACCGGCTCATTTGGGAACGGTTCATCGCGAGCCAGATGGCACCGGCCATCTACGACACGGTGACGGTCGAAATCGCGGCCGGGCCGACGGTCGGGGCCGATGCTCCGTATCTCCTGCGGGCCACGGGCTCGGTCGTCCGCTTCCCGGGGTTCCTCGTCGTCTACCGGGAGGAGCGTGACGAGGACGAGGTCGACGAACTGGATCAGCGACCGCTTCCACCGCTCGCGACTGGCGAGGTCTTGCGCCTGCTCGCCGTGCGGCCGGAGCAGCACTTCACGCAGCCGCCGCCCCGCTACAGCGAGGCGACACTGGTCAAGACGCTGGAGGAGCTGGGGATCGGGCGACCGAGCACCTACGCACCGACAATCGAGACGCTCAAGCAGCGCCGTTATGTCGTCGTCGAGGATCGCAAGCTGGTCCCGACCGAACTCGGTATGCTGGTGACCGATCTCCTCGTTCAACACTTCCCGGACGTGGTCGATGTCGGCTTCACCTCCCGCCTGGAAGAGGAACTCGACGAGATCGCCGCTGGAGAGCGCGACTGGGTTCCGGTCGTTCGGGAGTTCTACGAGCCGTTCCACCGCCAAGTGGAGGAAGCCGAGCAGACCATGGAGCGGGTGCGGCTCGCTGACCAGCCGAGCGGCGAGGTCTGCGAGCTCTGCGGCCGACCGATGGTGATCAAGGAGAGCCGGTTCGGCCGGTTCCTCTCCTGCTCGGGTTTCCCGGAGTGCAAGAACAAGCGCCCGCTCCTGGAGAAAATCGGGGTGCGTTGCCCGCAATGCGGCGAGGGCGAGATCGTCGTCCGGCGGAGCCGGAAGGGTCGGACCTTCTATGGCTGCAGCCGCTATCCCGACTGCGATTTCGTCAGCTGGGAGCGACCGACTGGGGAACGGTGCCCGCAATGCGGGGGAGTGCTGGTGGTGAGCGTGCGGCGAGGGCAGGAAAGCGTGCGCTGCTCGTCGTGCAGCTACCGGCCAGCGGAGGAGAAGGCGCCGGTCGAAGCCTGATCCGGGGGTATACTTGATTGGTCGACGGCCACCCCGGCCGCAGGAGGGAGCGAGCGTGCGCGAGAGCGCGGTGCGGCACGGAACCACCATCCTGGGTGTCCTCCGGGATGGGCGGGTCGCGATCGCTGGAGACGGCCAGGTGACGGCTGGCGACGTGGTGCTCAAGCAGCGCGCGCGCAAGATCCGCGCGCTCGCTGGTGGCAAGGTACTGGCCGGATTCGCCGGTGCGGTCGCCGATGCCCTGACCCTGTTCGAGAAATTCGAGCAGCATCTTCGTGCCGTGGACGGCGACCTGCGCCGTGCCGCGGTCGAGCTGGCCAAGGAGTGGCGGACCGATCGCTACTTACGGCGACTGGAGGCCCAGCTTCTGGTTGCCGATTCCCGCCAGCTCTTGATGATCTCCGGAGACGGAGACGTCATCGAGCCGGACGACGGCGTCGCCGCGATCGGCACGGGAGGACCCTACGCAGCAGCGGCGGCTCGCGCGCTCCTGCGCCATACCCGCATGAGTGCGGCGGAAATCGCTCGCGCCGCGATGGAGGTGGCCGCTGATCTTTGTGTCTATACCAACCACGCGGTGACGATCCTCACCGCACCACCCGAGCATGGAGAAAATGAGCACACGCCTGATGACGAGCGTCCGTCCTGAACGCGGTACCCTGCCCCTGACTCCGGCCGAGATCGTCGCTGAGCTCGATCGGTACATCGTCGGGCAAGAGGAGGCCAAGCGGGCCGTCGCGATCGCGATCCGCAACCGCTGGCGCTGGCAGCAGCTGCCTGCGGAAGTCCGACGCGACATCGTCCCGAAGAACATCTTGATGATCGGCCCGACCGGCGTCGGGAAGACGGAAATCGCCCGACGCGTCGCACAACTCGTCGATGCACCCTTCGTGAAGGTCGAGGCGACCAAGTTCACCGAGGTCGGCTATGTCGGCCGCGACGTCGAGTCGATCGTGCGTGAACTGGTCGAAGTGAGCATCAGCTCGTTGCATGGCGAGCGACTCGAGGCGGTCCGCGAGGAAGCGTCCCGCGCCGCATTGCAGCGGCTGGTGGATATCCTGGTCGAGCAGCGCGAGCGCCGGCGGGCCAAGCGACAGGGGTCGGAAGCGCAGGCCGAGCCGGAACAAGAGGCGCCGGAGGAACGACGGAAGCGCGAGCGCCGGATGGCGCGCGAGCGGCGTCGCTTGCTCGACTTGCTCTCCCGCGACGGGCTGGAGGACGAAACGATCGAGCTCGATCTGGAGAGCGAGTTCGATCTCTTCGTCACACCGTACGCGGAGAACGGCGGTGTCGATCTCGACGAGTTCCAGGAAACGGTCGCCGATCTTTTGGAGACGCTCCAGGCACGCCGGCGAACGCGGCGCGTGTCCGTGCGCGAGGCCCGGCGCATTCTGACCCAGCAAGAAGCACAGCGGCTGGTCGACTTCGATGCGGTGGTCGAAGCGGCGATCAAGCGAGCCGAGGAGAGCGGGATCGTCTTCATCGACGAGATCGACAAGTTGATCACCAAAGATGGAGAATACGGTCCCGATGTGTCCGGTGAAGGAGTGCAACGCGACCTCTTGCCGATCGTCGAGGGCTCGGTCGTGATGACGCGCTACGGACCGGTGCGCACCGATCACATCTTGTTCATCGCCGCCGGAGCATTCCACAACGCCAGCCCCTCCGATCTCATCCCGGAGCTGCAGGGGCGCTTTCCGATCCGCGTCGAGCTGCAACGCTTGACCGAAGACGATCTCTATCGCATCCTCACCGTGCCGGAGAATGCGCTGACTCGGCAGTACCGCGAACTCCTGCGCGTCGAGGGGGTCGAGCTGGTGTTCACCGAAGATGGCCTGCGCGAGGTGGCTCGGCTCGCGGCGCTGGTGAACAGCCGGGCGGAAGATATCGGAGCGCGGCGGCTGGCGACGATCATGGAAAAGGTCATCGAGGAGATCAGTTTCCGCGCGCCGGAACTCGCTGGGCAGACGGTTTGCATCGATGCCGACTACGTCCGCCAGCGCGTCGGAACCATCGTGGCGGATGAGGATCTCAGCAAGTTCATCCTGTGAAGTGGAGCGGAGGAGCGGGATGGACGAACCCCGAGCGATCCGCCGGCTGTCGATCCTCATACCGGTCTACAACGAGGCACGGACGATCGGGGAAGTCCTCCGGCGCGTCCGCGCAGTCGAACTCCCGTACGAGCGCGAGCTCGTCGTCGTGGACGATGGCTCGACCGACGGCACGCGCGACTATCTGCAGGAGGAAGCGAGTCGCTCGCGCGATCTCGTCTTGATCCTGCACCCGGTCAATCGCGGGAAGGGTGCAGCGATCCGGTCAGCGCTCGAGGCAGCGACCGGAGACGTCCTCATCGTGCAAGATGCCGACCTGGAGTACGACCCGCGCGATTACCCGCGGCTCTTGCGCCCCATCGCCGAGGGACGGGCACAGGTCGTCTACGGCTCGCGCTTTTTGGGCGAGCACAAGGCGATGTACTTCTGGCACTGGGTCGGCAACCGCTTCCTGACGTTCGTCGCGAACCTGCTGTACGACACGACGCTGACCGACATGGAGACGGGCTATAAAGTCTTCACCGCCGAGGTCGCGCGTCAGTTGCGGCTGCGCAGCGATCGCTGGGGATTCGATCCGGAGATCACCGCTCAGATCCTCCGCCGCGGCTACCGGATTTATGAGGTACCCATCTCCTACAATGGCCGCGAATATTGGGAAGGAAAGAAGATCACCTGGCGTGACGGCCTGACGGTCCTGGCGACCTTGCTGCGGTACCGCTTCTTCGATTCAACTCCTCGGTAGGTGCGGGATGGACGCTGTCCTCGCGGTCGACTTCGGAGCGACCAACCTGCGTGCCGCGCTCGTCCGGCGCGATGGCACGCTGGCTTTCCACCGCCAGACAGCGACCGGGGCGCGCGATGGAGTCGTCGCGGTCGTCGAACGGATCGTGCGGCTGGTCGACGAGGTCGCGGCGGATGCCGGCGTCGATCGCGCGGTACCGGTCGGCGTCGTGGCACCCGGGCCACTCGAGCCAGCGACCGGTGTCGTGCTCTTCGCCCCCAACCTGGTCGGCTGGCAACGCGTCCCGCTCCGCCGGATGCTGGAAGAGCGACTGGGGCGCCGGGTGGTCCTGGGAAACGATGGCAACGGGGCAGCTCTGGGCGAGGCGCTCTTCGGTGCCGCCAAGGGGTGCCGGCACCTCGTGCACCTGATGCTAGGCACGGGCGTCGGGGGCGGCGTGATCGCCCATGGTCAGCTGATCGAAGGAGTGCGCGGGCTCGGGACGGAAGTCGGGCACGTGCCGGTCGATCCGACCGGTCCACGCTGCCATTGCGGCGGGGTGGGCTGCGTCGAGGCCTACATCGGCGGCTGGGCGCTAGCCCGCGACGGCGAGGCGCTGCGCAACTCCGGGCGTTCCGAGCGTCTGCGGGAGCTGGCAGGGGATGGCCCGGTGACCGCTGCCCATGTAGTGGAAGCGGCGCGAGCCGGCGACGCAGGGGCACGGGCGATTCTGGAGCAGGCGGCCCGTGCACTGGCAGTCGGGTTGGCTGGGCTGGTCAACGTGTTCGACCCTGAAATGATCGTCATCGGTGGCGGCGTTGCTCGCGCCGGGGAACTCCTGCTCGACCCGTTGCGTCGTTGGTTGCCGGTCTACGCGATTCACTACATCGTGGAGCATACCGAGCTGCGGCTCTCGGCCCTCGGTGACGATACCGGGCTCTACGGTGCTGCTGCCCGCGCCTTCCTCGCTAGCGAGCATGCGGGAGCCGAGATCCGTTTGCCCTGATCCGTAAGGGAGCCGCCGTGTGGGCGGACGACCGATCCTCGAGCGAGCCCTTTTGCTCCCCCTGACGCGCCGGCGACTGCTGTGGCTCTCCTGTGGGTCGCTCCTGGTCGCGTGCCGCCGGGGCGAGGCGACGCCTCCGCTGACCGCGACCGCGAGCGCGGTGACACCGCTCCCCTCGCCGACACCACCGCGGCGACCAGTCACCCCGACGCCGACGGCCACACCAGTGCTGGTCTCCCCGACGCCCAGTCCGCGGCCGACGCCGACACCAGTGGCTGCGCGGAACTTCGTGCGAATGCGTCTCGATGAGCCGAAAAGCCATGACTTCAATGCGGACGCCGCTTGCGGCGGGGAGCCAGAACTCTTCGCTGGCCTGGTTCGCCTGGCACCGGATTACAGCGTGCAACCGGACTGGGCAACCGCGTGGGAGGTCTCGGCGGACGGGACACGTTATCTCTTCTCCCTGCGTTCCAACCGCAGTGGGTGGTCGAACGGCGACCCAGTGCAGGCGAGCGACTTCGTCTGGTCGTGGCAGCGCATGCTCGATCCGGCTCACCCAGCACCGCAGGCGTCACTCCTGGACCTCGTCGGCAACGGGAAGGCAGTCCGAGAGGGACGACTCTCGCCGGACCAGCTCGCGGTCCGCGCACTGGATGATTCGACGCTCGAAGTGGAACTCGAGCGTCCAGCCGGCTACTTCCTCTGGATCCTCGGGACACCGGGCTTCCTCCCGGCCCATCGGCCATCGGTCGAGCGATGGGGAGCGCGGTGGACCGGAGCGGGGCGTTGCGTCTCCAACGGCCCGTTTTACCTGGCGAGCTGGGAGCCGGGATCCGGCTATACCGTCAATGCGAACCCTCACTACTGGAACCGACCGAACCTGGACAGTTGTACGGTCACGATCGCGAGGCCGACCGATCCACTCCTCCCCTTCTACCGGGGGCAGGTCGACGTCGCAGCGGTGCCGCAGGAGGAGCTGCCTCGGGTGACCGGCGAGGAAGCGCTCCTGGAGCGCGTGGAGCGGAGCATTCTGCCGGAGACCTGGTTTCTCGTCATCCAGCCGGACAGTGCCCCTCTGGATGACCTGGAGTTGCGTCGCGCCGTCAGTCGCGCAATCGATCGGGAGCGGTTGCGTCAGCTCCTCTACGGTGCGGTCGAGCCAGCGCAATCGCTCGTGCCGCCTGGAATTCCGGGGAGCGTGCGAGACGACAGCGTGGCTGATGCACATCGTTTCGCACCGCTCGAAGCCTTCCGCGCCTGGCAACGGGTTCGGGCGGGCGATCCGCGCCCGCTGCGCCTCACCGCACCGACCGAATGCTCCCCGAACGAGGAGGCGATCCTGCAGGATGTCGCGATGCAACTCACGAGTAACCTGGGAGTGCCAGTCGAACTCGTCCGGTTAGCTGCTCGCGAGTGGGAACGGGCTGTCGAAGAGGGAACGTTCCAGCTTCTGTGGTGGCGGTGGCCGCTACCCTTCCCCGACGCCGCGGCTGTCTACGAATGGCTGTTGAGCAGCGAGCGGCGTACGCTGCGTGGACTGCGCTGGCGGAGCGACGCGCTGGATCGCTTGCTGGTGCTCGCTCGCGGGGAAACCGCACTCACCCGCCGGCTGGGCGCGTACCGGCAGTGCGAACGGCTCGCGCACGAGGAGTTCGTCCTGTTGCCGATCTGTCATCCCGTCGCGACGTATCTCGTGCAGCCCTGGGTCGTGACGCTTCCGCGCACGCCGACTGGGGAACTGCTCGACCCGGAGAGATCGTTCAGCCGCTTTCTGAGTGCCGTGACCCTGAGCAGCCGGAGCAGCTGAAGGCGCACCATCGCGCGCTTCTCGGTCGAGCCGCAACCGGTTTCCCCCACGATCGGGTCTGGAGAGGAGCGGCCGAGGAACCGGACAGCGCGGGCGTGTGCTACGATGACCGGCGATCCTGCGCCGAGCGGGAAGCACAGTGTGTTCGTCGTCAGACGAGTGACTGGGGCGAGGTGGGAACGATGAGCGGGACGCATCCTCGTTATCTCTGGTGGAATGGCCAGCAGGCACGCTGGGAAGAGGCGACTGTCCACGTGACCGAACTCGGCTGGTCGACGGTCGGTGCCGTGTTCGAGGGGATTCGCGCCTACTGGAATCCCGAAACCGGCGAGGCGTACGTCTTCCGGTTGCGCGAGCATCTGGAGCGATTGCTGCGTTCGATGCGCCTGGTGCGCCTGGCGCCGCGCTGGGGTATCGGGGAACTCACCGAGGCGATCCTGCAGCTTCTCCGCGACAACGAGTGCCGCGAGGACACGTACATCCAGCCGGTTGCGTACCGGGCAGCTGGACCGAAGACGCTGAGCGGCTTCGCGGAAGAGGCCGGGCTGTACATCGCAACGCGCCCGATGCCGTCGCATCTGCTGTCCGGCAAGGTCGTGCGCGCCAGGGTGAGTTCCTGGCGTCGCATCAGCGACGACATCATGCCGCCACGCATCAAGAACATCTCGAACTATCGCAATGGCCAGCTGGCTGCGATGGAAGCACAGCTGGACGGTTATGACCAGGCGATCCTTCTCAACGTGCAGGGGAAGGTAGCGGAAGCGCCGGGCGCCTGCCTCATGCTCGTCCGCGATGGGAAACTCGTGACACCGGACATCACTCAGAGCATCCTGGAGAGCATCACCCGCGACACGCTGCTGCAGCTGGCGCGCGACGAACTCGGTCTTGTGATCGAGGAACGGCCGGTCGACCGCACGGAACTCTATGTCGCCGACGAGGTCTTCCTCTGCGGGACAGCGGCAGAAATCACACCGATCGGCGAGATCGACCGGTACCCGATCGGCGACGGTCATCCCGGGCCGGTCACGCGTGCGCTGGAGGGGCTCTACCACGATATCGTGCGCGGGATCGACCCGCGCCGCACGGAGTGGCGGACGCCGGTCGGGCTGGCGGCGGCCGTTGCTACGCGCCCAGGTGATGATTGAGCGCGAACCACGCTCACCTCACGTCGATCGCTCGAACCATCCCTCGTCGCGCATCCGGAGCACGGCGCGCTCGAAGGCCACGATCGTCCGGTCGATGTCCTCAGGCGTGTGAGCAACGCTCAAGAGGCCCCCACCGTGGAAGAGATCAACCCCTTCGTTCACCATCGCCTGGTAGAGCGTCGTGGCGAGCGCCGGTGACATGCCGGTTTTCAGCACGATCGGCGAGACCCCCTCGGGCATGCGGATATCCTCGCCACGCTGGTTCGTGCAGGTGTGGCCGAGTGCGATGTGAAACACCGAGCTTTCACCCCACACGAAGCCGGGTATCCCATGGGTGACCAGGACGTGATTCATCCCGCGACGCAAGCGCGCCGCCATGGCATCGGCATGACGCTGAACAGCCGGATCGGCGACGAGCTGCAAGCATGCACAACCGGCGGCAGCGGACAAGGGGTTGGCATTGAACGTTCCCGGATGCGCCACGCGCCGGCGATTCCACTCTGGATCGTCGCGGAACTCGAGAAGCGCCATGATGTCGGCTCGCCCACCGACTACCCCACCGGGGAGTCCACCAGCGACGATCTTGGCCATCGTCGTGAGGTCGGGGTGGATGCCGAGCAGCCCCTGCACGCCGCCGGGCGACCAGCGGAAACCGGTGATCACTTCGTCGAAGATGAGCAGCGTTCCTGTCCGCTCGGTGATGGCGCGCAGGCGATGCAGAAAGCCCTCGGGCAAGGGGATAGAGGCCCACGAGGCACCACTGGGTTCCAGGATCACCGCTGCGATATCCCCTTCCGCCAGGCGGCGCTCCACGAACTCGAGGTCATTCACCGGCGCCACGACGACCGATTCGAGGACAGCACGAGGTACCCCCGGGATCGGCTGCGCGTCGAACGGCGGCTTTTCGCCCGGCAGCGCATAGTCCTGCCAACCGTGGAAGTGACCAGCGAACTTGAGGATCTTTTCGCGACCGGTATATGCCCGGGCGAGTCGCATGGCGAGCAAAATGGCTTCCGTTCCGGAAGCGGTGAACTTGACCCGCTCACAGGAAGGCTTGAGCTCGCGGATTCGTTCCGCCCATTCCAGTTCGAGATCGTGCCCGGCACCATAGTGTGTGCCGCGTCGGATCTGCACCTGGACTGCCTCGACGATCTGCGGGTGGGCATGACCGAGGAGCAGGGCTCCATGGCCCATCGTGTAGTCGATCAACTCGTTGCCATCGACGTCCCACTTGTGTGCGCCACTGGCCCGCTCGACGTACAGGGGGAACGGTTTCTGGTACCGCACGTCGTGGGTGACGCCGCTCGGAAAGTTCCGCAAAGCACGTTCGTAGCGCGCCTGCGAGGTCGGGTGCTTGGCGCGATACTCTTCTTCGATCGTCAGCGTTCGTCGGGCCATCGTCTTGCCTCCTCGCGCGTCGCCGGCTCGCCGAGAGGCATTATCGGTCAGGCGAGCGCTGGCGTCCAAGACGATCTGCGCGACAGAAAGGGGTATGACCGATGCGATTGGCTGCATTGCCGCGCTTTCCCCTGGCCCAGCTGCCGACGCCGCTCGAGGAGGTGACCCGGCTCAGCCACGCCCTGGACGGTGTCCGGATCCTGGTCAAACGAGACGATCTCACCGGGCTGGCACTGGGAGGGAACAAGACGCGCAAGCTGGAATACCTCATCGGCGATGCCCTAGCCCAGGGAGCCTCGCTGGTGCTCACCGAGGGGCCAGCGCAATCGAACCACTGCCGCCAGACAGCCGCCGCAGCAGCACGAGCTGGACTGCGCTGCGTGCTCGTCCTGAATTCACCCGATCCTGTTCCACCACTGCAGGGTAACCTCCTGCTCGATCATCTCTTCGGTGCCGAGGTGCACCTCGTCCGTCATCGGGACGAGCGGCACGCCGAACTCGAGCACTTGGCGAACCTTTTCGCGGCGCGTGGCGACCGCCCTTATGTCATCCCAACCGGTGGTTCGACGCCGGTCGGCGCAGCCGCTTACGTGCGGGCAGCACTGGAGCTGGCTGCTCAGCTGGTCGAACGCGGAGTGATGGCGACGCGCGTGTACCTCGCGACGTCGACCTCGGGTGGGACACACGCTGGGATGGTCCTCGGCGCTTCGCTGCTCGGCCAGCCGTTCGAGGTCATCGGTGTGGCCGTCGAGGACGAGGCCGAGGCGATTCGCCAGCGCGTGGCAGCGCTGGCCGAAGCGACCGCTGAGCTACTCGGCCTGGAACGACGGTTTCCTCCGGAAGCGATCATCGTCGATGACCGATGGGTCGGGCCGGGATACGGTGTGCCCAGTGAGGAGACGCTGGAAGCGATCGTGCTGGCTGCCCGAACGGAAGGGCTCGTGCTCGATCCGGTGTACACTGGCAAGGCGATGGCCGCACTGATCGGACAGATCCGCCGCGGGGAGATCGCTTCGGGGGAGACGGTCGTCTTCCTGCATACCGGCGGTGCGCCTGCTCTTTTTGCCCAGGCGGAGCGATTGGTCGCTGTCGTGGCGAGCCAGCGACCAGTGGTGGAACCGTGACGCAGCCGCGCTACGCGGACATCGTTCTCGAGCTGGAGCCGGGCGAGCGACGTCCACTCCTGACGTACGGCGTGCCCGCTGAACTCGCCGACCGGATTCGCCTCTATCAGGCGGTCTGGGTGCCGCTGCGCGACGAGGTTCGGTTGGGGGTCGTGGCCAGCCTGCACGAGGAGGCACCGGCTTTCGCGGTGCGCCCCGTCGTGGGCGTGGTCGAGCCGGAATTCGTGCTGACTCCCGAGCAGTGGGCACTCGCAGAATGGCTCGTCGAGGAAACGCTCTGCACGCTCTGGGAAGCTGTCGCACTCTTCCTGCCACCGCGACTCGCCCAGCGTGTCGAGGTGCTGTTGCGCCCGACCGGTGCAGTACCGACCGGGAGACTCTCGCCTGTCCAACGCCGTCTCCTGGACCTTCTCGCACAGCGCGGGCCGTTAACGCTCGAGCAGGCGCAACGAGCGCTCGGCCGCTCCCTGACCACCGCGTTGGAGCGCGCGGTGAGCACCGGACTCATCGAGCGTCTCCCCGTCGTGCGTCCGATCCAGCGCGTGGTATCCGAACAGTTCTTGCGTCCGCGGTTGGACAGCGATCCACCCACTGATGCGGCGCAGGGCCGTGCCTACGAGATCATCCGCCGTTGGTACGAGGAGCACGATGGCGCACTGCTGCCCCGTCGGTTCCTCCACCGGCTGGGGCTCTCCCCAGCGACCGTGCAGATGCTCGTCCAGCGCGGGCTGGTGGAGGTCGTCGAACTCCCGCGTGGGGGACTACCGACTGTCCAGGGTGGTCCCGATCGCCCGCTCACGCTCACACCGGAGCAACAACAGGCATGGGAAGCGATCCGGAGCATGTTCGACCAGGATCCGCCGCGCCCGCTCCTCCTGCACGGCGTGACGGGGAGCGGCAAAACCGAACTCTATCTCCGAGCGATCGGCGAGTGCCTCCGGCGGGGTCGGCAGGCGATCGTCCTGGTCCCGGAGATCGCCCTGGCGACCCAAGTCGTCCAGCGTGTCGCGGCACGCTTTCCCGGTCGGACGGTCCTGGTCCACAGCGGCTTGCGCGAGAGCGAGCGGTCGGCCGTTTGGGAAGCGATTCACCAGGGACAGGCCGCCGTGGTGGTCGGCCCACGCTCCGCGCTCTTCGTCCCGCTGCGGTCGATCGGCTTGATCGTCATCGACGAGGAACACGAGGCAGCCTATAAGCAACAGGAGCCGCCACCACGCTATCACGCGCGGGCGGTCGCCCAGCGGCTCGCCGAGTTGCATCGCGCAGTGCTTCTCCTCGGAAGCGCGACACCGGACGTCACGACGGCCTATGCAGCGGCGACGGGTCAGCTAGTGGTCGCGCGCCTGCGGCAGCGGGTCGGACCACTGGTCGTCGGGGAGCGGGGTGAGATCGCGCGGGCGCGTCTCCAGCTCCCGCGTGTCGAAGTCGTGGACATGCGACTCGAGCACCAGCTCGGTCATGCCGGGCTGTTCAGCCGAGCACTGCACGAGGCGATCGCGGCAGCGTTGCAGCGGGGCCAGCAGGTTCTTCTCCTCATCAACCGGCGTGGCTTGGCGACCTTGGTCCAGTGTCGATCCTGCGGGCACGTGGAAGTGTGCCCGCTCTGCGATGTCCCGCTCGTCTATCACGCCGATCGCCGCCAACTGATCTGTCACCGTTGCGATCTTCGCCGCCTCCCGAGCACAACGTGCCCGACGTGCGGGCGCCCCGCGCTGAGTTATTACGGAGCGGGAACCCAGCGAGTCGAACGCGAGGTGCAGCAACGTTTTCCGCAAGCGCGCGTCCTGCGCTGGGATCGGGACGTCGTGCAGCGCGGCAATGACCCGCGATCGCTTCTCCAACGTGTCCTCCGTCGCGAGGTCGACGTCATCGTCGGAACGCAGATGGTCGCCAAAGGGTTCGATTTTCCCGCTGTAACGACGGTCGGGATCGTGCATGCCGATACGGGCATCTATCTCCCGGACTATCGTGCGGCCGAGCGCACGTTCCAGTTGTTGACACAGGTCGCTGGGCGAGCCGGCCGGCATCTCCCGGGTGGGCTCGTCGTCATCCAGACCTACACCCCGGAGCATTACGCCATCCGCGCCGCGAGCCGGCAGGACTACGACGCGTTCTATCAGGAAGAACTCGCGTTTCGCCAACGGCATGGTTACCCGCCGTTTCGGCGGCTGGTCCGGCTCGTGGTTCGCCACCGTGACGAGTTGGCCGGACGACTCGCCAGCGAAGAGATGGCGGAACGCTTGCGGGAGAAGGCGCGAGAACTCAGCGCACGCGACGTCGAGGTGCTGGGTCCCACCCCAGCCTTCGTCAGCCGGATCCGCGGTCTGTACCAGTGGCAACTCCTGGTCCGGGGTGCCGATGGGCCGCGGGTCGTGGCGGCGATACCGGTGCACGGCGGCTGGATCGTGGATGTCGATCCGGTGAGCTTGCTCTGACCGGTATAATCGAGAGCCAGTGGAATGTGGGGTGACGAGCATCGATGGCGGTCCGAACCATCATCACAGAAGGTGATCCGCGATTGCGCCAGAAGGCGATCCGCATTCGCGTCGTCGACGAGGAGGTGCGGCAGCTCGCTCGCGATCTCTGGGACACCGTGCGGGCTGCCCGGGGGCTGGGGCTGGCTGCGCCGCAGATCGGGGTCCTGCGCCGTCTCATCGTCGTGGCCATCCCAACCGACTACGTCGAGGAGGGCGATCCCGGGGTGGAACTGACACTGATCAACCCGGAGATCGTGCGGGCGAGTGGTCGCCAGGTCGGGCTGGAGGGCTGTCTCAGCATCCCCGGCTGGTACGGTGAGGTTCCCCGCTCCATGCACGTGACCGTGAAAGCGCTCGATCTCGAGGGTCGCGAGGTGCGCGTGAAGGGGAGCGGATTGCTCGCCCGTGTCCTCCAGCACGAAATCGATCATCTGGAGGGTATTCTCTTCGTCGACCGAATCGAAGATCGGTCGACGCTGCGCTACATCCCGGACGAAGAAGAAGAGACCGCCGAAGCGGCGACCGGGACGTGAACCTCAGAGCACGATTTCGGCCTGATGGACGCGGCTCTGCTCCGCAACGAGGATCGCGTCGATCGTGGCAAGCGTCTGGTCCAATCGATCCGTCTCGTTGAAGACGACGTAGTCGAACTCGTAAACCTGAGCGAGTTCCCGGGATCCGGTCGCGATCCGCTCCATGAGCGTGGTCGGATCATCCGTCTTGCGGCTACGCAAGCGGTGCATCAGTTCGGACATCGAGGGTGGGGCGAGGAAGATCAGGATCGCCTGCGGCACGAGCCGCCGGATCGACGCTGCTCCCTGCACGTCGACTTTGACGACCACCGTCTTGCCGCTGCGCAAGGCGCGGCGCACCCGCTCCTTGGGGACACCGTAGAGATGTCCGTAGACCTCCGCCGACTCGAGAAATTCGCCACGGTCACGAGCGGCCAAGAACTCCTCGCGCGTCATGAAAATGTAATGGACACCGTCGATCTCACCAGGCCGACGCGGACGCGTGGTCGCGGTGACCGCGAAATGGAACTCGGGATGCGCTTGACGCATCCGCTCGATGACGGTGTCCTTGCCGACACCAGATGGTCCGGAGATGACGATCAACTTGGGACGGACACGCTGCCGGAGTTCTTCGAGGAGTTCATCGGCCTGCGTATTCAATCCGAGGTCGTCCGTCACCGGCCCGGACCTCCCCTGCTGTCCGCTCCCACCCTGGGGTGGCTCGGATCGGCCACCTGTCGTCATTGTGCCATAGTTGGGAACGCTCGTCGGACTCGAGTTCGGAAGGAGCAGGCGTGTTCGACGTTCTGACGATCGCGGCACTGGTCGACGAATTGCGAAAGACGCTCCTGCCTGGGCGCGTGCAGAAAGTCGTCCAGACCGCACCGCTCGCCATCGCCCTGGAGTTCTACGCGGGGCAGCGCTGGGGACTGGTCATCGACGTGAGTCCCCAGGAGCCCTGCTCGTATCTTGCGCACACTGTTCCGGCTGGTGACCCGGAGCAGGTGACGCCGTTTCTCTTGCTGCTCCGGAAGTACGTGCGCGGCGCACGCCTTGTGCAGGTCGAGCAGGTGCCACTGGAGCGAATTATCCGCTTGCGCTTCGCAACCGTTCTGGTGGAGGAGCAGCGAGGACGAATCGAGCGCCTTCCCGTGGAGACCGAGCTGGTCATCGAATTGATGGGGCGGCACAGCAACGCCATTCTGGTCGCCACCGACGGGAGGATCCTCGATGCGCTCAAGCGCGTGACCCCGGAAATGAGCGCTGCCCGACCCGTCCTGCCGGGTCGGCCCTATCAGCCGCCACCTCCACAGTTGAAACGCGATCCTCGCCGCCTGAGCACCGACGCTGTGGACTCGCTCTTGCTCGAAGGACGACCGGACCAGGAGCTGACGACCGCACTCGTCCAGCAACTGGCCGGCTTCAGCCCACAGATGGCACGCGAAGCGGTCTACCGGGCATTCGGGACAACAGCAGTGACGGTCAGTGAGGCACGGGACGCTCCCAGCGGACCGGAGCGCCTGGCGACCGCGATCGCCAGCGTCATCGAGCCGCTGGTGACGGGGCAGTTCGCGCCGACGGTGTACTGGAGCAACGGCGTTCCCGTGGCATTTGCGGCCATTCCTCTGCACTACGCTCAGGGGCTCCAGGCAGAAGCGTTCCCCAGCATATCGATGGCGATCGAGCGATTCTTGGCCGAGCGACCACAGGGTGAAGAAATCGCTGGGGACCGGTATGCGCAGCGTCGTCGCCGTGTCCTGGCCGCGATCGAACGGGAGCGAGCACGGGTCGAAGCGCGCTTGCATGCGCTGGAGCAGGAGCGAGCGCGGGCCGCGGAGGCGGAGCGCTGGAGGAGAATGGGAGAAGCGATCCTGGCCGCACTCGGCGAGCTCGTGCCAGGACAACGCGAACTCGTCGTCGATGACCTTCGGATCCCGCTCGATCCGGACCGCACGCCGGTGGAGAACGCGCAAGCCTATTTCGAGCGCTATCGGAAGGCAAAAGCTGCTGCCGAGCAAGTCCCTTTGCGGATCGAGGAGACGCGCTTGGAACTCGAATACTTGCGGCAGCTCGAGGCGCTCGCGCAGGTCGCCGATACGACAGAAACGCTGGAGACGCTGCGCCAGGAGATCGGGCTCACCGAAGGGAACCGGAACACTGGCGAGCGGACGAAGCGCGGCAGCCAGCGCAAGCTGCGCGTCTGGCGGACGCTCCGCGGGGACCGGATCGTCGTCGGACGCAATGCACGCGAGAACGACTGGATCACCTTCTCGCTCGCGCGCCCGGAGGACGCGTGGCTGCATGCCCGTGGTCTGGCTGGTGCGCACGTGATCGTCCAGTGGGCTGGAGCAGAGGACCCCGATGTCCTCGAACGCGCCGCAGCGCTCGCAGCCTGGTACAGCGAGGGACGCACGGGCACGCGAGTGAGTGTCGATGTCACCCAGCGACGCCACGTGCGCCGCATTCCAGGAGCAGCGCCCGGTTTGGTCCGCTACCGCAACGAGCGGACGCTGGCCGTTCGACCGCGTCCTCCCGAAGATCTCGGACTCCTGGAGGGGTGAGACGCCTCACACCGGCTTGGCGAAGCGAGCCAAAAGCACACCGAGCTCGTAGAGCAGGTACATCGGCGCTGCGACGAGGAACATGTTGAAGGGATCCGGCGTCGGCGTGATCAGAGCCGCAGCCACCGCGATGATCAGGATGGCGAACTTGCGCAGCGCGGCGAGTCGCTTGGCAGAGACGATATCGAGCTTGGCCAGGATGAAGATCACCACAGGGAGCTCGAAGACAACCCCGACCCACAGCAGGAGGGTCAGGTAGAAGGAGACCACTTCTTCAGCCCGGAACTGAGCCTCGAAGACGCTCCCACCGAAATGCGACAGGAAGCTCAGGGCGCGCGGCACGAGGACGAAGAAGGCGAAAGCGACACCAGCGACGAACATGATGGACACAAAGGGCAGAGCACGGTACAGGTACCGCTTTTCCTTCCGCGTCAAGCCGGGAGCGAGGAAGCGGACGAGCTGATACACGATCATCGGCATAGCGAAGCCGATGCCGAGATAGAGCGCGACCTTGGTGTAGGTGATGAACGACTCGGTCGGGGTGATCGCGTAGAGGCGCTCGATCCCGGACATGCGGATGATGAGCCGCATCGTCGGAAAGGCGAGCGCCAAACCGATGACGAAGCCGACAGCGACGGCGAGCAAGGCATAGATGAGCCGCGTGCGGAGCTCTTCAAGGTGCTCCTGCAGCGTCATCTCCTTGTAGAACTCTTCCGGTTCGGGTTCGGGCTCGTTCGGCTGCGGGGCCGGCTGACCGCGGACACGATCGAGAAGGCTGACCATGGTTCCCTCGCTGCTCCGCTGCGCGCTCCGTTCGCACGCTAAGCGTAACAGACAGGCGCGGGCACGACGAGTCCCGCGCCTGTCTCTGCCGCGTCAGCTCGCCATCATTGCTTGCCGAGATGCTCCTCGATGAAGTTGATCGCGTCACGCACGGTGACGATGTTGGCTGCCTCTTCGTCCGAGATCTCGATGCCGAACTCTTCTTCGAGCTGCATGATCAGCTCGACGAGGTCCAGCGAATCAGCATTGAGATCCTTGACGAACTCGGCATCCGGAGTCACCTCGCTCGGATCGACACCGAGCTGCTCGGCCACGACGGCCTGCACCCGCTCCAAAATCGACGACGACACGCCAACCACCTCCCCAGCGACCGAATCCTGACCCGCGGGTATCCAGCTTTCCCCGGTAGTATGACTGAGCGTGCCTTCCTATGCAAGTGATCGGCACCGACACGCGCCGATCATCGCCGCTCGTCCATCGCCATCCGCGCCGGTGGCGACCTCCGGAAAACGCAGGCACGCGCACCGGCACTGCGGACCCCAACCGATCGCACAACGGCCGGTGCCCGACTCGATCCCTCAGGTTGGCCATTTGCCCGGTGCCCGCCCGGGAGTCCTCGATGACCGCTCGCCCGGCTCTCCGGTTCTGCTGATCACACCGCCCGTCCGGCACGCCCTCGTGGCCAGGCACGCAACCGATCGGTCCGGTCTGGCGCGGCCACGGGAAATCTCTGCTGTAGCCGATGCCCTCCCGGTCACGAGGGCCGAGCGCGGGCAGCGACGTGCAGCACCACCGGAGATCGCACACAACGTGCTGCCGAGGATCGTCCCGCGAGTCGGCCAATCCGCCAGGTCGAGACTCGGAACCCACGGCGGTTAACGGCAGCGAGTCAGCTTCCCGAGGATGCCAGGTTAGCAGCGATCGTCCCGAGCACCCCGTTGATGAAGCGGCTGGAACTCTCGCCGCCATACTGTTTCGCGATTTCAACGGCTTCGTTGATGGCAGCCTTCAAAGGGACATCCGGCTCGTGCAACAGCTCGTAGATCGCGATGCGGAGGATGTTGCGATCGACCGGCGGAAGCTGGTCGACCGGGAAAGCCGGTGCTGCTTCAGCGATCATCCGGTCGATCCGCTCGCGATCGGCCCACACACCGGTCACGAGCCGCTCCGCATAGCGGCGCACCGGCTGGGCAATGCTCGCTTGGCTGCGATGCCGCTCGAGCACCTCTTCCAGCGAGTGGTTGGCGACATCGACCTCGTACAGGATCTGTAGAGCCAGGATACGTGCTTGGCGTCGGATTCGCGCGAGTGACATGTCCTGTTCCTCTTGGTTCCCTCGTCGCTCCGGCGCAATGACGGCATGCTCGATCGTGATCGCGATCGGAACCGAATCCATGGAATCCTCGCGGCGAGCGGAACCGTAGCGCCATCGAGAGGACTGCCGAGCAGCCCTCACGGATCGATTGTACCCTGCTCAGCTCTGCTGGCTGGCGAGGTACTCGGCCAGGAAGGTCGTCGTGTGCCGGCTAGCCCGAAAATCCGGGTGCTGCAGGATGCGACGGAGAAGCGGGATCGGGGTGGGCACACCGTCGATGATCGTTTCGCGGAGAGCGCGGTCGAGTCGCTCGATCGCTTGTGCCCGATCGAGCCCCCAAGCGATCACCTTACCCAAAAGCGAGTCGTAGTGCGGCGGGACGACGTAGCCAGCATAGGCATGCGAGTCGACGCGGATTCCGGGTCCACCTGGCCAGACCAATTGCTCGATGCGGCCAGGACGCGGCGCGAATTCACGGTCGGGATCCTCGGCCGTGACGCGCACCTCGATGGCGTGCCCGCGGGGCGCAAGATCGCGCTCGCGCAGCGCGAGGCGCTCGCCGGCCGCGATAGCCAACTGCCACTGGACGAGATCGAGGCCGGTCACGGCTTCGGTGACCGGATGCTCGACCTGGAGACGCGCATTGGCTTCGGTGAAGTAGAAATGGCCTTCCCGATCGACCAGGAACTCGAAGGTGCCAGCACCGACGTAACCGACCGCCCGTGCACCACGAACAGCGGCCTCATGGAGCGCGTCGCGCACCCTCGCTGACAGATCGGGTGCGGGGGCCTCTTCGATCAGTTTCTGGTAGCGGCGCTGGATGGAGCAGTCGCGCTCACCGACGGCGACGATGTTCCCGTGCTGATCGGCCAAGATCTGCACCTCGACATGCCGTGGCCGCTCTAGGTAGCGTTCCAGATAGACGGAGGGATCGCCGAAGGCTGCCTGCGCTTCCTGCTGAGCGACTTGCAGAGCTGTGGCGAGTTCGCGCTCCTCCCGCACGATCCGCATGCCGCGTCCACCGCCACCGGCTGCGGCCTTGACGAGAACGGGATAGCCCAGCTTGCGCGCGATGCGCCGGGCCTCGCTCGCATCGCGAACGGGCGTCTCACTCCCTGGGACGATCGGGAGCCCGGCGCGCTGCATGAGCCGACGCGCTTCCGCCTTGTCGCCGAGCGCACGGAGCGTCTGCGGTCGGGGTCCGATGAAGGTGATCCCGCATTCTTCGCAGATCTCGGCCAGGAGTGCGTTCTCGGCCAAAAACCCGTAACCGGGGTGGAGGGCATCGCAGCCGGTGACGACCGCCGCACTGATGATGGCAGGAATATGGTTGTAGCTCCGCTCAGCTGGTGCCGGCCCGATACAAATCGCCTCGTCAGCCAAACGCACCGGCAACGATTCTCGGTCGGCCTCCGAGTAGGCGACGACGGCCGGGATACCTAGTTCCCGGCACGCGCGGAGGACGCGCAGCGCGATCTCGCCTCGGTTGGCGATGAGGACCTTGCGGATCATGCCGCTCACGATGCCATGGTGAGCCCGCCATCGACAGCCAGGACAGCTCCAGTGATGTACCGTGCCCCCGGCGAGACGAGGAAGGCGATCGCCTCGGCGACGTCCTCGGGTGTGCCGTAAAAGCCCATCGGGATCTGCTCGAGGAGTTTTTGCTGGAGTTCGGCCGGTAAGGCTTCGGTGAGGCGCGTCTGAATGAATCCGGGAGCGACGACGTTAACGGTGATGCCGCGGCTCGCCACTTCGCGGGCGAGCGCCTTGCTGAAGCCGATGATGCCGGCCTTGGCCGCCGCGTAGTTGGTCTGCCCGATGTTCCCGATGAGCCCGGATACAGAGGAGAGATTGACGATGCGTCCATAGCGCTGGCGCAGCATTGGCCGCAGAGCCGCGCGGCAGCAATAGAAGACGCTCGTCAAGTTCGTCTCGAGGACGGCGTGCCAGTCCTCGTCCCGCATACGCAAGAGGAGCGTATCGCGCGTGATCCCGGCATTGTTGACGAGCGCATCCAGACGGCCGAACTGGTCGATAGCCGCCTGCACCATGGCGCCCACTTGCTCTGGATCCGTCACGTCGGCTCGGAAAGCGATGGCGGTTCCGCCAGCCGCCTGAATGTCCTCGACGAGCGCCTGTGCCAACGCCTCGTCGCCGCGGTAATTGACGACGACCTTGAAGCCGTCTCGGGCCAACCGCAGCGCGGTCGCACGACCGATCCCACGAACGGCACCGGTCACGATCGCTGCTCCGCGTTCTCCGCTCATCGCTCCTCCTTCGCCACCCGCTCCTGTCGGACGAGCGAGACATCCTCCGCTCGCAGGAGCTGTTCAGCTGTGGTGGTCTCGGCAGTGGGTGCAATACGCCGGATCAAGCCGCTCAGCACCTGGCCAGGGCCGATCTCCCAGAAATGCGCAACGCCGAGGTCGAGCGCGCGCTGCACGACCGCGACCCAACGAACCGGTGACGCGATCTGCTCGACAAGCTCTCGGCGGAGATCCTCCGGATCAGTGAGCACGCGCGCGTCCGAGCAGGCGATCAGCGGCACACTGGGCGTTCGAATCGGTATATTCGCCAATTCGAGGGCGAGCGCATCGGCGACCGGCCGCATCCAGCGAGAATGGAAAGCAGCGTTGACCGGCAAACGGACGACTCGCCGCGCACCCGCACCGCGGGCGAGTTCGGCTGCGCGCTCGAGGGCCTCGTCCGGCCCACTCAGCGTTAGTTGGTTCGGTGCGTTCTCGTTGGCGAGCTCGACGCCGGCCTCGCCAGCGATGGCGGCCAGTCGCTCGCGGTCGAGGCCGATGACCGCGAGCATGCCACCGCGCCCATAGGTCTCCATGAGTTCACCGCGGCGGCGGACGAGCCGCAGGGCATCGGCCAACGTCAGGCTGCCCACAGCCACCAGGGCCGTGTATTCACCGAGCGAGTGACCAGCGACGACACGCGGTACCGGGAGCAACCCGCGAGCCTCGAGCACACGCAGGTACGCGATGCTGGTGGCGAGGAGCGCTGGCTGTTGATGACGCGTCGCAGCGAGCTCCTCTTCCGGTCCCTCGAAGACGATCCGGGAGAGCGGGAAGCCGAGCACCGCATCCGCTTCCTCGAAGACTGCGCCAGCGAGCGCGTCCTCGCTGGCCAGGTCACGACCCATGCCCACCCATTGGGATCCCTGTCCGGGGAAAACCCAGGCGTCCTGCATGCGCTCATCCTCCGCGTCGAACGCCACGCGCACCCCAGCGAACAACGCTGGCAGCCCAGGCGAGCCCGGCACCGAAGGCGACCAGGACGACGTTCATCCCAGGGTGCAGGACACCCTGGTCGGCGGCCTCAGCCAACCCGATCGGCACCGAAGCGGCCGACGTGTTCCCGTAACGGTCGAGGTTGACCCAAACCTTTTCCCAGGGCAGACCGAGGCGCTCGACCGCTGCCTCGATGATTCGCCGGTTCGCCTGGTGCGGGATCAAGAGATCTACGTCATCGAGCGAGAGGCCAGCTCGCGCCACTGCCTCCAGGGCAGCCTCACCGATGATCCGCACCGAAAAGCGGAACACCTCGCGGCCGGCCATGCGGATGACCGGTCGCTTGGGTGCGACCGAGCCGTTGGCGCGAAGAAGCTCGGGAAAGCCCTCGAGATAGAGATGGAGGGCACCGGTGCCGTCCGACCCGAGCACGGTCGACAACACGCCCTCGTCCGCTTCGCTCGCCTCCAGGACCACGGCTCCGGCACCGTCACCGAAGAGGACACAAGTCGTCCGGTCGGTGAAGTCGAGCCACCGGGTGAGCGCGTCGACGCCGACCACCAGCACCGCACGAGCGGTTCCCGCCATGATGAACTGCGCACCGACACCGAGCGCATAGACGAAGCCCGAACAGGCGGCAACCAGGTCGAAGGCTCCGGCTCGGGTCGCTCCCAGCGCTGCCTGGACCAGCGACCCGGTGGCTGGCATCAAGTAATCGGGGGTCGTGGTCGCGACGATGACCAGGTCGAGTCGCTGCGGATCGAGCTGGGCCGTCTCCAGCGCACGTTGCGCTGCGGCCGTGGCCATCTGAACGGTCGTCTCGTTGGGGCCGGCGAGACGACGCTCGCGGATACCGGTCCGCGTGACGATCCATTCGTCGGAGGTCGCGACCATGCGCTCCAGGTCGGCGTTGGTCAGCACCTGGGCTGGGACGTACGCACCCCACCCGGTGATCGCGGCACGGTACGCCATCGCGCTGCCCCCTGCCCCGAAGCGCCGTCAGGCCTCGGGACGTCGCTGCCGCTTCTTCTTCACATCCAGAACGAGTCGACCGCGGTAATGACCGCAGTGTGGGCAGACGTAATGGGTACGATGCTTCTGCCCACAGGTCCGGCAGGTGGTAAGCGGCGGCACGTCGATGTACTGGTGTGCCGCGCGGAATCCTTGTCGCCGCTTGCTGACTTTATGCTTCGGTACCGCGCCCATCAGGTCGATCCTTCCATGTCTCGTTCGACGACTCGGTGCATGCCGAAACTCCTCCGCGAGGAGGTCAGTGCATGCTGAGTGCAAGTTGTCGCACAATCACGCTCGTTCGTCAAGGAGCGACCGCAGGACAGCCAGCCGTGAGTCGATCACCTCTTCCTCACGCTGCCAGAGCGACTCCGGCCCAGGGCACTGGGGACCACAGACCGGGTAGAGGGGAATAGCCAGGATCGCATACTGACGGAGCATTTCCTGCAAATCGAGGTGATGGTTCTTGTCGATAGTAAAGATATCCTCGTCCGGTGGAGGTGGGAGTGGGAGGCCGGTGAGGATATCGACGGTCGGCCAGAACTCGGCTTCGAAGGTCTCGCTGTAACGGCCGTCGAACTCGGTGAGGCAGCGGACACAGGTCTGGTGTGCCGTGACATGGAGCTGGCCGGTCGCCAGGATACCGTTGGAGGTCCGCAGCAATCGCACCGAGGCGGTGAGATCGCGAGCCTCGAGGTCACTGTCCAGCACGAGCCGATCGAGATGGACGGTAAAGTAGCGCTCGGTACCGACCGGTGCCTTGAGGAGCTGGGAAACGTTGATGATGGTGTCGTTCTCGAGGTGCCTGATGCGCATGGGACAGCCCTCCGGTCGCGTCCCTCGGGGGGTGCGCAACTCTTCAAGTGTAACAAGCACGTCCAAGAATGCCCAAAAGGGCTTTCCCCGTCTGCGCTCCGCGGAGTAGAATGCCCCCGCGGGCTCGCTGAGTAACGGGGAGCGCGGCGATGCGGGAGAATCGAGTGAAACGGCGACTCCAGGCGGGTGAGGCGGTCATCGGCTGTTTCCTTCCCTACCCCTCCCCGGAGTTGGCGGAGATCTGCGGCTACCTCGGCTTCGATTTCGTCTTGCTCGATGCCGAGCATGGCCGCATTACCGAGGAGACAGCGTACCACATGGTCCTGGCTGCCGAGGTCGCCGGGACGGTCCCGATCGTCCGCGTCCCGCTCAATCACCGGCAAGTCATCCTCCGCTATCTCGATCTCGGTGCCGCTGGCGTGATGGTTCCGCAGGTCAACACCCCGGAGGAAGCAGTCGCTGCAGCGGAGGCATGCCGCTACTACCCACAGGGTCGTCGGGGTGTCGCGGGGGTACGGGCTGCGAACTTCGGCCTGACGATGCCGCTGCACGAATACGTCCAGCAGGCCAACCAGGAAACGCTCGTCATCATCCAGATCGAGCATATCGCGGTGGTCGAGCGGCTGGAGGAATACCTGGCTATCCCCGGTATCGACGTCCTCTTCGTCGGCCCGAATGACCTCGCGCAGTCGATGGGTTATCCTGGGCAGCAATTCCATCCCGAGGTGCAAGCCGTGATCGACGACATCGTGCGGCGCGTCGACGGTCGTCTGCCGCTGGGGACGACCGCGCCGACCGCTGAACTGGCGCAGCGCCAGCTGGAGCGCGGCTTCCGCATGCTGGCGACCAACACGACCGCGCTGCTCGCAGCCGGAGCGCGGTCCATGCTCGCCGCGGTCAGCGCGCGAGCCTGAGGAGGCGAGCGGAGGATCACGAACGGGAGGCTCGAGCGATGGCTGGGACAGAACTGTTGCCGATCGCGTTCTTCGAGGGGCGCTTCGTGCCGATCCAGGAGGCGAAGGTCAGTATCGCGACGCACGCGCTTCAGTACGGGACAGGAGTCTTCGCCGGTATCCGCGGTTATCTCGACCGCGATGGGCAGACGATCAACATTTTCCGCCTGCCGGATCACACCCGTCGCCTACTCCAATCGGCCCGCCTCCTGCGCGCCGAGGTCCCCTACGACGCCGAGTCGCTCGGCGAACTGATCGTGGAACTGGTGCGGCAAAATGCCCCACGCACCGATGTCTACATCCGCCCCTTCGTCTACAAGGCGGATCTGGAGATCGGCCCTAAGCTCAAGGGAGTGCGGGACGAACTGGCCATCTACATGCTGCCGATGCAGGAGTACCTGCCTATCACCCACCCGATCCGCCTGATGACCACCTCCTGGATGCGGACAGTCGACGTCGTCATTCCAAGCCGGGCCAAGGTCTGCGGCGCGTACGTCAATTCCGCCTTCGCCAAGGATCAGGCGATGGAGTGCGGCTTCGACGATGCCATCATGCTCAATCACCACGGCAAGGTGGCGGAAGGCAGCGCCGCCAACCTGTTCATCGTCCGCAACGGAACGCTCATCACCACGCCGGTGACCGCCGACATCCTGGAAGGGATCACGCGGCGAACGATCCTGGAGTTCGCGCACGATCTGGAAATCCCGGTCGAAGTGCGGGAGATCGATCGGAGCGAGCTCTACATCTGCGACGAGGCGTTCCTCTGCGGTACCGGTGTCCAGATCTCGCCGATCGGGAACATCGATGGGCGCACGGTCGGGACGGGTGAGATCGGCCCGATCACCGCACGCTTGCAGCAGCTCTATCTGGCCGTGGTGCGCGGCGAGGACACGCCATACCGGCACTATCTGACGCGCGTGGCGGTCGCTCGCGAAGCGGGGGCCCGTTGATCCGCCGCGGATACCTCGGGAGCCCAGATACCTGGTCCAGTCGCCGCACGATGGACGCCTGAGCGGAGCGGAGCGTGCGCCGGAGCCTCTGGATCGTCAGCATCGTCCTCGCCTGCGCGGTCGTTCTCGGCTGTCGCGCGCGCCCCACACCGCAGCCGGCTTCTCCACCGGCCGACACGAGCGTGCCGGTCTCGACCCCGACGATCGGAGCTCCCGTCGCTCCAGCACCCGTCGTACCCAACGCGACGGCGACGGCCAGCGCGGCCGCACCGGGAGGCGTCTCCGGCCGCGGGATCGTCGAGGCTGGCCTCGAAGAGCCCCGCACCCTCAACCCGCTCTTCGTGGCCGATCCGATCTCCGATACTTTGAGCCGACTCGTCTTCGACGGACTCGTCACACTCGATCCGCAAACTGCCGAGCCGGTTCCGGCTCTCGCCGAGTCGTGGAAGGTGAGCCGCGACGGGACGACCTACACCTTCCGGCTGCGCGAGGGGGTGCGCTGGCACGATGGCCAGCCGCTGACGGCCAACGATGTCGTATTCACGTACCAGCGGATGCTCGACCGCGAGGTACGCTCCCCACGCTACTCGCGGCTCGCCGAGCGCATCAAAGCGGTCGAACTGGTCGATAGCCGGACGGTTCGGATCACGCTGATCCGACCCGATGCCTCGTTCTTGCCGGTGTTGGGGACGATCGGGATCGTGCCCGAGCATGTGCTGGGAACGGTCCTGCCGCAGCAGCTGGTGACCGATCCCTTCGGACTCTCCTCCGCAGTGGGTACGGGCCCCTTCATCCTGACCCAGTGGCTGCGCGGTGTCTCGCTCACGTTTCGGGCCAATCCGGACTATTACCGTGGTGCCCCACAGGTGCCTCAGTACACGTATCGGATCGTGAGCACGCTCGAGGAACTGGAACGAGGCCTACGCGACGGCACGATCGACTGGGCCGTGATCGACGCAGCACAGGTCGGCCGACTCCCGACGATCGCTGGAGTGACCATCGATCGTCTGCCAGGGTACGAACTCCTCGTCGTCGCACTCCAGCTCGATCCAGCCAAGAGCAAGCTGTTCGCTGACGAGCGAGTGCGCCGGGCACTCTTGCTCGGGACCGATCGGGCTGCGCTGGTCGAGACCGTCTGGGGCGGACGCGCTCGTATCGCTGAGGGGCTCCAGCCACCGGCTTCCTGGGCTGCCGGCGAACCAGCGATCCGCTATCCCTACGATCCGGCGGAAGCGCAACGCCTGCTGAGCGAGGCGGGATGGGTGCCAGGAGACGATGGCGTACGCACCCGCGAGGGGCAACGGCTGCACTTCCGCCTGCTGGCGACCGGTACGGACCCGAGTCGCCGAGCAGTGGCCGAACTCCTGCAGCAGCAATGGCGGTCCCTGGGTATCGACGTAGAACTGGAACTCCGGTCCTGGGCCGAGGTTCGACGACGCGCGACGCAGGAACGCGACTTCGACGCCCTGTTGATCGGCATCCTTTGGGATGTCGATCCCGACCAGAGCGCCGTGTGGTCGAGCGATTCGTTCTTCGATGGCCTCAACTTCGGCCATTATCTCGATCCGGAAGTTGACCAGAAGCTGGTGGAGGCGGTCGCCACCACGGATCGCCAGCAGCGCACCGCGCTGTACCGGGAGATCGAGCAGCGCGTCCTGAGCGATTTGCCCATGTTGCCGCTCGTCTATCCCGATCTGATCGTCGTGCGCTCGGAGCGGCTGGAAATCCCGGTGCTCGATGCGCTGGTGGTGCGGACACGAACCGGGATCGAGCAGTGGCGGCTGCGCACGGGGAGTTGACATGGGAAGCGAGTGCGCCTGGTTCCGGGCTCCGCCCGTGCGATCCGGCTGAAGTGGGCAGCGAGACCGGCCGGGTTCCGCGCATCCTGTTGACGGTGTCGGGCAGAGCCGGTAGACTGGGCGCGTAGCCGCAGCGAGCGGGATTCCGGCGTGTGCGCGTTCGACGAGCCAGGTGGATGTAAGGAGGCGCGATGGAACCGCTGCTCGAGGTACGCGATTTGCGTACCCAGTTCTTCACCCAGGATGGCGTCGTCAAGGCGGTCGATGGGGTGTCGTTCCACTTGATGCCTGGTGAGACACTGGGGCTCGTCGGGGAAAGCGGATGCGGCAAGAGCATCACGGCACTCTCGATCATGCGCTTGATCCCGAGCCCGCCGGGCAAAATCGTCAGCGGCGAGATCATCTTCGAGGGCGAAGACATCCTGAGGATGAACGACGACGAGATGCGGTCGATCCGCGGCCGGAAGATCGCGATGATCTTCCAGGATCCGATGACCTCGCTCAACCCCGTTTTGACGATCAACCGGCAGATCAGCGAGGCGCTGGAACTCCATCTTGGGATGAGCAAGCAGCAGGCACGGCAGCGGGCCATCGAACTCCTCAAGATGGTCGGCATCCCCAACGCCGAGCAGCGGGTGGATCAGTATCCTCACCAGTTCTCGGGCGGGATGCGCCAGCGCGTGATGATCGCGATGGCGCTCTCCTGCAACCCGTCCCTGCTCATCGCCGACGAGCCCACGACTGCATTGGACGTGACGATCCAAGCCCAGATCCTCGACCTGATCCGCACGCTGCAGCACGAGCACAACACGGCGCTCATCCTGATCACCCACGACCTCGGGGTCGTCGCCGGTATGACCGACCGGATCAACGTGATGTATGCCGGTCATATCGTGGAGACAGCGCCGACCGAGGAGCTGTTCGAGAACCCCGGGCATCCGTACACGGTCGGCCTGTTGAATTCGATCCCGCGGCTGGACGCGCCGCGCAAGGAACGACTCAATCCGATCCGCGGGCTTCCGCCCGACTTGATCGATTTGCCCGACATGTGCCCGTTCGTCCCGCGTTGCGATCTCGCGCGGGAGAAGTGCAGTGAGAAGAATCCGCCGCTCTTCGATGTGAACCCGGTACACCGATCAGCCTGCTGGTATTGGGAAGAAGTGTCGCTCGCCGGTCCACGACGACAGGGAGAGGTGAGGGCTGACGATGGCAACTGAACTGCGTCCGGCACCGACGACGAGCGGTCGGGGCGATCAGGAAGTCCTGCTCGACGTCCGCAACCTCAAGATGTACTTCCCGCTCACCCGGGGGATCATCTTGCAGCGACGCATCGGCTGGGTCAAGGCGGTCGACGATATCTCGTTCCAAATCTTCCGAGGCGAAACGCTCGGACTGGTGGGAGAGAGCGGCTGCGGCAAGAGCACGACCGGTCGGGCGATCCTCCAGCTCTACAAGCCGACAGCGGGGGAAGTCCTCTTCAACGGCGTCGACCTCACCAAGCTCGCGCCCGGCGAGATGCGCAAGATGCGCCGGCACATGCAGATGATCTTCCAGGACCCCTACGCCTCGCTCAACCCGCGCATGACGGTCGGGAGCATCATCGCCGAGCCGATGCAGATACACAATCTCGTCCCCAAGGAGCAACGGAACCAGCGGGTCCAGGAACTCCTCGAGGTCGTCGGGCTCAACCCGTACTTCGCCAACCGCTACCCGCACGAGTTCTCGGGTGGGCAGCGGCAACGGATCGGTATCGCCCGTGCCCTAGCCGCCAATCCGGAGTTCATCGTGGCCGATGAGCCGGTCTCGGCGCTCGACGTCTCGATCCAGGCCCAGATCATCAACCTGCTCGAGGAGCTGCAAGAGAAGTTCCATCTCACCTACCTCTTCATCGCGCACGATCTGAGCGTGGTGCGGCACATCTCGGACCGGGTCGCCGTCATGTATCTCGGCAAGATCGTCGAACTGGCGGACCGCAACGCCCTCTACGATGACCCGCTGCATCCCTATACCAAGGCATTGTTGAGCGCCGTCCCGATTCCGGATCCCAAGATCGAAAAGAAGCGCGAGCGGATCATCCTGACCGGCGACGTCCCCAGCCCGATCAACCCGCCGAGCGGCTGCCGGTTCCATACGCGCTGCCCGTACGCCATGGATGTCTGTGCCAAGGTCGAGCCGCGCTTCGTCGATCAAGGTGGTGGCCACTTCGTCGCCTGCCACCTCTATCCCGGTTGTACACCGTAACGCGCCGTGTTGGGACGACTCGACCCGCAAACGATCCTGGCCACGCTCGTCGCCTTCGTGCTCGCCATCACGGTGCACGAGTTCGCGCATGCCTGGACCGCCTTGCGCTTGGGCGACGACACGGCTGCCCGGCACGGTCGGGTGACGTTGAACCCGCTCGCGCACCTCGATCCGATCGGCTCGATCGGTCTCTTGATGATCGTCTTTTTGGGCTTCGGCATCGGCTGGGGGAGACCGGTACCAGTCAACCCCAATCGCTTGCGCTGGGGGCATCGCGGCATGGCGCTGACGGCGCTGGCCGGTCCACTTTCCAACGTAATCATCGCCTTCGCCTTTGCGCTTCCCTACCGGTTCGGTCTCCCGGCTGCACCGGAACCGGTGACGCTGTTCGTGCAGCGCCTCATCCTGGTGAACCTGTTGCTCGCGGCGTTCAACCTCATCCCGATCCCGCCGCTCGACGGCTTGAAGATCCTGCTCGGTCTGTTGCCTGCCTTCTGGTACCCGATCCTGGCACCGCTCGAGCGCTACGGTGTCGGCATCTTGCTAGTCCTGATCGTCTTCGGCAGCCTAGGGGGCAGCATCCTCGCCGCGATGTACCTGCCCGTCTATCGCCTGCTGTTCCGTCTCGTGATCGGCGAGGCACCGCTCTGAGGTCGGGGACCACATGCGCCTGATCTTCCCCTCCACGCAATTGCGGGACGTGCCAGTCAGCGCTGGGCCGTTCAGTGGGCCGCTGGATCTCCTGCTGCAACTGGTCGAGTCGCGGCAGTTGCCGATCACCGCGGTATCGCTCCGCGCCGTGACCGAGCAATTCCTGGCTGCCCTGGAGACGGTGGAAGCGCATCGACCCGAACTCCTGGCCGACTTCCTGGTCGTCGCCAGCCGTCTGACCGTTCTCAAAGCGCGAGCGCTCCTCCCGCACCACGACGTCGCAGACGAGGACGCTGCGTCGCTCGTCCAGGATCTGGAGCGGTATCGCGCCTTCCGGGACGCGGCGGCGTGGCTCCAGGCGCGGGCAGCCGCCGGGCTCCGCTGCTGGACGCGACCGGCCCTCCCGCGTGCGCCGCGCGCTGCCCCCAGCGGCGACCCGGACCAGTTACTGCGTGCGCTCGCACGCTGGGCGCGACGGCAACGACCCGTGGCCCTGCCCCTCCGCTGGACACCGGTCGTCTCGCTCACCGCCATGATCGCCCGCATCCGCGAGCGACTCGCCGGGCGCCGCACGTTCCGCGAACTCCTGGGGGCACGGCCGACTCGACCAGAGGTGGTGGCCGGGCTCCTGGCGCTCCTCGTCCTGGCACGACGACGAGTGGTCACGCTCGAACAGGCCGAACCGTTCGGGGAGATCTGGGTGCAGCGGACGGACGAGCATGGCACGAGCTGATCGCGTCGCCGCGCTCGGTGCGCTCCTCTTCGCGGCTGGGGAGCCGGTTGCCCGCGAGCGACTCGCTGCCCTCCTCGCCTGCACAGCGGAGGAACTGGAAGCCGCGCTGCGCGAACTGGCCGAGCGTGCAGCTGCACTGGGGCTGATGCTGCTGGCGCACGGCGAGACGGTGCAGCTGGCCACGGCGGCCGAACACGGCCCGCTGATCGCGCAGCTCTTCGGTGGCGAAACGGGACGCCTCTCCCCGGCAGCGCTGGAGACCCTGGCGATCATCGCCTACCTGCAACCGGTCACGCGAGCGGAAATCGAGACCGTGCGGGGCGTCGACTCGAGCGCGGCGCTCCAGACGTTGCTCGCCTACGGGCTGGTCGAGCCGCGCGGTCGACGGCCGACGCCTGGGCAACCGGTCGAATACGGAACCACCCCGCTCTTCCTGGAGCGATTCGGTCTCCCGAGCCTGGAGGCGCTTCCACCGTTGCCGGACGAGTTGGCGACCCTCCTGGCTGAGCGGCGGCGTTCGGGTCAGCCCGCGCCATCAAGATCGGCCCTCTGAGCGACCGCCGACGGAGCCGCGACAGGGGTGGCCACCCCTCGACCGTGACCGTTCCCTCCGCAACGCGCCGCGCCGCGGGGAGGCCTCACCAGCACCGTCGGAACGACGGGCGGTGTCGCTGGCCGCAACCGCGTCGCACCGAATACCGTCGCCGTTGCCCCGCGGTGACCGCAACAGCACATCGGCGATCGGCGACGGTGTCGTTCGCCGGCCCGTGGGCCGGCGGGTCAGGCACCGCCTGACCCCTACATGACAGGGAATCGCGCACCGCTGATGTGTGGTTGGTACACGCCGGGACGGTGATGGAGGACCCCTTTGTAGGGGCGAGGCGCTGCCTCGCCCGCCGCGCCGTATGGCGCCGCACATACGGGTCGCAGACCGGTATGCGGCGATGATCACGACCGACCGCTGTGGCACGCCGGTGGTGGTCTGCCGGCCCCCTGGGCCGGCGGGTCAGGCACCGCCTGACCCCTACAAGACGGGGGGGTCGCGCATCACGGTGATGCCTTTGTCGCCGACGGGGGGTGGGTTACCCACGTTGTAGGGGCGAGGCGCTGCCTCGCCCGCCGCGCTGCAGGCGCGGCACATGCGGGTCGCCACCCGGCATGCGGCGATGATCACGACCGACCGCTGTGGCACGCCGGTGGTGGTCTGCCGGCCCCCTGGGCCGGCGGGTCAGGCACCGCCTGACCCCTACAAAAGGAGGTTGCAGCCGCCTGTCGCACCCGAATGCCCGACCGGGGATGGGTTGCCCCACCTTGTAGGGGCGAGGCGCTGCCTCGCCCGCCCGCGCCGCAGGCGCGGCACATGCGGGTCGCCACCCGGCATGCGGCGATGATCACGACCGACCGCCGTCGCACGCCGGTGGTGGTCTGCCGGCCCGGTGGGCCGGACGGGTCAGGCGGAGCCTGACCCCTACAAGACGGGGGGTCGCGCATCACGGTGATGCCTTTGTCGCCGACGGGGGGGGGTGCGTTACCCACGTTGTAGGGGCGAGGCGCCGCCTCGCCGGCCGCGCTGCAGGCGCGGCACATGCGGGTCGCCACCCGGCATGCGGCGATGATCACGACCGACCGCTGTGGCACGCCGGTGGTGGTCTGCCAGCCCCCTGGGCCGGCGGGTCAGGCAGCGCCTGACCCCTACGGGGCGGCGCCGATCACGCGACCCCTGGCGGGTATTCGCGGCACCGCCGATGCGCCGGCTCAACCCTGTCGGGGCAAGGCACGGCCTGTCCCCTCCCCGGACCAGGGCACCGCCCGATCATCGCAGCGACGTCGGCCGGCATCGGCGGGGTGTCGTCCCGGACTGGGGCGCAGCAACTAGCCGCCTGATGGGGAGGCGACGGGGCTCGCCGTCCAGAGGCTAGCGGCTCCATGCGCCAGCCAGCTTGCGCAGCCGGGCGACCGTTTCCTCGAGCACGTCGAGCGTCCGCTCGATCTCGCGCGCCGTGTTGTCCTTGCCGAGCGTGAGGCGCACGCTGCCGCGAGCCTGCTCGGGTGTCGCGCCGATCGCGAGCAAGACGTGGCTCGGCTCGGTGGAACCGGTCGTGCAGGCTGATCCAGAGGAGGCAGCGATCCCGTGCAGGTCGAGGTTCAAGAGCAACGTCTCGCCATCGACACCCGCGAAGGTCACATTCACGTTGTTGGGCAGCCGCTGGTGGCGATGCCCGTTCAGTCGACTGTCCGGGATACGCTGGAGAATCCCGTCGATCAGCCGGTCACGCAACGCCTGGACATGCGCGTTGCGCTCGTCGAGCTCCTCGTACGCCAGCTCGAGCGCTCGCGCCATGCCGACGATACCGGGAACGTTCTCCGTGCCCGCGCGCCGGTTGCTCTCCTGCGCACCGCCGTGCTGTTGCCAGAGGATGGGCGTCCCGCTGCGCACGTAGAGCAACCCGACCCCCTTGGGCCCGTAGAACTTATGGGCACTGATGGAAAGCAGGTCGACGCCGAGCTCCTCGACGTCGAGCGGCAAGGTACCAGCTGCCTGGACAGCATCGGTGTGGACGGTGATGCCGCGCTCGCCACACAAGTGGGCGATCTCGCGGATCGGCTGGATCGTCCCGATCTCGTTGTTGGCGTACATCACGGAAACCAGAATGGTATCCGGACGGAGCGCTGCCTCGATCGCTTCCGGCTGGACGATCCCATCAGCGTCCGGTGCGACGTAGGTGACGTGGAAGCCGAAGCGCTCGAGGTACTCAGCGCTGTGGAGAACAGCATGGTGCTCGAAGGCGGTAGTCACGATGTGCCGACCGCGCCCGTTCACCAGGTGCCAGAATGCGACACCTTTAACAGCGAGGTTATCGCTCTCGGTGCCGCCGCTGGTGAAGACGATCTCGCGCGCCTGGCAGTTGAGGAGACGGGCGATGCGGGCACGCGCCTGGTCGAGCGCAGCGCGGGCCTCGCGTCCCGCCGCGTAGATGCTCGAGGGATTCCCGAATCGTTCCGTAAAGAAGCGGAGCATCGCCTCGAGCACGCGGGGATCGACCGGGGTGGTCGCCGCATGGTCGAGGTAGATTTCGGTTCGGTTCACGCATCCCTCCCCGTATCGACGACTGCGTCCGGCATCAGACCGGCTGCTCGGCGCGTGGACGCGGCGCGTGACTGATCAGATCGGCCAGCGTCGTTGAGTCGAGGACCTCGACGATACTGTCGCGCAGCTTGAGCCAGACGATCCGCGTCGCGCAACCGTCGATCATCGGGCAGATATTCTCGTCGGCGTCCTCGCGCACGCAGTCCATGGGAGCGATCGGCCCTTCCATCACGCGGTAGATCTCGCCGACCTTCACCTGCTCGGGTGGGCGAGCCAGCTCGTAGCCCCCATGGGCGCCGCGGGTGGAAACGACGAGCCCAGCCCGGCGCAACGGCAGCATGAGCTGCTCCAGGTACGCCAGTGGCACGGCCGAGTCCTGCGCGATGACGCTCAACGGCATGGGGCCACGCCCGTACATGCGTGCCAGCGAGACCATCGCTCGCAATCCGTACTCGCCGCGCGTCGAAACCTTCATGGCTCGTGTCCTATCGCTGGAGGCAGGCGAGACCACCTGCGACTTCCTCGCAGCTGAGAATGATTCTCGCCCCGCGCTCTTACCTTACCGCATCGCTCGGGATTCGTCAACCGGATGGTGTTTGTGCTATACTAAGGCAAAGGCTGGCCACATGGCCAGCCGCTTTTCCGTGGGAGGTGGTGGACGATGGCACAGCCGATGCTCATCGATTTGGAGGAACTGGTCGAGCGGCTCGACCGAATCGGGGTGCGTCTTTGACCTGCCCAGCAAGCGTCAGCAGATCGAGCAGCTCGAACACGAGGCCGCTGATCCGGATCTCTGGCAGGATCCGCAGCGCGCCCAATCGATGCTCCGGCGTCTGAGCCAGTTGCGCGACCTCGTCCAGGAATGGGAGACGCTTTCCCAGCAGGCACGTGATCTCCTCGAGTTGCGCGCGCTGGCCAGCGACGACCTGGAGCTGGCTGGGCAGGTCGAGCAGGAGGCAACGGAACTCGCCGAGCGGGTCCGGCAGCTGGAGCTGCGTTTGCTCCTCACCGGCCAGTACGACGGGCACGACGCCATCCTGGCCGTCCATGCCGGAACCGGCGGGGTCGACGCCCAGGACTGGGCCGAGATGCTGTTGCGGATGTACCTGCGCTGGGTACAGCGGGCCGGCTTTGCGGCCGAAGTCGTCGATCTCCTGGAGGGGGAGGAGGCAGGGATCAAGAGCGCGACCGTCGAGGTCCGTGGCCCCTACGCGTACGGCTACCTGAAAGGAGAGGCCGGGACGCACCGACTGGTGCGACTTTCCCCGTTCGATGCGGCGCACCGGCGACACACCTCGTTCGCGCTCGTCGAGGTCCTGCCACTCGTCGAGGAGGATGACGACGTCGAGATCCGTGAGGAGGACATCCGCATCGATACCTTCCGCGCCTCCGGGCATGGTGGCCAGCACGTCAACAAGACCGAGTCCGCGGTGCGCATCACGCACCTGCCGACCGGGATCGTGGTCACCTGCCAGAACGAGCGCTCGCAGATCCAGAACCGCGAGACGGCGATGAAGATCCTCAAGGCGCGGCTCCTGGAGCTGAAGATCCGGCAGCGTCAGGAAGAGCAGGCCCGCCTCAAGGGGAAGCCGGTGGTGACCGGGTGGGGAAACCGGATCCGCTCCTACGTCCTGCACCCGTATACGATGGTCACCGACCACCGCACCGAGGTCAGCACGCCGAATATCCAGGCGGTCCTGGAAGGGGAAATCGATCCGTTCATCGAGGCCTTCTTGCACCAGCAGGCAGCCGAGGGTGAGGAGACGGCTGCGGCGAGCGACCGCTAGTCTCCTGCTCCTCGCGTTCCTGGCACTCGGCCCGAGCGCGAGCCTGGCCGCACCGCGGGTCCAGTTCCAGGACCTGGGTGCGGCCGTCGCGTTTCCCGAGCGCATCGTCTTCACGCTGGTCGCCGAGGCCGCGCAGCCGATCGAGCGAGTGGAGCTCCGCTACCGGCCACTCGACGGCGAGGTCACCTTCGTCGCCCGTCCACCGGTGGAGCCAGGAACGACCGTCCGGCTGCGCTACGCGCGCGACATGCGCGTCAACTATCTGCCGCCGTTCATCGACCTCGCCTATCGCTGGCGGCTCGTCCTGGCTGACGGCAGCATCGTCGAGTCGCCCGAGCAACAGCTGGCGTATCGCGACACGCGCTACCGGTGGGTGGAGCGGAACCGCGGGCCAGTCCAGCTCTTCAGCACCGTGACCGACCCGGAATACATCGAAACAGCGCTGGCGGTGAGCGAGCGGGCCATCGTCCGCTTCAGCCAGCGCTTCGGTGTCGCGCTCGCCGGCCCAGTGCGGATCGTCCTCTACCCATCACCGGAGGCACTGCGGACCGCCTTGCCGCTCCAGAGCGAGGAATGGATCGGCGGTGTCGCCATCCCGAAGTACCGGCTCGTGCTGGGAGGTGTGGCAGCGGGGCCGGGTATGGAAGAGGAACTGGCACGCCTGCTCAGTCACGAGGTGCTCCACCTGGTCATCGCGCAGGCGACCGAGAACCCCTTCGGCACGCCGCCGGCGTGGCTCGACGAGGGCTTGGCGACGCTCTACCAGGAGGTAGCCGAGCCGTGGCTGGACACCGCACTGGAGCGCGCTCGCCGGTCGGGGACGCTCCCCTCGCTGCGGGCCCTGAGGGCCAGCTTCGGAACCGATCCGGAGGCAGCCCTGCTCGGCTATGCGGCCAGCCGGAGCATCGTCGAGTACCTGGTGACGGCCTACGGCGAGGAGGGGATCGCTCGGCTCCTGGCGGCCTACCGCGAGGGAGTGAGCGACGACGAGGCGCTCGCCGAGAGCCTGGGAATCGACGTCGACCAGCTGGACCGCGCGTGGCGGGCCTGGCTCGCCCAACGCGCGATCCGCCCAGCAGAGCCGCGCGCGGCCAATCCGCTCCTCCCGGTGAGCGCGGCAGGCAGCGTAGCGGGTATCGTGCTCGTCCGGCGTGCCTGTCGGACCCGGTGCCGGAGCCGGCCGCCGCGCCCCACAGCACCGCAGTACTGACCAGCCAGCCGCTTCTCGCGCCGCGACCTTGACACGATTCGTAGCAAGGCCTATCCTTGCCGTAGGCTAGCACTCGGCGGGAGCGAGTGCTAAGCGAGGTGCCATGAGCGTGCAGCTGACGGAACGACAGCGACAGATCCTGCGTCATGTGGTCGACGAATACCTGCGCTGGGGTCGCGCGGTGGGCTCGAAGGCGCTGGTCGAGCGTGCGTCGCTCAGCGTGAGCCCAGCCACGGTGCGCAACGACATGAGCGTGCTGGAGGCGCTGGATTTCCTCGCCCACCCGCACACCTCAGCGGGGCGTGTCCCCACCGAGCACGGGCTACGCTACTACGTCCAGCACTTGATGGAGGAGAGCCAGCTCTCGTCGGAAGAGCAGCTGATGATCCGGCATCAGTTCCGGCAGGTCGAGCAGCAGGTTCCGAGCTGGCTCAAGCTGGCGGCCTCGGTGCTGGCGGAGACGAGCGGCAACGTCGGGCTGGTGACGCCGCCGCGCGCCCGCGTGGAGCGCCTGCGCCACTTCGAGCTGATCAGCCTGCGCCGGCGCGTGGTGCTGCTCGTCCTGGTGACGCAATCGGGGACGATCCACCAGTCGCTGCTCGAGCTGCCGCAACCGCTGGAGCAGGAGGAGCTGAGCGCGCTCAGCCAGCGCCTCAATCCGGAGTTGCGCTGGCTGGACCACGCGGCGATCGAGCGACGCGCCCAGGGTGCCGAACCGACCGTGGCGCTCGTCCTCCAGCGTCTCGCCGAGGCGCTGCACTTCATCGAGCACCAGCAGCGGTCCGAGCTGTACGCCGAAGGGCTGGAACACGTCATCCGGCAGCCGGAGTTCACGCAGGCCAATTTGGCGCACCTTTTGCTGGAAGTGCTCCGCGGTGGCATGCTCTTGACCTGGCTCCTGCCGCGGCTGGATCCGAGCGAGGAGGTGCGCGTGCTGATCGGGTCGGACCTGGCGCTGCGCGAGCTGCGCCCGTTCAGCCTGATCCTCACCGCCTATCGCTCGGGAGCGGAGAGCACCGGCTGGCTGGGCGTGCTGGGTCCGCAGCGGATGGCCTACGCGCGCGCCGTCGCGGCGGTACGCTTCCTCGCTTCGGTCGTTGCCGAGTTGATGAGCGAGCTCTCCGGTGGGCCGGATCGGGAGGGAGGATGACGATGGACGAGCGACACGAACCGACGGAGCAGGCGCAAGCGAGCGAGCCGGTCGCCGAGGCAGTCGCCGAGCCGGTGCCGGTGGCCAGCGAGGTGGCGACACCGGAAGAGGTTCAGCCACCACCGCTCGGCCCGGCTGACGAGGTGGAAGCGTTGCGGCAGGAGATCGAGCACCTCAAGCAGCTCAGCGAGGAGTATCTGGACCAGGCGCGGCGGGCGCGCGCCGAGTTCCTGAACTACAAGCGCCGGGTGGGGCAGGAGCTGGAAGAGTCCAAGCACCTGGCGCACATGGAACTGATCGCCAAGCTCCTGCCGGTCCTCGACGACTTCCATCTGGCGATCGCCCACCTGCCGCCGGACGTCACCGATTCCCCCTGGGTGCAGGGGCTGCTTCTGATCGAGCGCAAGCTCTGGAGCGTGCTGGAAGCCGAGGGGGTTCAGCCGATCGAGGCGGTCGGCAAGCCGTTCTCGCCCGAGGAGCACGAGGCGGTGGCGGTGAGCGGCGAAGGGCCGCACCATGTGGTGGTCGAGGAGATCCGGCGCGGGTACCGGCTGCGCGGGCGGGTACTGCGCCCGGCACTGGTCCGGGTCGAGCGTCGGGCGAGTCCACCGGAAACGCCAGGAGAAACCATGACGGACGGAAAGCGAGGTGAGGAGTAACCATGGGACGAGTCGTCGGAATCGACTTGGGAACCACCAACTCGGTGATGGCAGTGATCGAAGGCGGTGAGCCGGTCGTGATCCCCAACGCGGAGGGGGAGCGACTGACACCCTCGGTCGTGGCGATCACGCCGACCGGCGAACGTCTGGTCGGTCGCTTCGCCAAGCGCCAGGCGATCACCAATCCGGAGAACACCATCTATTCGATCAAGCGCTTCATGGGTCGGCGCTTCGACGACCCGGAAGTGCAGCGCACCATCAAGCTGGTGCCCTACCAGGTCCGGCGTGCCCAGAACGGCGGTGTCGAGGTCAAGATGGGTGACCGCTGGTACACGCCACAGGAGATCTCGGCCATGATCCTGCAGAAGCTCAAGCAGGACGCCGAGGCCTACCTGGGTGAAACGGTCGACAAGGCGGTCATCACCGTGCCGGCCTACTTCGACGACAGCCAGCGGAACGCGACCAAGGACGCCGGCCGGATCGCCGGGCTGGAAGTGCTCCGCATCATCAACGAGCCCACCGCCTCGGCCCTCGCCTACGGGCTGGACAAGAAGGGCGAGGAGAAGGTGGCGGTCTACGACCTGGGTGGTGGGACCTACGACATCTCGATCCTCGACATCTCGGAAGGGGTCTTCCAGGTCCTGGCCACCAACGGCGACACCCACCTGGGTGGCGACGACTTCGACCAGCGGATCATCGACTGGCTCTGCGACGAGTTCAAGCGCGAGACCGGGATCGACCTGCGCCAGGACCGGATGGCGCTGCAGCGCCTGAAGGAAGCAGCCGAGAAGGCCAAGATTGAGCTCTCCAGCGTGCAGCAGACGGAGATCAACCTGCCGTTCATCACGGCGGACGCCACCGGGCCCAAGCACCTGGTCAAGACGCTGACGCGCTCCAAGCTGGAGCAACTGGTTGCCGATCTCGTGGAGAAGACGATCCCGCCGATGGAGCAGGCGCTCAAGGACGCGGGGCTCTCGCCGCGCGACGTCGACGAGGTGGTGCTGGTCGGCGGACAGACACGGATGCCGCTCATCCAGCGCAAGGTGCAGGAGTTCTTCGGCAAGGAGCCGCACAAGGGGATCAACCCGGACGAGGTCGTGGCAATCGGCGCGGCGATCCAGGCGGGCGTCCTGGCCGGTGAGGTCAAGGAGGTCCTGCTGCTCGACGTCACGCCGCTCACGCTGGCCATCGAGACGCTGGGTGGGGTGGCGACACCGATCATCCCGCGCAACACCACCATCCCGACTCGCAAGAGCCAGATCTTCACCACGGCGTCCGACAACCAGACCCAGGTGGAGATCCACGTCGTGCAGGGCGAGCGGCCGATGGCGGCCGACAACAAGACGCTCGGCCGGTTCATCCTGGACGGGATCCCGCCGGCACCGCGCGGCGTGCCGAAGATCGAAGTGACCTTCGACATCGACGCCAACGGTATCCTGACCGTCTCGGCACGCGACCTGGCGACCGGTCGCGAGCAGAAGATCACGATCACGGCCTCGACCGGCCTGACCGAGGAAGAGATCCAGCGCATGATCCGCGAGGCGGAGGAGCACGCGGAGGAGGACCGCCGCAAGCGGGAGGCGATCGACCTGCGCAACCAGGCCGAGGCGCTCCTCTACCAGGCCGAGAAGACGCTGAACGAGTTCTCGGACCGCATCCCGTCCGAGCTCAAGCTCGAGCTCGAGAACAAGATGCAGGCGGTGCGCGAAGTCGTCGAGCGCGATCCGATGAACACGGCGCGCCTGCGCCCAGCCTACGACGAGCTGGCGCGGACCCTCTCCCAGGTCGGCGCCCGCATGTACGAGCAGGCCGGCGCGACGGCCTCCACCGGGCCGGACGGCGGTGGGCGCACGAGCGGTGCGCCTGGCGAGGAGACGGTCGAGGGCGAGTACCGCGAGGTGTGAGGGACGAACCCGCATCCCCGGCGCGCTGGGTCGCCCCGGAGCACCCCTCACCCCCGCCGCCCCGTGAGGGCGGCCCCAGCGCGCCGCCTCGCCCCGCCTGAGACCGCACGGCGCAGCCGATTCCGGCGACGATCACCGGTCCGATCCACCATCCGGACGATGCTGTCGCCACCGTGTGACGCCGGTGGTGGTCTGCCGGCCCTGCCGGGCCGGCGGGTCAGGCACCGCCTGACCCCTACCAGACGGGCGTGAGCGCCCCACCCGTCGCACCTGAATGCCCGACCGGGAATGGGTCATCCACGTTGTAGGGGCGAGGCGCTGCCTCGCCCGCCCGCGCCGCATGGCGCGGCAGCATCCGTGGCATGCATTGCCCGGTTCAACGATCCTGGCGGCATCGTGACGATCGCCCCACCGTCGCCCGGCCGGCCCTGCCGGGCCGGCGGGTCAGGCACCGCCTGACCCCTACAAAACGGGGGATACCGCCCCACCGTGGCAGGCAGGTGCGGCACCGGTGATGCGTCGGCCCATTCATGTAGGGGCGAGGCGCTGCCTCGCCCGCCCGCGCCACCAGGCGCGGCGATTCAACGCGGCCGACACGTCTCGCCCGACACGCAGCGCCGATCAGCCGAGCGCCCGTCTCCACGATCGCCCAGCCGTGAACGGCCGGGCTCAGTCCCCAAGCCGGCTGAAGCCGGCTGATCCACACGGCGCCTGCACCACGCCGATCGACCCGGGCGCCTGGGCGCCGCACAGCCCCCTTCAGGGGGCTTGCGGACTGAGCCCGGGGCTTCAGCCCCGGGCGTTCGCTGTCGACCGCCCCCGCCGTGGTCATCACCGCACCGCGGCACCCATCGGCATGCGTTGCCAGCCCTGGCGAACCGGACGGGTCAGGCACCGCCTGACCCCTACAAAACGGGGATCAGGTGCCGCCGATCCGCGCAGGAATGCGCTGCACCGGGGTCGCCACCGCATAACCTCGTAGGGGCGAGGCGCTGCCTCGCGCGCCGCGCCACCGGCGCGGCCATTCCGCAGCCCGAACGGGCGCATCGCGATGGGAATGGCACATCCTCGATCGGCGACGGCACGATGACCGGCCCTGCGGGCCGGACGGGTCAGGCACCGCCTGACCCCTACAAAATGGGGATACCGCCCCACCGTGGCAGGCAGGTGCGGCACCGGTGATGCGTCGGCCCATTCATGTAGGGGCGAGGCGCTGCCTCGCCCGCCCGCGCCACCAGGCGCGGCGATTCAACGCGGCCGACACGTCTCGCCCGACTCGCAGCGCCGATCAGCCGAGCGCCCGTCTCTACGATCGCCCGGCCGTGAACGGCCGGGCTCAGTCCCCAAGCCGGCTGAAGCCGGCTGATCCCAACAGCCCCTGCACCCAGCCGATCGCCCCGGGCGCCTGGGCGCCGCACAGCCCCCTTCAGGGGGCTTGCGGACTGAGCCCGGGGCTTAAGCCCCGGGCGTTCGCTGCCCACCACACCCGCCGTGGTCATCACCGCTCCTCGGCACCCATCGGCATGCGTAGCCGGCCCTGCCGGGCCGGCGGGTCAGGCAGCGCCTGACCCCTACCAGACGGGCGTGAGTGCCCCACCCGTCGCACCCGAATGCCCGATCGGGGATGGGTCGTCCACTTTGTAGGGGCGAGGCGCGGCCTCGCCCGCCCGCGCCACCGGCGCGGTGATGCATCGTGGCCGACACGTCTCGCCCGACACGCAGCGCTGATCAGCCGAGCGCCCGTCTGCACGATCGCCCAGCCGTGAACGGCCGGGCTCAGTCCCCAAGCCGGCTGAAGCCGGCTGATCCACACAGCCCCTGCACCCAGCCGATCGACCCGGGCGCCTGGGCGCCCTCCAGTCCCCTTCAGGGGGCTTGCGGACTGAGCCCGGGGCTTCAGCCCCGGCCGTTCGCTGCCCACCACCCCCGCCGTGGTCATCACCGCACCGCGGCACCCATCGGCATGCGTTGCCGGCCCTACCAGGCCGGCGGGTCAGGCACCGCCTGACCCCGACCAGACGGGGGCGGTCGTACCGGACCGTGGCGCACACCTGCCCGGTCAGCGATGCGCCGCCCCGACCTCGTCGGGGCGAGACGCCGCGGAGCATTCCACCCACCCCCTGTCCGTTTCGGCGCCCCTCGTGCTGTGTCCTTCTATGGAAGGGAGGATGACGGATGCACGAGGGCACACCGCTCGCCCCACCGATGCCGCCAGACACACCGGCCCAGCCTGCCCCCGCAGCTGGTCCGCCGGACACCGCCCTACCCGCCGCGCTGCCCACGGCCGGCCCGCCAGCCAGCGCGCCTGCCGCACCCACCGCTCCAGACGCTCCGCCGCCGCGCGCACCCGACGCGCCAGAGACGGCGCCGCCCGAGAGCGACGACCCAGCGGCAGCCGCTCCCGCACCGCTGACGCCGGTACCGCTCGACGCACTGCGCGCGCTGGTGCTGCGCGCCTACCCGGAGGCGCTTCCCGAACTGGTCACCGGCGAGACGCTGGAGGCGCTCCTGGCCAGCGCCGAGCGGGCCGTCGCGCTCCGCGCCCGCCTGCTGGCCGAGGCGCAGCGGGCAGTCCCGCCGGTCAGCGCCGGGGCACCGCGGCGCATCGCCGAGGCCGAGGCCGGGCGGCTCTCGCCGCTCGAGAAGATCGCCCGGGCGCTCGGGCGCGAGCGGAGCTGAGCCGTGGAAGTCGAACTGGCGGGACTCCCGCTCGTCGTCCTGCCGGGCACCTACCGGCGGGAGAGCGAGTCGCGCCGCCCGACCGGCCCGGTGCGCCTGGCCGTGCGCGGCTTCGCCAGCGGTGGGCAGGCGCTCCAGCGCGCCGCCGACCGCTACTGGCAGGCGCTCGGTGCGCTGCCCGTCTGGGAGGGGCAGGGGCTGGCCGCCGGACCCGCGCTCCGCGCGGTCGGCGCCCCGGCCAACTGGCCGCTGGCGAGCCCAGCCTGGAGCGGGATCCTGGCGCCCGAGGTCCACTTGGTGGCGGGCAGCCGCCAGTGGCGACTGGCCGGCTCGCCGGGCGGTCCCTTCGCTGGCTTGGCCGAGGTGCGCACGCTGGCGGCGACGGTGAGCGACGCCTGCCAGATGGGGACGCGTCTCCTCCTGGCGCACGGCGCGACGACCCAGGTCTCCAGCATCGACCTGGCGGCCGGCAGCTACACGACGGGCTACTACCAGGCCACGGCGCGCCTCATCGCCACCGACGGCCAGGCCGGCTACCTCGTCCCTACCGCGACCGGCCAGGACGACCGGCTGCTCCGCTACACGGCGGCGACCACCTCCACGACCTTCCTGCTGGACGCGCCGGTACGGCGGCTCGCCAGTCATGCCGGCTTCGTCTGGGCGCTGACGCGGACCGCGCTCTGGCGGCTCAAGGGGACGGCGGCGGAACTCCTCTTCACCCACCCGCCGCTCCTGGCCGAAGACGACGGCGCCTTCCTGGTCGGACACGGCACTGCCCTCTACACCTGGCTGGCCGGTCGCGTGCACCGCGCCGACACCACCGGCACGGTGCGCGGGTGGACGCCGACCGGCCCGTCCGGACTGGCGACCCGCGGGGCAGCCAGCGGCGGCGGCTACCTCTGGGTGACCGTGCAGGACTCCGCGAGCGGCCGCTGGCAACTCTGGGCCACCTCGGGCCGGCTGGCCAGCCTGCAGGGGCTCGCGCTCGACTGGGAGAAGGCCGAACCCTGGTACCTGGTCGAGGAGTGGGCGGATGCCGGCGCCGGCTGGCCGGTGGCAGCCGGCGGGCGGCACCCCGACCTCGATCTCCTGCTGGGGCGCGCGGGCTCGAGCGGGCTCCTGGCCCTCCAGGCGCGGCCGCGACCCGGTTATCCGGGTCGGCGCGCCAGCTTCCAGGTGGCCAGCGGGCTCCTGACCGCGCTGCCAGCGGCGCGCCTCCCCTGGCTGGGGGTGGGAGCCGCGCTGGCCTGGCTGGATGGGGGCGGCACGCCGGTCAGCGTCCAGCTGGGCTGGAGCCTGGATGCCGGGTCGAGCTGGAGCTGGGGCCCGGCGCGGGCGGTCGGCGGAACACCGCGCGGCTTTCTGGTGCTCGAGGAGCGGTTCGCGCCGCCGCTCGAGGCGGCCGCGCTCCAGGTGCAGGTCGCGGTGAGCGGGGTGAGCGACTGGTCGCCGGCCGTCGTGGGGCTGTGGGGGCTGGGTGCGACCAGCGCGACCGGTGGGAGCGGGGCGAGCGAGAGCCAGTGGCTGCCGCGCCGGCGCTGGCGGCTGGCGGTGCAGCTCGGGCCGCTCCTGCCGCGGGCCGACGGCGGGCAGGACACCCGCGACCCGACGCTGTTGGCCGGGCTGCTCTGGGACGCCTGGCGGAGCGGCGCGCCGCTCGCCTTCCGCGACGTCGATGCGCCGCCCGGTGTGACGGTGCTGGTACAGGTCACGGCGCTGGAGGAGCGCCTCGGCGGGGTGACCCCCGCCGAGGCCCGCCGCCTCGAGCTCGAGCTGGTGGAGGTGTAAAAACCGCGAGTTCCTCAGGGGGCCAAAACGAGCCCCGCTCGTCGCGAGCGGGGCTCGAGTGGAACACCTGCGAAGTTCCTAACGACACGTCAGAGCGAAGCGTTATCATGAACCCTTATGGCTCATGAATCTTGGATCTCGACCGTGATCGTCGAGCCAATCTGCGGCTCACCCGTGTCGGCATTACCGTTGCCATTGACGTCCCAATATGCTCTGACCGTGAATGAGTCAGGATTCCCATCGTTGACATAATGGCAAGCCCAAACATTTTGGTCAAATGGCACCGTATGGTTCACAGTCGCGCTGACCTTGTCGGTCCCGTCCGTGTTATTACAGGCAGCAAAGGAACCATTCGCACCAGTTCCGCTGGCTGGGAAAGTGTCCGAAATTTCGAGAACCACTTTCAGGGCCGCAGTGAGCGGAGTGTCAGGACCCGTTGTCTGCACTCGAACAAAACCATCCACACCCGTATTCGTACCACCGGCATTTGCCTCTGGCACGTTGATCGGACTCGGCGGCGTGCTCGTGAAGGTCGCATCGACCATGTACGTGATAGTGGTCACTATCGGCTCGCCCGAGCAGGCGCCGAACGGCGCAGAGACGTCGGCACAGGCAGTGACCACGTAGTACCCACCCTGCGTCGAGTCATCGGTGAACGTATAGAGAACCGAAGCCTCACCCAGCGCGTTCGTCGCGACTGTTTCGGTGGTGGATGGAGCAATAGTGCCACCGGTAACCGAGACCGTGAAAATGATGTTCTGGCCGACCACTGGGGATCCACCGAGAGTCAGCTTCGCGGTGACGCGCCGCTGATTCGCGAGGAGCGAGCCCGTGCCATCAGGATCGAGCCCGAGTACGCGCGTATCGCTCGCCGGTGTGATCGTCAGTACGTAGCCGCTTGGTGGCGTCGGCGTGGGGGTCGGGGGAATCGGGGTCGGCGTGGGCGTCGGGAACGGCGTGTAGGTCGGATACGGCGTGTAGGTCGGGTACGGCGTGTAGGTCGGGTAGGGTGTCGCGGTGGGACCAACTCCGCCCGCCTGCAGCATGGCCAGGATCTCGCGCGAGACGTGGCCCTGGAGCACGCGGAACTGCGGCGGGTTGTTCGGGTGGAACTCGAGCCGCGAGCGCTCGAACCACTGCGTCACCACCCCCAGCTCCGGCGCGTAATACTCCTCGGTCAAGGGGTAGCCGTGGATCGGCAGCCCGCCGGTGCGGTTCCAATAGGCGCGGAACTCGCCGCACAGGTTGTGCTGCGTCTCCGGGAAGTACTGGCAGTCGCCGCTCTTGGGCGCGGCCGGCGCGATGGCCGACTCCGGCGGCAGCTTGGGCATCTTGTGCCCGGCACCGACCCACTGCTGGGCGACAGTCGGGAGCGCCAGCGCTGAGACGAGGGCCAGCGTGATCAGCACCGTCGTCCCGCGCCGCGTCCCCGCCCAACGACGCAGGCGACTCAGCCGGCTGTCCCCGTCCGGTCGGAACGGTCGCGAGAATCGCATCGGTCACCTCCCATGCTCGCGGCAACGCGCCCGGCCGACCGTCCACGCGCTCGCGTTGCCGTCCGTGTCCACTCCCTGTATAGCGGATAGGGTGCGCGCTGTCAAGATGCTCCGCGTACGGTCGTACCTCCTTCCTCGTCTCTCCCGGGCGACCGGACGCCCGGCCGGAAGCGCCCGGCGCCCATCGCGCCTCCTACCGGTACAACGTGCGAGGGTGGTGGATGGTTTCAGGGGTCGCGGGTCGCGCCGCCCGCCAGCTGTGCGGCGCGGCCGGGGTGTGGGGGCCGCGGCCACGGCGGTCGTTGGCCGGCGCGCTGCGGGGCAGGAGCCTGGGCAGCCCACCGACAGGCGCGGCATACGGCGCAGCGCACCACCGTGCGCGTTGGCGATCCGGCTGACACGGTTCCCCACCGCGCCCGCAACGCCTTCCCGGCCCTGCCGGGCCGGCGGGCCAGGCAGCGCCTAACCCCTACCAACGGGGCCGGTCACCCGACCGGAGCCAGCCATGCAGCGCACCGGTGCTGGACCGCCCAACCTTGTCGGGGCGAGGCGCCGCCTCGCCCGACCGCGCCGTCGGGCGCGGCAATCGATGGTGGCCGACACGTCTCGCACGACACCCAGCGCCGATCAGCCGAGCGCCCGGATCCACGATCGCCCGGCCGTGAACGGCCGGGCTCAGTCCCCAAGCCGGCTGAAGCCGGCTGATCTTAACGGCCCCTGCACCCGGCCGATCGACCCGGGCGCCTGGGCGCCGCACAGCCCCCTTCAGGGGGCTTGCGGACTGAGCCCGGGGCTTCAGCCCCGGGCGTTCGCTGCCGACCGCCCCGGCAGCGATGGTCGCGGCACCACCGCACCCTCTGGCGTCGATCTGCCGGCCCTACCGGGCCGGCGGGTCAGGCACCGCCTGACCCCGACCGGGCTGGGCGGTGATCGTCGCCCGACCGACGACGGCCAGAGGTTTCAGTCGAGTCCGTCTCACGAAGGAGGAGAACCAGATGGCACTGACCAAGGTAGAAGCCGCCAAACTGACCGACGACATGCTGCTGCGCGGCGTCATCGAGACGATCGTCATGGAGTCGCCGGTGCTCCAGCGCCTCCCCTTCATGGAGGTGGTCGGCACCGGGCTCACCTACAACCGCGAGGCGACGCTCCCGGCCGCTGCCTTCTACGAGGTCGGCGATACCTGGACGGAATCGACCCCCACCTTCACCCAGGTGACGACCGGGCTGAAGATCCTGGGTGGCGACGCCGACATCGATCACTTCCTCCTGCAGACCTACCGCGATCCCAACGAACTGGAGGCGATCGTCATCCAGAGCAAGGCCAAGGCGGTCGCGCACGCTTTCCTCGCCACCTTCTACACCGGTGACGCCAGCGCCGATCCCAAGCAGTTCGACGGCTTGCGCCGACTCGTCCCGGCCAGTCAGACCATCCAGCCCGGCCCCAACGGCGGGAGCCTGACGCTGGAGCTCCTGGACCAGCTGGTCGACCTAGTCAAGCCGGGCAAGCCGGACGCGCTGCTGATGTCCAAGCGGACGCGCCGCAAGCTGAGCCAGCTGCGCCGCCAGAGCGGGACCGTCCTGGAGAGCGATGTCGACCAGTTCGGTCAGCGCGTCCTCTTTTATGACGGCATCCCGGTGCTGGTCGACGACTTCGTGCCGGACAACGAGACGCTCGGGACCGGCACCGGCCTCTCCTCGATCTACGCCGTCAAGTGGGGGCCGAGCGGGCTGATGGGGCTGGAGAACGGCGGCATCGTGGTCGAGGAGGTGGGCGCGCTGGAGACCAAGAACGCGCGGCGCTGGCGCGTCCGCTGGTACTGCGGCCTGGCCCTCTTCTCAACGGTGGCGGTCGCCCGGCTACAGGGGATCGCGGCCAACTAGCCGCGCGACGGGGCTGGGAATCGGCGAGCGGGGAGCGCCCGACCGGTAGCGCGCTCCCCTCGCCGGCGCAGTCCCTGCCTCCTCGCGACCGCGTCCGGCCAACACGGCCGGGCGCGGCGCTGGGGCAGCTCGCGACCGGTCGCTGGCGGGCGCGCCGGCGTCCAGCGCGAGCCACGCGTCTTCATAGCGGACTGTCCGTTCGAGGGTGTTTCGCGGTCGGTGGAACCGGCGCGATCGAGCGGGAGGTGAGCGATGACCACGACCGGGAGCGGCGCGCTGCGCCTGCGCCGGCTGCTCGCCCGTCGGCGAGCGAGCCAGCTGGCCGAGCGGCCACGCACCGCCTACGAGCTCCTGACCCGCCAGATGGTCGAGCAGCTCGGGCGCGACCTGGCCGACCTGCGGCGGCGCGTCGACCAGCTGTTCACGACCGTCGTCGGCGCTATCCTGCTCGAGCTGCTGCTCCGCCTGTGGGGCTGAGCGCCCAGCTGCTCGCCGCAGGCATGCTGGCCGCTGGCTCGACGCTCTCCCCTCAGGAGACCGCGCTCCGCCGCTCAGCGGCTCGGCCGCTCCTGCAGCGAGCCGGCGGAGCCTGGCGACGCGGGCAGGCCGCGGCTGGCGGAACCGGGGCATGCTCGCCGCGGGAGCGAGCGGGGAGTTACCGAGGCAGAGCGACCGCGCAGCCAATGCCGGGTGAACTGCGGAGCGAGCCCGCGACGGCGTCGAACCTGTTCGCCCGATCTCCAGCTGGCCTGGACGCGTGGCGCACGCCGCGACACGGGCTGCACACGGCAGACCGCTGCTGCGCGACGGCGAAGGTCGGCGTCGCGCGACCGGCAGCTGGGTGGCTGGAAGGTCCATCGGCAGGCAGACAACGGTCCGTCCATCGTCGCCTTCCGCTGTCCGCCGGCTCGCGTCGTCAGCGCGGTCGACGGTCCGAGAGACGGGGAGTCCGGCGCCACGGCCGGTCGCAGCTGGCCAGCAGCGACCTCCGTGCGCCGGTCGAACGACGAGGTGACGGAGAACCACGCCGTCGTGCTGGAGCGGTCGCGGCGCGTCCACTCGGCTTGCCCAGCGCACGTCGCCGCCGACGGCATGACGCCAGCCTGACCGTCCGCGCCCAGCCTCGCCCGCGCGGTGCGCCGCCCCCTCTCCCCCACCGAGCGGGGCCGAGGGCTGAAGGGTGTCCAGCTGCGACCATGTGGGCTCGGAGAGGTCGTCAGGCGGATCTGCTGACGGCTCGACGAGCGTTTGCCCGGCTAGCGCGGCTGTCCGTGCGGTGACGCGCCCGGGAAGGCCGGAGCTGCCCGCCAGCGCGACCGGCGGGCTCCGGACGAGCCGTGTCCGCCCACCCCTCCTGCGAGCCGGTCGACCGACCATCCGAGGAAGGAGGAGACGATGTCCGAGGAACTCCTGGTCACCGGCGTCCTGCCGCGCATCGATGCCGCACGCTTCGCCCAGATCCTGGCTGCGGTCGGCTCGCCGGCCGCCGCGGAGGCAGCGCACGCCTGGGCAGCCGTCGCGGCCGAGGGGGTCGATCCCCTCTTCGCCCTGGCCGTCTTCTGGCACGAATCGCGCTGCGGGACGACCGGGCTGGTCGCCGCGCACGAGCTCCGCAACCCGGGCGCGACGCGGACCAGCCGGACCGGCGTGGGCGAGCCGGTCAGCGTGCCTGGCCGCGGCCGTTTCTGGCGCTATCCCTCCTGGACCGACGGGTTCCGGGACCTCGCGCGACGGCTGGTCGACCCCGGCTTCGTCTATCGCCAGCAGGGTGCCTGGAGCGTCGAGCGGATCGTCCCGCTCTGGGCGCCGGCAGCCGACGGCAACGATCCGGCACGCTATGTGGCCGCGGTGCGTGCCTTCATGGCGCAGCACGCCGGCGAGCCGGTCGCCGGTGTCCCCCTGCGTCTGGCCTGGTTGCCGCCCGGTGCCCCCAACCGGCCCGGCTTTCCGCTGCAGCCGGCCTGGATCACGATTCACGAGACGGCGAACGAAAACCCCGGCGCCGACGCCGAGGCGCACCGCCGCTTCGTCCACGCCGGTGGTGGCCCGGAAGGGGTGAGCTTCCATTTCGTGGTGGACGACCGCGAGGCGGTGCAGCTCCTGCCGATCGTGGAGAACGGCTGGCACGCCGGGGACGGGCCGAGCGGTCCGGGAAACCGGACGAGCGTCGCGATCGAGCTCTGCGTGCATGCTGGCTCGGACTGGGCGCGCACCCAGGAGCACGGGGCACGCCTGGCCGCTGCCCTCTGTCGTGCGTTCGGGCTCCCGGCCGAGCGGGTCGTGCCGCACCAGCGCTGGAGCGGGAAGGGGTGCCCGCGTCGGTTGCTGGCGCAGGGGTTCGGGCGCTTTGTTGACCGGGTGGCCGAACAGCGGCGCGCCGCAGGACGGTTCTTCCCGGAGACCGGCTACACGCTCCGCGGCGACTTTTTGGCCTTCTGGGAAACCCGCGGTGGACTGGAGCTCTTCGGCTACCCGCTGAGCGCCGAGCGGCGCGAGCGCTGCGAGGACGGCCACGAGCACTGGGTGCAGTGGTTCGAGCGCGCCTGCTTCGAGCGGCACGAGGAGCTGCCACCCGGCCGCCAGGTGCTGCTGCGCCGCCTGGGCGCGCTGGCCCTGGCGGGAAAGGAGGCACCGTGAGCGCACGCGAGCGCCGCCGTCCCCGCCCCCGGCCCGCGTCGACCGCACCAGCCGCGGAGACGGTGCCGCCGGAGCGGGCAGCACTGGCCGAGCGGATCCTGGCCCTGCTCCGCACCGGCACGGCGGCAGGCGACCTGGAGCGGGAGATCGCCGCGCTGCGCCAGGTGCTGGGGGAAGTGCTCCTGGCCGAACCGGATCCCCGCCGGCTGGTGCGGCCTGTGGCGCGCCTGGTGGAGGTGGAAGTGCGGGCGCTGCGCGCCCAGCGTCTCCTGGTGGGGGAAAAGGGGAACGACCTGGCCGACCTCTTGGCGCAGCTGGCGCTCGAACTGGGGATAACGGAGGAGGCCGCCGAGTGAGGGGCGGCCCGCTGCCAGGCTCCTCACCCCACCCGGGGGTCGCCGCCCGGCGGGCCGGCCGGTCCGGCACCACCTGACCCCTACCAGTACCAGACGGGGGGTCGCGCATCACGGTGATGCCTCTGTCGCCGACGGGGGTGGGTCGTCCCACCTTGTCGGGGCGAGGCAGCGCCTCGCCCGCCGCACCACCGGCGCGGCCCAGCCACGTAGCCTGCATCGGACACGTCGCCGATCCGCCCGCCACTGTGCCGATCGCCGCACCCGGCGATTGACCGGCCCTCCGGGCCGGCGGGTCAGGCACCGCCTGACCCCTACATGGCGGGGGCTGCCGCCACCCGTGGCACCCATGTGTCCGACCGGGGATTCAGCGCGCCACGCTGTAGGGGCGAGGCGCTGCCCCGCCCCGACCGCGCCGCATGGCGCGGCACACCGCGCGGCGCACCACCGTAGGCGTTGGCCATCCTGCTGACACGGTTCCCTACCGCACCCGCGACGCCTTCCCGGCCCTCCGGGCCGGCGGGTCAGGCACCGCCTGACCCCTACAAAACGGGGATACCGCCCCACCGTGGCAGGCAGGTGCGGCACCGGTGATGCGTCCGCCCATTCATGTAGGGGCGAGGCGCTGCCCCGCCCCGACCGCGCCGCATGGCGCGGTAATGCATCGTGGCCGACACGTCTCGCCCGACACGCAGCGCCGATCAGCCGAGCGCCCGTCTCCACGATCGCCCGGCCGTGAACGGTTGGGCTTCAGCCCCGGGCGTTCGCTGCCGGCCACCCCGGCAGCGAGGGTCGCGGCACCACCGCACCCCTAGGCGTCGATCGGCCGGCCCCGCGGGCCGGACGGGTCAGGCACCGCCTGACCCCTACCAGACGGGAAAATCGCCGGACCGTGGCGGGCGGGTGCCGCACCTGCGACATCCGCCCGACCAGGTCGGGGCGAGGCGCTGCCTCACCCGCGCGGTGACGGCAACGGTATGGCGGCAACCAGCGGTCGGGGGTCGCTGGTCCAGCGGCACCCTGCTGCGCGACGAGTAGGAGGTGTTCCATGACGCTGACGCTCGAGGCAGCGCGCGCTGCGCTGCGCCGCCTCGCCGCCGACCAGGCAACACCGCCCGCCTGGTCGGACGAGGACCTGGACACGGCGCTCGCCATCGGGCTGGCCCAGCTCGACCAGCTGGCACCGTCCACCGCGGTGGTCCGGCTGGCCGCGGGCGGCACCGACCGGCTTCCGCTCCCGAGCGGGGTGCAGCGCGTTCTGGCCGTGCTGCACGCTGGCCAGCCGCTCGCCGGGTGGTCGGTCTGGGCTGGCGAGTTGGTCTTTCCCGAGCCGGTGAGCGGCAGTCTGGAGCTGCGCTGCTGGCAGCGCCGCACGCTGCCGGCTGCCGCCAGCGATCCCCTGCCGCTCAGCGGGCCGGCCGAGGAGGCCTTTCTGCTAGCCGCCGCTGGCGAAGCGCTGCTCGTCCAGGCGCTGGCCCGGCAGGGTCGCCACCAGGGGCCGGTCGGGCCACTCGTCGCCGCGCTCGAGCAGGCGCGGGCCCAGCGCGAGCGGGCAGCCCGCGCCCTGCCGCGTGTCCTGTGCAGCCGGTCGCTGCGGTAGGGCGACGCGCCGCTCAGGGGTCCGGCAGCGCCTGCCTCTCCCGGGCGGGGGTCGTCGGCTGCCCAGGCGAGCGACCACACGCCCCCCGCGGGGGCGGCACCCTTCCTGGTGGGAGCGACGCGCTGCCTCGCCCGCTGCGCACCAGCGCGGCACCGTGCGGTGATGCGTCCCGGTGGCGGCAACGCTCCCCGGGCCGTGGTCATCCGCACGACGCGTGGTGATGGCCGGCCCTGCCGGGCCGGCCGGTCAGGCACCGCCTGACCCCTACGAGGCGGCGCCGCTCACCTGACCGGAGCCGGCCATGCGGCGCAATAGTGCTGGGCCGCACCACCTGTGTCGGGGCGGGGCGCTGCCTCGCCCGACCGCGCCGATAGGCGCGGCGATTCAACGTGGCCGACACGTCTCGCCCGACACGCAGCGCCGACCAGCCGGGCGGCCCTCTCCACGATCGCCCGGCCGTGAACGGCCGGGCTCAGTCCCCAAGCCGGCTGATCCACACGGCGCCTCCACCCAGCCGATCGACCCGGGCGCCTGTGCGCCGCACAGCCCCCTTCAGGGGGCTTGCGGACTGAGCCCGGGGCTTCAGCCCCGGGCGTTCGCTGCCGACCGCCCCGGCAGCGCTGGTCGCGGCACCACTGCACCCCTAGGCGTCGATCGGCCGGCCCTCCGGGCCGGCGGGTCAGGCACCGCCTGACCCCTCCAACACGTCGGGCGGCACCCAAACCCGGCACGCGTCTGCCTCACCAACGATATCCACCCGCTGTGGAGAGGCAAGGCGCTGCTGCCCTCGCTGCGCTCTTTCGCCCCCTTATCGGCCGAGTGAGCTTCTGACCGGTTCGAAACGACGATCAACGTTCCGATCTGAAGCTTCAGTGGTGAAGATAGAACGCGGGCGGAGAGCTGTCAAGATGTGCGGAAGTGGCCTCGGTCGCACTGGTGCGACCCGAGGTGCTGCTCGACCACTCCATCGCTCGAGATGCGGCAGTCGAGTTGGCGGGCCAACCGTGACGAAGGGAGAGCGCTTTACCCTCTGCAGTCCGGGCGCTCTGCAGAGCGACTGGCGCTCCAGTCGTTTACCGGGGCACTCAATCGGCTGCGAGGCGCGCTGGTCCCTCGGCCGTGCGCTCGTAGCGAGCGGTGACCACGGTATGGAGTCCACCACGGATGTTGAAGTCAGCGATGACGGTCATCCGGCGCGGCTCGAGTGTCCGTACCAGGTCGTCGAGGATGGTATTGGTGACCTCCTCGTGATAGTGCCCCTCGTTCCGATAGGACCAGAGATACAGCTTGAGCGACTTGAGCTCGACGATCCACTGGTCGGGCACATAGCGGATGGTGATCGTCGCGAAGTCCGGCTGGCCGGTTCTCGGGCAGACGCAGGTGAACTCGTTGGTCGTGATCTCGATCTCGTAGTCCCGCTCTGGTTTCGGGTTGGGAATGCGTTCCAGTTCTTTGCTCGGTTGCGTCGGCATGGTCGATCCTCCCTGTCATCATCGTGCTCGAGCAAGTGTAGCGAACGAGCGTCATTTCCTGTGTTCGCGAGGACTGATCCAGCCTCGGTGGATGGTCGAGAGCCGGTTCTCTTCTCGCGGACCGATCCGCGCAGCGGCTTGGTGGCCGCTCGCTCGGGGCGCTTCGACTCGAGCGTATCTGCCTGGGCGGTGGCTCACTCCTCGGCGAATCGCCAGATCGTCCCGCCGACATCGGCAGCGTAGCCCTGCAGCGCTCCGACCGCTCGTCCGCCCGTGACCGCAACGATGGTGTGTTGCGGAAGACTCGGCTCCAACTTGCGGAGTTCTCCCGTCGTCTCGCTGTACCAAAGACTCGTGCCAGTAGCGATGAACCATCCGGTCGTACCCGCCCGGCCGAGGGCTGAGACCGGGTTGTCGAGTTCCTCGACGAAACGGATCAGCGGGCGGCCGAGCGGCTGGCGAACGATCCAGACTTCGTTCTCAGCGACGACCAGAATGGCTTCCCCGTTCTCTGACCACAGCATGCGGACGATACCGGTCTCAGGCAACGGTTCCGACCAGGGATAGTGTCGCCAATCGCCATCAGGAAGAGTGCGGATGGACAAAGCCTGGCGCAGGTCTTCCATCCGCACCGTCAGAAGGGCGAGCGCGCTCCCGTTCGGCGCCAGCGCTGCTCCCTGGACGAGCGCGAACGCCTCGCTCTCGCTGGTCTGCCAGGTGATCCCACCATCGGTCGACGCGTGTAGTAACACGACGGGCTCGAGCGTCGGCTCGACATCGTGTTCGATCAGGAAGACCGTACGCCCGTCATCGCCGACCAGAAGCCAGGTCGATTCGGAGATTTCGTCGAGCGCGTACACCTCTTGCCAGTGCAGTGCATCGGATGAGCGAAGGACGGCGTCGAGTGCCAGTGCGAAGAGCGGACCAGTTGCACCGCCAGCAAACTGGGCGAGGCCACGATCGAGTACGACGCGCTCCCAGGTTCGACCCTCGTCAGGCGAGCGGAGCACCGTCCCCGAATAGTCGCTCGTAACCAGCTCACCGTTGGCGCGGACGACGATGCCGAGCGGGAAGTGACCGTACAACTCATCGTTCCACTCCCGCCACATCGTGACCGGTCGCTCACCGAGGAGGCATCCCCGCGAAAGGTTCCCGACGACCAGCCATCGCTCTTCGAGGACAGCGAGACTCAGGGCGGGACTAGGAAGGTCCGGAAGCGTTTGCCAATGCTCACCGTCGGATGACCAGACGAGGGAGCGATCACTGGCCGCAGCGACGACCCTCCCTGCGCGATCGGTGGCCAGGACACTCCAACTTCCTTGGTGGGGGAGGGAGATGGCTCGCCAAGAGCGGCCACGATCGTCGGAGCGGAAAAGGCCCTCGTCCCCACCGACCAGGCAGGAGACGCGCCCGCTCTCGTTTGTCAGGAAAGCACCGCACTCGAGGAGACCAGGTACCGGAGCGGCCGCCTGCCAGCGCCAGCGACGCGATCGGTTGACGAAAACGCCATCGCTGGTCACGAGCAGTGCGAGGTGATCCTCCGCGAACCGGGGCGAAAGCGCGAGGTCAACGATCTCGACCTGGGTGGCCAATCCCGCATTCGCTGCTTCCCAGCTGGTTCCAGCGTCGGGAGAGATGAGCACTCCGTCGAGCTGATCAGCCACGACGACGAGTTGCTGTTCACCCTCTCGACTCGTGCAGAGTGCGACGATCGAGGTCGCTTCCAGACAGCGTTGCCAGCTTCCATCGACTTTCGAGCGATAGAGACCGGAGGGTGTCGCGATGTAGCGATCGCCCCAGGGAGCGATCGCGACCGGATTCGCCAACTCTAAGCGCCCCCAGTTCGCCGGAAAGGGGAGGGGTACCCAAGTCTCGCCTGGCTGCGTTGCTACGAATGCGCCACTGGCTGTTCCCGCAAGGAGGATGTGCCCATCGGTGGCGAGGGAGAGTACCGCGCCGCCGGTCGGCCGGACGAGCCGCTGCCAGGCTACTCGTGTCATGGGTAACGATCCCCTCGTGTTCAGGGCTCAGCGCTCGATGCGGGCCAGGTCCGGTGGACGAGGACTTCGGTGGTGAGAAAGCTCCGTGCCAGGCTCCAACTAGTCTGGACTGCCGCTTCGAGGACGCCGAGCGGATCGAGCAGACGAGCCGACCAGGGCTCGACCCAGCGGTCAGCGCACACATCGTAAACCAAGTCCGGCGCGACAGCGAGCGAGCGGGTTGTGACGGTGGCTGGATCCCGTCCAGCATTGGCGACGAGGGTCCACAACGGTTCGAGCAATGCTTTGCGGACAGCGCGGAAGACGGCGCGTTCTTCCGGTGAGCGGCTCGTTCCGTCGTCCGCAAGTGCTCGCGCCGCAACGGCGAAGCTGGCGCCTCCACCGGGCAGAAGACCGCTCGCTTGGGCGATCTGTATGGTGCGCGCGAGTCGCTCCACCATGGACAGTCGATACGCTCGCTCGGTCGGGGTCGCGGCACCGACGCGGACCTGGAGGAAGGTGCCGTGCAGTCTGGCCAGGCGCTCGCGTGCTCGCCGACGGTCGTCTTCGTCGCTTACCGCTGCCAGTTCGGCCTCGGCCAGGGCGATCCGCTGCTGGATCGCTGCTCGCTGGCCGCGCCCACCGAGGATCGCGAAGGTCCACCGCGTGCCGGTGACCTGGCGAGCACTGCCGAGGTCGCCGATGCGAGCATCCTCCAAACGCTCGCCTGCCTGGTGCCGGATGGCACGGCCGCCGGTCAGGGCGGCCAGGTCTTCGAGGATGCGGATCTGCTGGAGGCCGACCGATGGCGCGGCAACGGCAGCGACCTGCTCCAGAATACCCCGAGCCAGATTGGCGGCGAGCAGTGCGAGGGCTTGGCCTTCGAGTTGACCAGCGACGATGAACAAGCGGCGAACGCGATGTCGGGCACACGCTTCGAGGATCGGGAGGAGTTGTTCCGATTCGCTCACCGTCCAGTCGGTGAGCACGATGCGCGGCTCGACGAGCTGCCAGCGTGCCTGGCCGGAGGGAAGGAGTTCCGGTGCGAGGAGACGACTCTGCCAGTGCACGCCCTGAACGAGTTCGCAGTGAATCTCGCTGCGCTCGCTCGGATCGACCAGGACGATTCCTTCGGGACCGAGCGCCTCCAGATTGTCGAGAAACTCGCTGGTCCTTTCGGGAGCGAGGTCCAGCGGTGCGAGAAGGCCCGCTAGGTCGCGGATATCGTCGACCGGTCGGGCGAGCGAGCGGAGTGTATGCCGGACGAGCGTCTCGCTCTCGTCGAGTGCGCGGCTGAGTGCCGTCGGCGCAAGGCCGGCGGCAAGCAGCTGGTGCAACTCGCGGAGGAGGCGAGCGGCGAGCACGGCGGTAGTCGCTGTGCCGTCCCCGGTCTCTTCGTAGACGCGCCAGACCGCATGGCGGAGCAGCATGGCTCCAGCGTTCTCGAACGGATCGGGCAGCCGGAAGGTCCGGCGCGCGATGAGAGCAGCAGTGGAGAGTACCTCGACCGAGCCAGGCTTCAGCACTTGTTCGATGACGACCGTACGCCCCAGCGGACCGAGCGTCGGTGCGAGGAGTCGCGCGAAAGTCGCACAGCCAGCCAGGAGCGGTGCGCGAGCGGTATCGCCGAAGCGAACGCGGGCGGTCGTCATCGATCTGTCCTCGCTGTTGCATGATGGCAGCGGGGGACGCGTCACGCATCCCCCGCACGAGATCCTACGAATTGTTCCAGTTCAGGCCCGGTTCTCGGGCTTGCTCCAGATCTCCTGCGCGGCTTTCACGAAGTTGGCCAGTGCCTCGCGCGGCGAGAGTCGCCGGACGCAGAGGTCCTGCATCATGTCGCCGATCACGAACTTAGTGGCGAGTTCGCCGAAAGCCCCGAGCGGTGGTGCAGCGTAGGCCATGATCCGTCCGGTGGAGATGATCTTCTGGTACTCGCTGTAGAGTTCATTCTTTTGCCAGAGGTCATGCTCGATCATGTCCTTCCAGCAGGGGATGAAGCGCCCTTTGAGCTGCTCGTTGATGTAGTTCTCGTACCAGACCGGATCCATGAGAGCGACGAGGAGGATGCGCGCGTTGTCACCACCCTTCCCGTTCTTGAACAGTCCCTCCGTCCAGACGTCGACCTGGCCGAAGGAACCAGCTGGACCAGCTGGGTAGCTGTAGAATCGTGTCTTCTGGGCGAGTTCCGGCTTGTTCTTGAGCAACCAGTTGTAGATGCTCGTCGGGTTCGAGGTGAGGACGAGCTGCTCGCTCTGGAAGCCCTGATTATTGTCACCATCATTCCAGTTGACGGATCCGGGCGGGATGATCTGGTCTTCGACATACATGGTCTGAATCAGCGCCAGGCAGTCGAGCCAAGCTTTGTCATCAGCGGTCACGGCGAGCGAGCCGTCCTCGTTCTGCAATTTCCCACCGAAAGTCCAGACCATGCCGAGGGTGTGGTTATTGGTGTCATTGATCCGGCCGAGCGTCATGCCGTAGTAGTAGAGCGGTGGTTTGGTGAGCGCCTTCCCCTGCTGGCGAAGCTCGTCCCAGTTGGCCGGGTACTTGAAGCCAGCCTGATCGAGAAGATCCTGGCGCGTATGGAAAGGCCAGGCATTGACAGCGAGCGGTGAAGCATACCAGCGTCCCTTGAAGGTGCAGGTCAGCTCGACCGGTTGCCAGACACCTCCCTTCTGCTGAATGAAGGGAGCAACCAGATCGGTGACATCGGTCGTTTGCCCCTGAGCCCGCCAGAACTGGGTCTGATAATCGTAGAGCCGGTAAATATCCGGCGGCGTTCCCGCTTGAACGGCCGCATTGAAGCGGTTGTAGCCTTGCGGGTTGTTGGGAATTTCCTCGAAGGAGATGGTGAAACCGTTCTTCTGGGCGATCTCCTCGAGCCGCTGCTTGATGAGTGCAGTCGTCTCGGGGAGATAGTCGACCGTTTGCCAGACCACGACTTCACGACCCGGGATCGGGGTGAGTGCAGGCGCTTGGGCGGCGACAGCGGTCGGGGTCGGGGCGGCAGCCGGTGTCGGCGTAGTAGCAGCAACCGGGGTGGGAGTCGCGGCCGGTGCAGGTGTCGGGCTGGGTTGCGGGGCTGGAGTCGGCGTAGCTTGCCCACCACCGGCACAAGCGGCCAGCGTGGCGCCCAGCGTGGCTGCGGTCACGGCGAGAAATCGGCGACGGGAGAAAACGTTGGCCATGAGTCTCCTCCTCTCGTTTCCTCAATCCTTGACTGCTCCAGCTGTCCAACCAGCGATCACCCAGCGTTGCCCGAAGAGGTAGATCACGAGCGGCGGGAGGGACATGATGGTCGCAGCGGCCATCATCTGTCCCCAGTAGTACTGGTCGCCGACCACATACGCGGCGAGCCCAACGGGAGCGGTCATGACTTGCTGTTTCTGCAGCAAGACCAGCGCATAGAGGAACTCGTTCCAGGAGAGCGTAAAGGCGAAGACCGCAGCGACGACGAGCGCAGGACCGGACAGGGGAACCATGATGCGCCAGAGGACCTGCCACCGGCTCGCACCGTCGATGAGCGCGGCTTCCTCGAGTTCGATCGGAACGGTACGGAAATAGCCCATGAGCATCCAGGTCGCGAAGGGAACCGTGAACGTGAGGTAGGCGAGCGTGAGTCCGACCAGGTTATCGCGCAAGCCGAGCCGACTCATCATGACGAAGAGCGGGATGAAGAGGATCGTTCCTGGAGCCAGGTAAGCATAGACGAGCAAGCGTGCCAGAACCGTGCGTCCGGCGAAGCGGAGCCGGGTGAGTGCATACCCTGCCATGGCTCCGAGCAGCGTGGAGACGACCGTGGTGGCGACCGCGACGACAGCGCTGTTGCGAAGCTGGCGGAGGAAGGGGTAACTGGGACCGAGAATCTTCTCGTAGTGCTCGCCAGTAAGGACACGGGGAACCAGTGTCACAGTGGGGCTGAAAAGATCGACATCGGCGCGCAGGGAGGTCGCCGATTGCCAGTACACCGGGAAGAGCGTCCAGAGCGCGAGTGCGAGCAGCAGAAGATAGCCGACGAGGTAGTAGGCGCGGTTCTGTTGCGTGAGCCAGAGGATGAGCCCGCGCTCGCCTGGTCGGGATGATTCGACTGGACGGATCGCCTCGGCCATCGCTTCATCCTTCCTGGCGCAGCATGCGTCGAGTGAGGAAGTAGATGAGGATCGCGAAAATCGGGAAGAAGACGAGCGGGATGGCCGACGCGATCCCCAGATCGTAAGCGGTCATCCCCTCGTGGTAAGCCAGCAACGGGAAGGTTTCGGTGACGTTAGCTGGTCCACCGTTGGTGAGGATGTAGACGTACTGGATCGCGTTGGAAGTCCAGATAGCGGAGAGCATGACGGTCACCGTGATCACCGGGGTGAGCAGGGGCAGAGTGATACGGAAGTACTGCTGCAGCGGATTTGCACCATCGATCGCCGCAGCTTCGTACAGTTCGCGGGGGATGGCCTGGAGACCCGCCAGAAAGGTCATCGTCCAGAAGGGTGACCCTTGCCAGATTGCGGCGATCAGGACGGACCAGAGAGCGAGCTTGGGGTCAGCCAGGAACAGGATCGGGCGCTCGACGAGCCCGAGATTCGTCAGGAGCGTATTGAGGACACCATTGACATCATTGTAGATCCATTTCCAGGTGAACGCAGATACCACTGCTGGAATGGCCCAGGGTATGAACAAGAGAGTTCGCCAAAAATGGCGAGCCCGTATCTGTGAATGCAGAATAATAGCACTGATCATGCCGATGATGAACTTGCCGGCCAGTGCGCCCGCGGTGTAGAGTGCCGTTACCTTCACGCTGTTCCAGAACAGTCCGTAGATCCGGCTTTCGCTATCCAAGAGCAAGCGTGCGTAATTACCCAGGCCGATGAATTGGCCTTGACCGCCTACCTTGATGTCCTGCAACGAGAGCCAGAACGCGTAGCCGAGGGGATAAGCGACCAGCCCAACCACCACGACGAAGGCAGGAAGTGTCAAAGCATACCCGAGCCAGAAATCGCGTCCCAGCCGGGATGTGCGCGGTGCTGCCGAAACCGCTGTCCGTTCTGCCGTACGCAGAAGTGCCATGGTGTTTGACCTTTCGAACACTCCACGTCACGACGCGGATCTGTCGTCGGTCGGTACCCATAGAGTAGCAGACTCCCACTGAGTACGCAAGAGGGAGGTGGTCCAATGGCACCATCGACGGGTCGGCGTCTCGCAAGACAGGGAATGCGAACGCGCTATGCCTTCTCTCTCCTCGCCTCGATCGGTTCCGCGCGGAGCGCGCGGTCAGGCAGGGTGAGCGACCGGGGCGCACTGCCGTGACGGGGTTCTGAAGGCCCTTTGCACTGCTCAACCCCGCGGGTGGGGCGTGCACGGGTCGACGCACGAGGCAGGAGGGGGCAGCAGGCGCGGTGATCTCAGCGCGCAGTCCTCCTGCCTCGCTTTCCTCACCGATCGATGTCGAGCCGTTCTTCAGCTCCCGGACGCCTCACTGAACCACACTCGGCTGCGCCACGTTCCTTCCTCGGTCTCTCTTCCGCTGACCCTAGTCGCGAACGCTGCTCCCATGCCCGACCCGGACCCTCCACCCAGCGCTGCCGCTCGATTGGTCCTACGTTCCTTCGATGACCCAGACTTCCGCGGCAAGGTCGTGCAGCGCGCGTCGATCACGCCGGAAGAGGATAAACCACCACGGCAAGAAGGCGAGCCAGCCGAGGAGGAGGACGACCACAAACCGTCCGGCTGCCTCGACTTGCCCTGGTGGCTCGCCACGAGCGTTCACCACTTTGAGATCGAACACGCGCTTCCCCAGCGTTCGACCCCAGCGTCCGATGGGATAGATCCAGTACAGATACGACGTGAACCCGAATATAGCCATCGTGATGATGTCATTGAAGATCGTCGGAGCGAGGGCGGCGATACCTAAATCAATGGCGGCGATCAATAGGGGGAAGTAAAGGATTGATGATACCAGGAACCACAAAGCAAAGAACGCGATCGCGTCGAACACGCCGGCCGCGGTCCGCCGCCACACCGAACCTGGCTGTCCGGGTGCAGCAGTGGCCGATGGTGGTCGGGCGGCAGTATCCGCTTCTGCTCGGCTCCGGCTGTGCGATGCTGGCCCGTCTCCACTGGGCGGGGTGAACGTGGCGTGCGACTGGCCGGTGACATGCTCGCGTTGACCCGAACGATAGGTTCGGTAGCGTTCTTGGACGAGCGGGTCGAGGAGGTGCTCCAAGAGGCCTTGGAGGCGCCGGGTAGAGGATGTCCGCTCGGCCGCTGTCGCCAACCAGGCCAAGTCGGCGAGGGCCGTTTCCAGGCGAAGGGCTTCGGAATCGCTCAGGCTCAGTACCCGCTCGGTGCTGTGCAGGATGCGCTCGGCATGCGATCGCTCGCTGGCATCATCAGCACGGGCGTACGAGGCTCGCAGAAGGGGGAGCAATTCGCCCTGGACGACATCGTGACTCAACCACCAGGCCAACGGGAATTCGAACGGTATCGTCAACCAGAGGCGCTGGCGCGTCACGGTGAGCGCTGATGTCGTGCCCTCGCGGTCCGTCGTTTCCATCCGGCGCCGCAGACCCCCGAGCGCTGCTGCCAACAGTCCCACCCGATCGGGATCCAGCTCGATGCGGAGGAGCCCCTCGCCCCAGCGCACCGCACTCAGCTGTTGCCGGAGTGCAGCCAGCAAGTCATACGACGTGTCGCGCACCCAGCGCGCATACGGGGGCTCATCCGCGGCATCCTGAACGAGTTCGTGAACGCGCAGCAACAGTGCTTCCAGGGCCGGAATCAAGATCTTGGTAGTCTCGATGTGGCTGAAGCTGACCGTGATCGTCCGCTGGTTCACGCATACCCCTCGGTCGTCGCTTGTCGCCTCTCCTCAGCGCGTACCCTACCGCAAAAAGAGTGCACCGGCAAGCGGGCGAGGTCTGCTCGGCAGGTCTCTCCCGGGTGCGCACTGGTGGCTTCTCCTGGGTTCCGAGTGGGCGGGAGCGCTTGCCTCTTGCCGTGCTTCTCTAGGGGTATACTGGCGCGAGGGGGAACGTCGTCATGCCGATCGTCCGGCTGGACGAGGCGACCGTTCGACGGATCGCTGCCGGTGAAGTCGTCGAGCGACCGGCATCGGTCGTCAAGGAGCTCGTCGAGAATGCGTTGGATGCGGAGGCTCGGACGATCCGCGTCGAGATCGTCGCGGGTGGCCGAGAGTTGATCCGCGTCCAGGATGACGGGACGGGGATTCCACCGGACGAGCTGCCGCTGGCCGTCGAGCGGCATGCTACCTCCAAACTGCACCGCTTCGAGGACCTGGCGAGGCTCGCGAGCTATGGCTTCCGCGGCGAGGCCCTGGCGGCGATCAGCGCGGTCAGCGAGTGCGAGATCGTCTCGCGGGTACCGGATGCTCCCTATGGAGCGCGGTTGCTCGTTCGTTACGGACGCCCCGGGCGGGTCGAGCCGATCGGGGCTGCGCCGGGAACCGTGGTGACCGTTCGCGATCTCTTCGCCAATGTCCCGGCTCGACGGCGTTTCTTGCGCCAGGATGCGACCGAGGCTGCCCTCATCCAACGGACGCTCGCTGCGCTCGCTCTGGCCCATCCGGAGGTCCGGTTCGAACTCACGAACGACGGACGAACGGTGCTAGCGACCAGCGGGAGCGGTGATCTCCTCGATGCGCTGATCGGAGTGTACGGAGCCGAGACGGCGACGCAGCTGCTCCGGCTCGAGGAGTACCGTGCGGGCGAGATCGTGGTCCAGGGGGCAGTCGGTCTCCCCCGCGTGTCTCGTCCTAACCGGCAAGCGCTGTTCGTGCTGGTCAATCAGCGTTGGGTGGAGAGCCGCACCCTCGTGGCAGCGATCGAACAGGCCTATCACACCTTGTTGATGGTCGGACGCTACCCGATCGGGGTCGTCGCGGTGTCGCTGCCTGGGGATCGGGTCGACGTCAATGTGCACCCGACTAAGCGCGAAGTGCGTTTCGCTGACGAGCGAGCGGTGGCCGCTGCGGTGTACGAGGCAGTCCGCCGCACCCTCTTGGCTCACGTGCCGGAAAACCCACCGCCACCGGTGACGTTCAGCCCGCTTTCGCCGTCAGTCGTGCAACGTCGCCTCCAGGTCGCTGATCCGACGCGGGAACTCGGCAGCAGCCGCCCTGGCACGCCCGAAGAACTGGTCGATGCTCCATCGAGCACTCGCTCGGCCGACTCGGCGAACTGGCTGCCGGTCCTGCGCGTGTTGGGGCAAGTTCGGCAAGCCTACATCATCGCCGAGGGGCCGGACGGCATGTATCTGATCGACCAGCATGCTGCCCATGAGCGGATCCTGCTGGATCGGTTGCTCGCGCAGCTGGAAGCACGTGGTGTCGAGCAGCAGGTGCTCTTGGAGCCGCTGGTGCTCGAGCTTTCTCCCGTGCAACTGGCCACCGTCGAGCGCTACCGCGACGCGCTGGTCCAGCTCGGCTGGGAACTCGAGCCCTTCGGTGGGGCTGCGGTCGCTGTCCGGGCGGTTCCGGCAGTCGTCCAACGCAGCATCGAGCAGGTCCTGATCGCCGTGCTCGACGACCTCGCAGCGGGTGGGCGCGGCACGACCCCGCTCGAGCGCGTGGCCATCAGCACAGCCTGTCACTCAGCGATCCAGGCGGGACAGGAACTCTCGCTTCCCGAGATGCGCGAACTCATTCGCCAACTCGAGCAGTGCCGCGTCCCCAACGCCTGCGCGCATGGGCGCCCGACGGTGGTTCATCTGAGCACCGAGGAACTGGAGCGGCAATTCAGCCGGCGCTAGCGTCGTCCGCGCTCGCGACCGAAACTAGGGGCGGGGCCAGAGAGACCGTCCTCGGTATCCTCCAGCTTAATCCAGCCGTGGCGGAGCGCATAGATCACTGCCTGGGTACGGTCGTTGACCGCCAACTTGCGCAGGATCGACGTGATGTGGTTCTTGACGGTCTGATCGCTGATGTTGAGCGCCTGAGCGATTTCCTTGTTACTGTACCCGCGGGCCACACAATCGAGGATCTCGATTTCGCGCGGGGTCAAGGGAGAGAAAAAGCCGCTCGACGTGCGGTCGAGGCGGGAGAGTTCGCGGAACTGATCGAGGACCCGCGAGGCGACGAAGGGGCGAGAGAGAACCATCTCGTTGATGAGATATTCGCCGCGCGCGACACGGGTGATGACATCGATCAGTTGTTCGGGCTCGATGTCTTTGGTGCAGTAGGCCGAGACTCCGGCTCGGATCGCATTGAACAGTTGCTCGTCGTCCTGGTGCATGGTGAGGATGATCACGCCAGCATGCGGTTGCCGGCGCTTGAGAGCTCGGGCGACTTCCAATCCGTTCATGCCGGGAAGGCTGAGGTCGACCAGGATGACGTCCGGCGAGAGTTCGTCGGCCAAGCGCAGTGCCTCGCTCCCGTCGGTTGCCTCGCCGACGATGACGAACTGGGGGTCCTGCTCCAGGCTCCAGCGGATACCGCTCCGGAAGAGCGGGTGATCGTCCACGATGAAGATGTTGATCGGGCTCATGCGATCCGCTCCTTCTGTTCCTCGATCGGCGCACGTTCCTCTGCTGTGCCGGTCGTGGTACCTTCCTCACCGCTGGCCGTCGCCAGCGGGAGGTGCAACCGGATCGTCGTGCCGTGCCCTGGTTCGCTCTGGATCTCGAGCTGGCCGCCGACAAGTTCGGCGCGCTCGCGCATCCCTCGCAAGCCGAATCCACCGCTCGAGGTCGGAACGACAGCACCAGGACGGAAGGCTTGCCCGTCGTCCGCCACCTCGATGACTATTTCGGACGGATGAACGAAAATCCTTAGCCAGCAGTGGCTGGCATGGGCATGGCGCTGGACATTGTGCAGCGCTTCCTGGATCACCCGGAAGGCAGCCAGTTCCTGCTCGGGCGTGAGCGACGGAAGCGTTTCGGGAAGCTCGACGACGAGTTGAGCGGGAAATTGCCGGCGTAACGTCTCCAGGTACAGCGCGAGCGTGCGGAGCAAGCCGTGCTGCTGGAGCGTCGTCGGCTGGAGGGCGAACATGAACTGGCGGGTCTCGCTCAATCCCGCGCGCAGGATCGCTTCCACCCGATCCAGTTCCTGGCGCAGCTCTTCGGTGGTGATGTCACCGCGCTCGATCAGTCGGGCCAGGTACTGGATCGTCAGGATGGCGTTGGCCAGAACCTGGGCTGGGCCGTCGTGGATTTCGCGCGCCAAACGGCGGCGTTCCTCTTCTTGCGCACGCACCATCGCTTGTCGGACGAGCAGGTCTTTGGCTGCCTTCAGATCGGGCAAGGTACCGCTGCCGCTGAGCTGCTGGCGGCTGACTGCCAAAAGCTGCAGAAACCCGGCAAGTTGCTGGCCCAATGCCTGGGCTCGTGCCAGTTGACTGGCCAGCGTATCCTCGAAAGACTGCAAGGTGTGGAGTTCGTCCTCCGGCAGCTTCCCGCCCGCATCGACGAGCCGCTCTTCGACGTGAAGCTGCATGCGCAGGCGCCGCTGCTCGAGTTCGCTCGTCAGCGTATCGACTCGGCTCCGAATCCCGTGCAGATAACGCTCGAGAGCGAGGATCGCCTCCTCGGCTTCCCGCGAAAGATCGCTCAGGATCTGCGCGACACCTTCCGTCACGAACCTCACCGCTCTCTGGAAGTGCCAGACGGCCAGCCGACAGAGCCTACTCTCGAGTGTACCGAGTCGGTTCCGGTCGCTGCCGCATCCTCATCATACCATTCTCGTCACGCTCCCGTCGTCCATGCTCGCCGGACAGGTCCCTCTTGTCAGGAGGCTACCAGACTGCGCAGGACGCGCAAATTCTCCACATCCTCGTGGAGATCCGGGCTCTTTTCGGTCTCGAGCAGCCCCGGATGCTCGGCGAAACGCGGATCGTTGACGAGAAGACGAAATCCCTCGAGGCCGATTTTCCCCTGACCGATATGCTCGTGCCGATCGATCCGCGAACCCAACTCACGCTTGGAATCGTTGAGGTGGAAGACGAAGAGCCGGTCCAAACCGAGGATGCGGTCGAACTCGTCCATGGTGGCGCGGTAACCCTCGGGCGTGCGGAGTTCGTACCCGGCGGCGAAGACATGACAGGTGTCGAAGCAGTAGCCGACGCGCTCCGGCTCGCGGACCCGTTCGACGATCGCGGCGAGCTGCTCGAACCGGTACCCGAGGCTCGAGCCCTGGCCAGCTGTCGTCTCGAGCAACGTCATGACACGGTAGCCGGGCAGGTCGGCGTGGAGTCGGTTGAGCGCTTCGGCGACGCGTCGGATACCGAACTCGAGTCCTGCTTCGCCGAACGCACCGGGATGCGTGACCAGGTAAGGGATGCCGAGAATCTCACAGCGTTCCAGTTCTTCGCGGAATGCAGTGATCGATTTCTCCCACAAGGCATCGTCTGGGCTAGCGAGATTGATGAGGTAACTGTCGTGCGCGACGGTCGGGAGACCGTAGCGGGCTGCTTTCTCTTTGAAGCGGGCGGTCTCGTCCGGGGTGAGCGGCCGAGCTTTCCACTGGTTACTGCTCTTGGTGAACAGTTGCACGGCTTCACAGCCGATTTCAATGGCGCGGTCGATGGCCCGATCGACTCCTCCAGCGATCGACATGTGCGCTCCGAACCGCACGTATCGCTCCTTCCAACTCGTCCTCGAACGCGCTCCGAGGCCCCACGCGCACGCTATAGTAACCGACGACGTCTGCGGAGGTCGGTGGTGCGCGTGCTCATCACCGGTGGACACGGCCAATTGGGACGTGCGCTGGTGCGCACCGCTCCAGCGCACACGGAGGTGATCGCTCTGGGAGCGGCCGAGTGCGACGTGACCGATCCCTTCACCGTGCGTGCGGTGCTCGCTCGGGTCGAACCGACGCTCGTCATCCACTGTGCAGCCTGGACCGATGTCGATGGCTGCGAGCAGCATCCGGAACGGGCCTGGCGCGTCAATGCGCTGGGCACGCAGCACATCGCGGCTGCCTGCGCGGCTGCCGAGGCAGCGCTGGTGGCGCTTTCCACCAATTATGTCTTCGACGGAGAGCAGGACGAGCCGTATCACGAGTTCGCGCGACCGCATCCGTTGAGCGTGTACGGGGCAAGCAAGCTGGCAGCCGAGGAGGTCGTCCGCGCACTCTGCCCACGCCATTACATCGTGCGGACGGCCATGCTTTACGATGCGCACGGGCGCAACTTCGTCACGACCGTTCTGCGACTCGCGCGGGAGCAACCACGCTTGCAGATGGTCGCCGATCAATACGGGAGCCCCACCTTCGTGGACGATCTGGCGAAAGCGATCTGGCAACTGGTCGCTCAACCGGCCTACGGGACGTACCATCTCGTCAACGCTGGCAGGGCTTCCTGGTACGAGTGGGCGGTCGCGGTGCTGGAGACGCTCGGACTCGGCGTGTCAGTCGAGCCGATTCCGGCGAGCCAGTTCCGGCGGGCGGCTCGCCCACCGCGCAACGGAGTCTTGATCAGCCTGGCAGCGCCGGCGCTGGGTATCGTGCTGCCCGATTGGCGCGATGCGCTCACGCGCTGCTTGGCCCCGCTCCGCTCTGCCTGAGCGATGGAGCGGTCAGCGATCCAACGATGCGGCGACGAGTGCCGAGTCGGCGGAGCGTCCATACCAGTGAGACCACGTTGAGCGCGAGCACGATCCCGGTCGCGCCGAGGAAGGAAGGGAGCGTATCCAGGACGAACGGTCGGCGGATGACGTTGGCCTGGAGGATCCCCCCTTGCGGTGACAGGGGACGGATGATCAGGGTATGAGGGCTATCGGCGAGGCCAGCTGCGGCGGTGATCCGCTGTGGCCTCGCGCTGGTATTGGAGAGAACACGCGGTGGGCGGTCGTCGACCTGCACGCTGATCCGCGTACCAGGAAGCAGGGTGAGGTCGACGCGCGGCCCGCCGAAGAGGAACTCAAGCGTCCCTGCGGTGTTTTGTGGTACCCAGGCCTGGCCATCTGGTGTCGCGCGACGTTCCCAGCCCTCGCTCGCCTGCCAGTACCGGCTGTCCGCCGCGTAGGCTCCGGTCCACGCGCGGTCGAGGATGGGGCGAGCGCGGGCGAGGACCTGAAAGGCCGGACGGGGTGTGAGATCCCAGTCCACGATCGCGAAGCCGCGCGTCGGATCAGCGGCATTCGCTGGATCGTCCGGCGGAAGCCACCAGCGGAAGTACCAGACACAAAGCACCCCGATCCACGGCCACTCCCGCTGGGCGCGCAAGTATCCCTCATAGAGATAGCGCGCCTGTTGCTCGAGGGTGACTGGTCGTCCCCAGATGGAAGGAAGTCCCTGCCAGTCGGGGGGGAAGGCGACCCAATTGTATTCCGCCACCCAGAGCGGCTTGGTGTGATCGCCGTAGCGCACCATGATCTCCCGCGTCTGAATGACGCGGGAGAAATTGTTGCGGGCGAACTCGACGCGCCGGTCAAAGGGACTGTAGCCGTAGCCGTAGACCATGGCACTGGCGATATCGAAGTAGGGGGCGGCACCTGCCTGGTAGATTCCCTCCAAGAAGAGGAGATCGCTCAGGTTCTCCGGCCCGGTTTGGTCGGTGGGAGCGAGTCCTGGCATCAGGACGAGCACAGTGGGATCGGCACGCTTGGCGGCCTGGTATGCGAGCGCGAGGAGCCGAGTGAAGGCAGCTGGATCGATCGGCTGGCAACCCCACTCGTTCCGCAGATTCGGCTCGTTCCAGATCTGGATGTAGCGGATCTTTCCTCGGTAACGGGTGACGACCGCCTCGACGAAGCGAGCGTAGTCGTCGTAGTGGGTCGGAGGGCCATCCGGGCACTGGTCGAGGTTCGGCTGGCCGGCGCGTGCCCAGCGGGGAGGTTTGTCGAGGCGAGCGATGATCTCGATATCCCGCTGGCGAGCCAGTTCCACGATCCGGTCATACTTTTCCCATGTGCTAACGTTCCACTTCGTATCCCAGAAGACACCCGGTTCCGGCTCGATCTCGTACCAGAAAAACGGCTGGCGAATAAAGCTGAAGCCGGCAGCGGCGATCATGTCCAGCATCTGCGCGACTTTGTCCGGATCGGGCTCGGCTTGCAGGAAGGTATTGATCCCCAGAGGATTGACGTCAGTGTGCGCGATCGGTACCGCCTGCTCACCGGTTTCGATCCCCCGCGTCATCGTCCGAAAGGCGACGATGTTCGCGGGTATGCTGGCGACCAGGCCGAGGATGACGAGCGCATGGAGCACCACCAGCGACAGGTTCCGGTACCGATCAGCGAACCAGCGCACCATCGCGTACTCCACCGTCCTCGTAGAGAGGATAACCGCTCGCCCATAGCCTGCTCGCTGGTCGATCCTGCTCTGACCGCGTAGGCTTGGGTGGGGTGGATGAGCAGCATGCCGATCCGGCTGGTCCTGTTCGATCTCGACGATACCCTGTGCGATCACCGGGGCTCGTTCCGTCTCCGGGTAGAGGCGGCGCTGGCTGCTCTTCCCGACGAGGTACTGTCCCTGGAACGCGACGTGATCGTGGCGCTAGCGCTGGCTCAGCCGAGCCACACCTGGGAGGGAGTGCAGCGGACACTGGAGATGGCCGGATGCACCGATCCCGCGTGGCTGGAGCGCGCGTCGGCGGTGTATGCGCGCGACCGGTTCTTGGGGCTTTCGCTCTTTCCGGACAGCGTGACGGCTGTCAGGGCGATCCAGCGTCGCGCTTTGACCGGACTCGTGACGAACGGACCGAGCGCGATTCAGCGGGCCAAGCTGGCCCGGCTGGGAATCGAGCGATTGTTCCCGATCGTCGTCGTCTCCGAGGAGGTCGGTGTGGCCAAGCCGGACCCGGCGATCTTCCAGTATGCGCTCCGGCTGGCGGGTGTGCGTCCGGAAGAGGCGCTGTACGTGGGCGATCATCCGGTCAACGACGTAGCTGGAGCACAGCGTGCTGGGCTCACCAGTGTCTGGTGTAACCGGTACGGCCAAGCTTGGCAGGGGGATGTGGAGCTGCACTTCGGGGTGGCTTCGCTGTGGGAGCTCTACCAGGAATTGGAGGAATGGGCGAGCAGCGGGAGAGCGCCTTTCCCCGGGGGTATACTCGATGAGAAACGGATAGCGGCGCGTTCGCGAGGAGGCGACGATGACCGTAGCGACGTGTGAGAAGCGAATCGTCCTCGCGGAAGTCATGGGTTACTGTTGGGGTGTGCGCCGAGCGTTGGAGATCATCCAGCAGGCTGCCCAAGCTGGCCCGATCGCGACGGTCGGTGACGTGATCCACAATCCGCAAGTCGTCGAACGGCTGAAGGTCCAGGGGATCGAGCCGGTCAGCTCGGTGAGCGAAGCGCGCGAGCGTGGTTTCCGGCGCGTGGCGATCACGGCGCACGGGGCGGGACCGCAGCGTGCGGCGGAAGCCCGCGACGCTGGACTGGAGCTGATCGACACGACCTGCCCACTGGTGACCAAAGTACAGCGCCTGGCCGAGAAGCTGGTGCGTCAGGGCTACTTTCTCGTCGTCTACGGCGATGCCCACCACCCTGAGGTGCGCGGCGTGCTCGGTTGGGCCGGAACCTCACGGGCGGTTGCGGCCAAGCATTTGGAGGATTTGCCGTGGAACGGGCCGCGCGGCGTGCCGGGTGTCGTGGGGCCGCCGCGTAAGGTCGCGGTGGTGAGTCAAACGACCAAGCAGACAGACGAGTTCCTGGCCTTCGCGCTCGGCCTGGCCAATTTGGTAGCCCGGCATGGGGGCGAGATCCGGATCGTCAATACCATCTGCCAACCGACGTGGGAGCGGCAGGAAGCGTTGCGCGCGCTGGCCCGCGAAGTCGATGTCCTGCTCGCGGTGGGTGGAAAGAAGAGTTCCAACACGGCGCGCCTCGCCGAAGTCGGCCGCGCCTGTGGTGTTCCCAGCTACCACATCGAGCGACCGGAGGAAATCGACCGTGCGTGGCTCGAGGGGAAGCGGGTGGTCGGGGTGACGGCTGGTGCCTCGACGCCTGACGAGGTCGTGCTCGCGGTGGTCGATCACCTGGCGGCGCTCGGGTACCAGCGCCCCGAACGCTTGTGGCGCTACGAGGCACCGGATCTCGAGGATTTCGCCGAATAGCGAAGGGCAGTGCGAGAGCGCTATGGACTGCCGGCGTCGAGTTGCAGGAGTGTTCGCGCTCGCAGGTGCTCTCCTGCTCTACGTGCTGCTGGCGCTCTGGGTGCGGCGGCATCCCCAGTCGTCTTGCGAGTTGGCGCTGCTGCGTCGGCTCCAGACGAGCATTCCACCGAAAATCGGTCACGTCCTGCGCTGGGTGAGCTGGCTCGGCTTTCCCCCGCAGAGCGTGTTGCTCCCGAGTGCGGTGATCGCTGCGTTCTGGTGGCGCGGCCAACGAACAGTGGCGCTCCAGCTTCTCTCGACCTGGACAGCCAGCACGGTCAGCTTCGTGACCAAACGCCTGATCCGCCGCCCGCGCCCGAATCATCCCTCCATCAGCATCCCGGTCACGCAACCGCGTGATGCGAGCTATCCGAGCGGGCATGTGGTGACGTATACAGCCTTTTGGCTGGCGGCGCTGACTGCAGTGGCCGAGCATGTGCGCTGGGCTTGGGTGCGTGGTCTGCTGCTCGCTTGTGCTGGTCTGCTGGTGGCGACAGTGGGACTCTCTCGGATGTATCTCGGTCACCACTGGCTGACCGATGTGCTCGGTGGGTATCTCCTGGGCGGGAGCTGGTACGGCTTGGTGCGGCTCCTGCGGTGCGCGGGTGAGCGAGCGGAGTCATGCGAAGCGTGATCGACCGTCCTTTCACGGTCATCGCCCACCGCGGGGCGGGGAATTCGCCGGGTGACAACACGGCCGAGAGCTTCCAGGCCGCACTGGCGGCTGGGGCGCCAGCACTGGAGTGCGATGTCCGGCAAACTGCGGATGGGGCGCTCGTGCTGTTGCACGATGGCGTGGTGCCGTTGCCGGGTGGTGGCCGGCTCGTCGTGCGGCAAGCCAGCCTGGCGGCCTTGCGGGTGGCCATCCCGTCGCTCCTGACGCTGGAAGACTTTCTCGAGGAGTTCGGCGAGCAGGCCCTGGTCAATCTCGACCTCAAAGGGAGCGGATTCGAGCGGCGACTGGTGACGATCGTGGAGCGGTGGGGGCATCCGGAGCGGGTCTACATCACGAGCCAGCACGCGGCCAGTCTCCGCCGTTTGGCGCTCTCGCTCCCGACCGCACTGCGTGGCCTTTCGCACGGCCACGCGTTCACGCGCTTTCCCCGGCGGGTCGCCGGACGAAGCGCCTTCCCGATGCGCTCGCTCATGGCCGTCCAGTTGGCGCTCACCCTGCGGCTGGCGCGGGCTGATGTCGTGGCGCTCCAGCACCGGGTCGTCACGCCATGGTTGACCCGCTGGTTGCGTCGGCAAGGCTGGCAGGTGACGACGTGGACCGTGAACGATCCGCGCGAGGCGCTCCGCGCGCTGCGTGCCGGCGTTCGCGCAGTGACGACCGATGTCCCTCAGCAGCTCCTCGAGGCACTGGCCAAGCGGCAGGCCTATCCAGCGACGGCGAGCACCTGGGACGAGCTTTTCGGTCAGGCAGCGCTCGCGCGGTGGTGAGGGAGCCGTTCGGCGAGTTCACTGGCCAGCCATTCCAACAGGGCGCGGTCCTTCTCGTCGAAGGCGGCCAGCTCATCGCTGTCGATGTCGATCTCGCCGATCACGTCTTCATCCTGCCGGATCGGGACGACGATCTCCGATCTGGTCGAAAGGAAGCACTGGAGATAGCGTGGATCCTGGCGGACGTCTGGAACGATGATCGTCTGTCCCTCGCGAGCAGCGGCCCCGCAGATGCCCTGGCCGATCGGAATCCGCACATGCTCCGTGGCTGCGGGGCCTGACCAGGCAGCGAGCACCAGTTCGTCTCCCTCGACGAGATAGATGCCGACCCAGTCGTACCAGGGAACCGTCCGCTCGAGGATGCGGCAGACATCCTCAGCGAGTTGCGGAATCTGGTCACTGAGGGCCAAGCGGGCCTCGAGCGTCTGTCGCGCCTGCTGCAGGATGGCGTCGCGCGTCGCCTGGCTCATCCCTGCTCGCTCCTCTCGATCGTCACCGAATGCCGGCCACGAGAGCACACTGCTTCACCCTGCTGGCGCCGGCGTACCGTAGCGCCACTCGTAATAGTGCCAGCCAACGTTGCCCATTTCCACTCGCCAGCTGGGATCGTTGTCCGGCGTGTAGGTCAGGATGCGGCGTTCGAATGCCTGGACCAGCACCCAGCGGAGTTCGCCGCCCACCCGCACGAGGACCCAATACGGATCAGCGATGGGCCGACCGACGACGTACAGGGGGTCCCAGGGCTGCTAGCCGAGCCAGTCGACGAACGGCCGGGCGATGTTGTGGCCGGTCACCTCGTCATAGGCGGCAACGGTCACGCCGAAGCTGACCAGGGAATCGTCGCTCGTGACCGTGCCGTCGCGCCACAGTACCTCGCGGATCAGCTGCCCGGTCCGGTTCGGTGCGTGCACGCCGGATATCAGCGACGAATGGGGACGCAGACTGGCGTAGGTCGGGGCGTCAGGGTTCTGCGGTGCGGGGTCACCGGCGAGCGGCACTGGAGCCGGGGAGCGCACTGTGAAGCGGTTTTGACCGACCGCGATGCGACCGAGCACCATCTCGCTGACGAGCAACCCACTGGTCACGAACCAGGGGGAAGCAGGATCGCCCCCTGGATCGGTGATCTCGAGGCGCGCCTTGTCGAAGTAGACGACCTGGCGGCGCCCACCCGGAGACTCGGCATAGGGCTCCCAACGAGTGGCCCAGGCATCCGGGCCGAAGGTCCAGCCAGCGCGCTGGCCGCTCGCGACCGGCCCATCGGTCGCGCGCCACTGTTGTTGAATGACAGCTGGGGCGGAGGCGAGGCCCGGTGGAACGGGAAGAGCGAGTGCTGGTGAGCCAGGGGACAGTTCCTCGCCTGCTCGTGCTGCTGTCCGGAAGGTACCGGTCAGCCAGAAGGGGCGACCATCGGCAGTGCCTTCGATCACGTACTGGTAGCTCGTCCCCGCTCGCAGCGGTTCCGTGGCGGCGAGAAACGCCGAGCGTCGGCTGAGCCATCCCGTTCCGGTGGCGAAGTGACTGGGAACGACCTGCCCTTCGCGCCGGATCTCGCCGCGCGCACAGGAGACGTCGCCCGGACCGAAGTACTTGGCCGTGAGCGGATAACTGATCGGATACATGGCCTCGGGGAACGGGTTGGGTGCTTCGCCCCAGAAGTGGGTCGGTACGCCGGTCATCCCGTCGAGCGGCCAGACGACCCACTCCGGGCTGGCCTGCTCGGTCCAGTCGCCGAGCGTTCCCACCATCACGACCTCGATCCGCACGTTGCCCTCGTTGACCGCGCCGAAACCGATGTGCTGATAGCGCGGATCGAGGAGTGGCAAGCGATGGTTCACCGTGCCGAGAAAGGCCTCGGCAGCAGCGCTGAGCGAGCCAGTGAAGGCGATGTTCTCGTTGACCGACCCTCTGTAGCCCTGGGCCTGGGCACGGGCGAGGATGTCTTCCCCAGTAAAGCCGGGATCCCCCGGCTTTTCGCGATGAAGCCCCATTCCCGCCAGATCGGGATCACTGGCATTGAGGAAATAGTACCGTGCATGGGCCTGGGCGGCGGCGTCCAATGCAGGATGGCGCACGAGCGCACTCAGCCCACTCCAGGCGCGCCAGTGGTTGATGCGCTCCAGAGCGAGCGTCGCCTCGTCGCTTGCTGCCTGCGCGATCGTGCTGGGGAGGAGGCTCGCGACGACGATCGCGACGAGGAGCAGGCGATACCCGACTCGGCGAAGCCCCCCACGCTGCTTGTGCACCCCGATCCCCTTCCCCTCGACCGGTACGGTGCTTCCTTATACTACGCCACGGGGGCATGGTTGTCCTGACCCATCGGTCACGATCGGGCTCGCCGGAGGCGTGGCATGACGTTCGATGCACGCGATATCCGCGTCGGGATGGATGTTTTTACCAGCGACGGAGTCTATCTCGGCACGGTGCGGCGTGTCGAGTTCGGCCCGCTCGAGGTCCGTCCTCGTTCGGTTTTTTCAACCGAGGGGAGCCGCGTATCGGGTGAACGACTCGGTCCGCAGCCGACCGGCCCGCTCGGCAATCCTGGCCCGATCACCCAATCAGCCAGACAAGCTTATGCCAGTGCGTCCGACGATGCGGTGCCGCTCGGGGCCGGTACCTTCCTGGTCGGCAGACTGCCTATCCCGCTGGGCTGGCGACGGATTCCGGTGCGCGATGTCCAGGTCGTCTCGTTGGAGCGGGTCGTCCTCGCCCGGTCGGCCGCCGAACTCGGTTTTCGTGTCCCGCGGCGTCGCGCTCACTGAGCGGCTGGCGGCTCCGCTGGTGGCATGCTCACGAGCAAGAGCGCCAGATGCAAGAGCAGCCGGTCGCGTGGATCGGCCAGATTGCGACCAGTCAGCTCGCTGATCTGTGCCAGGCGATAGGCGACCGTATTGCGGTGAATCCCGAGGTGCGCGGCGACCTCCGAAGCGCTTCCGCAGGCGAGGAAGGCTGCCAGCGTGCGCAGGAGTTCCTGGGCTCGCTCGTCCTCCTCGAGGAGCGGGCCCAACAGGGAGCGAGCGAGTTCGGTGGCTCTGTTTTCTCCCCAGAGTGCATAGAGGAAGGTGAAGGGGCCGGTATCGGCGAGCGCATCGAAGCGAGCGATCGGGCCAGGCAGGGCTCCCTCGCGGATCAGACCAGCCAGGAAGCGAGCCTGGTGCAGCCCTTTCGGCACCGCGCGCAGGTGAGGGACCGGTTCCGCGAAGACGAGGAACCATGCTGGCTGACTCCGCACCGAAGGAGCCGCGAACCGGGGCGGGAGGAGCGTCAGTCGTTCGGGGAAGATTGGGCGAATTGCGCTGCGTGCCCGGTCCTCCACTGCCGCTGCCTCGTCCTCCGTCAGGAGAAGCGCCAGGGTATCACCCAGGGGAGTCAGGCGGTCGCGTGCGCTCGGCTCCAGGATGCGACGGAGAATGCGTTCCGCTGCCTCTGGCTCGCCGCTGGCAGCGAAGAGCGCGACGATAACCGGCTGGTTCGGACCGAGGCCGAGTCGTTGGGCAACGAGGGGGAGCGTGCTTTCGCTGACCCGCCCGAGCAAGAGGTCGGCGACGAGTTGACTCGAGGGAGTAGGGCGTGCGGTGCGGCTTTCCTGTGCCAAGAGGCTGGCGCACAGGCCAGCGAGCAGCGAAAGCACGAGGCGATCCCGCTCCGTCGTCTCGCCCGCCACGGCGAGGAGCGACAGATAGGCGACCCGACCTCCGGCGGTGATGGCCGTGAGCAAGCGCTCGCCCAGCGACTCGCTGAGGAGGCGTGTCACGGGATGCGGGCGTGCCTGAGCGAGCGCGGTGGGGGGAGCTGGGGTCGGTGTTGGACCAGCTGCGGCCAGCAGGCGACCCTCGCTGTCCTGGAGCAGGAGCGAGCGATTGCTCGCCAAAGCGGCCACCTGGAGCACCGCGTCGAGCCCGCCACTCAACGCGGCGCGCGAAAGCTCGCGAGTGAGTTCGGTGGAAAGCCGGTAGAGTGCCCGCCGCTGCTCGGTCAGCAAGCGGTTGAGCGTCGACTCCAGATCGAGCGGGAGAGGCCCGGGAAAGAGGAGGAGCGGCAGCGAGCCGACCGGTTCCTCGATCAGGTTCGGTTCGGTGACGAGCGCAGCGATCGGTGCCTCGGCGAGCGTGTCCAGGAGGGCTTCAGCCTCGGCCAGGCCGGAAGCCTGGATCTCGCGCAGGATGCGCCCGCTCAGGATGACGAGTTCGTCGCCGCGCGGTGGCGGTAAGAATGGTGGAGCAGCACGCACAGTGATCGCCCAGGAGATGGGACGCTCGAGGGCGCTCTCCTCGGAGAGGCCGGGAGGGCAAGCGAGAACGAAGCGTCGATCCCAGCGGCAGAGATTGCGGAGGATCAGTTCAGCCATCGTGCTCCCAGCGGCGTCGTCGCCGACCACTCCGGCTGGCGCCGTTGCCAGCCGAGCTGCAGTGTAGCACGTTCCGGCGTATCCCTCAGCGCGGCAGCGCCACGACTCGTTCGACCAGGAGTTCGTCGCCGGAATCGAGCGCGCCGACGAGCGGACCGCGATCCCACCAGAGACGCACACGAACAGTGGGTGGCTGAACCGGATCGAGGGCACAGGTGTAGAGCGAGACCGCGAGGGTTCCGGTGCCGCTCACCCGGAGCAAACTCGGGCTGGTACAGGCCGGATCGCTATCGAGGTCAGCCGTCTCGTCGCTGATCTCGAGGAGAAGCGGGGTGTTGGGAAGCCCCGCGGCACTGGCAGCGAAGTCGAGTCCTGGACCGGTCGCGTCCCAGGTGGGGAGAAGGCTCGTTCCCAGGACCGGCACTGACCAGCCGGGAGCGAGCGGCGTCCCGGTCGCGCCATCGGCGAGCACCGTCGCGTTCACTTGTGTGCCGCTGGCGACCAAGCGACCAGTCGCCGCCGAGACGATGGCCGTCCCGGTGAAACGGGACGTGACGCGAACCTGTTCCGGGAGATAGAGGACGGCGAAGCCCTGGGCGGGGATGGGAAGCTCGAAACGCATGGGGACCGGCGCGCCCAGCGACCAGAGTTCGACAGTAGTGGGAGCAGGCGCTGTCGCGGCGTTGGCGATCGTCAGTCCGGTCGCGTCGCCGAGCTCGAGTGGCAGATCGGTCGTGGCGAGCGGAAAGAGCAGGGAGATGCCGGGATCGAGGGGTACCAGTGCCGGCAGCGTCAGCGCCTTGCCGGATCCTGCCTGGTACTTCACCGCGTCGCCGATCAGCGCGACTGGACCATCAGCGGTGACGCTGAGCGCTGCCAGTTCCCGGAACCCCGGCGGTGGGCTGCCCGGGTAGAGGTCGGGCCGGTAGAACACCTCATGTTCGCGCGGTCGGAGCGTGTGCCGCTCGCTGCGGAGGATGGTCCCCGCGGCATCGCGATAGGCCAGATCGACGGTGACCGCACTGTTCGCCAGGTTGGTGAGCGCGATGCCGGTGTTCCAGCCACTGTGGTTGGCGTAAACCAGCGGGAGGACGAGGTTCCGCGCTGGTTCGGCTGGATCGACCGCGACCGTGCTCACGGCAAGTCGGTGGCTGGGCTTGAGGCGGTCGGCGAAGGCCAGCGGGCCGCAGCTGCTGCGGATCCACGCACTGCCGGTGAAGTCGCTCGGCAGCGTGAGCATCCGCAGATCGAGATGCCACACCTGGCCGCTCTCGAGCGTCTGACTACCCGACCAGGCCAGGTCACCGCGGCGTCCGTACAGCTCGACCTGGACTGGGCAGCTCCGCTCGCTCGTGTGAGCCAGGTGGAGCACGGTCGTCCAACCGTTGTTCCGCTGCACGAAGGGGACGACCGTCACCCCGGCCCGGGCAGGAGCGACCGCAGGAAGACTGGAGGCGATGGTCGCGCCGCTCAGCGAGCCGGTCGAGCTGGCTGGAGCGCCGCTGCTGAGGAGCAGCATGGCGGCGACGCGCGGCTGGCGACAGGCGACCTCCTGAGCGTGGACGATCACCGAGTAGCGCGCTCCGCTGGGAATCCCGCCGTCGTCATCGCCGGGCCTTGCACCCCACTGGATCGTGACGGCACCGCCGCTCACCGTGGCCTGCCAGCGACCACTGGTATCGAGGGCAGTCGGATCAGCCAGACCCAGACTCGCCCAGTAACGCGGTCCGTAGCGTACCTCGACCGCCGTGATGGGGCCGATCCCCTTGGGTAGGGGAACACTGTCCGCACCGTCGGGGACGCCCTTCACGGCGGAAAGCTCGATAGCGCGGGTGAGCGCGACGCAGGAGGCAGCGTCGCCCTGGAGCGCGTCGGTGGGCGCGACCAGATGCAGTGCGACCGGCTGCCCATCAGGGCAGTCGATGACCAGCACCGTGTAGGGGGCGGTCGGCTCCCAGCCGGGGAGCGACCAATCGATCCAGACCTCGTCGGCGAGGGCACCCCAGCGGAAATCGATCCCTTCTTGGAAGCCAGCGATCTCGATCCGGTCGACGGCCAAAGCAGCAGTGGGGAGGTGGATCCGGTCGATACCGTCGAGTTCATGGACACGCACGGTAGCTGGATACTGACGGCAGGCACCAGTGAAGAGCTGGCTGGGCAGAACGATCGCGTGAGCATGGGGATCGACCGTGACGGTGCGGAGGCGTTGACCGGCTGCGGTGCGGAGTTCGACGGTGAGCGGAACCGACTCGGGATTTTGGAGGACGAGCGTGCCGTACCAGGGACCGGTATCACCGTAGTGCTCGCCATTGGGGACGAAGGGAAACAGCAGAACCGGGGGCGAATCGGGCGCACTCTCCTGAGCGGCGATAGGCGGAACGACGAGCGCGCAGAGCAGGAGGACCGAAACGAACAGACACACGATCCGCATGGCGAGCCTTTCCCACCCTGGATGGGCGCTCGCCCAGCGGACGCGCGCCCCGCACAACCCACCGAATGTCCTGTCGATCATACGGCGCGAAAAGTGCCCTGTCAAGATCGGGAACGGTCGAGCGGAAGGGCTTCACTCAGGCCACCTCACGGAAGCAGCAGCGATCGCGCGACCAGTGCGGAGGTTCGGCAGCGTTCGCGGCGACCGACCGAGTGGCGAGCGAGCCATCTCGGGCGCGGCAAAGGAAGGCCGGGGTCGCACGGCAGCAGCGGTCCTGCCGCAGCGGATCGGTGACCAGGCTGTAAGCCGTCGCCGTGCAGCGTTTCCTGCCCGCTCCGGTGCGGTCGAAGCCGAAGGCGTGCGGCGTGCAGCCAGGGCGCCGGCGGCCTTGTCAGCCCACAGCGACACGGTCGCAACGGGCATCCGGCGCGGCAGATACGCTGAGCAGTCGCTGTTGCGAGCCTCCATCGCTCTTGCTGAAACAATGCGAACCGGCTGGACCTGCGCCTGACCGACCGGCGTTGCGAGCCCTCAGCGATCCTGCCGAAATCCCGAGGAGTACCGCGCGAGGCGCTCGCGCACCCGGTCGTGCGCGCTGCCATCCCATCTCCGGACCCGGCAAGCTCGGACCTGCGTGACGGCCCAAGCGACGAGCTCTCGAACGGCGACGAGCCGATGCGGTCGAGCGCCGGCGGGAGCACCGTCGATCGACCGAGCTGCTGCCGCCCACCGTGCACGGTGCACACAACGAGCGCCCGGCTCGCCACGGCTGGACTCACCGGCCGGACCAGCCTGGCTCCCACGATGGCCGAAACGCGTCCTCCAGCGACGGACGTGGCCAGTCGTCCGGCCCTGCTTCCTTCCGTCTTGCGCCCGTTCGGGCGGCGTCCGGTTGGTTCTGGCCGACTGCGCCGGACCATTCCGGCCTTGCTGGAAGGGTGCGCCGATGATCTGGTATACTCTCGCGGTGAGCCTCACGCTCGAGCATTGCTGGTGCTCCTGAGCGTGCTGTGCGGAGAGGTGGCCGAGTGGTTGAAGGCGGCCGTCTTGAAAACGGCAAGGCGATGAGCCTCGGGGGTTCGAATCCCTCCCTCTCCGCCCAGGTGCTCGTAGACGGGAAGGTGCCTGAGAGGTCGAAAGGGGTCGCCTGCTAAGCGATTGGGGTGAGCAAAACTCGCCCCCGTGGGTTCGAATCCCACCCTTCCCGCCAGCCAAAAAAGTGGGGTCAGGGGTGTCATCAGACACCCGTTGGAAACCGCTGACCAGGCGCCGGTTGGTAACGTGCATCCGTCCGGCCAGCGGACACTCCATAGCGCGGCGGCCAGCTAATCAACTGTACGGACACACGAACCTGCCGGGTCGCCCCGGCGAACACGAGCTACTCGAGCGAGACGCTCGGGTACGTCGTGCCAGTCTCGACGTTTCCCCCGAACACCTCCTCGAAGGCACCGAGCCAGCGCACGACCAGCGAGTCCCGAGAGCGCCAGCCACGCCGGTGCAAGATGGCGTCCAGTGGGGTTCCACAGAGGTCGAGGCAGTCGGTTGCTCGGCGCGTATCCGAAGGGAAGCGTGCCGGTGTGATTCCCCGGCGCCGGAACCAGTCGCGGGTGCCTCGTGCATCCCGCCAGCCGGGCGTTCGGCGACCGGTCAGCGACGAGGGCCACCGGGCAGTTTTCCTGCCGCTGCGCGGGCCGAGTCGGGCGGTCGAGCGCGCTCGCGGGGGCAGCCTCGCCAGCCGGATGGCCGAACGCCCTCGCGCCATCGACAGCTCGGCCCGCTGGTCACTGGCCGGTATGGCCGCGAGCGTGTCACGCGCCTCTCGCTCTTCCGTTGCCGACCGCTCACCCGAGGAGCCAGTCGTGCCCCCTC